>Ga0194129_10007548_pt1 | contig 12900 bp, 11 predicted proteins | sample TA2KigCa35mmetaG_FD_150862 | JGI IMG/M metagenome (GOLD analysis project Ga0194129, IMG submission 150862) | Freshwater microbial communities from Lake Tanganyika, Tanzania - TA2015038 Kigoma Deep Cast 35m | ecosystem: Environmental > Aquatic > Freshwater > Lake | place: Tanzania: Lake... | reverse complement strand
AACGCGAGCTATTCGTGAAAGTGATGTTGTTTTTCTTTTAATCAATTGTTCAGAACAGATTACTGATCAAGATATGCGTTTGCTCAGTTTGCTAGAGCGAGAGGGTAGGCCTGCCGCAGTTCTTTTAAATTTTTGGGATGTTTTAAGTTCCACTGAAAAGAAAGAATATATCGAAAATTCCGATTTTAGAAATTACTTAAGTCATTTTGTTACTCAACCTATTAGTGGAAAGACCGGATCAAAAACTGAGGAGCTGCTGCCGTTAGCTAAGAAACTAGTAAAACAGGCTAACAAACGAATCAAAACGTCGCGACTTAATGAAGTGGTTGAAAAAATTATTCAGCGCAATCCGCCTCCTAACGCTGGTCGGGGAAATTTTAATATTCTTTATGCTTCACAGGTTCGAGTTGATCCACCGACATTTGTCTTTTTTATGAATCGAAAGCGTAACCTACCGGAGAGTTATCAGAAATATATTGGGGGCGCTTTGAGAGAAAATTTAGGCCTAAAAAAACAGACCATTCGAGTCTTTTTTAGAGGTAACGATAGAGATTAAACCTCTTTTTGGGGCCTTTTTGTTTACGCTAGGCTCTTTGTTTTTGGACGACATGTTCAGCGACATCAATCAAATGAAAAGCATCGATGCCTCGAGCTCTTATAAATTCTTTAAGTTTGATCCCCTCCACTTGATTTGTCCTCTGTCCGTCAAGCCAAGTTCGGGTACAGTGGCTGCAGACTCGAAGTAAAAGGTTCGTAGCCAAGACTTTAACTAACTCTAGGCAACCGTTTTGTTGACAGTGTGGACATTCCATTTGATTTTCCTCTTCTTGGGGATGAAAGATCCATAAGGGTAAGTAAGCAAACCGAGTGCCCAAACAAAAAAAGTGAGTTTAACCAGTTGGAATAAGGCTCATTTTTATTATATTGACCAAAAAGCGGTCAATCGAAAAAGGGTTGGTCTTTCGACGAAGAAATAGCCATATAGTTTAAATAAAATCGGAAGCGACTAAGATCATTAAGCTTTTACTAAGCAAAAAATCGACATTAGAGTTAGGCTTAATGTAAAAACATTGTACCTGGCCCTTTTGATTAGGCCTCGATGGGGTATTCAGGTAGCACAGAGCCACTACCAAGGGCGACTCTCGTCGATAGCCCTAGCCAAATATGGCCCAAGAGAGGATAAAAGTGCTGAGGCTAGAAAGAGAGTGCTAGAAAGTATCTGCTCTCAAGTGGTTAAGACTTGCTACATCACCACAGATGCTAAGCCAAACTATCGAACTGAAGTAGAAAAGCATGTTCCCACGGCACAACTCCTACAGGTAAAAAATCGTGGTAGCCGATTGAAGAGACTTCTTAATGCGAGACGACGAAACCAACACGATAAGATGTTTGAGCTAAATCTGATTGCAGCACGAATTCGGCACGACCTCTCACGCATGACGAGAAAGAGCTGGGTTACGACCAAGCTGATGGAACGTTTACAGCAGCATCTCTTTTTATTTGTCGCCTATCAAAATGACTATGCCATTGCGGCTTAATGATTCAGGATTAGGGCAAAGACTATCTTAATCAGCTATTGACCAGGGCAGAAGCCAATTTCATCTTAAAACCCAAGGCCTGTTTCCAACAAAATCCCCATAGACTCTACCCCATCGAGGCCTAATCAAAAGGGCCAGGTATGAAAAAGTGTGTTGTCGTTAAGGTCTGGAGAATATAAAAAGAAAAAAATAGTTTTCTTATTTTAAGGGGGGAGCGCCATGAGTATCAAACAACTTTCTGATGAACAAATTCAGTCGATGAGTCTTGAAGAGAAGGATCGTTGGTGGCTTGAAAATTGTTATAAAGGAAATATGCCTCAGTTGACTCTTCGCTCTGCCCTAACGGGGATGCTGATTGGTGGAATTTTAAGTGTCACAAACCTTTATGTAGGGGTAAAAACCGGTTGGACCTTAGGGGTCGGTATTACATCGGTTGTTCTAGCTTTTGCATTTTTTAAAATACTTTCTAAGTTTGGCGTGGGTTCCGAGATAAGCATTCTTGAGAACAATGCCATGCAATCGATAGCCACTTCCGCGGGGTACATGACGGCTCCACTTGTCTCCTCAATGGCGGCATACATGGTTATTACGGGAACAATGATTCCTCAGTACCAAACGATGGTGTGGATATCCTTGCTCTCTCTTCTAGGTGTCTTTTTCGCTTTCCCCCTAAAGAAAAGGTTCATTAACGATGAACAACTTCCATTTCCGGAGGGACGAGCTGCAGGTGTTGTCATGGATAACCTTCATGCCGACGATGGTGGAAAAGATGGAATGTTAAAAGCTAAGATTCTTGTCGTGGGGGCCGCACTAAGTGCCATGATCGAATTTTTGCGCAGTGAAAAGCTTCTTGATCATTTAAAAATGGCAAAATTTAGGCTTCCTGAATACTGGGATAATTTTTTGTACGTGGTCGATAATTCTTCCAGAAATCCTTTTCGCGGCATTGTACCCAAAATTATGGGGACGCCTATTAAAGATCTTTCTGTGCGTTGGGATTCCTCTATCGTGATGATGGCTACCGGCGGTTTGATGGGAACCAAGGTGGGTTGTAGCTTATTAATCGGAGCTCTTTTTAATTATTGTTTTTTAGTCCCTTGGGCTATTTCCCAAGGAATTATTGCGAAGGTTGGGTGGAAAGATATTAACATGTGGCTTCTTTGGGGAGGGGTTGCGATGATGACCACTTCTTCGCTTTACTCCTTTTTTGCTAAACCGGAATTTATTCTGGCGGCCTTTAAACGTCGTAAGGGGAAAAAACGTAAGGACATTCTGGCTGATATTGAATTGCCGCTCTGGGTATCTGCGGTCGGGATCCCTGCCACCGGTATTCTTCTTCTTTGGTTAGGAAAAGTCTGGTTCAATATCGAATGGTGGGTAACAGTCGTAGCTATTCCACTTGTTTTCGTTTTTACTTTGATCGCTGTCACATCGACAGGACTTACTGCGATTACTCCGGGAGGGGCGTTGGGTAAGTTGACTCAATTGACCTTCGCTATACTAAAGCCAGGTGACATGGGCACTAATATCATGACCGCAGGCATTAATGGTGAAGTGGCTTTGAATGCGTCAAATCTTTTGATGGATATTAAGCCCGGATACATGCTCGGTGGAAAACCTCGACATCAAGCAATTGGACATTGTTTGGGAATTATTGCGGGGGCCTTGGTTTCTGTTCCGGTCTTTTATATTTTAATTCAAAATGACGTTTCTAACATAACTTCAGAATCTCTTCCTATGCCAGGGGCTCAAATATGGATAGCCGTAGCCAAGGTACTAGCTTCGGGTCTTAAGGTTTTGCCTCAATCAACTCGTGTGGCCGTTTTTCTTGGAGGGCTGGCAGGGATTCTTATTGAATTTTTTAATCGCAGGGCTCGGGGTAAGTTTCCCATTTCAGCAATGGGGTTAGGGTTATCTTTTGTGCTTAAGTTTTCTGACTGTTGGGCTATGGCCGTAGGTAGTTTACTGTTTTGGGCTTTGGGAAAGGGGCTTAAAGGTAAAAGCTCCGTAAGTTCAAAAATCTTTGTGGATAATCAGGAAACCACCTGTGCCGGAGTGATTGCTGGGGGTTCTATTATGGGGATCATTCTAATCATCATCGAGCAGATCGTGCTCAAATAGAAATAAGAAAGAACCGAATTCTTTCAATGGACCGAATGGGGATCGAACCCACGACCTCCGCATTGCGAACGCGGCGCTCTCCCAACTGAGCTATCGGCCCATGCCCTGAAATTATTATTCCAAGTTAATCGCGAAAGGTTTCAAAATCAATCTTGAGATTAAGAAGAAAACTTTATACCTGCGAGTTATCATTTCGCTTATTTGAGGTGATTAATTGAGTGAGGGAAAAAGTGTGTACTTGATTAATCCAAGCCGCTCTTTGATCCCTAAACTTGTGGACTTAAGTGCATCTAAGGTTGGAATTAAACTGTCTAAAGTGAACTGGGTATTGGACCTGAAGTCAGTAGGAAACGGGATAACAGAAAGACCGGTTTTTTTGAATAAGTAGACGGCTCTCGGCATATGGAAAGCACTTGTGACTAAGATAATTTGCTTACCTCCACGAGCTTGGATCAATTCCTTAAGAAAAGTAACGTTTTCAAAAGTGTTTCTTGATCTGTTTTCCTCAATGATTTGCTTTGTTGGTACATTTAGGTCGATGAGGTAGTCCTTCATGTCGGTGGACTCCGTTCGTTCGATGCCCGAGAGAGGAGTGTACGGAACTCCACCACTTGCATAAACAAGAGGGGCTTTCTTTTTGTGAAATAGTTTTGCAGCAGCACTAAGCCTATCTCCCCAAGGTTCCTCAGGAGCCACTCTGGGAGGCTGAATGTTAGATACCGTTCCACCCAAAACGACAATCGCATCAGCGCTAGGACTTTCAGCAATACGAAGACCAGGAAATTGGTTTTCTAATGATCCAATAAAAAAATCAGAGAAAAGGGGTAAGCTCAGAAGGATAAAAATAACAAAGGTAAAAATTAGTAGCTGTTTTGCTGCACGAATCTTGTTTCTTGAAATAAAGTTTATCGAAAGGGCAAGAAAAATTAGCAGTAAAGTTATTGGTTGTGTAATAAAAAGAAGAAATTTAAAAAAGTAAAAGCTCATCAACTTTTAAGTTCAGTCCACATCCGGTTCATGAGGGGTAAAGTATCTCCGATGTCTTCAAGAAAGAAAAGCTTCTTAAAAACCTCTTTAGGGGGATAGATGTTAGGATTGTTTTTTTCTTCAGGAGGTAAAAGGTCTTTTACTTCGCGGTTGGGGGTTGCAAGGTGACTTTGTCGGACCGTTTCAAGGGCATGTTGTGGAGAAAGAAAATAGTTAATAAAGGTATGCGCTTGAAGTTTGTTTTGGCTTGAAGCTGGGATTGCAAAGTTATCTGTCCAAATCAAGCCGCCTTCTTTGGGAATAAAATATCGGATAGCTGGATTTTCGGCTTGAGCTTGGACTGCATCGCTGGAAAAAATATGCGCGATATAAACTTCTTCTTTGAGCAGTAACGGTTTGGGTTCTGAATTGAACATGAGAACATGGTTTTTTATTTGTGAAATCTGCTGTTTGGCTTTTACTAAATTGTCGAGATCCCGCGTGTTGGGAGAGAGATGGTTGAGAAATAAAACGGCCGAAAAGACCTCTCTCATGTCATCCAGCAATGAAGTTTGTCGAGGATATGAAGAGTTAAGCAGTAGTTCCCAACTGACTTCCGTTTCGTTCAATTGTACTTTGGCTGTGTTGACTGCGATCCCCGAAGTTCCCCAAGTGAAGGGGACAGAGTATTCATTTTTCAAATCGTAAGATAAATGACGATAATAGTCATCTAGATGAATCAGATTGGGCAGCAAAGTAGGATCTAACTTGGACAACATCGAAAGACTCTTCATTTGTCGAACCATGTAGTCTGATGGCTGAACAATATCAAGCCCTGTGGCTCCGGCTTTAAGTTTGGCAAACAGTTCTTCGTTACTCGAAATGTATGAAAGCTCTACTTTGATGCCGGTTTTCGAAGTAAAATCTTGAATGACCGAGTCCGGAAAATAATTACTCCAAGTCGAAACTCTTAACTTAGGAGGAATGGTGTTTTTCGACCTTAAATAGATAAGACACGCTGTTGCGAGCCCTAAAAAAATGAGAAGACCAATTATCCTCTTAAGACCCATTTGCGGCTTTGCTCCTTAGAAACCAAAAGAAGAACTAAGAAAGTAGAAATACAGATCATCAAAAACGACAGACCGTTGAGTTCGGGGGTTACTCCGATTCTCATTAAAGAATAAATCTTTAAGGGAAGAGTGGTCAAACCGGCTCCGCTGGTAAAAAATGAAATCAGGAAATCATCGAAAGAAAGGGTAAAGGCTAGCAGCCATCCCCCCATCATCCCAGGGAGTATGTTGGGTAAAGTTACCTTCCAAAATATTTGGTGCGGTTTAGCGCCTAAGTCTTGCGCAACCTCGGCCATTTGAGGGTCGAGTTTTTTTAGTTGCTCTAACATGATGAAATAAACAAAACTCGCACTAAAACTGGCATGAGCAACAACCACAGTCGCAAATCCAAGCTCGATATGCAGAAGTAAAAAGAAAAGTAAAAGAGAGAGACCGGTGATAACTTCCGGTAATAAAATGGGTAGCATAATGAGAGATTGAATCATGGTTGGTAAAAGAGCTGAAAATTCAAATAGTCCTAAAGCTCCAAAAGTTCCCACAGTCACAGCAAGAGAAGCGGACAAGACCCCAATTTCCAAACTGTTCATTAAGGGTTCTAAAAGTGACGGACTATGAAACAGTTTAAGCAGCCAGCGAAAGGTAAATCCACTTTTGAGATCATAGGGATTGTTGAGAAAGGTTTGTAAAATAAGATAGAAGAGTGGTGTGTAGAGTAAAAAAATCGCAATGAAAAAGATCGTTGCAACAAAAGGATTAGCTTTTCGCATTATCAATTCCATTTCTAAAGCCGCCGATACGCGACCATCGTGTTTGTATCCAGAGAGTAATTAATAGAAGCAAAGATAACATGCCGGCTATCGCTGAACCAAAGGGCCAATCCTGCATGACAAAGAACTGACTGACCATCACATTTCCTAAAAAAGCCTCTTTAGCCCCGCCAAGAAGGTCGGGAATTACATACTCCCCTAACATTGGGATAAAAACAAAAAGGCTTCCGACAAAAACTCCCTCCTTAATATTCGGTACGACAACTTTCCAAAATACTTGAATTCGATTGGCCCCCAAATCAAAACCGGCCTCTCTTAAAGAGGGATCCAACTTTTCTAAGGAGGAGAAGATGGGAACGACGAGAAAAGGTAGGTAATTGTAAAGAAGCCCTAAATAGACCCCCGTTCGGGTGTAGAGGATTTCAAGGGGGGTTTTAATTAGTTCCCACTCCAGTAGCAGTTGGTTGATGAGGCCATGGTTGCCAAGCAACGACACCAAACCGTAAACCCGTAGAATAAAGTTGGTCCAAAAAGGAATAAAAAGCAAAACCAAACCTAGTTGTTTTAGCCAACCCCCGCTTCGGGCCAGGTAATAAGCAACGGGGAATCCGATGGCCAGACAACTCAAGGTGGCTACGAGAGCTAACCAGACAGTTTTTAAGAGCACTTTAATGTAGATATATTGGAAGCTCCGTAAATAGTTGTTGAAGCTAAAATGAAAAGAAATGGTTCCTAAAGGGGTTCGTTCTAGAAAGCTCATCCCCAAAATAATGAGGAAGGGGATAAAGGTCATCAAAAACAACCAACCAATAAAAACTAGAGCTGTTAGTGGAATGGGCTTGGAGGATTTAAGTTGAGTATCCAAAACTGTCTTGATTCCTCATGAGTTTGAAATATTAAGTAAGATAGCGTCTTCAGTTCTCCAAGTGAGGTAGACGTTATCCCCCACATTGAGTTTTCTCTTTTTTAATCGTTCCAATTCCTGTTCAAAAACCTTAAAGGTGGCGTCTTTAACTTTGACCGTGTATTCGGTTCGAGAGCCTAGATAGGTAAGGTCACAAATGCTTCCCTCAATTAAGTTCTCCTGAAGTTGAGAGCGTTGCCTTAAAAGTCTCATTTTTTCAGGACGAAGCACTAAATTTAGTTTTTTGGTTAGGGCATGACCATTCTTTTTAACTTTAAAAGTCCCTAAAACCGATTGAAGCGCAAGGGCTTCTGGAGCATCTCCTACTAATTCTCCGGTGATTTCATTCACTTGGCCGATAAATCGAGCCACAAAAGGATCAATAGGGTCTTCATAGATTGTTTTAGGTGTACCGACTTGAAGACATTGCCCGTCACGCATGACGGCCATTCGATCTGACAATTGGAGAGCTTCTTCTTGGTCGTGAGTTACCATGACAAAAGTGAGTCCCACTTTTTTGCAGAGGGCTTTAAGCTCCTCTCTCATTTTGATTCGCAGCTCAGGATCAAGTGCCGAGAGAGGTTCATCAAGAAGTAAAACCTCAGGCCTATCCACTAAGGCCCTTGCCAGCGCCACTCTTTGGGCTTGTCCACCACTAATTTGAGTGGTCTGTCGGTTTTTTAAATCCTCTATTTGAACTAATTTTAGCGCTTCTAAGACCCGGTTTTGGATCTCGTTCTTTCCAAGTTTTTTCAGTCTAAGACTGAAAGCCACATTTTCAAAAATGGAAAGATGGGGAAATAGGGCGTAGCGTTGAAATACGGTGTGCAGATTTCGTTTGTGGGGAGGTAAACGAGTAATATCCCGTTGATTGAGTGTGATTTTGCCGCCAGAAGGTGATTCAAATCCTCCAATCAATCTCAAAACTGTGGTCTTCCCGCAACCGCTAGGGCCCAATAGGCAGAAAAACTCTCCGGTTTCAATCGTAAGATCGACGGGCAACAACTTAAAACCGGAGCCATCTTTTGAATAGGTTTTGGTTAATCCACTTAATTCTAGGGGCATGGCGTTTTAATAAAAGAAACTCGCGTTCTCTACAAGGGAAAAAAACCAATTTTCATAAGAATTTGAAGTGAGTTACACTACACTTTATGAATATTTCAGCACTTGACAGATTAAGACTTTTTCTTCGTCCTCCGGGAAGAGGGCTTCACACTAATTCAACCGGAGGGGGGTACGCGACCCCGGTTCTTAAAAAGCTTTATGGGACTGACTCCAATAAAGAAGTGATGGCCGCTTGGGAAGAGAGCCTGCAAAAATTACGAAGAGTCGAAGGGGTTGTGTTTGGCATTCCTTCCGATATCGGAGCAGGGATTTTACGCGGCGCTAATTTGGGTCCCATAGGAGTCAGGGATGCCTATCTCACCAAATATTCCTCTTTTCCTAAAACACTGGTGGACATAGGTGATGTGATTGTTATTCCACAATTGCTTCATGATGAAATGTTAAACGATAAGCAACTAGCCGCTAGCCGTTCTGAACTTTATCCCAATCGAACCGTACCTCTTCCGGTTGGGCCACTGTCTATTGCCGAGGCTCTTTATGAAGCTTTAATGGAACTCAATCCTGAACTAAAGATTTTTATGATAGGTGGGGATCATAGCGTGTCTTGGCCAGCGATGGTTCACTGCCACAAGCGTTTTGGAGATTCTTTCGGGGTTTTGCATTTTGACGCTCATAGCGATCTGATGGAAAGTCGTCTGGGAATTAAGTACTGTTTTGCGACTTGGGCCTGTCATGCTGCTCGTTTAATTAAGCCTCACCAGATGGTGCAAGTAGGAATCAGAACTTCTACTAAAACAAAACAATATTGGATGGAGAAATTTCCGTTGTTGCAAGTTTGGGCTAGTGAAATTCCAGGGCGTGAAACTGAGGTGATCTCAGAAATCCTACAGTACCTGGTGAAAAGTGGAGTTAAACGAATTTATATCACTAATGATATCGATGGAACCGATCCTAAATATGCCCCTGCAACTGGAACCCCGGAACCCAACGGTTTAGGGCCCCAGTTTGTTTTGGGATTGATTGCAGCGATTCGACAGAAGTTCCAACTTATAGGGGGGGATATTGTGGAAGTGGCCCCTCCTTTGTCTGGCAGTCGAGACTTTTCTCAAGAGAAAACCTGTGAAGTGGCTGCTGACTATTTACATGCTCTTTTTTAGTTTTTAGTTATAATGATTTCAAACTTTGGGGGGATGAAATACTAAGTGAAAATCGCATTTGTATTTAATAAAAAGACCAACGCTTCTTTAGAACAAGCAGAGTTTGATACTCCTGAAACGATTCAGTCCATTCACCAAGCCTTAGCTTCGGGTGGACATGAAGTCATTGATATTGACATGTCGGGCGAAAATTTAGCGGTTCCTATCGAAAAACTGATTTCGACCAAGCCCGATATTATTTTTAATACAGCCGAAGGCTATTATGGGGTCGGACGAGAGAGTTTAGGGCCGACTTTGTTTGAGCAGTTGCAGATTCCTTATGTGGGTTCGGGTCCTTATGGATGTTTTTTAACTTTGGACAAATTTTTGACCAAACAGGTAGTCGCTAGTCGAAAAGTGCCTGTGGTCGAGGGGTATTTCGTTAACTCAGTCGATGAGCTCAAGAGTATTTTACGAGAAGTCGTTTATCCGGCGTTCGTTAAGCCTAACTACGAAGGTTCGAGTAAAGGAATCACCAGCAAATCGGTATGTAAAGACGCCGATGAGCTTTTATCTTACGGAACCGAAAGCTTAAAGCTATTTCCGCAAGGAATTTTGATCGAACGCTATATTTCCGGTCGAGATATTTCGGTACCTTATATTTCGGGGTTGGGAGAAGGAGGAGTCTTAGAACCTTTGGAGTATGTAGTTCAATCTTTCAAAGAAGGAACCGAATTTATTTATGATTATGATTTGAAAAATTTTTACGATGATGCCGTAGGTGTCCGGTGTCCTGCCGCTCTAGAACCATCCATTCGTGCTGCTCTTATCGAGATGATAAAACGGATTATTCCGGCTCTCGGAGTGGTGGATTTTGCAAGAGCCGATTTCAGATTGAGTCCGGAAGGGGAGATCTATTTTTTAGAGCTTAATGCTCTTCCCAGTTTGCAGCCTGGGGCAGGGGTTTTTGAGGCCTCTCGTTGTTTAGGTTTGAACTATGAGCAGACCATTCTAAAAATTTTAGAGGCTGCCCGAACTCGTCTTAAAATTACAGGTAAGGGGGGGCGCAATCCAAAGAGATTAAGAACCTTAAAAAATCCCAAAGTGGCTCTTGTTTATAACTTGAGACGGAAAGAAGTGTCTGATCCCGATTACGAACATGAAGCCGAATTTGATTCTCAGCGAACAGTCGATGCACTTAGAAAAACACTTGAGGGTTTCGGTCTTAATGTTGCATTAATTGAGGCTAACAAACAGCTCATGGAAAATCTTAAAGAGTCTAGAGTGGATGTGGTTTTTAACATCGCAGAAGGCTCTAATAAGAGAGCGAGAGAGGCTCAAGTTCCGGCGATTTGCGATCTACTAGGGATTGAACACACGGCGAGTGATGCGACTTGTTTGGCGATCACACTGGATAAAGCGATTACTAAAAAACTTCTAAGCCAAGATGGAATTCTAACGCCGCAATACCGACTCTACCAGGGAAGTTCGAGAGGGGTTGAGCCCGGCTTAAGATTTCCTGTGATTTGCAAACCTAATCACGAAGGAACATCGAAAGGGATCGGGGATACTTGCGTAGTCAACCATCAGGAAGAGCTTGATCAAGAGGCCGCGCGACAATGGAAGAAATTTAAAGAGCCCATTTTGTGTGAAGAGTATATTGAAGGAAGAGAGTTTACGATTGGGGTGTTGGGGAATACTACCTTAAAAGTTTTAGGGCCTATGGAAATTGCTTTTAATCCAACTGGTGGGAAGTACCCGGTTTATTCCTTTGAGGCTAAACATGTGGAGCCCTCAGCCAACCCTATCTTCTCTTTGGTTTGTCCAGTAAGCTTAGGGCGTGAGCTTGATAGAAAAATAGTAGCTTTTGCCAAAAAGTGTTTTAATTCTTTGGGGTGTCGAGATGTGGCTCGTGTTGATTTTAAAGTGGACTCCAGAGGAAATATTTTCTTTATCGAAATTAACCCTCTTCCGGGGCTAGCTCCACAATTTAGCGATCTTGTGATTATGGCCGAAAAATCAGGGATGGCTTACGATAGCTTAATTCGAAGAATTATTACTCCTGCTATTCAAAGATGGCGAAATGTTGAACGGATGAAAGCCTGGTAAGGGATGAGTAATTTATTTGAAAAATACCAAGAAGAAGGAGTGCAGCGAAAGAGGGTAAGAGAACTTGGGGTTTGTATTGGGGAGTTTCCTACCGGTCCTTTAAATTCTATTACCGATGTTCCCGGGGTTAAAGTGGGCCACTCCACATTAATCGAGGGCTCGGGAAGAAGAAAACCGGGCAATGGGCCTGTGCGCACCGGAGTTACCGTTATTCAGCCAAACGAAGATATTTACAATCGCAAGCTAGTGAGCGGAAGTTTCACTTTGAGTGGAGCTGGGGAAGTATCGGGATTAACTCAACTGATGGAATGGGGAGTGATTGAAACCCCGATTGCTTTGACCAATACTCTCTCAGTAGGGAGAGTCAGTGATTGTATCGTAAAGTGGATGGCTCAGAAATATCCTGAAATAAGTGAACAACAAGAAGTGATTATTCCGGTAGTAGGTGAGTGCGATGATAGCTTTCTCAATGACGCTGTCGGATTGCATATTAAACCTCAACAAGTGTTTTCGGCTTTAGACAGTGCTAAGGCAGAATTACCTCTTGAGGGGGCTATTGGGGCCGGCACTGGAATGATCTGTTGTGATTTTAAAGCGGGGATTGGGACTTCAAGCCGTTTGATTCAACTTGGAGATCAGCGCTACACGTTGGGGGTTTTGGTAGTCAGTAATTTTGGTTTGATGGAGCATTTGCGAATCGATGGATATCCGATAGGTCGGAGTTTGATTAAAGTTCAAGGGAAATACGCTAGAAGGGTCAATAACTACGGATCGATTATTGTGGTGGTCGCAACTGATATTCCTTTAACCCATATGCAAGTGAATCGAGTTTGTCGAAGAGCTGCTTTGGGTTTGGGCAGGGTAGGAAGTTATGGGGCTCATAGTAGTGGTGAGATTATCATTGGATTTTCGACAGCAAATGAGGTTTCTCGATTAGCGAAACACCCTCAAATGGAGCTAAGAGCGATTCGGGATACGGGATTAGATCCAGTTTACAAAGCCGTGATCGAAGCTACTGAAGAGTCAATTTTAAATTCTCTTACTCGAGCTGTAACAATGGAAGGGGTTAATAATAATAGAGTCCCTGCTATTGATCTGGAGCTTTTAAAACAGTTGTATGGTCGTTACAATTTAGTCACTATTTAATTTGAAGAGAGTCTCATGGAATCTACACAAGCAATTGTTTTAGGAATACTTCAAGGATTAACAGAGTTTATTCCCGTG
>Ga0194129_10007547_pt1 | contig 12900 bp, 6 predicted proteins | sample TA2KigCa35mmetaG_FD_150862 | JGI IMG/M metagenome (GOLD analysis project Ga0194129, IMG submission 150862) | Freshwater microbial communities from Lake Tanganyika, Tanzania - TA2015038 Kigoma Deep Cast 35m | ecosystem: Environmental > Aquatic > Freshwater > Lake | place: Tanzania: Lake... | reverse complement strand
CTGGGGGTCGCCGGCGCGCTGCGGGCCATGGTCGCCGTCATCGTCAGCGCGCCCTTGCCCCTCGCCGCCGGCGTCGTGCTGGCCCACGTCGGCGGCGCGGTGCTGCCGGCGGGGCGTCTGCGGCGCGTGAGCTTGCTGGTGCTTGGCGTCGCCGTCGCCGCCGCGCTGGTGTGGTTCCGGCGCGCGCGGGTCGAGCGGCTGCTCACCGAGGAGGGCGCGCACGAGCTGCTGCAGTCGGCGAAGGACGCCGGGGCGGTGGGGCCGTCGTGGTCGCCGGCGCGGCGGCTGGCCGACTTCGTGGTCGACGGCGAAGTCGCTGGCTGCTTCGTCGCGGCAGCGACGACGCTGGCGGTGTTGGCGCTCGCGTTCGCGACGCACCGCGCGCTGTACGATCGCGCCCGCAAGCTGGCCGTCGACGAGAGCCCCACGGGGGTGCTGCAGGGGTCGGTGGCGGCGCGCCTGCTCGGCTGGGCGGTGAGGCTGTTGCCGGTGGACCTGCGACCGATGGCGCAGAAGGACCTGTTGGCGTTCGTCCGCGACCCGGGCCAGTGGGGGCAGGTGGTGCTGCTCGTCGGCGTCGGCGTGCTCTATCTGGTGAACGCGAGCGCGCTCGGCGACGGGCTGCGCGTGCTCGGTGGCTTCGGCGTCGTCGTCCTGCTCGCCGCGCATACGGGCATCGTCGCGTTCATCGCCGGTGGTTTGGCGGTGCGCTTCGCCTTTCCGCAGGTGGGGCTCGAGGGGCCGGCGGTGTGGATCGTGGACGGCGCGCCGCTGTCGTCGGACCGCCTGCTGCGCGCGAAGCTGGTGGCCGCGGTGCCGGTGGTGGTGCTGTTTCCGCTGGCGTTGGCGGCGGTGGGCGGCGTCATGCTCGGCTTCTCGCCGTTTGCGTGGGCGTGGTCGACGGCGCTGCTCGGCGCGGTGGCCGTGGCGATCGCGGCGAGCGCCACGTTTCGCGGCGCCGAGCACCCGTTGTTCGACGCCACCAGCCTGTCGGAGCTGGCGGTGGGACCCGGCGCGATGACGATGATGGTGCTAGCGACGGTGCTCGCCGGTGTCGCGTCGATGGGCGCCTTCGTCGCCGGCGGCGCCTGGTACGCGCGCGGCTTCGTCCACGATCTGGTCACCGACGCCGCGCTCGGCCTCGTGTTCGTCGTCGCGGCGTCGGTGGCGCCCGTCGCCGGCGTCGTGGTGGCGCGACGGGCCTTTGCGCGTGGGGTCGCTGCCCTCGATGAGCGCCGGCACACCGGACGCGCTGGTGGCGTCGGTGCGCCCACAGCGCTCATCCCTGCGGGCGGTGTCGACGCTTTCGAGTAGGGGCAGTTGTGGCCCTACCGCCTCGTGCCGCGCTGTCCGGTGCGGCGGCGACGGTGGTACGGTGGCCCATGCCCCACGTCCGGCTCGTCCAGCTGATTGGCTCGCACAAGGTCCGCATCGCGCGTGCGCTGGGCCGTCAGGTCCGTGGGTTCTCGGCGAACTACGCGTCCATGGACTCCGCCGCCCTCGAGTCGAGCTTCGGCCGGGTGCTCGGCCACGTCGAGCACTACCTGACCACCGGCGACGACACCGGCCTGCGGAACCACACGGCGCACACAGCGCAGCTGCGCTCGGCGCTCGGCTTTCGAGCCAATGACTTCATGCTGGCGTCGTTGGTGTTCCTGCCCGTGATGCGCCGATTCCTGATCGAGCAGGCGACCGATCTGCAAAGCGGCCTGCGCGACTACGAGGCCTTCGAGGCGGTGGCGATCCCGTTGCTCGCCGAGGCGGCGCTGTCGTTCCGTCGCGCGGCAGCGGCGAACCACGCGACGATCCAGGACGAGGACGACGACGAAATCACCGCGCCGATGGGGCGCACCGAGCCCGTCGGCGCGCGGCGCTTCAACATCGAGTTGGTGATTGGCGAGCCCGCCGACGAGCACTCGCCGTTCACCTGAGCGGCCGCGCGCGCCTCGCGCGTCCGACGACGGACGAGCGGCCGCAAGGCCGGTCGTTCGTCGTCAAGACGATGCGCTGTCGACGACGCTCACGGCCAGATGCCGCGCGCCCGGTAGACGTCGCGCAGCCGCTCCAGCGCGATCGCGTAGCTGGCGGTGCGGTAGTCGACCTTCAAGTCGCGCGCCTTGTCCACGACAGCCTGGTAGTTGCGGCGCATGCGTCGCTCGAGGCGCGAGACGACCTCGTCGGCCTCCCAGCTCTCGCTGCGCTTGTTCTGCAGCCACTCATAGTACGACACGATCACGCCGCCCGAGTTGGCGAGGATGTCGGGGATGATGTCGATGCCACGCTCGGCGAGCACGCGGTCACCGTCGGTGTCGGTAGGTCCGTTGGCGCCTTCGACCACGACCTTCGCGCGGATCTCCTTCGCTTCGTCGCTGCCAATCTGCAGCTCGAGCGCCGCGGGCACGAAGATGTCGACCTCTGAGGCGAAGAACTCCTCGCGCGAGATCTTCTGGCCGCCCGGGTAGCCGTCGAGGGACCTCTGGCGCTTCACATGGTCAGCCAGTTTGTGCGGGTTGAATCCCTCGGGATTCCTGTAGTAGCCGGTGTGGTCACCGACCGCGGTCAACGTGACACCCATTCGCGACAGGATGCGCGCGGCGTTGCTGCCGACGTTGCCGTAGCCCTGCACCGCCAGCGTGCTGCCATCGAGGTTGAAGCGCTTCGCGTGCGCCCACTCCTGGATGCAGTAGACGACGCCCTGCCCTGTCGCCGCCTCGCGCCCCTGGCTGCCGCCGCAGGCGATGGACTTGCCGGTGACGACGCGCTTGAGCCCCTGTCGATCGACGGAGCTGTTGATGTTCACGTACGTGTCCATCATCCAGTCCATCGTCTGGCTGTTCGTGCCCATGTCGGGGGCGGGGATGTCGTACTCGGGTCCGATGTTCGTGCCGAGCGCGTGGGTGAAGCGGCGCGTGATCCGCTCGAGGTCGTCGGCGTCGTACTGGCGTGGGTCGAACTTCACGCCGCCCTTGCCGCCGCCGTACGGCAGCTTGGCCAGCGCGCACTTCCAGGTCATCCACGACGCCAGCGCCTTGCACTCGTCGAGGTAGACGTCCTGGTGGTAGCGGACGCCTCCCTTGTACGGTCCAAGAATATTATTATGCTGGACACGATACCCTTTGAACATACGCACTTCGCCGGACTTCAATCGCACCGGAAAGTGGATGATCAGCTCGTTCTTGGGCTGCGACAGGATCGCGGCGATGTCGCTCTCGAGCTTGATGGCGTCGTACGCCTTGTGCAGCTGGGCGGTGACGACCTCGAAGAGGTTCTGCCGTTGGTGGTGGGCGGTCACCGGGCTGCCCTCGCGGGACTTCGTGTCTTCCTTCTTCGTGGCCATGGACGCTCCGTGGGTGGCAACACTCCGTGCGTCGTCCGTTAGCAGAGGCGCACCGCTGCGGCCAACGCGCGAAAGGGCTGTCGCACGCCGCCGCATGCAGCGCGCCGCGTCGAATGCTCCGGGCCGGTCGTGGGTCGCCGGCTGTCGCATCGCGGCGAAGCCCGTTGCGTCTTGCGCGCGGTTGTCCACAACGGCGCCATGGATCGCCGTGACGCCAAAGGGCGCCGCCCAGCGCTGCCATGTGCCGCAGGAGAACTCCGATGCGCAGCTTCGTCGCCCTCGCCTTCGTCGTCGCCGCCTGCCTCGCCGCGCCCGCTAGCGCGACGGCCACTGCGCTGCGCCTCGACAACGCCCTGCTCGGCGCCGTCGGCGCGAGCCTGCAGCGCGCGCAGGGCACGGCGGCGCTACCGGTCCTCGACGTCGTCGCCGCCCAGACCAGCAACCCCGCTCCACCGGCCCGCTCCCTGCCGCCGCAGCTGACCGGCGTGGGGCTCGGCCTGCAAGTGGGCTCGCCGACCTCGCTCACGCTGAAGTTCGCTGGTCTGCAGCAGAATGGCTTCGTCGTCGGCGTCGGCTCGGGCTTCGCGAATTCGGGGCGCTTCCTGCCGAACCTGTCGCTGCACGTCGACTACCTCTTCCACGTCGCCACGCTGGTGCGCAACGCCGACGTCGCGCTGACGGCCTACGTCGGCCCCGGGCTGTGGCTGGCGCTGGGCGCCTACGGTTACGGCTTCGGCAACTACCAGTACGGGCTCTACCCGTTCCCCCTTGGCATCGGCGTGCGCGTGCCGATGGGCTTGTCGATGGCCTTCAACGCCGCCCCTGTCGAGCTCTACCTCGAGCTCGACCCGGCGCTGTTCATCGTGCCACCGGCGGACTTCGGCGTCGGCGCGAGCCTTGGCTTCCGCTACCACTTCTGAACATCTGCTGAAGAGGCTGACGGGCCGCGGCCGGCGACGTGGTCCCCGTCGTCAGGCGACGGCGCCGTCGATCTCGAACACCGAGCGGTAGCAGCCGCGGGCGATGGCGTCGTCGAACAGCGAGCGCCAGCCGGCGTCGCTCGACAGCGTCGCCGAGTCGGCGATCACGATGAGCTTCTTCTTCGCGCGGGTCAGCGCGACGTTCAGCCGGCGGGCGTCGGCGACGAAGCCGACCTCGCCATCGACGTTGCTGCGCACCGCCGAGACGAGGATCGCCTCCTTCTCGCGGCCCTGGAAGCCGTCCACCGAGTCGACCTCGAGCCCGGCGTCGACGAGCGCGGCGAGCTGCGCCTGCAGCCGCGCCGACTGCGCGGCGTAGGGGGTGATCACGCCGATGTCGGCCGCCGACAGCCCGGCCTGCACCAGGTCGTCGACGAGCAGCGCGACGAGCCGCGCCTCGCCGGGGTTCTCCTTCGACGGGCTTTGTGGCGGGCTCTCTTCGTCGAAGCCGGCGCCGGCGGTGTCGATGACGTCGAGGGGCTGCGCGGGGCGGCTCGTGCGCGCGCCGTCGTCGCCGGGCAGGGCGAGCAGCGCGGCGGCCACCGACGGGTGGGCGACCAGGCGACCGTCGTACGACGCCTGCGACGGCCAGCGCATGATGTCCTCGTGCATGCGGTGCTGCTCGGTCAGCATATGCGAGACCGCGCCCTTGCCATCGGCGGCGCACAGCGTGGCGAACGCTGTCTGGCCGAGGCCCAGCCGCGCGGCCTCGGCGGCGAGGACGACGGGCGGCAGCTGCTTGTGGTCGCCGGCGAGCACGACGCGCCCGACCCATGGCACGCCGCACAGCACCGCCGGCGTCAGCGCCTGACTCGCCTCGTCGACGACCAGGACGTCGAAGCGCGCGTCGTCGCCGAGGAGGTCGTCGAGCCGGCCGGTCAGCGTGCCGCACAGCACGCGCGTCTTGCCGAGCACGTCGTCGGCGGCGATGCGCTCGAGCCTTCGCGCCTCGGCGAACAGCCGGCCGGCCTCGACGCGGGCCTCGCGCTCGCGGGCCCAGGCCTCTCGGCTGCGGTCGCTGCGACGACGGGCGCCGCCGAGCAGAGCGCGGGCCTGATCGACGAGGTCGCGCGCCAGTTGCCGGTGCGGGTGGGCCTCGGTCAGCCCGACCAGGGTGTGCGCCTCGAGCTGCTCGTGGGCGCGGGCCGGATCGCCGGCGCGGGCCAGCGCAAGCGTCGGCCGGGCGCGCAGCAGCGACAGCGCCAGGTGGTCGACGGCGGCGTTGCTGGCGCACAGCGCGAGCACGCGCTCGCCGCGGTCGACGCAGCGCTGGATCACGTCGACGAGCACGTGGGTCTTGCCGGTGCCCGGCGGCCCGTGCACCAGCGCGACGTCTTCGGCGAGCAGCGCGTGCAGCGCCGCTCGGCGCTGGTCGTCGTTCAGAGCGCCGTCGTGCAGGCCAAGCGCGGCGCCGTCGTCGTCGGGTAGCCGCGTCGCGCGGGGGGGCCCGACGCCGAGCAGCACCTCGACGAGCCGCGCCGTCCGGCCCGTGGCCGCTCGCGCCCGGTCGAGCCCGTCGCGCAGGCGGCGGATGGTGACCTCGTCCTCGCCGCGCAGCAGATCGACGGCGTCGTCGACGTCAAGGTCGCGGGCGGCGTCGACGCCGTCGAACACGACCTGGAGCTGTCCGCGCCTGCGCCGCGCGACCACGCCATGACCGACGGGCACCGGTCGGCCCTTCTCGTCGCGCTCGAGCATGACGACGACGCCGCCGGCGCGGACGTCGAAGCGGTCGACGTGGCCCTCGCGGTTCTGGTCGTCGCCGACGGTGACGCGCACGCGACCGAGCAGCGTCGGCCGCTGGTCGAGCACGCGCGCCTTGCGCAGCAGCAGGCCGCGCTCCTCGAGCGTGCGGGGCGAGCCATCGGCGAGCAGCGCGTCGACGCGCCCGCGCACCTCACGCTCCTCGGCAGCCAGGGCCTGCCCGAGCACGTCGAGGCGACGCGCTGTCTCATGGGGGAGCGTGGCCAACCGGAGCCTCCGTCAGGGGGACCAACGCAGTGTGACGTCGCGCCCGTCGCCCGGCAACGCGACCGCAGTCGTCGACTTCGCTGGCGTCGTCGGCGCTACGGTCGACCTTTCAACAATGGGTTCGGCAGCACCAGCGTCGACTCGCTCCGACCCGAAGAGTCGTCGTCATCGACGACATTGGGCGGTGGCGGCGCCGACGCGGCGGCACGCCGCTTCAGCTCGTCGATGATCGCCAGCGCCTTGCGGTGCTTCTCGGACAAAACCGAGAACTTCTCGTTGATTTGCTTGTTCATGTCGACCTGAGCCTTCAGCTTGTCGACGGACTCGTTGTACTTCGCGCGTATGTCCTCCATGGTCTTCTTCGTCTGCTCGTCCATGCCGCCGGCGTTGGTGACCTGGGCCATCAGCTCCTTCGCCCGCGCGACCGCCTCGCGGGCCTTCTCGCGGTACTGCGTCGCCTCCTGCGTCGCGCGCGTGAGCTTGTCTTCCCTCTGCTTCAACTGATCGCGCAGCAGCTCGACCTCGCCCTCGAACTCCGCCGACGCCTTCTGCGACGCCTCGGCAAGCTGTTGCTGCAGCTTGTCCTGCGCCGCCTCGGATTGCGCCTTCTCGCGGACGCGGGCCTCGCGTTCGACCCGCAGCTCGCCCTGCAGCTCGGCGAGCGAGCGCTCCACCGCCTCCGCACGCTGACCGGCGGCGACCTCGGCCTCCTTCGCCCGCTTCAGCGCCGCCTCGGCCTTCGTCCGTAGCTCGACGAGCCGGCCCTTGACCTCATCGCGCTCCTTGCGGGCCGCCTCGAGCTCGGCGCGGCCCTTCTGCTTCTCTTCGGCGACCGAGGCCTTGTTCTCCTCGACCTTCTTGAACAGCGAGCCCTCCTTCTCGGCGAACTCGCTCTCCAGCGCACCCTTCTCGCGCTTCATCACCGCGAGGTCTTCCATCGCTCGCTTCGCCTGGGTGCGCACGCGGGTGAGCTCGTCCTGCAGTTTCTCGTTGTTCGCCTGCGCTTCATCGAGCTCATCGTGCAGGACGCTGAGCTTCGCCGCCTCCGCCTGCCGCTCGCGCTGCTCGCGCTCGAGCTGCGCGTCGAGGGCCGCGCGCTCGTCCCTGGCGGACAGCAGCTTCTGGGCGCTGTCGTCGAGCTGGGCCTGCGCTGCCGCCAGCTCCGCCTTCATGCGGGCGTAGGCCTCTTGCAGCTTCTCGACGCGGTCTTTCATCGCGCGCTCGATGCGCTCGAGGTTGGCGGTCTGCGTCTGCACGTCGGCAGAGTGGGTCGTGCGCTCTTCGTCGAGCTCGGCCTCGAGGAACGCATTCTGATCGCGCACCTCGGCAAGCGACTGCGCCGTTTCTTCGACCTGCTCGCGCAGCGTCTTCAGCTCGTCGCGGGCCGCGTTCAGCTGGCCCTCGGTGCGGCGCAGGTCTTTCGTCAGGTCGGCGACCTTGTCCTTGCTGTCCTGCACGAGCGACTCGAGCTCATTGCTGCGGGCCACCGCCCGGTTCAGGTCGCGGTCGAGCTCGTCGCCGCGGGCGTTGGCGGCGTCGAGCTCGTGCACCAGCGAGGCCTCGCGGGTTTTCGCCTGCCGCTCGGTGTCGTGCATCGCGGCGTCGAGCTCGCGGCTCTTCTGGTCGAGGTCGGCGATGCGCTGGTCGCGCTTCAGCACGTCCTTCTGGCGACCGATGCGCTCCTGATCCCACTCGCGCGTCTTGTCGGCGAGCCGCGTCTCGGTGTCGCGCAGCGTCGCCTGCGCCGTCGTCAGCGCCGCGCCCTGCTCGTTCAGCCGCGCGTCGCGATCGGCCAACGCGGCCTTGAGCTCGCCGATGCGGCCCTCGAGCTCGCGGGCGTGGGCGGCGGCCTTCTTGCGGGTGTCTTCGAGCTCGCTCTGGGTCTCTTCGAGGCGCTTCGTCGTCGCCCCGAGGTTGCCGGTCGCCTCGGCGAGCTTCTGCTCGAGGCGATGCTTCTGCTGGCTGAGCGCCAGCGCCTCCTGCTGCGTGTCGGCAAGCTCCGCCGACAGCTCTGCCCCCCGCGTCTCCGAGTGCTCGAGCTGGCCGCGGGTGTCGGACAGCTGACCCTGCGTGTCGGCCAGGTCGGCCTCGAGATCGATGATCCGGCTGGTGCGGTCGTCGAGCCGGGCGCGCGTGTCGGCGAGGTCCGACGACGTCTTCGTCAGCTCCTGCTCGAGGCTCTCCTTGTCGAGCGACAGGTCGTTGAGCCGCGCCTCGAGATCGTCGATGCGCCCACGGAAGGCGGCGTCTTCCTGGGCCTTCTTCTCGCGCAGGTTGCCGAGCTCGCGGCGCAGCGCCTCGCCATCTTTCTGGCTGTCGGCGAGCTTGTCCCTGGTCGTCTCGAGCTGCACATCGAGCTCGGCCACGCGCGCCTGAAGCTCGGAGATCATCTTGTTGAGGCTGGTCTCGCGCTCGCGCGCGGCGGCGTCCCGGCGAGCGAAGTTGGCCCGCGCGCTCTCGAGGTCAGCGACGAGATCGCGGATCTCGGTGGCGCTGCGGTCGTTCTCTTCGGCACGCGCGGCCTGCTCGGAACGCAGGGCCTCCTCGAGCGCGGCCACGCGCTGGGTCAGCTGCGTGATCTCGCGCTCGGAGTCGTTGGTGACCTCCTCGAGCTCTTCGGCCAGCGCCTTCTTCTCGCGCTCGAGGCGCTCGGAGCGCTCGGAGCCCAGCTCGGCGTCGAGTCGCAGGGCGCCGATGCGGTCCTCGGCGTCGGTCAGCTGCGCAAGCAGGTCCTCGCGGGCCTTGCGCGCGCGCTCGAGCTCGCGCTCGCGCAGATCGAGCATCTCGGTGAGCTGCCCCATCTCGCGATCGCGCTGCGCCCACAGTTCGCGCGCCTTCACGATGTCCTGCTCACGACGCCGCAGGCTCTCGCGCAGGAACGTGAGCTTGGCTTCGGGACCCGCGGTCGCCGCCGGCGCGGCAATGTGATCGTCGCCGCGCCCCTGTGCAAGCAACTCGTCGAAGGTCGGCCCCGACGCCCGCGGCGCCTCGGGGCGCGCGCGGCCCGGGCGCGGCGGCGGCGCTCCCGGGGCCCGCTCGCCGGGTGCGGCGGCTGACGCGCCCGCTGCGTCGGTGGCCTGTCCGGCGGCGGGGGCCGGCGGGGGCGGCGGCGCCGTCAGCTGCGAAGCGAGGGGCGCCCCGTGGGGGAACGCGTCGGGCACGAGCCGACCGACGGCGTCGATGAGCTGGTCCATCGAGAACGGCTTGTGCATGTACGCGTCGGCGGGGGTCGGCGATCGCTGGTGCTGGCCGAACGCCTCGTGCGTCTCCTGGCTCGACGTCAGGATGATCGGGATCCGCTTCAGGTCCTGCTGCTTCTTCAGCCGGTTGCAGAACGAGTAGCCCGAGCCACGGGGCAGCTCGACGTTCAACAGGATGACGACGGGGGACCGCTGACGGACGAAGTCGACGACGTCGCCATCGGCGAGCACGTGCGCCTCGAACCCCATGTTGTGGAACGCCGCCTCGACGTGGCTGGCGACGTTGGTGTCGGGTTCGATGATCGCGACCGATCGGGCCACTGGTTCCTCCGCGAGCGCTGCCCGCGCGACGACACCGGCGACGACGGCGGGACGGCGGCGGACACGAAGCGGCGCGCAGGCTAGCACCCGTCACCGCCGCCGGGAAAACCGCGCGCTCCTCGTACCGCCCGCGGCGCGCCCCGACCGTCCAGTTGTTGACGAGGACCGGGTGTGGCAACCACCCCGGGCAATCGACGTGCGCGGCCATGGGACCGCGCGCCGTAGGAGAGAGCTGATGAACGTGCGTCCGACCGTCGCTTTTACCGTCCCGTCGTTGCTGCGTCTGGCGGCGGTTGCCTCGCTGGCGGTGATCCCGCTCGGCGCGTGCGACTGCACCGAGATCACCGTCAGGGTGGCCCCGCAGATCTACGTCGACGTCTGCGCCAAGCCGGTGAAGACCGTCGACAACAAGGTCATCGGCGGCTTTCAGGAGTGCGCGCTGCCCTTCGGCGAGGCCGACCTCTCGGTCAAGGTCGCAAAGACGGTGGTGATCACGAACCCGTCCAATCTGGAGCTGAAGCTCGAGTCCGTCGAGCTCGAGGGTGACCCGAGCTTCGACTTCGTCGAGCCGCCGCCGGACCGCATCGGCCCCGGCTTGTCGGCGCAGGTGGCCGTGCAGATCCGCCCCAGGGTCGAGTCGGCCATCGAGGCCGAGCTGGTGATCATCAGCGACGCCAACAACACCCCGAAGAACGAAGACGACAAGAGCGAGATCCGCATCCCGATCACGCTCACCGGCGTCGACCGCGGCGTCCCCGACATCGAGGTCGTCCCCGTCGGCTGCGGCACGACGGCGCCGCTCGGCATCGACTTCGGCAACGTCTCCACGTCGGGCCTGCAGGTCTGCAACGTCGAGGTCCGCAACGTCGGCACGCGCGAGCTGTACTTCGACTTCCTCGACTTCGTGCCCGACGCCAACGGCGAGCGGATCATCACCGAGCCCGGCGACAGCGGCCCCGTGCCGTCGATCTCGCTCACCGGCGCCATCCCCGACCCCGAGACGCCCCTGCGCCCCACCAGCGACGAGCACGCGCCTTTGACCCTGCGCGTGGCCTTCGCTCCCGACGCCCTCGGCCGCTATGGCGACACCCTGCGCATCGTGTCGTCCGACCCCGACGAGGACGTCGTCGAGGTGCCGATCCAGGGCATCGGCGTCACCGGCCCGCAGTGCGTCGCGCGCATCAAGAGCGTCAACGATGTCGAGATCGAGGGCGCCGCCGCCGTCGAGCCCCTCGATGACGTCGTCTTGACCACCATCGAGAGCACCGGCGCCACCCCCGAAGTCGGCATCGCGTCGACGCGTTGGGAGCTGCGCGAGCGCGGCCCCGGCTCGGGCGTCGTGCTGTCGAGCCCGTCCACCGCCGAGACCGGCTTCCTGTTCGCCAACCGCCGCGGCGTCGACGTCGCCGGCCGCTACGAGGCGTGCGCGGTGGTCACCGACGAGCTCGGCACCGAGTCGGTCAACGAGTGCTGCGTGAAGTTCGACGCGATCCCGTCCGACGCCTTCCTCGTGCAGCTGACCTGGGCCGAGCCCACCGGCGACATGGACCTGCACGTCACAAAGAAGTCCGACGCCGGCGAGTATTGCCTGCAGGGCCTCGGCTCGCCCGCCCGGGGCGTGCAGGCGCCCTACGACAGCAGCTGCGCCACCGGCCTCGACTGTTACTACGGCAACTGCAAGCCGTCGTCGTTCGGCGGGGCGCCCGAGTGGGACGACGTCACCGGTCGCACCGACGGCGACCCGAGCCTCGACATCGACGACCTCACCGGCTTCGGCCCCGAGAACACCAACGTGAATCAGGTCGTCGCCGGCAGCTACGCCTTCGGCGCCGACTTCTTCTCGGGCTCTGGCGCGCACACGATGTTCATCCGGCTGTTCATCTACGGGCAGCTGAAGGGCGAATGGGTCGCCACCATCGAGGACGAGTTCTGGGAGGTCGGCATCGTGCACTTCCGCGCCGACAACCTGTTCCAGCCGTGCATCGAGGACCTGACCGACGGCGACCCGAGCGATCAGTGCCCGGACGACTGAGCGCCGCCTGTGCCCGCGGGCCGGCGTCGTCCGGTCCGCGTCGTCGCCGCCTCATCGCTTGACTCCTCATTCTCCGAACGAGAACGCCCATGATCCCCGTCCGCCTGCGCTCGCTGCTCCCGGCCCTCAGCCTGCTCGTCGCCGCCGTCTCCGGCTGCCCGCGCACCACCACCAACGTCGTCGACGCGCCCCAACTTGTTGCCTGCGAGGCCGACGAGCAGTGTCCGACCGGCAACCTGTGCATCGGCGGCGAGTGCCGGCTCGGCACCTGCAACCCCGCGCTGGAGTCGCAGTGCGGCGCCGACGTCGTCGATGACCGCGCCGCGACGTGCTGCAAGGTGTTCGAGAACTGCAACGGGCTGACGCTGACCTGCGAGCGCGACCCCGCCGCCGTCGGCATCGGCTGCCCGCCCGGCGAGGCGGACTGCATCCCCTGCACCGAGAACCGCGACTGCGTCGCCGACCTCGGCTTCTCGTCGTTCTGCTCGGGCGGCCGGTGCTTCGCGCAGGCGGGCCTGACGCCGTGCTCGCAGGACTTCCAGTGCGCCCCCGACGAGCGCTGCGATCGCACCGAGTTCTTCTGCGTGAAGGACAACGGCGGCTGCCGCTTCTGCGGCGCGGACTTCCCCGAGCTGTGCTGCGAGAACGGACAGGTCTGCGACGTCGAGAGCGGCACCTGCGTCGACGTCGGCGAGCGCGAGTGCACCGTCGAGACGGTGCAGGACGACTGCCGCGCCGGGCAGCTGTGCGACGCCAACGGGCGCTGCGTGCAGTGCATCGACAACGGCAACTGCGGCCCGGGCACCGAGTGCAACCCGGCGTCGGGCCTGTGCGTGGGCACGGCGACCCGCTGCGTCGAGGACGCCGACTGCCCGGCGACGCTGCGCTGCATCGCCGAGCGCTGTGACGCGCCCAACTGCGAGCGCGACAGCGACTGCGGCGACAGCCGCGAGCGCTGCGAGGACTACAACTGCGTGCTGCCGCCGGCGGTGTGCAACGAGGACGATGAGCCCAACAACACGCCGGCCCAGGCCATCGAGCTGGCGTCGCTGACCGACT
>Ga0194129_10007542_pt1 | contig 12902 bp, 13 predicted proteins | sample TA2KigCa35mmetaG_FD_150862 | JGI IMG/M metagenome (GOLD analysis project Ga0194129, IMG submission 150862) | Freshwater microbial communities from Lake Tanganyika, Tanzania - TA2015038 Kigoma Deep Cast 35m | ecosystem: Environmental > Aquatic > Freshwater > Lake | place: Tanzania: Lake... | reverse complement strand
TGGTGATGAAGGTGAAACTGCGGTCTTCGAAAACCGAGATTTCAACCGGGATCACATAGCCGGCCTTGTCCTGCGTCCGAGCGTTGTACTCCTTGCAGAACGCCATGATGTTCACGCCGTGCTGACCAAGGGCAGGGCCCACCGGCGGCGCGGGGTTGGCTTTGCCGGCCTGTAGGGCCAGCTTGATCACAGCTACAACTTTTTTTGCCATCGTCCTGGCGGCTTGAGCAATCTGCGGATCCGCGACCCTAGGGCAGCGACTGCGGCAGGCTCCGGGAACCGGAACACTGCCTGAGGCCGCCCTCCGCAGGGAGACGGCCGCAGCGAATCAGCTTTGTTTGCTGATCTGGGAGAACTCGAGTTCCACGGGGGTTTCCCGGCCGAAGATCGAGAGTAGGGCCTTGAGCTTGTTGCGCTCGCCCGACACCTCGATCACTTCGCCCTGGAAGTCCTTGAACGGACCGGCCGTGACGAGGATCTGATCGCCCTCGGTGAGGTCGACCTTTACCACAGGCTTCTTCTCGGCAGCTCGCTTGAAGATGCGATCCACCTCAGAGCGGCTGAGGGGGCGGGGCTTGATGTGGCCGCGAGCCTTGCCGGTGGCGCGGCGATCTTCAGCGCCCACGAAGTTGATCACGTTCGGGGTGCTACGCACCGCCATCATCGTGTCCTCATCCAGCACCATCCGCACGAGCACATAACCGGGGAACACCTTCTCTTCGGTGCTGGTGCGGCTGCCGTCCTTCTTGAGCTTCACCGCCGGGGTCTGGGGGATCTCGATCTCGAGGATGCGGTTGTCCACGCCCAGGGTGACGGCGCGCTGCTCGAGGGTGGCTTTCACCTTCTTTTCGCAGCTCGAGGCCACCTGCACGGCATACCAGCGGGCGATCGGCGCGCGGCCTTCAGCCGCGGGCACGCTGAGAATATCCGGGCCTTCAGCCGCTTCGGCACCAGCCAGGCCTTCAGCGCCCAGCTCTTCAGGGCTCAGATCAACGTCGGACACGGGCAACGGCAAAGGGGGGACGAGAAATCAGCGGAACACCTGGGCATTCACCCAGCTGTAGAAGCGATCGATGGCGGCGATGGCAAAGGCCGAAAGGGTCACCATCAGAATCACGGCCACCGATTCGGCAAACAGCTGCTGGCGGCTGGGCCACACCACCTTGCGCAGCTCGGCAACGGTGCTACCCACGAAGCCCTCGGAGGCCGGGGGCGTGGCTGGCTGATCGGGTTGTGGCTCAGTTGGGGTTTCCACCACAGGGTCCAGAAGGTGTTCGCAGAGCGAGGGCGCGCACTGTTGCGCAAACAGCCACCCTACCGGACGTGATCAAACCGTCCCGCTGTTAGGGGTGAAGCGCAGCTCCCCTTCGGCCTCGAGCAGGCTCACCTGCACGGCCGAGGCCCCGAGGAAGCGCTCTTCAAGCAGCTCCGTGGCCAAGGGGTTTTCGATGCGGCGGCGCAACAGCCGGCGCAGTGGCCGCGCACCGTATTCCGGCTCGTAGCCCTGCTGAGCCAGCCAGGGCACCACGGGCGCATCCACCTGCAGCTCCAGCCCCTGCTCCCGCAGCAGCGCCGCCAGATCGGCCAACTGCAGGTGCACGATGCGCTGCAACTGCTCGGGCCCAAGAGGCTGGAAGCGGATCACCTCATCAATGCGGTTGAGGAACTCCGGCCGGAACTGACTGGCCAGAGCCTGCTCCACCTGTTGCTCGAGCTGGGCCGGATCGGCGCCACTGCGGGCGTTATCGAGGATGGCGCGGCTGGCCAGGTTGCTGGTCATCACCACCACGGTGTGGCGGAAATCCACGGTGCGGCCCTGGGAGTCGGTGAGGCGCCCGTCATCGAGCACCTGCAGCAGCACGTTGAACACATCGGGGTGGGCCTTCTCCACCTCATCGAGCAGCAGCACCGCATAGGGGCGGCGGCGCACCGCCTCGGTGAGCTGACCTCCTTCCTCGTAACCCACGTAGCCGGGAGGGGCCCCGAGCAGACGGGCCACGGCGTTGCGCTCCATGAACTCGCTCATGTCGAGTCGCACCAGCGCCTCCTCCTCATCGAACAGGGCCGCCGCCAGGGCCTTGGCCAGCTCCGTTTTGCCCACGCCGGTGGGGCCGAGGAAGAGGAACGAGCCCACGGGCCGGCGCGGATCCTTCATGCCGGCCCGGGCGCGGCGGATCGCCGCGGCCACCGCCGCCACCGGCTCGCGCTGGCCGATCACCCGCTCACCCAGCCGCTGCTCCAGCTCCAGCAGTTTCTGGCGTTCACCCGCCATTAGCCGCTGGACGGGAATTCCCGTCCAGCGGGCCACCACATCGGCGATATCGCCCTCTTCCACCTGCTCGCGCAGCAGCGACTGGCCGGCTCGCTGCTGCTCCTGCAGTTGCGCCTCCAGCTCGCTGCGGCGTTGTTGCACCCCATGCAGCTGGTCGTATTGCAGGCGCGCGGCTTCCTCCAGATCGCCATCGCGCTCGGCCTCGGCAATCTGCAGCCGCAAGCTCTCGTCGTCGGCGAGGAGCTGCCGCAATTCCGCCAATTCCTCCCGCTCGCCCTGCCAGCGCTGCTGCAGCTCCTGGAGCGCGGCATTGGCCTGACGGCGCTGCTCCTGCAGGGCCACTCGGTCGGGTTCAGGAGCGCTCTCCGCCGAGAGCAAGGCCAGCTCCACCCGCCGCAATTCGCTTTCCGCCTCTTCCACCAGGCGCGGCTTGGACGTCACCTCCATGCGCAGCTGGGCGGCGGCCTCATCGATCAGATCGATGGCCGAATCCGGCAGGCAGCGATCGGCGATGTAGCGATCCGCCAGCCGCGCCGCCGCCACCACCGCACCATCGGTGATCGCCACGCCGTGGTGCAACTCGTAGCGCTCCTTCAGGCCGCGCAGGATCAGGGTGCTCTCCTCAAGCCCCGGCTCCTTGATCAACACCTGCTGGAGGCGGCGGTTGAGGGCGGGATCTTTCTCCACCGTGCGGCTGAACTCCTCGGGGGTGGTGGCACCGATGCAGCGCAGATCCCCCCGGGCCAGGGCCGGTTTGAGGATGCTGCCCGCATCGCTGCTGGAGCGCTCCGGCCCCACCACGTTGTGGAGCTCGTCGATGAACAGGATCACGCCGGCGCCTTCGCCCTCGGCTTCGCGCACCTCCTTGAGCACGCTGCGCAGGCGCTCTTCAAATTGCCCGCGGAACTTGGCGCCGGCGATCAAGGCGCCGAGATCCAGGCTGATCAGCCGCTGCCCCTTGAGCGCATCGGGCACCTCACCCGCCACGATCCGCTGCGCCAGCAGCTCGGCGATGGCGGTTTTACCCACGCCGGGTTCGCCTATCAGCACCGGGTTGTTCTTGCCGCGGCGGGAGAGCACCTGCATCAAGCGGCGGATCTCCGTGTCGCGCCCAATCACCGGATCGAGCTCACCGGCGCGGGCGGCGGCGGTGAGATCACGGCCGAACTGATCGAGGGCGCTGGGTTCCTGCTCGAGGCGAAGCTCGGAATCCGAAGCGTCCGCTGCAGGTGGGCGGGGGGCAGCAGCAGGTGCAGGCGTGCCAGAGGCGGCTGGAGCACCGCGATCAATCCAGCTGTCGCTGGTCTGGGCAGCCCTGGGCTCCGGGGCGCGACGCACCGGCTCGGGAGCTTGAGGCGCCGGCCGTTCGGAGCGCTGCTGGCGGCGCAACAGGTCTTCGCTGAGGCCCTGATCCGCCAACAGGCGCCGCCCTAAGCGGGGTTCATCCAGCAGCGCCAGCAGGATCTGGGGGATATCGATCAGGCGAGCGCCCGCAGCCTGGCGGCAGCGCTCCGCACCATCCAACAGCTCATCGAGCGCCTCCCCGATGTAGAGGTCGCGGCCGGAGCCGGTGGGTTGATCGGCGCAAACATCATCGAGCTGATCGAGCAAGGCCTCCGGATCGAGAGGCAATGGATCGATCCAGCTGGCGTAGCGCGCATCGCTAAACAGCACCTGCAGCAGGTGCTCCACATCCATGTCGGCGTGGCGCCAGCGACGGGCCTGCTCCTGGCTGGCGAGCAACAGATCCCAGGCCGCATCACTGAAGCGATCCGGCTCCGTGGTGAGGCTGGCGCCACCGGCGGGGTTGGCGAAATCAGGCCGCATGGGCGCGGGAGCTCAGCTCAATCAGTTCCACCTTGTAGCCATCGGGATCTTCCACAAAGGCGATCACCGTGCTGCCGTTTTTCATCGGGCCTGGCTCGCGCACCACACGGCCGCCCTTGGCCCGGATCTGATCGCACACGCCCACGATGTCGTCCACGCTGAGAGCGATGTGGCCATAGCCCGTGCCGATCTCGTAGCTGCTGGTGTCCCAGTTGTGGGTGAGCTCCAGCACTGTGGTGTCGCTCTCCTCGCCATAACCCACAAAGGCCAGGGTGAAGCGCCCACCAGGATATTCCTTACGGCGCAGCAGGCGCATCCCGAGCACCTCTATATAGAAGGTGATCGAACGCTCCAGGTCGCCGACCCGCAACATCGTGTGGAGCAAGCGCATGGAAGCCGCATCAGCCAGGCGCATTCTGACCAGAGCTCACGGTTCGGTGCCAACGGGCACAAGAGCAGCGGCAGGGGCGACCCATAGGATCCCCTTCAAGGACCACTGAGACACACCTAGGCCGCTGTGATCGACACCCTCGACCTCGTGATTGACACCATCGTGGCCCGGGAGGTGCTCGATTCCCGCGGCACTCCCACGGTGGAAGCCGAGGTGATGCTCGAGGGCGGTGCCAGCGGCCGCGCGATCGTGCCCAGCGGCGCCAGCACCGGCGCCCACGAAGCCTGTGAACTGCGCGATGGCGGCAACCGCTACTGCGGCAAAGGTGTGCTGCAGGCCGTCAGCAATATCGAAGAGAAGATCGCTCCCGCCCTCTGCGGCCTGAGTGCCCTCGATCAGGGCACCGTGGATGCCGCGATGCTCGAGCTCGACGGCAGCGCCAACAAGAGCGCCCTCGGCGCCAACGCGATCCTGGCCGTGAGCCTGGCCACCGCCCGCGCGGCCGCCAATGGCGTGGGCCTACCGCTTTACCGCTATTTGGGTGGTCCGATGGCCAACCTGCTGCCGGTGCCGTTGATGAACGTGATCAACGGCGGTGCCCACGCGGCCAACAGCCTGGATTTCCAAGAGTTCATGCTCGTGCCCCACGGCGCACCCACCTTCCGCGAAGCGCTGCGGATGGGCACCGAGGTGTTCCACACCCTCAAGGGCCTGCTGAAAGACAAGGGCCTGAGCACCGCCGTAGGCGATGAGGGTGGCTTCGCCCCCGACCTGGGCAACATCGAAGCCGGCGAACTGTTGGTGCAGGCGATTGAGAAAGCCGGCTACCGCCCCGGCGATCAGATCTCCCTGGCCCTGGATGTGGCCAGCACCGAGTTCTTCAAAGACGGCCGCTACGCCTTCGACGGCGGCAGCTACACCAGCGCCGAGATGGTGGATCAGCTCGCCCAGCTGGTGAGCCGCTTCCCGATCACCTCGATCGAAGACGGCGTGGCCGAAGACGATTGGGACGGCTGGGCCCTACTCACCGAAAAGCTCGGCAAGACCGTGCAGCTGGTGGGTGACGACCTGTTCGTGACCAGCAGCGCCCGCCTGCAGCGCGGCATCGATCTGGGCGTGGCCAATTCGATCCTGATCAAGGTGAACCAGATCGGTTCCCTCACCGAAACCCTCCAGGCGATCGATCTGGCGGGCCGTGCCGGCTACACCAGCGTGATCTCCCACCGCTCCGGTGAAACCGAAGACACCACCATCGCCGATCTGGCGGTGGCCACCCGCGCCGGCCAGATCAAAACCGGTTCCCTCAGCCGCAGCGAGCGAGTGGCCAAGTACAACCAGCTCCTGCGCATCGAAGACGAACTGGGCAGCCAGGCCGTTTACGCCGGCGCCGAAGACCGCGGCCCCCGCGGCAAAGCCTGATCCAGCGAGGCGGTTTGGCCGCCTCAGGATTGACCCAACTTGTCGATGCGGCCATCGCGCCGCAGCCGGGCCTGCAGCTTCAGCCAGCTCAGGCCCACCGGGGCTGAGAGCACGATCGGCACAGCCGTGAGCGCCGGCCTGGTGCTTGCCGCCAGCAGTGCCGCAGACACCAACAGCGCACCAAGCAGCATCGACTGACCGGCGCTCTGCTGACTCAACGCCACGCGCCGCAGTAGCCGATCGGTTTCACCAGCGCGGATCTGCACCTGCAGGTCTCCCTGCTCAATGCGCGAGAGGCTGTCTTCCAGGCGCTGGGGTAAGCCGAGGGCGCGGCTGCCCACCTCAACCGCCTGGCGACCCAGCTGATTGAAGAGATCGTTGGGGCCGTTGCCGGAGGCGCTCATCAGGGGCAGCAGGTAGGGGCGGGCTATCGCCACGAGGCTAAAGCTGGGATCGAGACTGCGGCCCACGCCCTCAAAGGTGGAGAGCGCCCGCATCACAAAGATCAGCTCTGGGGGCAGGCGGAACGGCTGGCCGTACACCAGGTCATAGAGATCGCCCGACAGCTTCTCGATCACATTGGCGGAGAAGGGCGGGGTGAGCGCCTCGGTGAGCATCACCCGCACCAGGCGGCGCACGGGGCCTGGATCAATGTCAGGCGCAATCACCCCAGCGGCCTGGAGCTCGTTTACCAGGCCGACGGCATCGCGGGCGGCGGCGGCCGTCACCATGCGGCCAAGACGTCCGCGCAAGCGCTGCGACAGGCTGCCCACCATGCCGAAGTCGTAGTAGATCAGGGCCCCATCGCGGGCCACGGCGAGGTTGCCGGGGTGGGGATCGGCGTGGAAGAAGCCGAAACGAACCAGCTGCTGCAGGTAGCTGGCAGCGCCCTTCTCCGCCACCGCCGCAGGATCAATGCCCGCCTCGAGGATCGCCTCGCGATCGGTGATCTTGATGCCGGGCACGTAATCCAGGCAGAGCACGCGGCGGGTGGTGAGCTCCCACACCACAGCCGGAATGCGAATGCCGGGGTCGTCGAGAAACTGCTGGCGGAAGCGAGCGGCGTGCTCAGCCTCCAGGCGGAAATCGAGCTCCCGCAGCAGCACGCGCCGGCACTCCTGGGCGATCGACACCCAATCGCGCCCCACACCCCAGGTGGGATGGCGCTGCAGCACAGCCGCCACCTGCTGCATCACCTCCAGGTCGAGGCGGAACAGACGCTCCAGGCCTGGGCGCTGAATTTTGAGCACTACCTGGCGGCCGCTGCGCAAGCTGGCGCGGTGCACCTGGGCCAAGCTGGCGGCCCCGAGCGGCTCGGGATCGAGATCGATGATTTCGGCGCAGCGCTCACCGAGCTCCTGCTCCAGCAGCGCCTGGGCCGTTTGGAACGAGAAGGCGGGAACGCTGTCTTGCAGGCGCGACAACTCCTCCACCCAGCTAGCGGGGAGCACATCCGGGCGAGCCGAGAGCAACTGGCCGAGCTTGATAAAAGCCGAGCCGAGCGTGAGCAACTCAGCGGTGAGCCAGCGGGCCCGGCGCCGCTGCCGCGATGCGCGGCGCTCGGCGGTAGCCCCACCGGGATAGCTCCAGTCGCGGGCATCGAGCCAGAGCCCGACCAGCAACTGCACCACAGCCGCCCAGATGCGCAGCACCCGCGTGGCACTGCGCACACCCTGCATCAAGGCAGGCATCAGGGCTGCTCCTCGAGCCGACGGGCCACCCGCGCCACCTGAGCACGCAGCTGATCGATCTGGTGCTGAGGATCCGCGGGCACCGGATTTGAGGCTGGTGCATCAGAAGTTCCCGCAGGCTCGCCACGCTCGAGGCGCTGGGCCTCGAGCTCCACCTCTTCGCGGAACAAGTCCCATTCCTGGCGGAACCGTTCTGGTGCATCTTGAGCCAGCACCGCCAGGCCCGCTGCCGCATCCACCAAGCCACTGCCCAAGCGGGCCGATAACCGGTTCAGTGCTGCCTGCACCAGGGTCTGGGGTGTGCTCATGGCGGCCGTCCGGGCCGAGGCCAGGCGTGATCTGCTGAAACTGTGGCAGATCAGAGCTGGGGAGCGGGAGGCTGCGGCAGCGTGGGCTGCGGCGGCGCGGCCGGTTCTGCCACAGGAGCCGCAGGTGCAGCCGGCAGCGCAGGCTCACTAAGCGGTTCGATATGGTTGGCACGCTCCAGCTCAGCTTCAGCCTGCTTGGCCGCTTCAGCGCGCTGCTTGGCCTCTAGCTCCTGCTGACGCTCCAGCTCCTGCAGCTCCAGATCGCCGCGGATTTCTCCCTGGGCATCGCCAAAGCGCAGCTTCAGGCTCTCCAAGCTGGTGCCGGGGAACACCTGCACATCAAAACCTGGGCCGAAGCGAATCAGCTCAGTGACGTTGAAGCTGAGCAGCCGCTGAGATACGCCATAGGCCAGGCCGAAACACACCCCAGCAATCAGCGGGCCTTTCCAGATCTGCTGCGGCCGAGGCTGGGTCGGCTGCGACACCCGTGCCATCCGCGGCCCCACGTCAGAGCCGGAACTTTAAGCAGCGCAGCCAGCAGCAGCCCAGGCGGCCCGCCGCGAGGCGGGATGCCCCATGCAGAATTTGCATAAACGAAGCCGGCTTGTGTGGATGCGGGAACTACAGAAGGCCGCGCCGAACTGAAGGCTTAATTTCAGCAGCGCGTGTTGGGGAGGGCAGCTGTGATCTCGCTGGACTGCCTCGCCGCGCTCGATCACCTCATCTGGCTGCGCACAGGCCAACGGGCCGCCGAAGCTCTGGCCTGCGCAAAGCCCACCGTGAGCCGCAACAGCTGCCGCTGCCTGGAGGTGTTCGGCCTGGAGCTAGCCCGCAGCCGCGGCGAATGGCGGCTGATCGGCGACACAGAGCTGCTCAACCTGGAGCGCTCCGTGCATCAGCAATGGCGCTGGAGCCGCCGCTGCACCCTGAGGCTGGAAGCCCAGCATTGGTCGGCACCAGGCCTGGATGGGCTGGAGCTCAGTAACTGGCAACGCGGCAATTTCAACCAGCTCGATTACGAACAACCCCTCGCCCTGCTGGAAAGCGGGGTCATCGATGCCTGGATTTGCTCAGCGCCGGATGCACCGGTGCATGACGGGCTCACTGCCCTGCAGCTCACCACCATGCCCATGCACCTGATGGTGCCTGTGGGCCACCCACTGGCGGATCGGCGCGATCCGATCGCCTGGGATGACTTATTGCCCTACCCCGTGCTGCCACTGCCCAATGGCAGCTTCCCGATCTTTGAGCGCGTGCTGCGCCAATGCAACCTGCTGCCCTGCGCCGAGCGGGAACAGGCGATGAAGCAAGCCGCCTGGTTTGGCCAGGTGCCGGTGGAATCGATGCTGATCGGCTACTCCTCCCCGCTCACCCTGCATCTCTTCGGCGAGGAGTGGGTGAGGCTTCCGCAGCGTTTACCCGTTGAAGTTGGCGATGTGCTGATGGTGCGCGATGCCTACCGCGATCACCCGCGCACGCAGGACCTGTTCAATCTGCTGCGTGATCACCTCAGCCAGTTGGCCACCCCACATCCCGATGTGATCGTGCACCGCAGCCCCGTGGCTTACGTCGTGTAGTCGGGAAGGACAACGACAAATGCTCGTCTCTTGCTTTGGCGGAGGCTTAGTTGTTGCCTCAATCTCGACAAGCAGTGGATTCGTAGTGACCTCGTTGAATTCCGAATCCCGCTAGCACCGTCACCCCGAGAAACAGAGCCACTCGCGTCATCGCCGCTGAGCGTCCTGCGTCCAGATCCGCTCCAAGGTCTGCCTGAATTGTTCGGAGCTGGAAACCGTGCTCAGCGTGCGCCGGCGGAAGACCGAGGTGATCCGCCAGAACTTGAGCCCAGCGGCAAGGGCAAAGACTGCCCAGGGAACCAAGGTCCATAAGGGATGAGCGATCACCGCTGGCCACCTGCCTGAGTGGAGGTGTCTTGGTGCTTGTGGTCACCGTCGTGGTGCGCGCTGGCGGTGGTTGCGCTCAGGAGCGTCACAGCGGTCAGGGCAGCGAGCAACAAGCGCTTCATCGCGTTTTGGGGATTGGGCTCACGGTATGGGGTCAGCAGGTCGATTGCCTGGTGTTGTGCTGTACCAGTCGGGATAAACGAACGGTTCCTGCCACGGCCTGAGTGCGGCAATCAAGTCAGCATCAGCACCACTCCCAGTGCCAGACCGGCGATGTGGACCGTCACCGTTTCGCTGTTGTGCGGTGGGTAAGCCAACAGGGGTCTAACGAGATGCGGCTCGCTCCTGGTGGCCCAGATCAGCACTGAGAGCACCAAGAAGCATCCATGTACTTGAAGCGAGTGCTCCAGGACCTCCGCAGAGGCAAACGACCTGATGCTTTCAAGGTGAGCGGCGAGGTGCTGGATCTTTTCGGGGAGCACCGTGCTGAAAGCAAAGACACCACCCATGCAGAGCGCCTTGCGGAGATCCCTTGCGGCATTCCTCCCACGTCTCACTGGATACCTGAACAACCGGTGCGATCACTGGGCCCGACTTACGTCGTGTAATCGGCGTTGATACGCACGTATTGATCCGAGAGATCGCATCCCCAGGCGCGGCCGCTGCCGGAGCCGGAGCCCACCTGAAGGCGAATCAGCACGGTGTCGTCGGTGAGGTAGGCGCCGGCGGCGCGTTCGCGCATGTAGGCCGAGGCGGCGGGGCGATCGAACGGGAGCGGTTGACCGGCCGCCATCAGCTGGTGCTCGCCCAGCCACAAGGCCACAGCATCAGGATCCATCGGCGCGCCGGCGCGGCCCGCTGCGGCCACGATGCGACCCCAGTTGGGGTCGCGGCCGTGCACGGCGCACTTCACGAGCGAAGAGCCGCAGATGGTGCGGGCGATGGCACGGGCAGCGGCGTCATCGCTGGCGCCTTCCACCTGCACCTCGATCAGGCAGGTGGCGCCTTCGCCATCGCGGGCGATCGCTTTGGCTAGGTGTTGCGACACCGCCGTCAGGCCGGTCTCCAGCGCCTCGTAATGCTCGAGGCTCAAGGGCTCACCGGCTGCAAACGCCAGGTACGTGTCGTTGGTGCTGGTGTCGCCGTCCACCGTGATCGCATTAAAGGAGCGATCCACAGCCCGCTTCACCATCGCCTGCCACACGTCGGCCGGTACGCCGGCATCGCACGTGAGATAGCCGAGCATCGTGGCCATGTTCGGGTGGATCATTCCGGAACCCTTGGCCATGCCGCCGATGCGGATGCGGCGACCACCCAGCTCGGCCTCGAGGGCGATCTGCTTATCGATCAGATCGGTGGTGAGGATCGCGGTGGCCGCAGCCGAGCCGCCTTCGGCGCTGAGGGCATCGGCGAGAGGGTCCAGCCCCGCCAGCAAGGTGTCCATCGGGATCGGCACACCAATCACCCCGGTGGAGCAGATCAGCACCTCCTCAGCCTCCAGCCCCAGCCGATCGGCCATGGCCTGGGTGGCGCGCTGGCTGTCGATCAGTCCGCGGTCACCCGTGCAGGCATTGGCCTGACCGGAATTGGTAAGCACCGCCCGGGCATGGCCGCCATTGGCCTCCAGCCGTTCGGCGCAGAGATCCACGCAGGCCGCCCGCACCAGCGACGTGGTGAAGGTGCCGGCGCACACCGCGCCATCCGGGGCGAGCAGCAGAGCGAGATCGGGCTTGCCGGAGGCCTTCAGGCCGGCGGTGATGCCGGCGGCAAGGAAGCCTGCAGGGGCCGTGACGCCACCGGAGATGGGATGCCAGGGGTGAGACACGGCCGCCGCTACACGCTCGAATGCTGCGATTCTGAGCGCTGACTGTCCGCGCTCCAGCTCTTCGATGCCCGCCTCACCCCGCTGGAGCGGACCACAACGCCGCATTGGCCTCACCGGCGGGATCGCGAGTGGCAAAAGCACCTTGGCCCGTTGGCTCGAGCAGCAGGGGCTGCCGGTGTTGGATGCGGATGTGTATTCGCGGGAGGCGTTGGCCCCGGGGACTGCCGGTGCGGCTGCGGTGCTTGAGCGTTATGGGGATGTGGTGCGCGTGCAGCGGAGCGCTACCAACAGCGGCGCGATCGACCGGGGTGCTCTTGGACAGATTGTGTTCAACGCTCCCCAGGAAAGGGAGTGGCTTGAGCGACTTGTGCATCCTTTGGTGCGTCAACGGTTTGACGCCGAGCTGGCAGCTCTGGCAGCGCAACCAGCCGTGGTGCTGGTGATCCCGCTGTTGTTTGAAGCCGGCCTGGAGAGCCTCTGCAGTGAGATCTGGCTGGTGGACTGCACAGAACAACAACAAATGGAACGCCTGATGAAACGTGGTCAGCTCAGCGAAGAAGATGCCATTGCCCGTATCAGATCTCAGTGGCCCCTCAAGAAGAAACGAGTGCTATGTGACGCCATCATTCACAATGATGGCGGCCAAGAATACCTGCTGAGCCAAGCGCACCAGCTTATTCAGAACGACGCGTACGCAACCCGATACAGGCCTAGATGATTCCACAGTTACCATCTGAATGAAGAACATTTTTGGCAGGAATCTAAGCTAGATGGAGCCGACACCCAGAAGTAGACCGACCCTAGCAAACCGCAAATACTCGACCCAATAGCAGCACGCTAAACAAAGAGGCCTCGACCAACTCAAGAGACGCCAGGTTCGAACACTACCTGCATCAAAATAGGCCACAAGTCGCACAAAAATAGACATCCAACCACCTACAGTGCAGCATGCAGACCCAGCAGACTAGCCATTGCCCCATCCATTCAGAAGTCGATCAGCGCAGACTAGAAAATGGATACAAGCCTCAATCCAGACATACTTTTTATTCGACAACCCCTCGAAAAAGCAGAAAACTAGCCGCTTCGCGCAGCAGGCAATCTCAACACAAGTTGCCCAGACAATAAACACATGGCGCCGTCCTAGAGCCACATTGAAATCATCCATCTTCTAGCTTGCAAGCAAATGACGACACCAACGCCGAGACGCTCCAACCGGAGCTGATCGAATGCTAAGATTAGCGTTGTATTTTCTTAGATCTGCGAAG
>Ga0194129_10007537_pt1 | contig 12906 bp, 10 predicted proteins | sample TA2KigCa35mmetaG_FD_150862 | JGI IMG/M metagenome (GOLD analysis project Ga0194129, IMG submission 150862) | Freshwater microbial communities from Lake Tanganyika, Tanzania - TA2015038 Kigoma Deep Cast 35m | ecosystem: Environmental > Aquatic > Freshwater > Lake | place: Tanzania: Lake... | reverse complement strand
ATTAAAGAGAACAGTAAAAATTATTACTATAATGATTTAGTAAATAATACAACAAACCAAATAGATTTGAAAGAAAAAGAAATAAATTTTAAGGAAAGTTGTGAAATTTATTTATTAATGCATAGAGGTTTAAATGATGTAGCATCATATATTGGTAGAATTTTTGATGATTATACATATAAAACTTTTATAAGAGATGCACAAGACATATATGATTTATTAAATGCATTTAAAGTATCAAATAAAATTTTAGAAAATGAAGGACAAATATTTATACATTCTGATATAAAAGCAGAAAATATAGTTAGATCATATGATTACACTTTGGAAAAATATAATTTAAAATTAATAGATTTTGGTTTGTCTAAATTATCTGATGAATTTTTTGTTCAATCACCTGATGGGACAGAACTTGTTTTTAAAATATTATTTACACATATAATTTATTCAAATGAAAAAAGATACATAAGAGAAATATATGATAATAGACTATCTATGGTATCTCCGCTATTTGATATTTTTAGTATTATTTTAGTAATGTTTGAATTATTTTTAAAATATCGCATGAATACACCTGAATATAATAATTATAGAATAAATGAAATTATGATGGAATATGCTATTCGTCAAAAACAATTAAACAATAATTTATTATACCAAAATATTAGAAAATTATTGATAATATTTAATAGTATATATGATTATCACCAAAGTAAAATTAATATTTATTATAAAAATGTATTGGGTTCTGAATCTTTAGTCGGATGGTTAAAAGGTTTCTTAACTAAAGATCCATTACAAACATATATTGATTCATATGATTTATCTGAATTTAAATTATCCGATATTGATATCACAAATCATCCTAAATATATTAATACTGGAAATAAATTAAAAGATGATATGAAATATTTAACAACTATTATTGATTTTATAATGTCTGATTCAATAAATATTGAATAATATTATTTTTTAGTATTTTTTTTTATAATTTTAGTTTTGGGTTTATTTTTATTATATTTGTCACTATCACTCTTACTATCACTATTGCTATCACTATCACTATCACTATCACTTTCACTATCACTATCACTATCACTATCACTATTGATATTTTTATTTTTATTTAATTTTTCATAGAAATCATATTCTGATTCAGGAACATCCGATATATCCGATATATCTACATCACATGATTTTTCTAGATTTGTTGCTATTTTAGTTTCATTATTTTCATAATTAATATCATCATTAATATCATCATTAATATCATTATTATGAACAACAGTATCTGAAACAATAGCCATTAGATTTTCTTGTATTTGTTCTAATTCATCAAGTCCATTAAATCCATCAAAATCAATATATCTAATATAAGGAGTTATAAATTTTAATATTGGTTTAATAAATGAATCATTTTCTAATGCACATTCAAAAGACAATATTAATTTAATATATTCTATATGACATATAAATTCATTATGTGATTTATCTTGAACATTTTCTTTTTCAACAGAAGTAGTTCTATAAACATTAATTAGATTATGTATAGAATCTAATAAAGGTTTTATTATAAAGTTTGTAAACCGAATACCTGCAATATCTGAATTCCATTTTGTTTGACTTATTTTTACAACATAATTTTGTCTTGTAATATCAGTATTCCAAATTTGTTGATTTTGTGGATCTTTGTGATTTATTAATTTTAATATTGATTTTGATATATTTTGTACAAAAATATTATATTTAAAATGATATATTAATTTTTTTTCTAAAGAATATTTATTTTTATTATCTTCTGGGCATTTATAATCTATTCTTAATATATCAACACATTCTTGTGTATTTATTCTTTTCATTGGAGGTGTTGATTGGTGGTGTTCCATTAAATATTTTATTAAAGATGATGCTTTTGTAATAGCATTATTAACAACTCTCACAACATGTTTATTTGATTCTCTCATTTCATCGCGCGATTGTTTTAATTCTTCTTTTAAAACACTATTCGAATGTTCTAGTTCTGCCTTTATTACTTCTTTTACTACATCTACAGTATCAACTGTATTAACTGTAGATATATCTTTTTTTTTATTTTTGTTTATTTTAATTATATTATCTTTTTTTTTAATTATTTTATTATTATCATCATTATCATCATTGTTATCTTTATTATTTTTATCATCAATTATTAAGACTACAGTAGAATTTATATTATCGACATTTTCAATAACATCATTTTTATGTTTATTGTATCTATGTTTTGTATATTGTCTTCTTGATTGGTAATCTTTATCACAAACAAAACAAAATACATTATTTTTTTCTTTATCGATATGTTTTGTTGTTTTACAATGATTTGTAAAATTTGTTATTTTATTTGTATTTATATTACAAAGTTTGCATTGATATAGCATAAATTATTATATTAATATATTTTTATATAATTATATTTCTATTAAGACTCAATAATATTTATAAAGTTATCAGTATCATAAATATTTATTAAAAAATAAAGACAATATAGATAAAATATTTATGTTTTACAGACATTTAAAATAAATAAAAGAATATATGAGTAATATAATTTATTATAATTTTAATAGATATTATTCTTAATTTTTAGAGACAATTTTTAATATTAAAAAAAATATTAAAAAAAATATTAAAAATATATATATTTTGATTTTATAATATTTGTAATTATAGATAACATAATATGTTTATATTTATTTAATATTATAAAGGGTACATTTAAACAGAAAAAATTGTTCAAAAACACTGTCTAAAAATACTTTTTTATGACGGCTAGAGTATGATTGTATATAATTTATATATTATAAATTAATATTTATTTAAATAATAAAAATTTAATTAAATTCTTAAAATATTACTAAAAATATTACTAAAAATATTACTAATAAATTTCTCTCATAATATAGCCTCATGTGTGCGCGCGTGCGTGTGTGTGCGCGCATGTATTATATGTATACACATATATTTATTTATATTTATCTCAATATATTACTAATAATAAAAAGACAATATATAACACATTATATGATTCATATATACTTTTTATTTGTATAACCACATATTATGATCTTAATATTATACAAAAATATGCATAAAATATATTTTTGTATATATACTTTATTGATTATTACACATAAATTACGCGATTTTTATAATTTATACACAATAAAAACGCATTTATATGAAAGTAATAAGTATCATATATTTTTATTTATGATCTAAAAAATACAAAAAATGTCATATTTATAATTAGCCTACTTATATACCATATTTTTGTAAAAAGTCCTGACCTATATTTTTGGCTAGAATTACATATTTTTTATTTATTATATATGTGTTCTTTTTAGTGTAATTTTGGTCTTATTTGTAAAAAACCACTTTTTTAAGAAAATACGAGTATAGGGATACTAAAATTTACAAACACTAAAATGTCCTAAAATATTTTAGAAAGTAATGATATATACTAAAAAATACCAAATCTAGCCGTGAACTTTTATGTGTGTCGAAGGGTCAGACCCCCTTCAAAATTTTGAAAATGAAAATTTTTTGTTTGCGTTTAAAAAAAATTTTATATATAAGAAATGTTATTTAAGAAAATTTATCTAAATAATTGTAATTGATATTTATATTAACTTTTAGATAAAAATATAAAATTTATCAAAAATATAGATTTTTTTGTCCTAAAATTATATTATTTGTCTTATAAAATATAAAAAAGAAATGATATATAATAATTTTTTAGAATATTATTTAGATTATATAAAATCTAATAAAAAGTATATATGTATTAAAAATATAGTCATATAAAAAAGTAAAAATAGGACTATAAATAAATCAAAAAGTATATATATAATACTAAATAATATATTTTTAGCTAAGCTGAAAAATAAATAAAAAATTATAAATTTTTTTTACACAAAAAATACGCGATTTTGCAAAAAACGGGTTTTTTCAAAAAATGCATTTTTCACAAAAAAAACGACGACCGTTTTTTTATTTTCTCATCTAAATTAATTAATCTATAAAAAGATAAAAATTTAAAAAAAAATATGAAAAAATTATTTAATAATTTGTAAACTATTCATACAAATTTCGAAAAGTTTTATACCATGCATACTTATCGGGGTTTGCTACAATATGATGTAGAAATTCACGTCCAGTCATACGTTCTTTTTGTGAAACAATCTTAAATTCAAAATCAAATTTATCTGCAATAAAATCTACACACTTATAAAACATATTTGTTTTTGTGTCGATAATATTTTTGATTGTTTCAATCATGTCTCTGTCAAAAATATTATTGAATCCATATGTAGTCATATCAAAAATAGGATTTTCTCCTTTGATAAATTTTTCTTCATAATCCTTGATGTATCTCAATGTATATAGAATATAATCTCGAAATTGTGAGATGAATGATTGGATATAAACACACATAATTGATGTGATAATATCAATATTTTCAAAACCATATGATTCTATAGTTTCATTAAGATATGAAACAAAATCATTATAAACTTCATGTTTAATATTTTCTAGATTTTTGTAGAACAAAATAACTTGATTAATATTAAAAACACTAATCATAGGACGAGCGTTTGTGCGTTCAATACGATATGGTAGATGAGCTTCGGGTTTACGAAAATCATAGTAACAACCACTAATAAATCCATTTCCAAGACCATAGATAATATGATTTAGATGATTTTGGATTGAATTTTCTGAATCAACAAAATACTTTTCAATGTATTTAATATTATCATTTCCTGAAAAATCATGATATACATATGTAACATTGTTTTCAATACAAATTTTGTGGAGACGATGAATTTCATTTGTAATATTAATATAATCTGGAACTCTGTGTGGATATTCCTTAGAAGAATTTACAATAATTGAATGACGAAATGGATAGATTTTGATACGCTTATTTTCAAATGAAAATCCATTATGAGTTTGTTTCCATTCAGATAGATTCAGCTTATTTGTCATACTGATGTCTTGAGTGATAAACGGAATATTCTCGAGATATGGATCAATATAAATACAGAATACATTTAGATTTTCAATTTGTTGAAACAATTTTTGTAGAGCAGGTGGAAATTGATGATAATTTTCATCATCTAGAATAGAAAGACCATTTTCATCTTGTCTAATCCTACCGGCAACAGTGCCGATTCCAACATAAATGATAACTGGAGCATTTTCAAGATTGTATTGAATGTTCAATTCAATAGAATCAATGATGGAATTAAGATGATCAATAGTAGAAGAATTCTTAATAGCAGCTGCCATTATATATAATATATTATATACTATATTATGATAACAGTATATAATAATTTTCAATTTTTTTATATTTGTTGTTTATATTTTTTTATATTTGTACTTCTTTTACATAAAAACATTTTCGTCCATTTATTTCTTTGGCAATAACTTTATGACCTTTTGGATCTTTTTCTTGTTGATATACTTTAAATTTATATGGATTTTCGGGTTTTATTTTTTTAAGTTTATTTATAAAATCTGCATCAGGTTTAATATCTTTATTTTGACTTAATAATTCAAGACAATTTGAATATGATACAAAAATAATTTTATCATATAATGCGTCTATTTCGTCATCATCTAAATCATCGCTTGTTCTATGAGGATCAATCTTTGCAAGATATAATGCTTCGTTTTTGATATAATTACCAACTCCTGCAAATTTATTTTGTTCCATAATAAAAGCCACAATTTTTTTATTGGTTTTTTTTATTTGTTCTATAAAATAATCTTTTGTAAAATTATCATCAAATATATCAATACCAAGTTTTTGTAGAGCTTTATCGTGTTGTTTTTGATTTAATATTTTTAATTTAGAAAATCTTCTAGCATCATCCATATACATAGTAAGCATTTTTGATTCATCAGATGTTACAAAATTTATTTCATAACGTGGATATTTTGGATCTTGAAATGTAAGCCATCCGGTTAATCCACAATGTATATGAAAATAATAATCATCACATTCAAGAATCAATAATTTACCTTTTGATGTTATATTTTTTACTTTAGATTTTTGAGGTACTTTTACAACTGTTTTAGAATTAGATACGATATTTGTTAATTTAAGTCCTATTAGATATTTTTTACATATTTCACTTAGATATTTTATTTCTGGTCCTTCAGGCATATATAATATATATAATTATTTTTAAGTTAACTAAATTATTTTTAAGTTAACTAAATTATTTTTAAGTTAACTAAATTATTTTTAAGTTAACTAAATTATTTTTAAGTTAACTAAATTATTTTTAGTTAACTAAATAATATTATGTTATAATATATATGACTCAAAATGATGATATGATTATTGCTAATTTACAAATAAAACTAGATCTACAAACAAAAGAAAATCTAAATTATATAAATCTAATTACAGAACAACAACAAGAAATAGAAAATCTAAAATCTAAAATAGATTTCCTAGAAAGAATAGTTAACTTAGAAAAAAATAATAAACGAAATAACAAAAATAGTGAAACATATAACAATGTAGATAATAAATCTGTAATATCGCGTATGATGAGTTGGATTAGTTATAACTAAATATATTTTAGAAGAACTATACAACAATTGTTTTGAGTAATCGTTCGCAGACAAGATATGGATCCATATTTGCAGCAGGACGTCTATCCTCTAAATATCCAAAACCATCTTTTAATACATTCAGGGGTATTCGAATACTAGAACTGCGGTCACAATTACCATATGAAAAAGTATTAATATTTGCGGTTTCATTTGTTCCAATCAGTCTGAGATTATTATATTTACCATACACATCAATATGTTCCTTATGATTTTTTGATAATTTTTCAATTGCTTCGTATATTTTTGAAATACCATCTTTTTCTCTCATTTCTTTAGTTGAAAAATTAGTATGAGCTCCACTACCATTAAACTTTTCAAATGGTTTAGGATGAAATGTAATAATTGCATTATATTTTTCAGCAGTTTTAAAAAGAATATATCTAGCAATCCATAATTGATGTGATACATCAAATGCATTGAGTGGACCAATTTGAAATTCCCATTGCGATGCAGTAACTTCAGAATTAATACCACATATTTTTATTCCAGCATTAATACACAATTCCATATGTTCTTCTGCAATTTTTCGACCCATTGCTTTACCAGTTCCAACTGAACAATAATGTTGATTCGGATGATAAATAATTTTATCCCCAATGTTATCTATATCATATGCATCACCATTTTTATCAAGAATTATATATTCTTGTTCGATACCAAACCACGTTTCTAAAAGATTAGGAAGATTCAATCGATTATGTTGAATTAATTGATATAATTTATTATAATTATTTGTTTTATGAGCTATACCATCGGGCATCATAACCTGATTTAAAACTATATAATATTTATTATTATCTGTATTTACAAAGAATGGATTATTACAAAAGTATACTGGTTTTAGAAATAGATCAGAATCTTTTGTAATGCTCTGGCCAGTCGATGACCCATCAAAATTCCATTCAGGAAATAAATCCAAATTAATATGATCATATTTGTTATCAATAACTTTAATTTTTGATCTAAGATTTTCCCCATCAATCCAAATATATTCGGCTATTATTTTTGTCATTGTAATATAGGATACTGGCATATAGTTAAATTATTTTTAAGTTAACTAAATTATTTTTACTAAATTATTTTTAAGTTAACTAAATTATTTTTTACCTTTATTTATAATATATTAATATAATATGATAAAATTAGATGAATTAATAGATTTTATAAATAATTATAAATTTGATAAAAAATATACATTTTATAAAGATAGTATTGATAAATTAAAAACTTTAAATGAAAAAAATCTAGAAGAAATTAAACATGAATCATTTATATTAGAACCATTAAGATTATTTTTATTAAAAAATAAATATAATATATTTTTAGATACAAAAAAAGCAGATAATTCTACATATATTAAATATAAACTAGATGATAAAGAAATAGAAAATTTTTTAATTAATGTGTTATTGACTGAAGAACATAAATCAAACATATTATCGTTAACACAAATTAATACAAAAGAAATAAAAAAAATATTAAATTCAAATACAATATTTTTGAATATAACACAATATGAAAAAAAATCCGGTTATAATATAACAAATTTATATGATACTTTAGGATTTCTTTTAGGAATAGAATCGATTCGTATATTAAAATATCAGAGATTGGATAGAATAATAGAATTCTTAAATAATCAAGAGGGATATAAAGTATTAGAGATATTGCAAAAATATAATAATTATATACATACTTTACCGGATGCATTACGTGATGATTATATTATTCATAGTGGTGCGGTTTTAACTGCATTTGGAACAACCTATACAAGAGATGTAGATGTAATAGTTTATAAACCAAATTTTGATGGATTAGCTGCAAATAATTATATTAAAGAAATTAATTCCAAATATACAGATATAGATATGAATATAATAGATAAATATGGTGAATATTATACAAAATCTGATGAAAGACCATTAAAATATAAAAAAATATGGCTTACATATCAATTACCACATTTAGATGGAGCTGTCGATATATACGATGTGATTGTAAATCCAGTATTTCATTTTTATTTTGCTGGAATGAAATTTTTTAATATTAATCTAACATTATATAGATTCCTACAAAGGGCATCTGTATCGTCTATGGCTGATATTATAATGTTATATGATATAAATAAATATGATGTACGTGATAAAATATGCTTACCAAATATGACAATCAGACAAGGAAGACTAGTAGTATTTTATGGAGAATATTTGGAAAAATATTTTAATAAGTTGAGAGAATCATTAAAAGAATATTATAACAAAGATTATAAAATCGATGAACTTAAAAAACTTATTAAACATTGTAATGTAGAAGGATATGATATATATAAAGGTCCTATGACAAAAGATCAAGATACTGAAATTATAAAATATTTTCACATTATGATTAAGAAAGATATATTAAAAAAATATGCTACAAATACAAATTATTTATTGGATGTTGGTTCGGGTAAATTAACTGATATGAGATTATGGGATGAAATTAATGTAAAAAACGCTGTTGGTATAGAACCATCAAAAGAATCAATAGAAATGGGAAATGAAAAAATAAAAAAATTTGGATTTAAAGGTAAAATTGATGTGGTTGAAGGTGTTGGAAATACCGATTGGGAGAAAGAATCGAAATATAAAATAGCATTATCTAATAAATATGATATTGTTACATTTCAATTTACATTACATTATATGATGAATGAAATTGATATTGTTATTAAAAACCTAGAAAAAGTTATAAAATCGGGAACAAAAATAATTATAACATGTATGGATGGTAATAAGATACAAAATGATTTTAAAAGATTTGGTAAAGTAGAAGTTAGAAATAATCAAGAACCGATATTTGCAATTGTGCCATTCTATAAAGTTTCTGATAAAATTCCTGAATCTGATAATAATATTTTAGTTTATTTTAAAGGAGCTTTTGGTGTATCAAGTGGGTCACTTGAACCAATAATTGATATAGAAAAATTAATAAAAATATTTGATGAAAAAGGAATAAAATTAATAGAAAGAAAGAATTTTGCATCATATGATATTGATGTTAAAAAACGCATGTTTCCAAATCAATTGAGAGTAAGTTCATATTATATGAGCTTGGTCTTTGAAAAAATATAAATAAAAAAATATAAATAAAACTTAACAATAACTCAGCAAACCTTACACGTGTTATTATTACTCAACTTATTTTGCTTTAGCCTCCTAAGATTACGATCATATGATGAATAATGACGTTCCGGTTCTTGAGCCAACTTACAAAACTTTACACAACGAATACCATCTGATTCATCTTCATGTGTAAAATAAATGTGTCGAATAGTAAATCGTGCTTGCAATTCTTCCATACGTCGAATGCACCTATCACAAGGCTTTGAATTATGACCATTTGTTCGGACAACAAGAATATCAATCTTTAGCTTCTTTGTTGTCCTACCAAGACGTTCCATCAGTTTACGCAAAGCTTGTGCTTCTGCGTGTTCTGTTGTAGGAGTCTTGATATTAAAAACATTTGTTCCATATGAAATAGGAGCACCTGATTGATCTAGAATAGCACACATATGATTAGCAGTAGTCTGATATCCACTAGCTTGGATTTGTTCACGCCTCTTCTTGATGAGTTCATCACGAATACGATAGATAACCTGCGAATTAATACTCATATTAATATGTTAATATAATTAATAACTGTGTTTATATATATATTTAAAATTTCAATTTTTTATATTGACTGAAGTCAATATAAAAAATAGAGGCAAAAAAATATAAAGATAAACTTTATATTTTTAGGGTTGCGTCAATTTTTTATATTGACTGAAGTCAATATAAAAAATATAGGCAAAAAAATATAAAGATAAACTTTATATTTTTAGGGTTGCGTCAATTTTTTATTGAGGTTAACCCGAAACAATTTTTTATAGAGACCTATCGAAATAGAGGCAAAATTTAATCTTGCGTAAAGAAATGTTTTTCATTAGGCAAAATTTAATCTTGCGTAAAGAAATGTTTTTCATTAGGCAAAATTTAATCTTGCGTAAAGAAATGTTTTTCATTAGGCAAAATTTAATCTTGCGTAAAGAAATGTTTTTCATTAGGCAAAATTTAATCTTGCGTAATGAAATGTTTTTTCTTGACAATAATATTATATTCTATATCTAATTGTTTACACATATCATCTATATCAATATGATATTCAATATCATAATCAAATATCGAATTTAAATTATTTATTTTCAAATTATAATGTTTGTCACATATTAAAATAGATTTAGAGTGATATTTTTTAAATTGTTTAAGTTTATTAAAATAACATTCATTACATGTATTATCAAAAAATTTTATTTCATAATAATTTGAATTATCTATAATTTTTATTGGTGTAATTACAATAGTAAGATTATTATAAATATTTTCTAATATATTTATACTACATATTAAATCAAACTTATTAAATTCATCATTATCTAATATTTTTAATTTTATAATATTTTCTGTATTATATTCATATTTTGGATATTCCGATTTATTTTCTGCATTAAAAATAAAATATTTTATTATGTCTATATAATCTTCTAAATTATTTTGTTTATATTTTTGACCAAATGTCAAGTAATCTTTTTCATAAAGAGGATAAGAATCATTAAAATAATAATTGAAATGATAAAAATAAAATCTAATATACTTATTACATAATTTATGTTTTCCAAATTCAATATATGAATTTTGTTTAAATGTATTAGTATATCCATCAAATAAATTATATACTTCTGGATCATCAAAATTATTTCCATCAACAAAATTTATCGCATTGTTACAATTTGTTTGAATATAATATACTGGATTATGTTTTATAATAGTTCTAAAATATTTTTTTAATACCGGTGTTTGTAATATAGTTCGATTATTTTTTGTATTTTCTTTTATTAAATAATTAGATAGTTCATCATTTATAATAATATCATAATCATCTGTATTTCGAAAATATATTTCAAGCTTTTCTAAAAGTGGAAATTTATTTATTTGAATATCATATATATTGGGTATAACAAGTTTATCATAATCCATTATTATATAGTTTATTTTATATTAGTTTATTTTATATATAAAAAATTGAATTTCAATTTTTTTGAAATATTTATAAACTAATATAAAAAATATAATAAAAATATAAAATAAACTATATAATAAATATGCCGAAAGTCAATATACCTGCTTCTATGAAAGATCCAACATATCGCTACAAAAGAGATAAAATAGAAATAGTAATTCAGAATACACAAGGTGGAATTACCAAACTATTGAATCTTGATAAAATATCAACACAACTTGGAACAACACAAGATGAATTACTTAAATTTCTCAAGAAGAAAGCAAATACAAGTGTTATAGAAAAGAATGGCCCATTTCTTCGTAAAACAGAAACAGTAGATAATCTTGAAAAAATGTTAGAAGAATACATTTTAAAAGAAGTATTGTGTACAAAATGTTCTAATCCAGAATTCAATGTAGAAAAAGTAGAAAAAACAGAAGTAAAAACATGTAAAGCATGTGGACATTGTAGAACAAAATTATAATTTTTATTTAGTTAACAAATTTAGTTAACTTAGTTATAATTTAGTTAACTATAAAAAAATATATAATATTATGTCAGCATATATACGTGATATATTATTAATAATATTGTATGGATTTTTTGTAATATCACAATTAACATTTTCGTCATATTTAATACATAATAAGGATAACTTTGAAAATATTTTATTTAACTATAAAAATATTACAGAATGTAAAAATAGTGCAATATATAGATTAAACAATGGAACATTAATTAATAACTCATTTTCAATAATGATATCAAGTTCAATAATTATTGGGTCATTTATTTTAATAATGATAAATAAAATAATAAATAAATTTATATCAAACAAATATGGATATGAATCACTTAATGATTTTAATACGAATAAAAATATTAACAATATAATATCAGGAAATTTAATACCAAGAGAAAAATACGATATGACAATACAAATAATATTTATAATGAGTATAATATGTTTTATTGTTTGTAATGGTATACAGTTTGTTTTACAATTAAATAATATAGATGAATCATGCTTGCAATATATCGATAATAAACTAGATAATTTTTATGTAATATATAAATTTATGACATCAGTTGCATTTTTTTCGAGTTACGCATTATTTTTTATTGTGCCATGTTTTTTATAAATATATATGAATG
>Ga0194129_10007534_pt1 | contig 12907 bp, 12 predicted proteins | sample TA2KigCa35mmetaG_FD_150862 | JGI IMG/M metagenome (GOLD analysis project Ga0194129, IMG submission 150862) | Freshwater microbial communities from Lake Tanganyika, Tanzania - TA2015038 Kigoma Deep Cast 35m | ecosystem: Environmental > Aquatic > Freshwater > Lake | place: Tanzania: Lake... | reverse complement strand
GGCAGCATGCGGGCCGCCAAACCCTATCGGAACGCCTAAACGTTGCGTATTTCCAATGGCAACATCTGCCCCCATTTCTCCGGGAGTTTTTAAAAGAACTAAACTTAAGATATCCGCTGCTACAGTGATAAGAACATTAACATTATGGGCTTTCTGAATGAATTCGGTGTAATCAAATACAGAGCCGTAGGTATCTGGATATTGAACTAGTCCACCGAAAAACTCTTCTGTCCAAAGGTGAGTCGTAGGATCTCCAACGACAACTTCGATCCCAATGGGCTCTGCTCGTTGAGTGACTACAGCAAGGGTTTGAGGATGAACCGAATGAGCGACAAAAAATTTACTGGCCGTTTCGGACTTTCGCTGGGCAAGGCTTAAAGTCATGGCTTCGGCAGCGGCCGTTCCTTCATCAAGCAATGAAGCATTCGCCATTTCCATCCCAGTCAGATCGGTGATGAGAGTTTGAAAGTTAAGTAAAGCTTCAAGGCGCCCTTGAGCAATTTCAGCTTGATATGGAGTATATTGAGTGTACCAGCCCGGGTTTTCAAAAATATTCCGACTAATCACCCCTGGAACGATACAGTTTGAGTAACCCATTCCGATATAAGAGCGGTAGACCTGATTTTCCTGAGCCATCTGTTTTAATTCCTGAAGGGCCAAGTGTTCTTCGGCGGGATCCGGAAGTGAAAGTTTTCTTTTGATTTGAATAGCGTTGGGGACCGCTTTTTTGATCAATTCTTCTAGCGAGCTTACTCCAATAGCCTTAAGCATTTTGTTCGTTTGAGCGTCATCGGGCCCAATGTGTCGATCCATAAAGGAGCTTGAGGCTTCAAGGCTTAAGTTGAGAGGTCGGACTTCCATAAACTACCTTATTTCCAATAAGTTAATAGGCCAAAGAAAACCACATTTATGGCTGGTTTGAAAGTGTTTTGGTGTTTGGGGGCAGATAGGAATAAAGGATTTGAGGTTTTAAATCGGGCTGTGACCGCTACCTTTTAAGCTTAATGGGAGACTGACACCCACAGTTAAGGAGTCGAGGCGGCCAAAGCCCAATAGGAGTTTATATCGGGAGTAGAGAGTGATTTTGAGGGTTTCTAAAGAATTAAATGAGATTTCTGCATGGATGAATGGATTGTTGAGATTGTAAACTGAGATCTCTTCAAAAGTAGCGACTTTGAAGAGCGTTGAGATGGAATCACTCCAATCAATCGCCAATCCGAAATTCAAAGCAAAGTCATGTTCAGAAAAGTTTGAGCCCACCAACGCAGGTAAAAAGTGTGCTTTATTGAGAGTCACGAATCGGCGATACCACCCCCCAATTAGAAAGAGCTCTAAGGATCCAAAAGGACGACCTTTAATCTCGCCTAAAAATAAAAGTGTTGAACTGGCTGTGCTAGCTCCCAACCCATTTTCTTGCGAGAGTCGCACCGAATTGGCCAATAAGGGCAGCCAAGCCAATTTGGCTCCCGCGGCATATCCCCAACTTTCAAAATCTTTTGTGGACAGAGAAATTCGACCGGCAGAATGGAAAGAAAGAAGTTCTGTTGCGGGGGTATTAAAATAGGCTGAAAAAACTCCTAAATCACTTCTGGTTTGATGATTTTCAAAACGGTTATCTAATTCTAAAGTTTGAGAGAAAGAGTATAAGGGCAAAAAAACAAAAAGAACTAAAATGTTACGAAACACGAGTGACCTTAAACCCTCGGCTATTAAGAGTCTGAATAATCTGTTCTGTGTGTTTAGCTCCTCGGGTTTCAATATCGGCTTCAACTTCAGCTTCTCCAACTTTGGAGTGTAGAGTTGCTCTTTGGTGATAAATTTGAGAAACATTGGCCCCTGATTCTGCGAGAACTTGGGTGAGTGCATTAAGTCCCCCGGGACGATCGATAACAGTAATCAACAAGCGAACGAGTCTTCCTTGTTCGACCATCCCCCGATTGAGAACCATATTGAGCGCTGGAATATCGATATTGCCGCCCGAAAGAATGGCTGTGACGTTTTTTTCCGGGATAAGGTTGTCACAAATAGCGGCTACGGCCAAAGCTCCGGCCCCTTCCGCTACCAATTTTCCATGTTCAGCAAGTACAGCTACTGCATGGGCAATCGATTCTTCTGAAACGCTAAAAATATCATCAATAGAATGTTTTAAAGCCTCTAACATGAAGGCATCGGGACCTTTAGTGGCAACACCTTCAGCCAAAGTGAATGTCGGAGTTTCTTTAGTGGGAGTGTTGGTTTTAAAAGATTTATAGGCGGCTGGAGCATTAGCTGCGGTCACTCCGTAAACTCGCACCCCTGGTCGCAAAGCTTTGATGGCCGTTCCAATTCCGGTCGCAACGCCACCACCACCGACACAGACTAGGACAGCTTGAGTTGTTTCAAAGAGAGGGGACTCTATCAATTCTAAAGCTATCGTGCCTTGCCCTGCCATGACTTTGGGATCTCGAAAGGGATGAACGAAGACAAGATCTTGGTCTTTGGAAAGTTTCATCGCATGCTCGTAGGAATCATCATAAACTTTGCCGACCAATTCGACTGAAGCCCCCCAATTGAGAGTGTTTTGAACTTTAATGGATGGGGTCCATTCGGGCATCACAATTGTGGCTTTGATTCCTAATTGGTGACAGATCGCTGCAACCCCTTGAGCATGGTTTCCAGCACTTGCTGCAACAACCCCAGATTTTTTGCTTTGAGTTAAATTATCTAAAATACAATTAGCGGCACCACGAATTTTAAAAGATCCTGTGATCTGCAGGGACTCGCATTTAAGAAAAATATTTTTTTCTAATTCTCGGCTTAAGTAATCGAACTTTATGATAGGCGTGTTGCGGACGTAGGGAGCAATTCTGTGTTGAGCCGACTGTATTTCTTTAAGGTCTATAGGAGCTTTATTCATGTGGCATTGATGATAACACCAAGCCCCTAGACTGTCATTCTTTGGCGTTATGAAGGTCGAGAGTCATCCAATAGACCAAGTTTCGCCGAGCGTAGTTTTGAAAAGCACAGATGCTCTCACCTCTCACAGGCCAACTTCGATAAGGCTCTTGCATAAAACTGTCGTAGTGTGTGTTAAGCCCCATTTTCGCCATCTCTGAATTTCTTCCGACCTTATTTAAGTCGAAAGCACTTCGAAGAATCGCACCTTTACAGAGCTTTTGAAATTTTGATCGATCCTCAAAAGACAAAGTCTGAATGCAGAGTTTGGCTTTGAACTGATCAAAGGAGCCAAATTCATCATCTGCTCCGCGCACTGCGGGCCGACTTGAAACCTGAAAAGGATAGAGCTCAGGGTGTAACATTCTTCGCGTCCAAGGAAGTACCACATAACCCGCAGTCCCCGTGCTCGAGAAGGCCCAGAACCCTTGCCAACTTCCAAAATAGCCTTGGTCACCCCAAGTGTCTCTGTAGAGGCGAGACAAGGTGCGAATGTTAAGTAAAGAGTTGGGAGGCTCTTGCCCATCGGCAATCAAGCTCAGCGTTTCAATGGTGGGGTATAAACTATCACTAAAGACCTGTTCGAGAGTCTCTAAGTTGCGTTTGTTGACGACTTGAGCGGAAGCTAAGTCATTTTTCATCATTGTAGGATTATGCCCAGTAGAACTTAGCAATCTGAAGAGCATTTCATTGCCGCTCTCAAGAAGGATCTGACTCTCCCACTTTCCTAAGTCTTCATTCTGTTTGATTCTAAGAGCGTAATCATATTGAATTAAAGTTGAGAGACGATTCGATAAAAAAGTATCTCGCTGTAATAAAACATTAAATTGGTCAAAGGCTGCTTCGATCACTGAAGCATAGGCTTTCTTAATGTCCTCTCCTAGTTCGAGGGAGTCTTCATCGATAGAGGCTTTGGCGATATTACGAATGTTTTCATAACTATCTAAAACTTTCTTAATTCTAAGTCGCGTGTCTTGAATGGTTGGGATGAGGATAAGGTCTCCGTCGGTGTCCACGATCTTCTTTTGCAAGTTTTTGAGATAAGAAGAGATACGAGTCAGACTTTCAACGACAGTTAAAGTTTGATTTGTCACCGATTCGTTAACCAAGTTTGGCATGTCGACAATCATTCTTTGTTGGAAATAGAGGCTTGCCTGACTTAGAGCTTGATCCATCAAGCGCTCTAGCTGTTGCCCAATAACTTTAGAAAGTTGATCAGGATCTTGGAAGACACCTTGATATTGTCCGCCATTTAACATCCAATTATCCCAAGTTATCGGAATACGACTTTCCAGATCTTTGGGAGGGCGACACTCGAGCGGCATCAAATTAAGTCCAATCAGTTTAAATGGGATCATGTCTTCGTGTGTCGCGATAGTGAAAAAATTGATATGCCCATTTTCTCCGCCTGATGCTAGTCGGTGAGTTAGCATTTTAATGAGTTTTAGGAGGGCATTTTGTTTGCTCGCTAGATCTTTGAGTGTTGAATAGGTGAGCATCTCTTCGGAATATGTTCCTTGGATAGAATAAATGTCCATCATGAGACCATTCACATCTTGAAGAACCCGGTTTTTAAAAACGGCATCGGTGGAAAGTTTCGGCCGAATTCCAAATTGAATTTTTTGGATCCACTGAGAGACTTTTGGGATGTCATGGGAGAGAACGTAGTATCCTTCAAGCGGGTTATCGATAGAGAGTTCGCCTCGTCTGTTTCGAGTGGGTTTTAAGTTGGCGATTGAAAAATCAAGGAGTTGTCTCGCATCCCTTGCAGCGCAGTAGGTTTGGCTAGTGGTTTCCATGAGACAGCTCATCGAGAGCCAAAATTCACTCTCATCAAGTTTTCTCAAAGCAGTTGTAAATTTTCGATTGCGGAGCATGGTCACTAAGTTGGCAATTGAGCTCCCTAGTCGGTTTGTGACCCCTTCTTGGGAGGAGACGAAAGCCGCTGCCATTTTTACCGAGGCTGCCAAAAGGGCCATGCCTTGATCCGGCTTTCCGATTAGGCAACGGTCATAGCTGGGAAGAGTGGCAAAGACTTGGTCCATCATGTCCATACCTGTTAAAGCTGATCTTCTCACTCTCGTGGACAGATCCTTTAACCCCATGGAGATAGCAGCTGCTGCAGGGTTGGCTGCAACTCCGATTGCTTCAGCCCCTGCTTCGACTCCTACAGATTTCGCAGATTCGGCAGCTAGGGAAGCTCCTTCGAGAGTTCGAGCAGTCAATAATTTAAAGACTTCAGATTTTAATTGAGGGCTAGCTACAACAAAGTTTCTAAGGGAGTTGATTTCGTTGGGAATACTTTCAATCCGGTCGGTTCGCTTGGATTCTCCTTCAGGAGATTTAAGGGCGTCTTGGGCGATTTGAAGTTTGGGAATAATCGATTCTATTCCCTTACAGTTGGGGTCGTTTTTTAAGGTTTCAATAATCCCCATAATCGTTTTGGTTTGAGATAAAGCGGCCTGGGACCAGGCTCCTACGGAAGCACAACCCCCTCCAAAAGAGTAGGTTCCAGCGATTGCTAACTTGCAAGATGCTGAAAACATTAGAAAAGCACTTAGGAATTTCAAACTCATCAAGCCTCCACAATAACGGTTGACGCGTTGTACCATAAATCGGGATTATTCCGAAGAGATTTTTGGGCGGTGGGGAGTAGGTATAAAGTTTTATACCTGCACCCTTTGAATGGGCTTTTTTAGAGGCTGGTCCGAACTATTTTTTTTAAATTGCAAAGACTTATAGAGGACCAAGGTTATAAGATTTGATAAGTTTTCTTGGAGTTTCATTTGATAATTCACCTCATCGTCAAACGGCCAATAAATTTAGCGCCTTAAACCAACTTCATGGCCGTTTGAACCTCTTAAAAAGCCTACTCAAAGGGAGCAGGTATCAAAGGAAGAATCTCAGGGAATTCTAATTAGTTGACGAGATTCCCTGACTGCATTAATAGAGTGCATTAACTTTCGCAAAAAGAGGGCGAGTTTTTGTGTTTAAAACCACAGTTCTCTTAAGAAAAGCGAAAATTTGTGGAGCGGTAAGGAGCTAAGAAATGTACGCAGTGATTCGAACAGGTGGGAAACAATATCGGGTAGAGCCAGGCTTTGAACTTCTGGTGGAAAAGCTTGAAGCTGAAGCTGGAAAAACAATCGCTTTAGAAGATGTTTTACTTTATGCCGATGGCACTGAAGTTTCCGTAGGAAAGCCAAGAGTTCCCGTAACCGTACATGCTTTAGTTTTAGGAGATGAAAAAGGTCCAAAACTTAGAACGATCAAATATCGTCGCCGCCACAACTACAAAAGAACCTATGGACACAGACAAGATTACACACGACTTCTCATCGAAAAGTTTGAGAGAAAGGGCAACTAATGGCACACAAAAAAGCAGGTGGTAGTTCACGCAATGGAAGAGACAGTCAAGGGCAAAGACTTGGCGTGAAAATTTTTGGTGGCGAACTAGTTGTTCCCGGTAATATTATCGTCAGACAAAGAGGCACAAAGTTTCATGCTGGATTCAATGTTGGCACTGGAAGAGACTGGACCCTTTATGCTCTCATTCCTGGTCGAGTCGCTTTTGAGCGTTACGGAAAAGACCGTCAAAAAGTATCGGTATATCCCGTAGAAGCCCAAGCCTGAAGCCTAATACTGCCTCTCCTCGAGTTAGGAGATATCCAAGTGGCACTCATAGACGAAGTCAATATACGCGTCATTTCTGGAGGCGGAGGGAACGGTTGCGTCAGTTTCCGGCGAGAGACCGGGATACCCTATGGAGGGCCTAACGGAGGCAATGGCGGTAGAGGCGGGAACGTTTATCTTCAAGCCACTCGAGACAAAACGAGTCTTTTAGATTTTAAATATCAACCCAAATATGAAGCCGAACGCGGTGAACATGGCATGGGCAGTGATTGCAACGGCCATGCGGGGGAAGACCTCACTATTTCAGTCCCCTTAGGGACAATGATTTATGACCTTGCTACTGGAGATTTATTAGAAGATTTAACCCGCCACGGACAAAAGGTACTTATCGCCGAAGGAGGAAGAGGGGGAAGAGGGAATCTTTCCTTTAAATCCTCGACCAATCGGGCCCCAAGAACTGCAACTAAAGGCACTCCCGGAACCGAAAAAGAACTAAAACTAGAGCTTAGACTTTTAGCGGATGTGGGACTTATCGGATTTCCTAATGCAGGAAAATCCTCTTTTTTATCTTCAATTAGTCGAGCAAGACCTAAAGTAGCGGACTATCCCTTCACCACTCTTGAACCCCATTTGGGCGTTGTTTCTCATAAAGGGCAAGGCTTTGTGATTGCGGATCTACCAGGACTGATTGAGGGGGCGTCAGAAGGGACAGGGCTGGGGATTAAGTTCCTCAAGCATGTCGCACGAAACCGAGTTTTACTTCACTTAGTTGAGATAACTCAAGAACCGGCGGCTATTGAAAAGAATATTAAACTTATCCGCAAAGAACTAGGCGCTTTCGACAAAAACTTACTTAAACGCGAAGAACTTTTGGTTTTCACGAAAGTTGATCTCTTAAGTGAATCGGCTCAAAAAAGAAAAAAACAGGCTCTAGAAAAACGACGTCTCAAGGGCTTTTATGTCAGTTCCAAAACCGGCAAAGGAATGGAGAAACTATTAGATGCGCTGGCGGAGCGGGCACCTAAATGGCGAGAAGAACAAACGTGATTGGCGTTTATGGCGGAACTTTTGATCCTATCCATCTAGGACATATCCATTTAATAAAATCTTTACTTCAACAAGGTTGGATAGACTCCATTCTCCTTGTTCCGGCGAAACAAAACCCTCTAAAACTGACGGCTTCAAAGATCCCAGACGACATGAGATTAAAGCTAATAGAAGCCGCACTTAAGGAACTCAATCATCCCAAAGTGGAACTGTTTACTGGGGAGTTAAAGCGCCAAGGTTTTAGTTACACAAAAGATACTCTCAAAGAGTTGAAAACTCTTTACCAAGACGAATTGGCCCTTATCGTTGGGGATGAAGTTTTTAAAGATTTTCCTAAATGGAAAGACCCTAAAACTATTTTAACCCTAGCTAATTTGATCGTGGTCCAGCGAACCCCCTCACCTATCGACACAATTCAAATACTCACTAATTGTGGGATCTCCGATTTTACTCAACAAAAAGAGGATCAGTTTTTTTCAAATCAAACCCGATGGGTGAGAGTTGTAAAAATTAACGCCTTACCCCATTGCGCCACTCAAATTCGCAACGACCTCGCAAAGGCTTGGAAAATTGGAGATTTATCCAAAGCGCCGCAGGGAATTCAACGCTCGGTGTGGCTACTTATTAAAGAAAATCAATTGTATGCCGTTAACTAAAGAGTAACTCGTTTTTGATACTTTTTGGAGGATGGCTTTATGGGCGAAAATCAGAACAAACCTTCGCATCTTCTTAGTAAAGATATTCACACGAAACTCAGCGATATTTTAGATTTCGGTAGTGACAAAATTAAATTGGCAAGTTCCTCTACCTCTGTGAGCAACACTCACGAAAGGTTAAAAAAATTAGTTCAACAACTCCAAGAACTTAACCGCAGAGTGGACCGATTGTCTGAAAGTTAACTCCCCTAGAAAAATAGCGATACGCTAGGTTTTTTATCGGCTTTATGGTAGTCGGTCTTCATGGATCGTTCGCCAGGAAAAGCCATTGCACTTCTTTCGAGCGGTTTGGACTCGGCTATTTCAATGGCCTGGCTAAACTCGCAAGGCACTCCATTTGATTGTGCAATTACGTTCGATTACGGTCAGAGAGCGAAACTCCAAGAAATTGCTCACGCTAAAGCTATTTGTAACCATTATGGAATAAGGCACGAGGTCTTAACCTTAAATTGGTTCTCCGCTTTTGAATCTAAAGGGTTACTCTCAGAGAAAGAACCCCTCACTCAACCCAGCCTTAAAAACTTAAAAGACCCAAAATTATTATTAAAAAGTGCGGCCCAAGTATGGGTTCCAAATCGAAACGGGGTATTTCTAGAAGTGGCTGCGAGCATTGCTGAGAGTCGAAATATCAATCGCTTAGTCGTTGGATTTAATGCTGAAGAGGCAGTTACCTTTCCCGATAATTCGGTTAACTATTTGCACGCGATTAACAAGGCTTTAGCCCTTTCTACCGCCAACCAGGTAAGAATCGAATCTCCCACGCTAAAAATGAATAAAAATGAAATTGTAGTTTTGGGAAACTCGTTGGTCTTTCCCTTTCATCTTTTATGGAGTTGCTATGAAGGGAAAGAAAAAATGTGTGGAACTTGCGAATCCTGCATGCGTTTAAAACGGGCCTTAATTCAGAATGGAAAGTCGATCGATGGACTCTTTATCAATTCAGTATTTCAATGAGCCTACGGCTTATCAAGGCGTAGAGCTTCAACCCCATTGGATTTATCACTCTACCGGAATTTTGGGAAACGCTCTGGTAGCTTTTCAGGGCCCATGTGAGGTTAAGTTAGAACACATGGTCGATCTTGAGGACGTAAAGAATTCAGCCCCCATTTACAGCCCCGACATGGTTCACTTTTTAGGAGAATTTTTCATCGACTCTCTCGATCAAGGGATACTGCTCCAAAATCTTCTAGTAATGACAGTTTATAGCCACTTTTGGGAGCTTGGAGTAACGAGCCTGTCCCGTAGGGGAAATGATATTTTTTACCAAGGACGCAAGGTTTCTGTGTCTATCGCGACTAAAAGCCCGATTTCAATTCTCATCCATTTGGGTATTAATGTAAAAACGGAAGGAACCCCTATCCCAACGGCCGGTTTAAATGAGCTAAATATCGAGCCCAAAACCTTTGCAAAGGCCTGTCTTGAAGGCTTTTTAAGAGACTACCACCTTTGGCAAAAGGCAAGATATAAAGTCACCCCACGTTAGTGCTTGCAAAACCCTGATCTTAAGTGTTTTATATCGGCTTCTTTGGGTCCCCATCGTCTAGAGGCCTAGGACATTACCCTTTCACGGTAAGGACACGAGTTCGAATCTCGTTGGGGACGCCAATTAATAAAATCCAATCCGAACGAAGTGAGCAATTGGATTTTATTAATTGGTTTCTAAACGACAATTCGTACCAAAAGGTATGGCTTTACTTTTGGCGGTTTAAACTACCAGAAGTAAAGCCATACCTTTTGGTACTGTCTATTAGACAAATAGTTATCCAAGGCCCTTTGACTTGAAACCCAAATGCGTACTTCTTTATGGGCTTCAAGCTACCCTGATCGCACCAAAAGATTTAGATATTTTTCGCAATACGGATTCAATTTAGCCAAGTGGGATAAGGAAACCAACTGCTCTTACTTGATCGCTCTACGGCCTGTGCGACAACTTTTTTCCAAGTCCCTTGTTTCACCCCTATCGGCCTTCTCCAGAACTCTATAATATTTTTTTCGATCATTCTTTAAAATGATTACTAACCGATAAAAAGCCTTGCCGTGCACCCATTACCATCTGTGAACGGATGAATATGCACCCATTTATGATGGGCGAGAGACGCTAACTCAACTGGATGCAGTTTGTTAAAGCTCTTCTTAATCCATTCAACAAGCTCCTTCATCAACTGCGAAACTTGATAAGCCGGGGGGGGCTTACGTTTAGACCCAGTGATCATAACATTCCCCTGCCGGTACCTCCCAGCCTCATTATCATCGATATCCTTAACAATAAGTTGTTGAAGTGAACGAATCAGTCGTTCGCTAATGGTGTGTTTCTTTTCATGTTCGATCAATTCAAATAGAAAATGGAGTGCTTCGTGGTGATTTTTCGCCTCCAGGTGAGCTTTTAAGGACTTGCCCTTGACTGTGATTCCATCATTTATGACCAGATAAGTTTCTTTTAATGATAACTTATTTCCTTCAATAGCATTTGAATTGAAAGTCATCCCTTTAGAAAACTGCTTCATGGCCGTTTGAACCTCTTAAAAAGCCCACTTAAAGGGAGCAGTTATGATATTCTACAAAACGATATTACCGAGGACACTATGTCGACACAAAAAAAAATCATGGTTTCCGGCATCCAGCCCACCAATAAATTAACGTTGGGAAATTACCTTGGAGCCCTAAAAAACTGGGTCAAGCTTCAAACAGAATATGAGTGTTATTTTTTCGCAGTCGATCTGCACGCTATCACTAGTCGCCAAGACCCGAAAGAACTCGCCGCCAATACCTACTTTGCGCTAGCCACTTATCTCGCAGCCGGAATTGATCTTAATCACGCAACGATTTTCGTCCAAAGCCATGTCCGACAACACCCTGAACTTGCCTGGGTTCTCAACTGCTTCACTTACATGGGGGAATTAAGTCGAATGACTCAATTCAAAGACAAAAGCAGTCGAGCCGGCGAAACTATACCCGTAGGACTTTTCACTTACCCGACCCTCATGGCCTCTGACATTCTTTTATATCAAGCCGATTTGGTTCCCGTGGGAGCCGACCAGAAACAACACCTAGAGCTAACTCGAGACATCGCTATTCGAATAAATAATCTTTATGGGGATCTATTTAAAGTTCCTGAACCTTTTATCCCAAACATTGGGGCAAGAATTATGGACCTCCAAAGCCCGGAAAACAAAATGAGTAAAAGCGTCTCGACTGACATGGGAGCAGTCTTTCTAAATGACTCTCCAAAAGAGATTGAAAAGAAATTTAAACGGGCAGTGACCGATTCAGGCACCGAAATATCCTATAGCCAGGACAAACCGGGAATCAAAAATCTTATCGATATTCAATGCGCTATTTCAGGCAAAAAACCACAAGAGATTGTAGCCTCCTATCAAGGCAAATTGTACGGGCACCTCAAAGTTGACACCGCCAATTGTGTCATTGGAGAACTAAAACCTCTTCAAGAACAAACTCAAGTATTTCTTTCGGATAAAGCTGAACTCCAAAGAATTTTAAGTAAAGGGGCAGAAAAAGCCGCAGTAAAGGCCGAAGCAACTCTGCGAAAAGTTTACGACGCCATAGGCTTTGCTCCAACTCACTCTTAGTTTATTCCCTTTCGTAATGTTCGTGTTCTTTTCTCCTAAAACCCCAATAATTGCTTCTATCAATAGTTAAATCTGGTGCGCCCAAAACTGTTCCACAATGCCTAAATTTGGCAAAGAAGATTTGAAGAAGTCTTCAAAAGCTTTTCTGACACTTCCTTTAAGCTCTAGGCAATCATCCAGATTCCAATCATCTCCACAAACTATGCCTCCCGGTTTTACCCAAGGAACCCAAGCTTTTAGATCTTTTAATACAGATTCATAGTCATGGCTTGCGTCAATAAACAGAAAATCGATGGGGCCGTAATTCCAAGAAGAGGCCACCTCAACGCTCTCTCCTCGACAAACAACGACGTTATCGCAGCCGTAGCGTGTTATATTTCGGAGAAACTGTAGAAAAACATCCTCCCGTTGGGCTATTTGAACCGTAGGATGATTTAATCCCTCACCTTTGTTGCCTTCCCAAGTGTCAACACAATATAGAGTCGAATCCGATAAAGAAGCGGCTCTCGAGGCAAAGACACTCGACCGCCCCTTCCAGGACCCTACCTCAACAATCTTTGAGTTGGGCTTAACCTTCGTTGCAATCTTAATAAATAGTTCGGCACATTGCCTAGCAGAGAACCACCCATCGAGTTTTGGCAGAACAAATGAAAAAAACTCAATTAAACGACGCCACTCCATTTTAGAAACATGTTTTGGGTTAATTGAAATTAGCTCATCAAAAATATCACTACCAAATTCATTCATAGAGGCTGTTGTCTTCTTACGAAACCGAAACCCCATCATAAAGGCTTTGAACGATTCTTTGGTTAAACGTATTGTTTTCTGAATTAACTGTAAAAATCGAATTCTAACGATATCAAAAACACTTAACTTAAAAACATGGCCACTCCATAACTCAGAGTTTTGCATAAATAAAGGCCAAGTCGAGTCAAATTGACAAGGCCTCAACTTAATTTTTCTATGGAAGAGATCTCTTTTACGACGAAA
>Ga0194129_10007533_pt1 | contig 12907 bp, 12 predicted proteins | sample TA2KigCa35mmetaG_FD_150862 | JGI IMG/M metagenome (GOLD analysis project Ga0194129, IMG submission 150862) | Freshwater microbial communities from Lake Tanganyika, Tanzania - TA2015038 Kigoma Deep Cast 35m | ecosystem: Environmental > Aquatic > Freshwater > Lake | place: Tanzania: Lake... | reverse complement strand
CGGACTGGCCCGGACCCGCGATCGGTTGGACCAGGAGGCGGCGCTCCGAGCCCGGCCTCGTCGCTGACCGGTCGACGGCCGGAAGCGGTCAGTCGGTCGGTGGTGCCGGACGTCCGGCCAGCCAGGCCCGGGCCGCGGCGAGCTGGGGGCCGAAGGGCTCGGGGCCGGCTCCTCCTGGGGTCCGGCGCCGGACCACGGCCTGACCGGGCTCGAGCACGCCGAGGGCGTCGGGGCCCAGGTGCGGATCGGTCATGACCAGCTCGGCCAGAGGCACCGCCCGATCCAGTGACTGGCGGACGAGGGAGCCCACGATCGCGTGGGCCTCCCGGAACGGCGTCCCCCGTGCGACCAGCCACTCGGCGAGGTCGGTGGCCGACGACGCCGGGGCGTCGGCAGCGGCGCGCATCACGTCGACGCGGAACTCCGCCGTCGCCATCATGCCCGTGACCGCCCGCAGCGCGAGCCGCGTGGTGTCGAGCGTGTCGAACAGCGGCTCCTTGTCCTCCTGGAGGTCGCGGTTGTAGGCCAGGGGCAGGCCCTTGAGCATCGCGAGGAGCCCGGTGAGGTTCCCGATGACGCGCCCGGTCTTGCCCCGGGCCAGCTCGGCGATGTCGGGGTTCTTCTTCTGGGGCAGCATGGAGGAGCCGGTGGCGTACTCGTCGGCGAGGCGGAGGAAGCCGAACTCCTCGCTCGTCCAGAGCACGACCTCCTCGCCCAGCCGGGACAGGTGCACCATCACCACCGTGCACGCGAAGCACAGCTCGGCCACGAAGTCGCGGTCGGCCACGGCGTCGAGCGAGTTCTCGAACCGGCGGGAGAACCCGAGCGCGGTCGCGGTGGCGTCGGGATCGAGGGGCAGGCTCGACCCGGCCAGCGCCCCGGCCCCGAGCGGCGACACGTCGGCCCGGGCGAGAGCGTCGTCGAGCCGGGCGACGTCGCGGGTGAAGGCCCAGAAGTGCGCGAGGAGGTGGTGCCCGAGCAGCACGGGCTGCGCCCGCTGCAGGTGCGTGTAGCCGGGCAGGTACGCCTCGGTGCCCGCCTCCCCCGCCCGGGCCACGAGCACGGCCTGCAGGTCGAGGACGGCGTCGCGCACCGCGGCGCCCTCCCGGCGCACGAAGTGCCGCAGCGCGGTGACGACCTGGTCGTTGCGGCTGCGGCCCGTGTGCAGCTTGGCCCCGGCGGCACCGGCCAGCTCGGTGACCCGCCGCTCGATGGCGGTGTGGATGTCCTCGTCGGTGGGGGCGAACACGAAGGCGCCCGCGCCGAGCTCCGCCTCGACCTGGTCGAGCGCACCGAGCACCGCCGCGACCTCGTCGCCGCCGAGCACGCCGACCGCACCGAGCATCCGCACGTGGGCCCGCGAGCCGGCGAGGTCGTCGCCGGCGAGCCGCTGGTCGAACCCGAGGCTGGCGGTGAAGGCGAGGAGCGCCTCGGCCGGGCCCTCGGCGAACCGTCCGTGCCACAGGGTCCGGCCCTCGGCGCCGCCGGGGGGCGGTTCGGGCTCAGCCACCGAGGCCGCCCTGGCGGCGCGCCACCGTCTCGACCGAGAGCCCCCACAGGCGGACGAAGCCGGCGGCGTCCTCGTGCCGGAACGCGTCGGCGGCGTCGTAGGTGGCGAGCTCGTAGTCGTAGAGCCCCCGCTCGGCCCGCCGTCCGCTCGGGGAGCAGCGGCCCGGCTCGAGGGTGAGGCGCACGTCGCCGGTCACGAACTCCTGGGAGGAGTCGACGAAGGCGTCGAACGCGCGCTTGAGCGGCGAGAACCAGAGACCGTCGTAGACCAGCTCCGCGTAACGGGGCTCGAGCCGGGCCTTCTCCCGCATGAGGTCGCGCTCCACCGTGATCGACTCCAGGTCCTGGTGGGCGGTGATCAGCGCGAGCGCGCCGGGTGCCTCGTAGGTCTCGCGGCTCTTGATCCCGACCCGCCGGTTCTCGACCATGTCGAGGCGGCCGTACCCGTAGGCCCCGGCCGCCCGGGTCAGCGCCTCGACCAGCTCGAACAGCGGCATCGCGACGCCGTCGAGGGCGACCGGCACGCCGGCGGCGAACGTGACCACGACGTCGCGCCGCTCCCGGGGTGCGTCGGCGACGTCGGCGGTGAGCTCCCAGATGTCGGCGGGGGGACGGGCCCAGGGGTCCTCCATCTCACCGCACTCGATCGCGCGGCCCACCAGGTTGTCGTCGATCGAATACGGCTTCGCCTTGCTCTGGGCGATCGGGATGTCGTGGGTGGCCGCGTACGCGATGCAGTCCTCGCGGGTCATCCCCCACACCCGCACGGGCGCGAGGACCTCGAGGTCGGGGGCCAGGGCGCGCACGCCCACCTCGAAGCGGACCTGGTCGTTGCCCTTGCCCGTGCAGCCGTGGGCGACCGCGTCGGCCCCGAACTCGCGAGCGGCGGCGACGAGGTGCTGGGCGATGATGGGCCGCGACAGCGCCGACACCAGCGGGTACTTGCCCTCGTAGAGCGCGTTGGCCCGCAGGGCGGGAAGGAAGTACTCGTCGGCGAACTCGGCCCGCACGTCGACGACCTTGGCCTCGACCGCCCCGGCCGCGAAGGCCCGCTGCCGGACCGCCTCGAAGTCGCCGCCCTGGCCGACGTCGGCGGCGAGGCAGACCACCTCGGCGCCCCACTGGTCGATGATCCAGCGCACGGCGACGGAGGTGTCGAGACCACCGGAGTAGGCGAGGACGACTCGCTGGGCCATTGGGGCTCCTTCGGGTTCGGGGCGGGCGGGGGTCGGGAACGGGCGGGGGACGGGCGGGGGACGGACGCGGACGGGATCAGAGACCGGCGAGGGCGGCGAGCTCGGCGCCGACCTTCGCGCCGCCGGCGGACTCGGCGCACACGAGCAGGACGGTGTCGTCGCCCGCGACCGTGCCGAGCACGTCGGGGACGCCCGACCGGTCGAGCGCCGAGGCCACCACGTGGGCCGAGCCGGGCGGCGTGCGCAGCACCACGAGGTTGGCGCTGTGGGCGACCTCCACCACGAACTCGCCCATCACCCGGCGGAGGTGGTCGTCGGGGACGGCACGCTCGCGGGCGTGCTCGGGGATCGCGTAGGCCATCGTGCCCCCGGGGATGCGGACCTTGACCGCACCGAGCTCCTCGAGGTCGCGGCTCACCGTGACCTGGGTGGCCATGACCCCGTCGAGCGCGAGCAGCTCGACCAGCTGGGCCTGGCTGGAGATGGCCTGCTCCTCGAGGAGCCGGGCGATGCGGTGCTGGCGTTGGGGCTTGCCGAGCGTCGCCATGGTCACCTCCGGCCGCCGGGGACCGGCGGCGCCACGTCGAGGGACGCGAGCAGCGAGCGGACGCTGTGCATCCGGTTCGCCGCCTGCGCCCACACCAGGGACCGGGGTCCGTCGATGACCTCGGCGGTGACCTCCTCGCCCCGGTGGGCGGGGAGGCAGTGCATGAAGACCGCGTCGGCGCCCGCCGCCGCCATGAGCGCGGCGTCGACCCGGTACCCGGCGAACGCATGGCGCCGGACCTCGGCCTCGGCCTCCTGGCCCATCGAGGTCCAGACGTCGGTGTAGACCACGTCGGCGCCCCGGACCGCCTCGTAGGGATCGTTCGTGGTCTCGAGGTGGGCGCCGAGGTTGCGGGCCCGCTGCAGCACGTCGAGGTCGAGCTCGTAGCCGACCGGCGTCGCGACGGTCATCTCGGCCCCGCACAGCGCCGCTCCGAAGGCGAGGGACGCGGCCACGTTGTTGCCGTCGCCGACGAACGCGATCCGGCGACCTTCGAGCGAGCCGAAGTGCTCGCGCACCGTGAGGTAGTCGGCGAGACCCTGGCACGGGTGGGCCCGGTCGGACAGGAGATTCACCACCGGGACGTCGACCGCAGCGGTCATGGTCTCGAGCACGCCGTGGTCGTACACCCGGGCCATGAGGACCGAGCAGTAGCCCGCGAGGGTCCGGGCGACGTCCTCGACGCTCTCGCGGTGGCCGAGGCCGACCTCGTCGCCGCGCAGCACGACCGGGTGGCCGCCGAGGGTCACGACCGCGACCTCGGTGGACACCCGGGTCCGGGCCGACGACTTCTCGAACACGAGCGCGACGGTCGCGCCGGCGAGGGCCCGGGGCAGGAGGTCGGGTTGCTGCTTCCACCCGTGGGCGTGGTCGAGCAGGCCCCGGAACTGCGCCCCGTCGAGATCGTCGAGCTCCAGCAGCCGTCGGATCAGGCTCACCGTGTCCCCTCCCCCGCGCCGTCGTGCGTGCCGTCGGGCGCGCCCTGGTGCGCGCCCGCGTGCGCGTCGGCGAGCACCCCCGCCAGGATCGTGACCGCCTCGGCGATCTCGTCGTCGGACACCAGCAGCGGCGGCGCGAGCCGCAGCGCGGTGGCCGTCACCGCATTGCAGACCAGGCCCCGCCGCAGGCACTCGTCGGCGACCGGCTTGGCCTCGAGCCCGTCGAGCTCGGCCGCGATCAGCAGCCCGGCGCCCCGGACGCCCGCCACGCCGGGGACCGCGCGGAGCGCGTCGACCAGCCGCTTCCCGGCCGCGGCCGCCCGGGCGGGGGCGTCCTCGGCCTCCATGACCTCGAGCGTCGCGAGCGCCGCGGCGGCCGCGAGCGGCTGGCCCCCGAAGGTGGTGGCGTGGTCGCCGGGCCGGAACGCGGCCGCGACCTCGGCCCGGGCCCAGCACGCGCCGATCGGCATGCCGTTGCCGAGGGCCTTGGCCATGGCCACCACGTCGGGCCGGACGCCCGAGTGCTGGAACCCGAACCAGGCTCCGGTGCGCCCCAGCCCGGTCTGGACCTCGTCCATCACGAGCAGGGCCTCCCGCTCGTCGCACAGCGCCCGGACCGCCTGGAGGTAGCCCGGCGGCGCGGGCTGGACGCCGCCCTCACCCTGCACCGGCTCGAGCAGCACGGCGCAGACGCGGTCGTCCATCGCCGCGGCGAGGGCGTCGACGTCGCCGAACGCGACCTGGTGGAAGCCCACCGGCAGGGGCTGGAAGGTCTCCTGCTTCTGGGGCTGCCCGGTCGCGGCGAGGGTGGTCAGGGTGCGGCCGTGGAACGAGCCGTAGGCCGAGATCACGTGGAAGCGCTCGGGGCCGCCGTGGGTCTGGCCGTGGCGCCGGGCGAGCTTGATCGCGCACTCGTTGGCCTCGGCCCCCGAGTTGCAGAAGAAGACGCGACCCCCGCCGCCGATCAGGGCGTCGAGCCGCTCGGCGACCCGGGGCTGGAGCGCGTTGTAGTAAAGGTTCGACACGTGGAGCAGGGTCCGGGCCTGCTCGGCGATCGCGTCGGCGACGGCGGGGTGCGCGTGCCCGAGCGAGGTCACGGCCAGGCCCGACAGGAAGTCGAGGTAACGCCGTCCGTCGGCGTCGTAGAGCAGCGTGCCCTCACCCCGGACGAACGCCACCGGGGCGCGCCCGTAGGTCTGCATCACGTGCTCGGCGTCGAGTGCGACGAGGTCGGCGTAGGTCGGCAGTTCCATGGTCAGTCGTCCTCGACGGTGCGGGTGATCATCGTGCCCACGCCCTCCCGGGTGAAGAACTCGAGCAGCAGGGCGTGGGGTACCCGGCCGTCGAGGATGTGGGCCCGGCCCACCCCGGCCCCGATGGCCTCGATGCACGAGCGCAGCTTGGGGATCATCCCCTCCCCCACCTTCCCCTCGGCGAGCAGCCGCTCCATCCCGACGACGTCGATCTGGGAGATGAGGCTGGCTTCGTCGGGGAAGTCCTCGTAGACACCGAGCACGTCGGTGAGGTACACGAGCTTCTCGGCACCGAGCGCGACCGCGATGGCCGCGGCGACGGCGTCGGCGTTGACGTTGTGGGCCTGCCCGGCGTCGTCGACACCGACGGTGGCGATGACCGGGATGAGGTCCTCGCGCTGGAGCCGTTCGACGATCGCGGGGTCGACGGCCTCGACGTCACCGACGAACCCGAGCCGGGGGTCACGTGTGCGCACCCGCAGGAGGTTGGCGTCCTCGCCGGAGAGCCCGACCGCGAACGCGCCGTGCTGGTTGATCGCGCCGACGATCTCGCGGTTCACCTTCCCGACGAGCGCCATCCGGACGATGTCGACCGTCTCGGCGTCGGTGACCCGGAGCCCGTCGACGAACTCGGGCTCCTTGCCCAGGCGCTGCATGAGCTCGGTGATCTGGGGGCCGCCGCCGTGCACGACCACCGGCCGGATGCCGACGAGGTGCATCAGGACGACGTCCTGGGCGAACCGCTCGGCGAGGGCGGCGTTCTCCATGGCGTGGCCGCCGTACTTGATCACGACGGTCCGCCCGGAGAACTCGCGGATGTACGGCAGCGCCTCGGCGAGGATCGCCGCGCGCGCCCGGACGTCGTCGAGCCGGTCGCCCATCAGCTCGTCCCCATGTTCTCGTCGATGTAGGCGTGGGTGAGGTCGGTGAACCGCACCGTGGCCTCCCCCCGTCCGGCGTGGAGGTCGCAGACGATCTCGATGTCGCGCCGGGTCATCGAGGCCTGGACCGCGAGCTCGTCGTGGAGCGCGGCCACGCCGTCGCGACACACGGTGATGCCGTTGTAGGCGATGTCGACCCGCTCGGGGTCGAGGAAGGCGCCGCTCGCGCCGAGCTCGGAGAGCACCCGGCCCCAATACGGGTCCTGACCGTAGAGCGAGCACTGGACGAGCTGGCTCGACGCCACCCCCCGCGCCGCCCGCCGGGCCTCCTCGGCCGTGCGGGCGCCCCGCACCGTCAGGCGCACCAGCTTGGTCGCGCCTTCGGCGTCGGCGGCCATCTGGTGGGCGAGGTCGTCGCACGCGGCGCTCAGGGCCTCGACCAACGCGTGGTACGCCGGACCGCTCGGGCCGATCTCGGCGCCACCGGCGCCACCGTTGGCGAGGACGAGCACGGTGTCGTTGGTGCTGGTGCACGCGTCGACCACGAGCGCGTTGAACGAATCCTGCACCGCCCGCTCCAGCGCCCGGTGCAACACGTCGGGGCCGACCGGTGCGTCGGTGGTGAGGACGGCGAGCATCGTCGCCATCGCAGGCTCGAGCATCGCGGCGCCCTTGGCCATCCCCCCCACGTGCAGGTGGCGACCATCGCCGAGGGCGGCGTCGACGACCGTCTGCTTGGGCAGGGTGTCGGTGGTCATGAGCGCCGTCGCGGCCCGGAGGCCGGCGTCGGGACCGGCTGCGAGTTCGGCGCACACGGCCGGCACCCCGGTCTCGACCGGGGCCATGGGCATCGGGATCCCGATCAGGCCGGTGGAGCACACCAGCACGTCGGTCGGGGCGACGCCGAGACCCTCGGCGGTGAGGGCGCACATCCGGCGCGCGTCGGCCCGCCCCGACTCGCCGGTCGCGGCGTTGGCGTTGCCGGAGTTGGCGATCACGGCGGCGGCCCGCCCGTCGACGAGATGGGCGCGGCTGACGAGGACCGGCGCAGCCTGGGCGAGGTTCGTGGTGAACACCCCGGCGGCGGTGACGGGGCGGCGGTCGGCGGTGGCCACCAGCGCCAGGTCGGGGTTGCCCGACGGCTTGATCCCGGCGGCGATGCCCGCCGCCTCGAACCCGGGCACGGACGTGACGCTCACGGCATGACCCCCACGATGGGCAGACCGGTGGTCTCCGGGAGGCCGAGGACGAGGTTCAGGGCCTGGACCGCCTGGCCCGCCGCCCCCTTCACGAGGTTGTCGATCGCGCCCATGGCGAGCACCGTGCCGGTGCGGGGGTCCGACCGCACGGTGACCTGGGCGGTGTTGGCCCCCAGGGTCGCCTTGGTCGCGGGCGGGTCGTCGCTCACGACGACGAACGGGTCGTCGGCGTAGAAGGCCCGGTACCGCTCGAGCAGGTCGGGGGTGGACAGGCCGGCCACCGCGGGCCGGGCCGTGCAGGTGGCGAGGATCCCGCGGGTCATGGGCACCAGGTGCGGCGTGAACAGCACCTGCACCGGCCGGCCCCCGACCGTCGACAGGACGTGCTCGATCTCACCCGTGTGGCGATGGCCGCAGAGGCCGTAGCCCACGACGTTCTGCTCGCGTTCGGCGTAGAGGTTCGCCGCCGCAAGCTTGCGCCCGGCGCCCGAGACGCCCGACACGGCGTTCACGACGATGCCGGTCGGCTCGATCAGACCGTCGGCGACGAGGGGGGCGAGGGCGAGCGACGCCGCCGTCGGGTAGCACCCGGGGGCGGCCACGTGGGCCCGACTCGTCACCTCGGGCCGGAACAGCTCCACCATCCCGTACCCGAACCGGGCGAGGAGGTCGGGCGCCCCGTGGGGCTCCCCGTACCACTCGGCGTAGACGTTGGCCGGGAGCCGGAAGTCGGCCCCGAGGTCCACGACGTGGCCCACGAGGTCGACGAGTCCCGGGACGAGGCCCTGGCTCGCCCCGTGGGGCAGGGCGCAGAAGACCACGTCGAGCCCGGCGAGCGCCGCCCGGTCGAGCGGGGCGAACTCGAGCCCCGGGTAGGCGGCCGCGAGCGACGGGTAGACCTCGGCCGCAGCGACGCCGGCGTTGCTGTCGGCCGTGGCCCGGACCACCTCGAGGTGGGGATGCCCGGCCAGCAGGCGCAGCAGCTCGGCGCCGGTGTACCCCGACGCCCCCACCACCCCGACCGCCCACTTATTCATCACGCTGAATAGCATACAGGGTGTTGAATACAGGCTCGGGATCGCAGGCGGAGCACTGGCGACGAGACCGGCGCCGGACTAGGGCCCGAGCAGCCGGGGCGGGTCGGCCGCCCCGAGCAGCGGCGCCAGGACCGCCCCGACCTCGGCCGGGCTTGCGGGCGGGGACTCCGAGCCGGGACCCCGGTGCCACCCCTGGGCCACCGCGACCCGCAGGCCCGAGGTCTCGACCACACGACCCGACCACTCGCGCGAGTCCGGCCCGGCCAGCCAGGTGACGACGTTGGCCACCCACTGCGGGTCCATCTGGGCCTTGGTGTCCTCGCGGGGCGCGAACGGTCCGCCGAGGCTCTCGGTCATCCGGGTGAGCGCCGACGGGGCGATGGCGTTGACCGTGACCCCGTAGCGCCCGAGCTCGGCGGCGGCGATGATCGCGAACGCGGCGAGGCCCGCCTTGGCCGCCCCGTAGTTCGTCTGGCCCGGGTTGCCGTAGATCCCGGAGGTCGACGACGTGAGGATGATCCGGGCGTCGTTGGCGTCCCCCGCCTTCGAGCGCTCCCGCCAGTACGCGGCGGCGTGGCGGACCGGGCAGAAGGCGCCCCGGAGGTGGACCCGGATCACCGCGTCCCACTCCTCGACCGTCATGTTGACGAGCATGCGGTCCCGCAGGATCCCGGCGTTGCACACGAGCACGTCGAGACGACCGAAGGCGTCGATCGCCTGCTGGACCATCCGGCCCGCACCGTCGAAGTCGGCGACGTCGTCGGTGTTGGCGACCGCCTCGCCGCCGAGGGCGACGATCTCCTCCACGACCTGCGCCGCCGGGCCGGTCGAGGCGCCGTCACCGCTGACGCTCCCACCGAGGTCGTTGACCACGACCCGCGCGCCCTCCTGGGCCAGCGTGAGCGCCTCGGCCCGGCCGATCCCCCCGCCGGCGCCGGTCACGATCGCGACCCGTCCGTCACAGATGCCCATGGTGCGTCCTCCCGCTGGTGTTCCCGTTGCCGTTCCTGCGTCCGCTCGGGCGCGACCCTACGGCGCCGCGTCGCCGTCCGGGCGGCCCCGCCGGGCCGTCTCCTCGCCCAGGGCCCGGAAGGCGTCGCGGTCGTGGGCCCGATGCACCGTCCAGTCCCGCTCGAGCGCGAGCGCGTCGGCCAGGCTCAGGCCCTCCCCCCGCCGGTACAGACGCAGCACCTCGCGCACCGCCGGGGTCGTGGCCACGTCCCGGGCCAGGGCCACCGCCCGGGGCACCAACTCGTCGTGGGGGACGACGTGGTTGACCAGACCGACCCGCAGGGCCTCCTCGGCCTCGACGAAGTTGCCGGTGATCGACATCTCCCGGGCCTTGCGCAGGCCCACGGTCCGGGGCAGCAGGGCGGTGAGGCCCCAGCCCGGCACCACGTTCAGGCGGGCGTGGGTGTCGGCGAACCGGGCCCGGTCGGACGCGATGACGAAGGTCGCGCTGAGGGCGAGCTCGAGCCCACCCGACACGCAGGCGCCGTTGACCGCGCAGATCGACGGGGTGATCGCGGCCCGCAACGCGGCCGCGGGATCGGCCCGGAGGGTCCAGTCGACCGGCCGCCGCTCCCCCGGGATCCGCTCCTTGAAGTCCACCCCGGCCGTGAAGACCGGGTCGGTGGCGGTGAGCACGATCGCGGTGACGTCGGCATCGGCGTCGGCGGCCGCCACCGCGTCGATGAGCGCCTCCCGCATGGCCAGCGTCATCGCGTTGCGGGCGTCGGGCCGGTCGAGCACCAGGATGCGGACGCCGTCGTCGTCGACGACCTCGAGGTCGGGGTGCGGGCGGCCCGTCACTGCAGTCCCAGCTTGGCGTTGTCCCACGAGACGATGCGCGCCTCGGCCTCGATGCGGATCACCGCGGCGGGCCGCTCGTAGTGGGTCCGGGTCGCGTCGGGCATCTCGGTCCGCTCGGTCTTGAAGGACGCGTACTTCGCGTTCAGGGCCTCGCCCACCCGCGTCACGACGTTGGGCTCGGTCACGAACGCGGCCCGGCCCGCGAGGTGCACCGCCCACAGCTCGGCCCACCGCTCCCCGCCCTCGACCAGGAAGCCGATCCGGGGGTCGTGGCGCAGCCGGCCCGCCTTCTTCGATGCCGCCGGGGTGCGGAAGTGCACGGCGTCGTCGACGACGCAGAACCACATCGGGGTGGCGATCGGGATGCCGTCGCGACGGAGGCTGGTGACGATCCCGGTGTGGGCCGACGCGACCCGGGACCACGCCTCGTCGGGGGTCATGCGCACGCTCATGCCCCGAGCATGCCCGGTCACCCGGGCCCGGCGCCAGGCTCCGTGGGGCCGCCGACGACGGGTCAGTCGGCGAGCCGGAGCCGCCGCCGGATCCCGACCACGACGAGGACGGTGCCGACGATCAGGAACTTCGCCGCCATGATCCACAGCGTGATGTCGCGCGCCACCGCGTGCTGCTCGTTGACGACCCGGGAGGGGTCGGCCCGGTCGTAGCGGATCCCGACCACGTCGCCCACCGTGGCGCGGCCCGACTTCACGTCGGGGAGCGCGGCCCGCACGGTCTGCCCGGTCCGGGTCGTGAACTCGAGCCGGGGTCCACTCCCGTCGCGGACCACGACGGCCCGGGCGGGCACCCCGGTGCTGCGCAGGCGCGCGTCGCGCGTCATGAGGACGCTCACGACCACTGCGGCGAGGACCCCGGCGAGCACGAGCACGACTCCGCCCCAGATCGCCCCGGTGGCGCCCCGTCGGGTCAGCTGCCAGGGGCGGGCGGGTCGGGTTGGGCCCACGGGGCCGCCCGCGCCCGTTGCGCCGGTCGGCGCGCCGCCCGGTGCGGTGACCCCCCGGCGGCGGACCTCGTCGTACGCGGCCCGCTGCGGGCCGGTCAGCACCCGGTAGGCGGTGGCGACCCTGACGAACCGCTCGTCGGCGTCGGCCGCGGTCGACCCGGCGTCGGGGTGGAGCAGCCGGGCCTGAGCCCGGTAGGCCGCGATGATCGCGTCCCGGTCGGCGTCGGGGTCGACGCCGAGGATCTCGTAGTGGTCGACCTCGGCCCAGTCGCGGACTCGCACCACTCCAGTCTGCCCGGCCGGTGGGCCGGTCCGGACCGCCCGGGCCCGGCGGTCGGGCCGACGGTCAGGCGGTCAGGGGCAGGCGGTCAGGGGCAGGCGGTCAGGCGGGCGGGCCCTCGCCGAGGCGGACGGTGGCGCTGCGGGACCGGCCCGACGCGTCGCGCCAGGTGATCCGGGCGGTATCCCCGGGGCCGTAGTTGACGAGCGCCTCGACGAGGTCACGCCCGTTGCCGATCGGGCGGCCGTCGAGCGCGGTGATCGCGTCACCGGCCACGAGCCCCGCCGCCGCGGCCCCCGAGCCGGGGTCGACCCCGACGATCCGGGCCCCCGTGCCGCCGGAGCCGCTGAGGCCGCCGAGGGACGACTGCACCTGCACGCCGAGCACGGCCCGGGTGGCGCCGACGCGGATGTCGGGCCCGCCCTCCCCCGAGACGATCTTCTGGGCGATGCGCAGGGCGTCCTCGATCGGGATGGCGTAGCCCTCGCCGACGCCGCGGGTCCCCCCGCCGAAGGAGTTCGTGACCGAGGCCGCGACGTTCATCCCGACGACCCGGCCGTCGGTGGCCACCACCGCACCACCGGAGTCGCCCGACTGGATGCCGGCGGCGAGCTGGATGAGGCCGTCGAGCCGCTGGACGTTGCCGCCGTCGGGGTCGGACGCAGTGATCTCCTGCTCGAGCGCGGCGACGGTGCCGACGGCGACCTTCGGCGCACCGCCCCGCCCGCCCCGGTTCCCGATGGCGAGGACGGTGTCGCCGACGCGCAGGGACGCCGACGACCCGAGCGACGCGGCCCGCAGGCCCGAGACGTTGGGGATCTGGAGCACGGCGACGTCGTCGACGAGGCTGTAGCCGAGCAGGCGGGCGGTCCGCACCGTGCCGGTGGTGCCGAACTCGATCCGCAGCGCGGTCGACCCGGAGATGACGTGGTTGTTGGTGAGGATCAGACCGTCGGAGGAGATGACGATCCCGCTCCCGGCGGCCTGGCCGCCTCCGTCGACGGTACTCGTGACGTTGACGACGACGTCGTCGACCCGGTCGGCGAGCGCGTCGAGGTCCGACGTGGACGCCGGGAGTCGGGATCCCTCGGCCGCCATCGGTGCGGCCGCGGTGGGGGTGCGATCGCGGTCGCGCTCACCCAGCGCGTAGCCGACGATCCCCGGGAGGAGCAGGCAGGCGATGGCGAGGATGCTGCCCAGGACGCGTCGTCGGGGCCGCGCCTGCCCACCGAGGATCCCGGTTGGGTCGTCGGTCGCGACCGGACCGGCGTCCTCGGGCGAGCCCGGGGGGTAC
>Ga0194129_10007532_pt1 | contig 12908 bp, 11 predicted proteins | sample TA2KigCa35mmetaG_FD_150862 | JGI IMG/M metagenome (GOLD analysis project Ga0194129, IMG submission 150862) | Freshwater microbial communities from Lake Tanganyika, Tanzania - TA2015038 Kigoma Deep Cast 35m | ecosystem: Environmental > Aquatic > Freshwater > Lake | place: Tanzania: Lake... | reverse complement strand
AATATTGAATTTATATTTATTATTTTATATTTTTTATTTATATAATTGTATAACATTTATATATTTAATTAATAAAATTAATTATATAATCTCTAAATTATGAATTTAACTATAAAAATTTATATTAAATTATTTTTAACATGTGATTGTAATAATGTTGTTGCACAATTTTTATCAAATTCAGGTGATATATAAGTATCTGCTTTACAATTTTTATTTTTAATCAATGATAATATTCTAAATACTAATTCATTAAATAAGTTTGCATCATCTAATGATAATTTATATGCTTCTTTTAATTTGTTTATAATACTGATAACTCTCTTATATTCATTTAGAACTGTAGTTTCTTCTCTCTTATAAAGTGTGTATGTCTTCATATATTCTTGTAATTTATGTAATTCTTTTTCATAAACTAAATCATTACTCTTAATTTGATTTTTATATTTTTCATAATGTTCAAGAAATGCTCTTGATAAATCACTTGTAGCGTATTTTGTTGTATTTTGTAAATTAAATAATAAATTTAACATATATTGTTTATCAATTCCTTCAATAATTGTATCTGTTATATAATTTTTAACTAATGCTAATTTTTCATTGACTTTTGAAACTGTTCCTAAAAATTTTGGTTTTAATAGGGTTAATTTATTTAAATATTCAGTTTCATCAAACATTTGCTTGTAATGAACTGATAATGATCTATTTAATTCAATTATACTTTCATGAAGAATTTTTATTTTTAACTTAATTTTACTTTCTTTTGTTAATACTGTTTTTAATGTTAAATTTGCTAATTTATAGTTGTTTTCATTTATTTTAACTTCTTCTAATTGTTTTTCTTCAGATGCTTTTAAAACTTTTGTTAATTCTTTTTCTAATTCTCTAAATTTTACATTTGTTTCATTGTGATAATTAATTAAATTTTCAATTGGTGTAAAGTTTACTTCAGATAATAATCCATCCTCATTATCTGATTTTACAACAGTACTTTCTTTTACTAATATTGATACATTTTTTAAATTAGATATTACAGAATTATTTACTGTTTGTGGAATTTTATTCGGTATTTTGTATCTACAGTAAATTATTTCATCCTCGGGATTATTTCCCCATAACCATTCTGCATTATTTGGTATTCCAGATCTTTCTTGTCCTGTTGTTGATTTCCAAAATGTCATTCCGTCATTTCTTCCGTAATTTGTTGCATATAACCATGAAGAATCATCAAAATTATAGGAATTCCAATTATTTGGAAAATTTACTGTATTTTCTTTACATTTCCAATTATTAGAAGAAGTTACAACATTTCCAAATACACCAATAAATCCTCCTGATCTATATTCATCCTTTTTACATTTTATTCCAAAAATATTATTACCCATCGTTAATTGTGCATTATAGGAATAAGTATTCTTCCATGAATTACCTGAGCCTAATAAAAATCCATTTAGATATAATTCAAATGTATCATCGCATGTTACTTTTACAGACATGGTATCATGAACAATTGGCAATGCTTCTATTTTGTAGTAAAATAGACTTAATAATGTAAAAATTAAGAAAACCGATTGAATTTTCATTATATATTATTATTTATATATATTATTATTTAAATAATATAATTATCAATTTTTTATAAATTTAATAAATATATTTAAGAAAATATCCTATAAAACCAACTTGTATTATTTTTTAAATAATTTACATGTCTCAATAAATTTTTATTTTCTCTATTTACAGCTTCTAGTTGATTAATCAAATCTAATTTTTCTAAAATTCTATTATCAATATCTTCTTTATAACTTATAATATCTTCTTTATATCTTGATATTTCTTTCTTTAATTTTTCTATTATGTATATATCATTTTGTGTTATATCTTCTTTATTAATTATTTTATCACCTATATAAACTTCACATGTTATTGAATTAGCATCCGGTATTTCCTCAAAATTTGATATTTCACTTATATTTGAAATATTTTCTATATTTGTATTTTCTACTATATCATGATTATCTATCAATTTTTTGGGAGATAAACGTTGCTGTTCTACTTTTTTTTGTAAATCATTTATTAATTCTTGTAATTCATTATTTTTTTTTTCTAATAAAATTATTTTTTTTTCTTTATCTAAATTAATATTTCTTTGTATTAAAATTTCATTTTCTAATAATTGATTTCTATTAATGTAATTATTTTTTATTTTTAAATATGATTTCCACCATTTTTGAATTATTTTAATTGCTTTTAATTTATTTATAATTTGTATTTTTAATTTATGTAATAAATATGTTTTTTTTATAATATTGACAGATTTTTTTAAATTTTTAAATTTATTATATATTATTATACTATTTATTCTTTTTTTTATTAATAATGATTTTACTAATCTATTAAATTTATTTTTAATTAACATTAATTTAAATGATTTTTGTATTTTATATGCTGATATATTTTTAATATAATTCTTATATATTATCGATTTTAAAACATATTTTTCTAATATTTTAGCTACTAGTAATTTTAATTTAAAACTTTTTCTATAAATCATCATTCTTACATTTTTTTGAATAATTATTGCACTTTTCTTTTTATGATCATTTAACATATTTTTTAATAAATTATACGCTTCTTCTGTTAAAAATACTTTTGTTTTCCCAAAAATATATCCACTTTTTATATTATTTAATACACAATTAAATTCTTTCATAAAATCTCTCTTTTCCAAATTATAACTATATCCTTGTTTTAATATATTTATTAATTGTATTACACCATTGTAAATCAATTGTTCTTTTACTATTTCTATATCAAATAATAATGGAGCTTCTTTTTGATTTGGTTTTATACATTTTATAAAATGTAATTCACACTCAGTTATACTATCAATAAATTCATTTAGTTGATTTCTAAATTGATTTGTTATTGAATTTATTTTTAACTTTCCGGTGTTATTTTTTTTTTTTAATTTATAAGAAAATAAATTATTGACATATACTTCTATTTCTTGATTTATTTTATCCATATTTTTCTTTAAAAAATTTTCTATTTTATAATCTATTTTTCCAGCATAGTGTTCAATGCTAAAAATATTATTACTACTTATTTTCTGACTTTTATATAAAGAATTATTGCTATTAATTATGTTTAATTTTTGTATTAAATTTAAATCATTCCCTTTTGGTAACATGCATTCTTCATCCAAATTTATAAAAATTTTCTCTATTAATTTAATTTGTTCTTTATTAAGTTGTATATTATTTACTTCTATATTAATACCTTCATCTTCATATAATTTTATTTTATTTTCTAATAATATTTTATTTAATAATCCTTGAATTATTTCATTTGCATAATTTATTGATAATTGTTCTAAACTATTATTTTTTAAATCTTCAAAACCAAATATATCTAAAATACCTATTTTATGATCATAATGCTTAACATCATATATATCATTCATTTGTTCAACTAACCAATTAAATAAATAATCATACAACTTCATTACTAAAATATCACGTATTTCTTTAAATTCTTCTTCATTATATATTTTTTCAATAATTTCCTGTTGTATCATCATCATTCTTTTTTTTAATATATTTTTAATATTATTATCTTCAATAACATCATCAAATTTTAATTTTAATAAATAATTTATTTTTTCCAAAATATTTATTACAAAATTACATTGTTCATAATGAAAACCAGCATTTAATAATAATATTTTAATATCTTCATCTTTTCTTTTAAAAACATGAAATTTACCAAAATCTTCTCTATTTAAAACTCTTGTCTTTTCTAACAAATATATACTTATTTTCATTCCTATACATTCTAAATTTTTATTATAAAAAACTTCTGTTAGTTTACCAAAACGACTGCTATTGCTATTTTTTTGAGTTATTGCATTCCCAAAACATTCAAGTACTAGTCCTGATGCCTCTATTTTTTCTAATAAATTATTTTTATTATCTTTTGTATAATAATTTAGATAATGTACAATTTGTTTTGTTGTTTCTGTTTTTCCCGATCCACTTTCTCCTGATATTATTATAATTTGATTTTTCTTTTTTAAATTATCTATAATTAAATCTATAGATTTATAAAGATGAACTATATCTTTATTATTAAAATTATAAATATTATCTTCATCTACAAAATATTGATATGGATTTACTGATAATAATACAGATCCTAATTGCGTATAAATTTTTTTATTTTTAAAACGATTATTTAATACTTCTAAGCATCTTTCTAAACTTATTTCATCAATATATAATAAATTATTTATATTATTTAATAATTTATCATTTTTAAATTTCTCTATATAATTTTCCATTATTACTATATAATATTTACTAAAAAAAATAAATATTATATTTTATAACTCTGATTTTATACTATGTAGTTCTTTCCATTCAATACATCTACTCCGCATATCATGATTTGGATATAATACTAATGAATTTAATATTTTTCCCGATGTAGGAGATCTTTTATTATTATTAAACCATTTTTGAATTGCTTCTCTCTCATAAGTAAAACCGTCTTCAGCTACTACTGGATCTTTAAAAATGGTTGAAGTAAAAACATTATCTGTTAAAAATGATGGTATTTCCTCATTATATGTTTCATCTTTTTTTTTTATTTCATTTCCTATATCATAAATTATTATTAAAAAATTATTTACAAAGTTTTTAAGTCGATCGCCGCTTATCCACCATTTTTTATATTCTTTAATATATTTGTTTAATCTATAATAAATATAATATTTTTCATTATTTTCTTCATTTTCATTTATAAAATAATTTTCACTAATCATTAATTTTCTTATATTATTTAATATTTGTTTACTTAAATTTATTGTATCTAAAAAATTATTATAAGTAATATCACAACAACTAAAAGGATATTGTTCTGTAAATATAAAACTTATAAATAAATTAACATTTTTATCATAAAATATACTATCTTCTAATAATTTTATTTCTATCTTACATTCATCAAATTTTATATTTTCATTAAATATTAATTCTAAATTATCATTTACATTTTGTATGCTATATATAATTTTTTTTTCTATTGTTTCTACTAATTCTAAATTTATAACTACATCTTGTAATAATTTTATTTCATGACATAATCTTGTATAAGAGATATTACTCATTTATTATTAAAAATAAATACTTATTTATATTTATTTTTATTTTTTTACACTTTGTTTTTTTACACGTTGTTTTTTTATACCCTGTTTTTTTACACTTTGTTTTTTAACACTCTGTTTTTTAACACTCTGTTTTTTAACACTCTGTTTTTTAACACTCTGTTTTTTAACACTCTGTTTTTTAGTATTTTGTTTTTTTGATTTAGACATATACTGAGTTATTAATTTTTTTTTTATTTCTGATGATTTTTTTTCAAAATTTTCATATACTTCTTTACTAATTTTATTTTTTTCAATACTTTCTAAAAATTTATTTTGATTATCTATATTTTGATTAAATAGATCAACATTTTTTTTAATATATGGACTTAATATCGATTTAGCTGTTTTTATTGATAATCCTGCTTTTGAAGGTTGTATAATTCCAAAATAGTCTAAAAATATATCCTCCAAATTAAAATTTTTTTCTTTTTTAAGACCTAATTTTTTTGTAATTGTTTCTAAATGTTCCTTAGTATCACATTCTACTTCCATCCATTCAATTCCACCAGGATAAGTATCAAATACTATTTCCTTACAATTATCCATTGACCATTTCTCTCTTATTTTTTCTATACAATAATTTATTTCATAACCTAATTTTTTAAATAAATTAATTGTATTGTTAAAATCATCTACTTCAACTTCTAGTTCTAGAGGAAAATCATCTTCGTTATGTTCTTTATATGCTATTTTAATACTATCGTATTCTTTTCTAACACGTAAATATTTTTTTTTATCTTCATTATTTGGCAATTTGAATGTACATAAAGGATATAATATTGGTTTGTGAATTTGAATGGCACCTAATTCTTTTAATTTATTAATTATTTCATATTTATTATAATTAAAAAATCTATATTCAAATTCTATAATAGACATATGTTATATATATTTTAATTATATTATAAATATTTTTAATATTTTTTATAATAAATTAATAGGTGAATACAAATTATCTGTATCATTGAGTAATGGTTCAGAAAATCTTTTTTCTTCTAATAATAAATTTTTAGTATAAATTTGTGCTAATGCACTTATTAACACACTAAATAGTGCTATATCAAATTGACTTATAATAAACATTATTATAAATATCTTCCTAATATTATTTATAATATAAAGACTATTACTATAGAATTGTAATTGGAATTTAGTAAATTCATTAATTATTCTTTTATCTGGATTATAAATATTAAAATATATTATGGGCATAACTATTTCATCATTATAAGCTTTACCAATATTAATTATTGTTATTAAAAATAATAAACTAATATATTTAAAAATATTATCTATTTTAATGTACATAACTTCTAAATTATTATTTGGTCCAAAAGTCCAATATGAAGAGGTTTCTTTATAAAAATATACTGATAACATAATTAAAAATAATATAAATATATTTCCAAATAAACAATATTTTAGTTTAAAAATCTTTTTCATATTTAATTAATGATATAATTAATTTTTTATATATATATATCTATATATATGTATAATTACTTGGTAATTTTATTAATTTTAATTATAATTTATCTTCTTTATAGTTGTGAAGAGAAGCCAATACCATCTCCTAGACCTAGAAAAAAAGTTATTATTAATGAACATCCAATTATAAAACAAGAATATATTAATTATACAACACCTCATGTTGAACCTGAATATATTAATTATACAACACCTCATGTTGAACCTGAATATATTAATTATACAACACCTCCTGTTGAACCTGAATATATTAATTATGTTACAACTAAATCTCCAATTATAACTACTCAAAAACCAATAAAAGATATTAATGTAGTTGAACAAATTTTTCCTTCTAATTCTAAAGAACAAAATATCTTTTTTTATGAAACAATCAACTATGATTAAAAATATTTTTTTTTGATATTAAAATATTTTTATATAATTTATATATATATGCACGACGTAAATTATAAACGCAAGTACTTAAAATACAAATCAAAGTATATAGAATTAAAAAGAGGAGGAGGTGATGGTAAAAAAGTTAAATTTTCGGAAATAAAAGAAAAATTTAATAAAATTAAAGCAGATGGAAAAAAATTATATTTTGAAGATAATACAAAACAAATTGTAAATATAACAGAAGGAAAATATAATAAAACAGCAAGAAGTAAAAAAGATAATTATTATTTAAGCATTAATTTTCAGTATATAAAAAATGGAAAAATGGAAAATGATTATAAATCAATTGATGATAATAATTTTTTTGCTGGATTATTTAATTCCTTATCTACTCCAACTTACAATGTTGAAATTAAACCACAAGATAAGGATTATATTTTAATAATATGTTTTAACGATTGTAAAGGAATATCTTCTTAAATTTATAATATAAAAATATAATTACTTTTTATATATTGTAAAAATAATTTAATATATGTAAAATTTGATTAAAATAGTTAATATTATACATAAATAATAATTTATATATAATAATATATGTATATACCTTTGTATAATAGATTTATAGCTGGATCTACTCTTAAACATGCAATTATAAGAGCAAATAATTTATTTTTATCTCATAAATATAAACCAATTTATGATTACTCGTATGAAGATCCTAATAATGAAGACATTTGCTATAAAGAACTAAAATATATGTCAACTAAATTAGAAAATAATTTAATAGCAATAAAACTAAGCGGTTTAAATTTTAATGAAAAATATATTAGAGAAATAATTCATTTGGGTGTAAAAAATAATAATAAACTTCTTGTAGATGCTGAAAATATTGAAATTCAGGATAAAATCAACAATACTACAAATGATTTATTATCAGAATTTAATTCTAAACTAAATGTTAACATTTATAAAACATATCAAATGTATAGAAAAGATAGTTATAATACACTAATGGAAGATTTAATAGATTTTAATCATGAAAATATTTTATTAGGTATTAAATTAGTAAGAGGAGCCTATTATAAAACAGATTATAAAAGTGGTAAATTATTTGATAATATTGAAGAAACACACAATTCATACAATAATGCAGCAAATCTAATATTAAAATTTCAAAAAAATGTAAACAATAAGGTAATTTTTGCTACCCATAATAAAAATAGTATAGATAATATAATAAAAATATCAGAAAATAATAATCTAAATAAAGAAAATATTATGTTTGCACAATTATTAGGTATGGCTGATAATACAAGCAACTCTATATTAAAAAAAAATTTTTCTGCATATAAATATTTTCCATATGGGTCGATATTTCATACATTGCCATATTTTAGTAGAAGATTATATGAAAATTATGAAATTATGAAATATCTTAAATAAAAAAATTATTATTATTCTTCTCTAATATATATTAAATAACCAAATTGTCTAAATGATAACTCATTTGAATAAAGTTCTCTAGTTGTTTCATTAGTCAAATAATTTGATATATCTTTATGAGGCCAGTTAGTTTCTACAATTATATTATTTGAATCATAAACATAAGATTTATTATTACAAATAATACCAGCAATAGCGTGATCAATTCCATTTAAACTTATTGATGATGAACATAATTTATAATTATAAAAACCTATATTTATATTACTATAAAAAATATTTTTATTAAATATTAATATTTTTGGATATTTTTTTACTTCAATTATATTAAGAACAAATTTTTTTATTTCTTTATTAGAAGATATATCACTATCATTAGATGCTGTTCTGAATAATTTTTTTAACTCTAATAAAGAATTATTTAATATTTTTATTAATTTATCTAAATCTTTAATTTTTTCCTCTAGTAATTTAATTTTTTCTAATTTATCATCACTATTTTGTTTATTATATTCTTCTATTTTATTATTAATTTCTAATACTAATTTATTTCTATCTTGATTATTTTCATTTATTTTTTCTACAATTTTATTTTGATATTTAATAATTTTTTCTTCAATTGATATACTGTAATAAATATTATCATCACTAAATATTTCTTTTAGTATCACTTCTAAACCTTTATATGTATCGCCACCATCTCCATATTTAATATCATCACACTTTTCTAATTTATTTTCATATTTACATTTTACTTTAGAAGCTATAATACCTACAAAATTACCATCATTAATTGATGCTTTTCTTTTATTTATTAGTAAATTATTAATAAGTGAAAATATAAGAATTTTTAAATCATAATTACAAGCTATACAACTAAAATTATTAAATTTAATTTTATCTATAATATCTTTATTTGGTAATGAATTATATTTAGTAGTTAATAAATCAATTATTTCAGGAATAAAAAATAATGAATTTATTATAGAATTCATCCAACAAGTCCCAGTTGATTGAGTTAATCTAGTTGATAAACATGGTGGAACTGAAAAGTACCACCTAAACCACCATTGATCAACTAAATCAGTTGAATTATAATATACATACATTAATCTAATATTAACTAATACTTTTGCACCACCTTTTTTTTGAAATGATATTTGTCCAATTTCTTCATTATCTGTATTAACTTCTTTTATAAAATTTTTATTGGGCATTATATTATTAAAAAATGTATTATCATTTATAGATATTTTTGTATTATATCCAAAAATATTTATATTTTTTCTAAATATTTCAATATTATCATTATTTTTATAAACATATAATACTTTTTTATTGTTATTTGTTAAATTTATTAAGGTAATATTTTCTAATAAATTATTTTTTTTAAATTTATCTGTGGTACAGTATTTATTAAATAAATTATATATTGAAGATAGTAAAATAGAATTAATAATAATTAATATATTTATATTACTACAAGTTATAATAATTTCTTCAAATAAATTAGTAAATTCTATTTCATCTAAATTTTTACTAATTTTTATATATTTTATATTTTTATTTGTTGTTGGATTTTTTATATTTTCTATATTTGTTAAATTTTCTGTAGTAAAATGATAAATTGTAACGTCCATATCTTTATTAAACTCGCATGTAAAGCCTCCTAGATAATTTTTTAAATTTAAATATTTTTCTTTATATTTTAAATACTTACTTTTATAAAAAGTCATATATAATTTATTAATGAAATTTTTTTATTAAAAATAAAAAAATAAAAATAAAAAAAAATATTTTAGTTTTAGAGGTTTATTCTTTACATCTGACTCTCTCTCAAATATTAAAAAAGCCAAAAAAGCAAAATTTTGCTTTTTTTGCTTTTTTTTTGCTAAATTTTGCTTTTTTATATATAAGTTTAATTTAAAAAATATTTTATAATAGTAATATATATTAAATTATATAATTATGGTAAATCATATTTGTCCAATTTGTAATAAAATTTTTAATAAAAAATCACATTTTTTATATCACGTTGAAAACAAAAAGAAACCATGTTACCCAAATGAACAACAAATAATACTCAAAAATCCTCAAAAATCCTCAATTTTTCCTCAAAAATCCTCAGAAAAAATAATCAATATACATGAAAATAGTAATAAAAAAGGTTATTATTGTAATTTTTGTAATTATTCATCAAATAGAATAGATAATTTTAAAAGACATATGATAACATGTAAAGTTAGGAAAGAAGAAACTCAAGATAAGGAAGCTATATTTCAAGAATTAATTAAAAGAATGGAATTATTAGAAAATCAAAATAGTAAATTATTTAAAAAAAACAAAGAATTAAATAATGAAATAAATTTATTAAAACAAAACTCAATCAAGGGTGTACAAAATAATAAAAATATTAAAAATCAAAATAATGGAATAATTAATAATACAATTATTATTCAACATGGTAAAGAAGATTTATCAAAAATAGATGATAAAGTATTTTTTGATGCTTTCTTAAAATATACTGGTTCAAAAATACCAGAAAAAATTATAGAAGGTATACATTTTAATAAAAAATACCCTGAATTTAAAAATATTTATATATCAGACATAAATAGAGAAAAAATTATGATACATAATGGGAAAAATTGGATATTAACTCCCGGTGAAAATGTAACATCTAACTTATTAGATAAATCTATTAATTTTAGTGAAAATAAATATGAAGAAATTAATGAAAAAGAAATTTTAAATGAAAGAAAAAAAATAAAAATAGAAAGTGGATTAAAAATTATGGAATTAATGAAAGAATTTGATAGCGATGATTTTGATGAAGAAGGGAAAATACTTAAGAAAGATTATAAAGAAAGAAGAATATATTTAAGAAATAAAGCTGAAGAATATATAAAACTATTACTTTATAATAATAGAAATGATACAATTAATGAAGTTTTATTATTACAAGAGAAAGAATAAAAGTTATAATTTATTTATATTTAATATTTCATTCAAATTTAATCTGTTACTGCTTGGAAAGATAATTGTTGATTATTTTCATCTATATAAACACCTACTACAGAATTTTCAGCTGCAGAAGTAACTATTGTTATTAAAGATTGAGGATAGTTTATACTTTCATAATTAACTAACATAAAATAATTATTTTCTCTTTTTATTTCTATTTTTGCTCCACTAAATTGTATAATTTCACTACTTAATGGATCTAAATAAAAATTAGCAATTGGTAAAATATAGTTACCATTTTCTAATTTTGTAATACCTTGAGCATGCGTTATAATACTTACTCCAGGTATACTTATTTCTGTCCAATTTTCAAAATGTATTTCTCCTGTAAATTTATTATAAAATAGATCTACAACAAAAGTTCTAGTATTAGTTAATATTCCTGGTAATGAAAATCCTCCAGCAATTGTATAATGATCGTAATAACAATAATTATCTACTTTTCCATTATACCAAATACCATATGTAGTTGTATATAATGAATTTGGATATAAAACTTCTGTTATTGTTTTTTTATTTTCTATATCGTAAATAAATGATTTACCTATTACTAAATTTAGTTGAGATAAATCACTTGAAATATAAACTGCTAATCCTCCTCTAGTTGAATGAACAACTGTGTATTTAAAAGGAATACATGGTTCTATGGTAAAATAATTTTTAGGATTATCAAAATCACTATATTTACCTTTATAACAAAACCCTTTGCATGGTTCATCTATACCAGTTGCACCAGTTTGATAACTTCCAACTATTGTTATATTATCATCTGATATAAATTCTGGTCCATAAACAGCTGTTGATGTTGATTTAGGAAATATTACAGTTTTAATATTTTCTGTATCTGGAACATCAATTGTACCTTTATATATTGCTCCAAATCCATTTGTAAATGTTCCTGTGATTAAAAATTCATTATTAATATTTGTTGGACAAATACCTTGCCATGTAAATATTGATGAAGCAGCTTGATAATAAGTTATTTTTTGTATCATTATATATAATATTATATAATTTTATTTTATTTGGTGGTATCTTATTTTTACATATTTATATTTTTATATTTTTTCTGTTTGAAACATAAATTTATCAAATAATTTTAACATATTTATTTTAGTAAATATATTCAAATTAAATTTTGCTCTTGAAATTATTTGAATATTACATTTATCTATAAAATTACTTTGTTCGTAAACTAATATATGATATCTGTGTGGACCTGCATTTATAGGGGGATTTGGTGGTTTGTAATCAAATATTTTTGTTTTATTATTTATTACTAACAAGTGAATCATATATTTATTTATAGGATTGGCTTTACTTGGTGCATCTTCATCTACTATCATAATTGTATATAATT
>Ga0194129_10007530_pt1 | contig 12910 bp, 11 predicted proteins | sample TA2KigCa35mmetaG_FD_150862 | JGI IMG/M metagenome (GOLD analysis project Ga0194129, IMG submission 150862) | Freshwater microbial communities from Lake Tanganyika, Tanzania - TA2015038 Kigoma Deep Cast 35m | ecosystem: Environmental > Aquatic > Freshwater > Lake | place: Tanzania: Lake... | reverse complement strand
ATGGCCCCTCACAGTTTGAGCTTGGGGCCTTTTATGCATTGGGTACCGCTGTTTCAAAGAATGAAGGAGAAGCAGCTCGATTATATGAGTTAGCTGCCATACAAGGTATTGCTGCTGCTCAATACAATCTTGCAGCTCTTCACAAGAAGGGGATAGAGGGCGTCAGAAATGATGAAAAAGCTTTATACTGGCTTAAACTATCTGCAAAGCAAGGGTTTGAATTTGCTCAGCATGATCTTGGTATCGAGCATTTAAAATATAGTGGTGTCAAAAATGATGAAAAAGCCTTTAAATGGATCCAGAGGGCAGCTAAAAAAAAATTTGCTCCAGCGCAACGTGTTCTTGGTGCAATGTATGAAATTGGCAGAGGGGTTCCAATAGATATCAAAAAAGCACTACAGTTTTCTATGTCTGCTCTCGATAAAGGAGATATAATTGCTCATCATAATGTTGGTTTAATGTATCTTCGTGGTAAAGGAGTGCAAAAAGATGAAAAGAAAGCATTTGAATTGATTAATTTTTCAGCTCAAGAGGGATACTTAGAGTCTAATTGTGTTCTTGGTGTGATGTATTTAGGTGGGAAGGGCGTTGAAAAAAATATGACAAAAGCTATCCAGTGTTTACAGTCTGCCGCCGATCGTGGCCACGTCCCTGCTCGCTCAATGCTAAATCTGTTAAGCGGGAGAAGTAGTTTACAGGATTTTGCTGACATTATGAGAAATGCTTATAACCCTTCTATTGGGATTTTTTAATAAAAAACTATTTTTCTAATTTTTTAGGGGCTTCCTTTTGAAAGCCCCTTATGTGTTTTATATCCATCTGAACTTATTCAAGTATATTTAAAATGGACTGATTCTTCATAATCCATCCCTATGATCTTCAATAATATGGGCTGGATCTTGATGCAAAATAATATCAGCGTTTGGAAAAGCTTCTCGAATTTTTTGCTCTACTTCATGAGAAATTATGTGCGCTTCTGTTAAGGACATACTACCCGAAAGCTCTAAATGACATTGGATAAACTCCCCTGTTCCAGAAGAGCGCGTTCTTAAAAGATGGTATCCATGAACTTTTGGGTGAGAACGAATGATATGCCCAATTTTTTGTCGCTCAGTCTCTGATAATTCTCTGTCCATTAAAATAGCCAGAGATTGTTTAAGAATCTTATAAGAAGCATAGGCAATATAGCACCCAACGATCGCTCCAAAAAATGGATCCAAGAATCCAATATGCAAATATTGATCGCCTATAATAACCGCAAGGATACCCCCGTTGATAAAAAGGTCTGTTTTGTAATGCGCATGATCTGCTTGAATCGCCAGAGAATTTGTTTTTCGAATAACACGCTTTTGAACAAAAACAAGGACTGCCGTAAGAATAATAGAAATAATCGTTGCAGCAATAACAAAGCCAGAGTTTTCTAAGGGCTGTGGATGAATAAATCGCTCAACTGCCTCCTTAAAGATAAAAACTGAAGATCCTAAAATAAAAAGAGATTGCCCAAGGGCTGATAAAGCCTCAATTTTTCCATGACCGAATCGATGATCAAGATCTGCGGGTTTTGCCGCATGATAAATAGCAATTAAGTTCAGAAAAGACGCAAAAGAATCAACAAGAGAATCAATCAAACTTGACAACAAGCTAACAGAATCTGAAAGATGCCAAGCCACTGCCTTAACAGCAATTAAGATCAGGGAAATCCCTGTTGCAAGCAAAGCTGCAAACTTTTTCAGCGCAACGTCGTTCAATTATGCCCCCTTCATCATTCTTTATATCAAGATATCAAGTTAAAGCTAATGCTTCAAGGTTTTCAAAATACTTTAATGCCTCAGGATTGGCCAGCGCATCCTTATTTTTAACAGGACATCCCTCAATAATATTTTTAACGGCAAGCTCTACTAATTTTCCGCTTTTTGTTCTTGGAATATCTGGAACCGCTAAAATGATTGCAGGAACATGGCGAGGCGTTGCATTTTGCCGAATACTAGTTTTTATCTGGTTTTTAAGATCTTCGGTTAACGTAGATCCCTCTCTAAGTTTTACAAATAAAATAATTCGAACGTCATCTCCTGTGTTTTGCCCGACAACAATACTTTCAAGGATCGTATCAACTTTTTCGACTTGTCGGTAAATTTCTGCCGTTCCAATTCTTACCCCTCCTGGGTTTAAAACTGTATCGGACCGCCCGTAAATGACAAATCCATCGTGCTCTGTTTTTTCAGCAAAATCCCCATGGCACCAAATATTGGGATATCGTGCAAAATAAGCATTATGATATTTTTTTCGGTCTTCATCTTTCCAAAAATAAATCGGCATGGAAGGGAAGGGTTTTGTACAAACAAGTTCCCCTTTTTCTTGTAGAACAGGGCTCCCTTCGTCATCAAAAATTTCAACAGCCATCCCAAGTCCTGCTGTTTGAATCTCGCCCCGCCATACAGGAGCAATTGGATTCCCTAAGACAAAACAAGATAAAATATCTGTTCCCCCTGAAATAGACATCAACCCTAAGTCTTCTTTGATGTTTTGATAAACATAGTCAAAGCTTTCTGCTACAAGAGGGGATCCCGTTGATGCCATGTCTTTTAAAGAAGAAAGATCGTGGGATTCTTTTGGACAAAGCCCACGTTTTCTCCATTCATCAATCACTTTAGCAGCAATTCCGAAAAAAGTTATGCGCTCTTGTTCTATAAAGTCAAATAAAATATGGTCACTTGGATGCACAGGTGACCCATCATAAATTAAAACAGTGGCACCACTTGCAAGAGCACTCACCTGCCAATTCCACATCATCCAGCCACAGGTAGAAAAATAAAAAACCCGATCGTTCGGCTTTATATTACAGTGCAGCTGATGTTCCTTTAAATGTTGCAGCAGCGTTCCACCAACCCCATGCACAATACATTTTGGCACACCCGTTGTTCCTGACGAATACATAATAAATAGGGGATCGTTAAATTGAACAGGAACGAAAGCAATTTCTTGGGGTTCATAGGCTGTCAAAATATCTTGGTAAGAAATACTATCTGGAATAGGTTCAAAGTGATCATATAAGCCATCATAGGAAAATACGATTGTTGATTTTAAAGACGGCAACAAAGATTGTATTTCTTTTACCTTACAAAGACATCCATGTTCCTTACCCTTGTAAACATAACGGTCAGAAGCTACAAGAACGGAGGGCCCTACTTGGCCAAAGCGGTCAATAACAGCAGACACACCAAAGTCTGGAGAACAAGACGTCCACACGGCCCCTAAACTTGCTGTTGCAAGCATACAGATGATGGCTTCAGGTGCATTGGGAACGAAGCCCGCTACGCGGTCCCCTGGCTTGATTCCAATTTTTTGAAAGTACTGTGCAACTTTTGAAACTTGTTCATAAAGAGATTTAAAAGACAGGCGACGGTGAATAACATTCTCACCCCAAAAAATTATTGCGTCTGTTTCATCTCTGCGCCCTAAAAGATTTTCTGCGTAATTAAGGGTTGCATCCTCAAAAAACTTTGCTTTTTCTATCGAATGCGCCTGACTTAAAATTGTTGTAGCGTTTTTTGAAAACTTTACAGTACAAAATTTTGAAACAGCTTCCCAAAAATGAGATATCTCTGTCGTTGACCAATGATGCAGCTCGGAAAAATCAGAAAATAAACGCCCGTAGTTTTCTTCAACAAAGGCCATAAATTTTATTATATTAGCTTCTTGAATGCGCTGAACAGAAGGAGTCCAAAGGGGATGATTCATTAACTTATCCTTAAATTTTTTATAAAATAAACTTCGAAAGATCTACGTCTTGTGACAGTTCCCCCACCTGTTGCACGACATAGTCCTTTGATATTTCAATGGTCTTTTCTTTTTGATCGCTGGCACTAAAACTGATCTCTTCTAGAACTTTTTCGATCACGGCATGGAGCCGTCTTGCCCCAATATTTTCAACATTTTCATTGACACGAAAAGCAACTCTAGCAATTTCTTGAATCGCATCTTGTGTGAAATTAAGCGCGACACCTTCTGCTTCCATCAGTGCTTTATATTGTCGAATCAGACTGGCTTCAGGCTCTGTTAAAATTCTAATAAAATCTTCTTGGTTCAAAGAATTCATTTCGACCCGAATGGGCAAACGTCCCTGCAGTTCTGGCAAAAGATCCGAGGGTTTTGCCACATGAAAAGCTCCCGATGCGACAAACAAAATATGATCTGTTTTAATGGACCCATGTTTTGTTGAAACCGTCGTTCCCTCAATTAAGGGCAAAAGATCTCTTTGAACCCCTTCCCGACTCACACCCCCTTCAAGGCGACCTGAGCGCGTACATATTTTGTCAATTTCATCCAAAAAGACAATGCCATTTTGTTCAACATCTTGAATGGCTTTTTTAACAACAGACTCTTGATCTATTAGTTTGTCGGTTTCTTCTTGCATAATAATTCTACGCGCTTTACCAATCGTCATTTTGCGACGCACAAGATCTTTCGACCCTTTACCCAAAATCTCCCCTAGGTTAATCATTCCCATTTGAGCCCCTGGCATTCCAGGAATTTCGAACGCTGGCATTCTGGATGCTGCACTCGCAATCTCTATATCTACTTCCTTATCTTCAATCGCTTGATCCTGAATCATCCGAGAAAATTTTTCTCGACTTTCTTCACTGCCATCCTTTCCAAGAAGAGCCTGCAACAACCGTTTGTTGGTATGCGTAATGGCTTGAACTTGAACCTGCTCTCCAAACGCCGCTCGCACTTTATGAATGGATATTTCTAAGAGATCTCGAATAATTTGTTCGACATCACGACCCACATAGCCAACTTCCGTGAACTTAGTCGCCTCAACCTTAATAAAAGGGGCCTGAACAAGGGTTGCAAGACGCCTTGAAATTTCTGTTTTTCCAACCCCTGTAGGGCCAATCATCAAAATATTTTTCGGCAAAATTTCATCCCGCAAAGGGGGAAGAACTTGTTGGCGTCTCCAGCGATTTCTAAGAGCGATCGCAACAGCTTTCTTGGCGCCAGATTGGCCAATAATATGTTTATCTAATTCTGAAACGATTTCACGCGGGGTAAAAGACATAAGAACTATCCTTCTAAAATCTCGTAACTAAATTGATCACTTGTATAAATACAAAGTTTACTTGCAACATCCATGGCTTTAAGCGCAATGTCTTTTGCTGTCATATCAGTACAATCGACTAAAGCATTTGCAGCCGACAAAGCATAGGCACCACCAGACCCAATACCCACAACGCCATTTTCTGGTTCAATCACATCCCCTGTCCCGCTCATAATAAAAGTAGACTGAGAATCTGCAACAACCATCATGGCCTCCAATCGACGGAGGTATTTATCCGTACGCCAATCTTTTGCAAGCTCAACACAGGCGCGTGCAAGATTTTTTGGATATTGTTCAAGCTTTTGCTCCAATCGCTCAAACAAAGTTAGAGCATCGGCCGTTGCCCCAGCAAATCCACCAATTACTTTTCCTGCTGCTAAGGTACGAACCTTTTTTGCATTGGTTTTAAGCTTAATATGACCAAGGGTAATTTGCCCATCTCCAGCAACAATGACCTGAGGGCCTTTACGAACGGAAACTATCGTTGTTCCGTGCAATTCTAGGGGCATTGGATTCATATTTAACTCTTTTTCAATCTTCATAAATTAAAAGTATTATGCAAGAAATAGCCAGGAAATCAAGGAAAGAAACTTTTTTGAGTTAGTTGACTAAAACATACCCATCTTTAAGGGTTTTAATGATCGCTTCAGGATTTTCTGGGGAAAGTTTTTTTCTAAGTTTATAAATATGGGTTTCTAGGGTATGTGTATCGATTCCTGATTTATACCCCCAGACATGTCCTAAAATTTTTTCCTTTGATAGGGGCTTTTTGGTTTTATGCAGCCTATCTAAAATCATAATTTCTTTTTCTGTTAAAGAAAAAGTTATCTTGAGATCAGCATGGAAAGCTTGACGGGTTTTGGGGGATATTTCATAAGAACCAACAAAAAAAGTATCTGTTTTTTTCTTGGCACATGCTTCGCGATAAAGATCCAATAACTCTTCCAAAGAAATAGGCGAAGAATTTTTATCAAGGACTATAATGGGAATGGAAATTTCAGGGGGAAGATCCTCAGAAAAATTATCCCAGAAAAGGCATGTCGCGCTTGATAAAATATGATCGGGATTATAAGGATGACACGTCATATTTTGTGCCTCAAAAAAATCAGCAATCACTTTATAAAGTATCTCTTGGTTGGTATGAATTAGAACTGTCATCAAGAGATACCTTTCTTAGGCGTTTCCCCTCGAGCTTTTAAAAGATTTATGGCTTCTTCTTTGACAATATCTTGGTTACCCATCGAATGTTTTAACAACACATCGGGTTGAATTCCAACAGATTGAATATTCCGTCCCTTAGGAGTTAAATAATGGGCTGTCGTTAACTGAATCGCTGCATATCCAGGAGAAAGCGGCAGAATACTTTGCACTTTCCCCTTCCCAAAAGAAGAGCTTCCCATAATAAGGGCCCGTTGGTGATCTTGAAGGGCTCCTGCCATAATTTCTGCACACGATGCTGTGCCCTCATTCACCAAGACAATCATAGGAAGCGAAGGGACGAGGGCCTCTTTTGCTGTCTCATAGCGATAAGTTTTTTCTTTTTCTCTTGGCTGAACTTGAACAATAACAGAATTTTCAATAAAAAAATTCGTACACTTCAAGGCCTCATCCAAAAGCCCTCCGGGATTATTTCTCAAATCTAAAACAAGCCCTTTGGGGTTTTGTTTTAAGATAGCCTCAAGCGCTTTTTTTAGGTGAGAACTTGTATGTTGATAGTTAAAATTTGATAGCCGAAGATAAGCAACGGGTCCTTTCATTTCCCATCGAATGTTTTTCATGACAATTTTTTCTCGTTTTAAAGTAAAGCGAACAGTCTCCAAAGACCCCTCTCGTTTAATTTCTAAGACAATAGGTTCGCTTATGGTTCCTTGCATCAAGTCGCCTATTTCTAATAGAGAAAGACCGTCAGTTTTTTTTCCATTAATCGATAAAATTTGGTCCCCTGGCTTAATCCCTGCACGCCACGCTGGGGAATATTCAAAAGGAGTAATAACCTTAGTTTTTTCACCTTCTTGAACCAACTCAAGGCCAATTCCTTCTAGCTCTCCCTTAAAATTTACAACCATATTTTTATAGCGCTCTTCTGGAATATAGTAAGAATAAGAATCAACGGTTCTCATCATCCCAGAAATAGCCCCTTCAATAAGCTCCCTATCCGAAATTAAAACGGCTGATTCTTGTCGAATATGGCGAAAAACTTCATTAAAGAGATGGAGAAGACGGTACGTATCTGCAGGAGTTTTTGATGCATTTCCGTTTACAATAATTCCGAAAAGCAAAAAGATAGAAAACAATATTTGTGTCCTGTGTTTCATCTAGCGACTCCCAGAAAACCAAGGGGAAGGGTCAATCGGAACTTCCTTATCTCGAAGTTCAAGATAAATGTAAGAAGGTGTTTCTTTTGTTGTATAGCCAATAGGTTCCCCTGCAAGAACAACCTGCCCAACAGAAACATCGATTTCATCAAACCCAACCATAAGCGTATGATATTCTCTGTCATGGGCAAGAATGAGAACCTGGTTATATTTTCTAAAAGGACCCGCATAAACTACTTTTGCACTTGAAGGGGCATATACCAAAGTTCGAGAGGTTGTTTTAAAAACGATCCCTAACCCTTCTGGATTCAAAGAATCTTTTGACCCAAAAGAAGAAACAATCTTACCTAAAACTGGTTTCACTTGATACTTTTGCTTGCCAGATTTTGATTCTACTAGTTGGGTTTTTTCTACTGTTTTAACCTCATGAACTAGCTCTTTTAAATTTCGAGACTTGCTTGCTAAAAGACTCATTCTTTGTTCCAAGATTTTCCGATTTTTAATTTCAGATTCAATCATTCGTCTTCTTTTTTTCAAAAGTTCTTCTATTTCTTTATGACGTTGCTGATAAATTTCTATAAACTTCTTCGCAGAAACTTTGGCTTGTTCAATGGATACCTGAACTTTTTTTAACGCCTCTATTTCATGACGCATAAGATCCGTTGTTTTTAAAATATGCCTAATAAAAGCATTGAGAATAATCGTTGATTGTATAAGGCGCTGAGGTGTCATAGAAGAGCTTAAAATTGCTGTTGGAGCAATTGTTTGTATTTTCTTTAGCGCTGAGAGGTACAGATTCGTATGAAGCAGCTGCTTTTCTAATGTGATGGTCTTTTGTTGTTTTTCCCATTCTAATGACTGAAGTTTTTCTTCTGCATCTATACATAAACTTTCCTGACAGCGACACTGCTCTGCAACAGAAGAGAGTTTCTTTTTCAAGGACGTTAAGGATCCCTCGCCTGCAAAAGATCCGCTAAAACTTGTCAAAGAAAGAAATATCCCTAAGAGATAACGAGCGAACATCCAGTCATTTCCTTTGGAATAGGGAGATTTAGAAGAGAAAGAACCGTTGGAGCAATGTCTTGAAGCTCTCCTTGAGGTTTTAATTTTATGGTTTTTGAGCCCCCCACAAGAATAAAGGGGACAAGATTTGTTGTATGAGCCGTATGCGGCATGCCGTTTTCTTTCATATGTTCCGCATTTCCATGATCTGCCGTGATTACCATTCTTCCTCCTCTCTCTTTTAAAAAAGAGGTTAACTGACCAAGGCAATAATCTATTGTTTCAAGGGCCTTGATTGTTGCTTGAAAATTACCCGTATGCCCAACCATATCAGGATTTGCAAAATTAAGGACAACGAGCGCATAGGGTGTCTCTTTCATTTTTTCTATCACCTGATTCGTTAGTAATTCTGCGCTCATTTCAGGCTGAAGGTCATATGTTTTCACCTTGGGAGAAGGCACCAAAAGACGATCTTCCAAAGGATAAGAAACTTCTGTTCCTCCATTGAAGAAAAAGGTCACATGAGCATATTTTTCGGTTTCTGCCGCTCGAAGCTGCTTAAGGCCATAGCGCTGAATAATTTCTCCCAATGTATTGTGCGGTTGCTCTGCAGGAAAAAGAGAGGGCATTAAAGGATCTAAAGATGCTGAATAAGATTTCATTCCAAGCGTTGCTGCAAATTGACAACCAAGAGATCGCTCAAACCCATTGAAATCTTTTACAAGGAACGCTGATAAAATTTGCTGCACGCGGTCTGCTCTAAAATTAACCATGAGCACGCTATCATTTTCTTGAATTCCTTTGTATCCCCCGACAACAAGAGGCGGAATAAATTCATCATAAACCTCTTCTTGATAAAAAGAGGCGATCGCCTCTTCTACTTTTTCAACATGAATTCCCTTCCCTTCTGCAATTGCCTGAAACGCTTTTTCTGTTCGATCCCATCGCTTATCACGATCCATACCATAAAAGCGACCCATGATTGTTGAGATCTTTGCATAGGTTAAGGGTTTTATAAAAGATTCTAACTCTTTTAGATACAAAAGAGCACTTTGTGGAGGTGTGTCTCGCCCATCCAAAAAACAATGAATATGGGTGTAAATGCCACGATCATTAAGGATTTTTAAAAATCCTTCCATGTGCTTTTGATGAGAATGGACACCCCCTGGAGACACAAGCCCCAAAACATGACAGACATTATTATTTTGCGTCGTTTTTTCTAAAAATGATTCCATCAATGGTAAGGATTTAACGAGATTTTTTTCAAAAGCATCCGTAATTCTTGGTAAATCCTGCATCATAACACGACCGGCTCCTATCGTGGTATGACCTACCTCTGAATTACCCATTTGGCCAGAAGGAAGACCTACTTTTTCCCCTGATGCATCAAGATGGGCTTGGGGGCATGTTTTTTGAAACCCTTCCCAATTAGGAAGATGCGCTTGACTAATAGCATTATAGGCAGAAGGAGGCGCAATACCCCAACCATCTAGAATACAAAGTACCAAAGGAGAAATAGATTCTTTATAATCCACTGTCATTCTTCTTTTTTAATCCAACAAGCTTTCATCAAAATCTGTTATAGGAAGAAGAGGGATAAGCTCCCTAAAAGCATGCAAAGGGAGGGATTCCATTTTCTTTTCTTTAATAGTGAGAAGCGTATTAAGAAGAGTTTTTTGAGGTCCCTGGGGCAACCGCTCAATAATTAATCCTGCCTCTGCCCAGAGTTTAGCACGAAGCAGACTTATCACAAAACATTGCTGTCCTTTTGGATTTTCAGGAAGCATTTCATAAAGTTCACGAATTGTATGAGCATGGGATGTTGGACTATTGTCAAGGGCAAATAGATCAGCGTAGGTTTTCGCAAGAGCCAAGGACGGATCAAGCACCCAAGCGCTCACTAAAACTTTTCTTGCGCCACGACTATCTTTCTGCCGATGTAAAGCCTCTGCATAAGCAACCGCATTATCCTGATAATTTGGTCGAGCAGCAAATGCTACCTGGAAGCATTCTAATTGTTTGAGAGGATGAGGCTCTTCCATCCCTAAATTATAAAAAACAATCGCTTTTTCTTCCTGGGCTTTTTCTTTAGAAAGTCCTTGATACTGGCGACAATTTTCAAGAGCCTTTTTTGCCTCTACCCAATCTTTGATTTCTTTTCTGTAAAGAAATGATTCTCTCCAGAACCAGCCTTCTTTTAAAAGATTTTTAGGGGCTGTTTGGAAAAAATTTTCAAGGGCCTTCCAGTTTTTATCTTTTCTATCCTGAGAAACTTTTGAAAGCATTTTTAAAGCACCATAATCCTGGAAGGTCGATACCTTAGGTACCTCCTCTCCTCCATGATAGGACCTTAAAAGCTTTGGCAAACCAGAATTGGGCAAAAACTTTTCTGCTTCTTTGAGAAGCTCTTTTTTCTGTTCCTCTGTTCCAAGATACCCCTGAATTAAGGATTTCTCTAACAAATGAACTCCTTTTACGGTTTTCTTTAACTGCGCTTCTTCCGATAAGTTTAATAACAACCAAATTTTATTCTTGACCCAGCGAGCCATGACCAAAATGCAAAACACACCAAAGAAACCAACTAAAATAATATTAAGGGACGTTGTAATATGCCACTGTCTCCAAGTCACCGATACGACCCCTGAGGTGTCCATAAGGAACAAAAAAATGAAGCCAAAAAGAGCTAACTTTAAAAGAAATATTATAAGTTTATTTTTCATTAGGTTCTCCAGAAACTAAAGATTGTATCATTCTTTCTTCAAGAATTTTTAAAGAAAAGTTAACATTTTCCAATAAGTTAAGCGCATCTTCTAAGGCCGGGAGTTTTTGCTCTGACTCTTTTAACGCATTAAGTGCTTTTGCAAAATTTTTCTGGGCAATAAACTTTTTTATTTTCCGCCTTACGGATTCATTGGTTTGCGTTGTTACAATAAAAAATTTATTCCAACTAAATTGAGACTGAAAATACTTTAGGGGATCTACCCAAAAACTTTTTTCATCCTCCAAAAGTGAAGTGCTTGAATTTTCTTGAGGTTCATCAATTATAAGCCAAAGATATTCAATCGTTGGAATTCCTTGAGAAGCATGCTCTAGAAGACTTTTCACTTGAGGAATTTTTTCTAACTCTAGAGCGGCAACTTCTCTCAATTGATCTAAAGAATCTTTATAAGGTCTGCCTGACCAAACTTCTGTTATGAATTGATGCCAAAGAATTAATTTAATAAGGTCTTTTTTTGTATAACTTGTAGGATTTGATAGAGGTCGTTCGTTAATTTCTTGAATAGCGGATTCTAAGTGACGAACTTGGGCCCTTAGGGTTTGAATATCTGCTTGAAGAGGAATAATCTGATTTAGATCTTTTTGGTCCTGAGAAACTGAAAAAACCAAATAACCCAGCCCAGCCAAGATAAAAAATAACAAAATTAGTTTTTGAATCTTTCTGGATTTCTTTAATGGTTTTTCTGCTTGGTGTTTCATAAAATTTCCTTAAAATGTTCCATTATCCTACATGATTTTTTATCACTTGCCAAAAGCTATTCATCGAAGAATTTTTTGTTATTATGCTATTTTTCCAAGGAAGGTCTTTTAATTTATTGGCGATCTCTTGACTAAATGAGACGGCCACAAGAGTGGGATAGAGAAATTCTAGCCCATGGAACCTTATCAAGTTTACAAAAGTCTCTGCGGTTTTTTTAGAAAAAAAACTAACAGTTTTTATCTCTCCCTTTTTAAGATGGTCCATAAGGTCAGGGCTTAAGATTTTCGCACTTTCTGTTTTATAAACTGTTTTTGTTTGAATAGAATACCCTAAAGGGCCTAGATATGCCTCTATATCAAGTGTTTTTGACTGGCCTGCTATATAAAGAATTGGCCCCAAATCCTGGGGATTTTTTGTTTTTATAAATTCTACAAGCCTTAAAACAGAGGCAAACGAGCGTACAGATACAGCGCCTTTTTCCCTTAAAAGGACTTCTAAAGATTGCCCGACACAATAGATAGTCACATTAGGCCGAAAAGATTCCAAGAAATCTAGAGCATTGCGGCTTGTGATGATCAGTGTTTGATGTCCAACCAAAGAAACGGGCTCTAAAGGAACAACGGTTAACATAGGCTCTATAAAAAAAGAGAGGCCCCTTTTTTTCAACACCGTACCGATTGCGAAGCTTTGGGGATAGGGTCGCGTCAGAAGAATCATTCTTTATCCATGAAACGCTTGAGGCAATCTGCCACCTCAAGACCTAGCATGATGGGATCTGAGCCTTGCGCCTCATGGCGCACACCCTTTGATCCATCTTCAACTCCAAGAAATCCTTTCAACACCAGCCCCTCTTTTGTTTTGATCGCATAAGACCCAACAGGGGTTCGGCATGTTGCATCCAAAGATTTTAAGAGGGAACGCTCTGCTGTAATGCACAAAAAAGTTTCTTCATGGTTGAGAGGAGCTAAAAGATCTTTTATGTCCTGACGGTCTTTTTTAATGCACGCAACAATTGCC
>Ga0194129_10007526_pt1 | contig 12915 bp, 12 predicted proteins | sample TA2KigCa35mmetaG_FD_150862 | JGI IMG/M metagenome (GOLD analysis project Ga0194129, IMG submission 150862) | Freshwater microbial communities from Lake Tanganyika, Tanzania - TA2015038 Kigoma Deep Cast 35m | ecosystem: Environmental > Aquatic > Freshwater > Lake | place: Tanzania: Lake... | reverse complement strand
CAGAAGAGCCTGCTGTAAACTCTGCGGTAAACTTTGCTCCTGATGATGTTTGTTGTTGTGCGGCAGGTTCGAAATTAAGTCCAGCCCCGTCGCGCCTTGTATTTGAGGAAAGTCCAGGTATTTCAGCGTGTTGTTGTGCGGCTGTGGTTATACGAATTCCTGGTGCTTGGCCTTGTATGTTAATTGGAATTGGAGTAAAGGGCGCTGAAGTTGAACCCATTGCTTTTGTTTGGCCAGTGGCTGCTTGTGTTCCTGTTGTTGCTGTTCCAGTGAATACAGATCCTGTGGTGCTGCTTGTCTGGTCTAGCGCGGCTGCTGGTAACTTAGTTTGATAAATATCGGGTATAACAATACCAATACCACCACCCCCTGCTCCAGAAGGGCCAGAAAAATCGTTTCCTGGACCAGCTAATTTTTCTGTAGCAACAGTTATAGGAGTGTTAGCAGTGGTCGTTTTTGCTGCAGTAGTAGCGGTGTGTCGACTTGCCATAATATCAGGTCGCGCCCAAATTCTACCATGCTCATCTCTAAAATATTCAGGCTGAAGGTGACGAGGAAGAGAGTTTATGTCTATCGGTGCTGGGTTGTGAGTTGCCCTGCGTGGGACCCCTGCGGTTGGTGAAAAACCAGGTGCTCTACCAGCGCCATACAGAAATTGTCCATGATCCATGCCCTGCAGGCCAATAACTACCAACAAAGGCATCAATACCATAAGAAATTTTCTACCAATGTTCATGAGAATCTCATTTTTATGAACAAAATACAAGAAGTTAATTATTGCATATTGGAAATAAATTAAAAGCTTTGAATAAAAACAAGCACAAATTGGCATTTTTTAATACAAGTAGGGTAGAGTGGCGATTTTGGCTGGCAGCTCCGCTCTTTCTTGGCCCTATGGGCCGGCGCCCTTCGACTAAGCTCAGGGTGAGCGGGAGACGTGCATCTACAAAGCCGCATTTGCCTTTCTCGGCCCTCCGGCATACAATCAGAGCGCTTATCCGCTCCTTCTCGCCTTGCAGGCTTCGTCCGTTCGACAGGCTCAGGATGAGCGGGAGATATAGAAACATTAATTTTTATGCTCTTAAAGGCCAATCATGTTTTTTAACAAACCGCTGAATCCTATTCGAATCCCAAAGACACTTGTTCTAATAATTGGCCTCTCGTGGCTGTATGCCGTGTGCTCGCAACTTACACTTTGGCTGCCATGCATGCCGGTGCCCGTTAGCTTGCAGCCGTTGCCGTTGTACTTAGCCACGTTCATGCTTGGTTGGCCAGCGGTAAGCGCATATGTGCTTTATTTGCTACAGGGCGCGATGGGGCTACCAATTTTTGCAGGTATGCAGGGTGGTTTCATGCGGCTACTTGGGCCAACGGGTGGTTACCTAATTGGTTTTTTGTGTGCAATCGTTTTTATTGCCGTTGTGCTTGAGCACGTGAAGTCGCGATGGTACTGGATGCTTGCGGCAGTGTATGTTGCAAACACGCTGAGCTTTGCTTGTGGCTTGTGGCGGCTCAGTTCATTTGTTGCAGCGACTGATTTACTTGTTGCTGGCTTGTATCCCTTTTTGCTTGGTGATTTTGTGCTTAAGCCGCTCGTGCTACTGACTGTTATGGGCGTGTGGTTACGACGGAAGTAGCTCGCTCTTCCACCCCTGACGAGGCGCCCGTTCGACAAGCTCAGGGGGAGCGGGAAGAGCGCATCTTGCAACAAACATATTGTGTAAAAACAAAAACCTGTAATTAAAAAGAGGAGTGATGAGTATTTGATGAAGATCATAATGTATGAGTTGGATAGTAGCGATGCACCTGTTTGTTTCACTAAGCGCTGCTGCAGGCAAAACAATAGATACAATGGGCTCGCGACCCAGGAGGGCTATCTCCGATCGAATAGCTGCTGAAATGCAAGCAAGAGCTGATAAAAATATGGCAGCTATAAATAGCCGAATAACAAGCGTTACGCTTCAGCCAGTGGATAAGCCACCTGCGGAAAAATTCGTTATACATCCTGGGCACGATTTTTGGGGTGTTGTCATGGCGCTGAAACCTATTTCACTAGGGAATTCGCATATACCTGGGCTTACACCGGAAGAGCGTTTTGCTTGTTACCTGAAAATTGAAATACCAGATATTGGCACATGTGCTGTGGTTGACTTGACCATGCTTCCCGGTGATGCAGAGGTGCATCATTCTGGTTGTTGTTGTACGGTGTCATAGCCGGCATACATGATAGCCCGATTATTTGTAATTAAAAAAAAGCAAAGATTATCTAAGGGTTGCTTTCGTTGGCTGCTTTGTTATGTTTTCATATGAGCATATTTAGCAGCGAGGAGAGAAACCATGAAGTCCCCTGTTGTAGTTGTCGTAGGTACTCGACCTGATGCAATAAAATTACTTCCCATCTATGCCGCCTTAAAGCAGCAGCAGATACCAACGTTGTTGTGTGCAACGCACCAACACGTTCAGATGCTTGATCAAGTTTTACACTTGTTTAATACCCCGCCCGATACATCACTCAATGTCATGGTGGCAGGGCAGTCGCTTTCGCATATTACTGCTGCCGTGTTGCAGCGTATTCAAACATTTTATGAAGATACTAAACCGTTCCTTGTGGTAGTGCAAGGCGATACAACAACATCACTTGCTGCTTCGATGGCAGCATTTTATCAAGGCATTCCTGTCGCGCATATTGAAGCGGGGTTGCGTACGTATGATAAGCAATCTCCTTTTCCCGAAGAGATGAACCGCGTTGCTATTGGGCAGCTAGCGCAGTACCATTTTGCACCAACGCCATTAAATGTTGCTGCATTGTTGCATGAGGGCGTGCCATATACAAAGGTGCATTGTGTGGGTAACACGGTGGTTGATGCCTTGCAACATGTGCAAACATTATTACATACACAGCAGGTGTACATTGCTCCCGCGTTGCAGCAGGTGCTTGACGGTGCTGCGGCACAAAAGAAAAAAATAGTACTTGTTACTACTCACCGTCGGGAATCATTTGGGGCAGGGCTACTTGGGATTATGCAAGCAGTAAAAACCTTAGCTACGCAGCATGCTGACCATCTGTTTATTTTGCCAATGCATCTCAATCCCGTTGTGCGTGATGCCATTACTGCTACGCAGTTAACCAGTACTCCTGGCGTGGTGTGTGTTGAGCCGTTGGCGTATCATGAATTGGTGTCTGTGCTTGAACGTGCAGCATGGGTGATGACTGATTCAGGTGGTATTCAAGAAGAGGCATTGTGTCTTGGCAAGCGCGTAGTGGTGATGCGTGAAAAAACAGAACGTGTTGAGCTGCTCTGGGAGGGCAGAGGAATTTTAAGTGGAACAACAGAAAAATCGATTGTAGTCGCGGCGCACACCATTATGCAGCACGGTAATGATGATGATAATCATTGTTATGTATACGGCGATGGGCAAGCGTCACAACGCATTGCATCAATTTTAAAAATGGGGATTATGGCTGCTTCAGCCCAATAGAAATTTTTTATTAGGAGAAAGACCCACATGAAGCGTATATCTGTTTTGGGACTTGGCTATATTGGTTTACCAACGGCTATTCTTGCTGCTCAAGCAGGATATGAAGTATGTGGTTATGATATTGATCAAGAAAAAGTTAAGCAGATCAATGCTGGCAATCCCGTTATTTTTGAACCAGAAATTAGCGACCGCTTATGGAAGGCTTTGCAGGGGGGCTTTTTTAAAGCAGCTCATGAATTGCAATATGCGGATTGTTTTGTGATCGCGGTACCGACCCCGTTTAAAGAGGGCAATCGTGCCGATTTAACCTATGTATTTCAAGCCGCTGAAGCTATTGCCAAGCGCTTAATGCCGGGCAATTTGGTTATACTTGAATCGACCGTACCGGTAGGCACTACAGAACAGGTGGCACAGTGTCTTGCAAAAAACTCCGATCTTATTCTTGGTAAAGATTTCTTTGTTTCACACGCGCCTGAGCGGGTACTTCCGGGGCGCATTTTTAAAGAGTTAGTTGAAAATGATCGCGTGGTTGGTGGTATTTGTCAGCAAGCCTGCCGTTTGACCCAGCTTTTCTACAGTAAGTTTGTTAAAGGCTTTATTCACGTAACTGATGATAAATCTGCTGAGATGATTAAGCTCATTGAAAATGCGAGCCGTGATGTGCAGATAGCCCTTGCTAATCAAGTAGCAAGTATGTGCAAAGCTGCTAATCTTGATCCGTATCATGTGATTGAGTTGGCAAACAAGCATCCACGGGTAAAACTACTCACCCCCACTTGCGGCGTCGGAGGCCATTGCATTGCAGTTGATCCGTGGTTTTTAATTGAGACATTTCCCGCAGAGACGCAGCTCTTGCAAGTTGCTCGCGCCATTAATGATGAAAAGCCACTAACCATTCTTAAACAGGTGCTTGAGCGATGTGCGGAGTTACAGCGCAATAATATTGCGCGGCCAAAAATATTTGTGATGGGCCTTGCATTTAAGCCTGATGTGGATGATGTACGCCAATCGCCAGCATTGCAAATTGCGAATGCTTTGCAAACACATCCTGATGCACTCGAGCTTAAAGTGTATGATCACAATGTGCCGCTGAGCGTTTTACAAAAATATGATTTTGATATTGCTTCTGATGTGTGGCGTGGTATTGCATGGGCAGACATGGTATTGGTGCTGGTAAAACATAAGGAATTTTCATTAATGCACCAAGATGTATTTTGTGGCAAAGTGGTGATTGATACGTGTGGTTTGTTGTATGAAATGCAATCGCGCCAATCACGAGCGATTCTTGAAGGTGCAACGCGCGTTGACACACCATTCTGGAAAACGGGTGTAATGAAAGACTTAGCATGAACCAAGTATTATTGCATCGAGGCCAAATCAAGGTGCATGAAGTAAGTGCGCCATTGGTTGATGACCATGTGGTGCTGGTGCGTGTACATTATTCGTATATCAGTACGGGGACCGAAGCTGCTACCGTTGCTGCGTCAACGGAATCATTAGTAAGAAAATTTTCAAATAATATGACAGCAAGCGCTCATAAATTTATGGGTGCAGTAAAAGAACATGGCTTGGCAACTACCTTTGCTCTTATCAATGAGCGGCAACACAAGCATTTGCCGCTTGGCTATGCTTGTTCAGGGCAGGTTGTTGCTACTGGTGCACGCGTTGATGGCGTCTATCCAGGAGATTTTGTGGTATGCGCTGGTGCTGGCTTTGCTAGTCATGCTGAAATGGTTGCAGTACCACAGCAATTAGTAGTGGTAGTGAAAAAGCCTGCAATGCTCAAACAAGCAAGCATCACAACCATTGGTGCTATTGCTTTGCAAGGGGTGCGTCGGGCACAGCTTGAGTTAGGGCAGTCTGTATGCGTTATTGGGCTAGGCCTCATTGGCCAAATAACGGTGCAGTTGGCCAAGCGTGCTGGTTGCACGGTGTATGCAATTGACTTGCGACAAGATCGGCTGGCATTAGCTAAACAAGGAGGCGCTGATGTGTGCCTTAATCCTTTGACCGATGATATTGTCAAAGAGATAGAAATGAGAACAGCACACCATGGCGTTGACGCTTCAATTATTACCGCTGCGGCAAGTACTGGCAACATTATTCAACAGGCAATGCAAACAACGCGCCGTAAAGGCAAGGTAGTGCTTGTTGGTGATGTGAAAATAGATTTTGATCGTGAGCCTTTTTATTCTAAAGAGATAGATCTTCTCATTTCATGCTCATATGGTCCTGGTCGTTATGATGCATCATATGAGCGTGAAAGCAAAGACTACCCCTATGCCTATGTGCGCTGGACTGAACGCCGCAACATGGCATATATTTTGGAACTGATTGAGCAGGGCCTTTTACGTATCGATCCTCTCATTACAGGTGAGTATCCGTTGCATGATGCGGCTACCGGGTATTCCTTCTTGCAGAAGACGGGAGCCCTTGGCATTGTATTGCGCTACTCCCCAGAAATGACTGTTGAAGAAGCAATAAAAAAACCAATCGTTGTACCTTCCAGGGCATTTAAAGCAATCACTACCGGTGTGCGCTTGGCAGTAGTTGGCGTAGGTGGCTTTGCTAAAGTGCGCTTGTTACCCATGCTTAAAGGTATACCTAAATTAACGATTCATTCGATAGTTGATACTGATGCTGCTAATGCTATGACGGTTGCGCAGCAATATGGCGCGCTGCGCGTAGGGAACGATTTACGAAAAGTAGCTGCAGATGATGATGTAAACGCGGTGGTAATTGCTACGCCACACGCTCAGCATGTTGAGCAGGTAAAGTTATGCTTGCAAGCTGGCAAAGCAGTACTCGTAGAAAAGCCCTTGGCAGTAACCAATGAGCAGCTGCTGGATATGAAAAGATTCTTGCAAGAGCGCCCGCAATCGTTTTTTATGGTTGATTTTAATCGTTCCTGGGCTCCTTTTAATTTGGATATTAAAAAAGCGATTAACGGACGCACTAATGCGTTGATGATTAGCTACCGTATGAGTGGCAACTATTTACCTAAAGATCATTGGATTCAAAGTGAGCTGCATCGTGGACGTATTGTTGGTGAAGCATGCCACATCTTTGAACTGTTTTGCTTTTTGACTGATGCGCAGCCAGTATCGGTACACGTTGCTCCTTTGCGTCACCAGACCAGTGATTTGCCGATTACTGACAATATTTATGCAACAGTAACCTTTACCGATGGCTCTGTGTGTAGCTTGTTGTACACTGTTCTTGGTCACGGATCAGCAGGTAAAGAGTACATGGAAGTGTATGTTGATGGTAAAACGATTATTCTGGATGATTATTACACGCTCAAGGGCTATGGCTTACCAGCAACATTTTCTAAAAAAGCTACCAGGCAAGATAAGGGCCACGAAGCCTTGTTTGAGTCCTTTTTTAAAGCTGCTACGGTGGAGCCGTTATCGTTACCCGTGTCTTATGAACGAGCATTGATGGCAACGGAGATTTCGCTTGTGGTTGATAAGCTTGCACGTCAGGGTGGGGGCTTTGAAGTTATGGAGCATTTATAAAATAAAAAAAAGAGCCGGAATTTTTTATTCCGGCTCTTTTTTTTAGATAGCTTTTGTTAAAGAGAAAGTTGAGCAAATGCTTTTTTTAGATCGCTAAACACTTTGTTTAAATCATTAGAAATAAGTGCCGTTTCACCCAGCACTTCTAAAAATGCTGTATCTCCTCGCCACCGAGGCACGGTATGCACGTGCAAGTGGTCGGGAATGCCCCCTCCACCAGCAGAACCGAGGTTAATTCCTACATTAAAGCCTTCGTTATACAAGACTTGTTTGCTGACAACCAACGCGTTATTAAGGGCTTCCATTATCTCGTTGCGTACTGTTAGTGAGAGTTCATTAAGCCAGCCTTTATGTTCGTACGGTAGTACCATTAAATGGCCCGCGTTGTAGGGGTATAAATTCATCATGACAAAGCAGTGCTCATAGCGTTTTAAAATAAAATATTTGTCATCATCATTGGCAGCTACTTGTTTGCAAAATACACAATCATCAGGCCCTGATGGTTTTGGGGTATTGGTGTTTATTTTTTTATTGTCACTTGCCTGTGTTACATAGGCATTGCGCCATGGTGCGTATAATTGTTTCATGCTAATCCAAATGTGTTGATAATGGTATGTTCAAATACGTCTGTTTGCATACCCCCAACGAGACGTTTTTGCTCTTTCCCCTCACGAATAAATAAAAATGAAGGTACGCTTTGCACGCTACGTGCTTGTAAGAATTTAAGTGTAGCATCAAATGCGCCGGTTGAGTTTTCTATATTTAATTTTAGAAACGCTATTTTGCCCGCATATTTTTTTGCTAAAGCATCAACCACCGGAGCCATTTGTTGGCAAGGGCCACACCACGTTGCAAAGATATCGAGGACTACTGGCAAAGGGTTGTTGATAATGAATCGCTCAATGTCGGCAGGGGTGAGAATCTCATATACTTTCCCGCTCTTTATCGCCCCTTGGGCTTCGTCTTTCGACAGGCTCAGGATGAGCGGTTTTGTTTGTTTTTTTGTATTAGATTCTTTATCTGATTGTGTGCTGGCGCGTGCTACTTGCTCCGCTCCTCCTGAGCTCCTCGAAGGACAAAGCGCGCTAGCGCGAGAAAGAGCTGATGTTGAAAATCCTATTCCCTTCAAAAAGCTTATTGCTTGTAATGCAGCCTTGCAGCCATCTCCAGCAGCTGTAATTGCTTGTACAAAGGTGCTATCACATACATCACCGGTGGCAAAAATACCGGGAACGCTGCTTTCTTGATGGTTGCGGAGGGTGATAAAGCCGCGTGGATCGAGGGCAAGTTGGTCTTTGAAGAGCGTTGTATTTGGTTTTGAACCAATAGCTAAAAATACACCGTCAGTTGCAACTGCTTGATTATTATCAAGCAGCACGCTAGTGACGCCATCTTCGTTGCCATTAATCTGTTTTAGTTGCCTATTGTAGAGTACTTTTACATTCTTTCGTTTCAGTACTGCGTCACGCTGTTTAGTATCTTTTGCCCTGAAATTATCTTTGCGTACAATAATTACTACTTCATCTGCAATATCCGCTAAGTAGGCAGCTTCGGTAATTGCAGCGTCCCCGCCCCCAACGATTACTACCCGTTTATGTTTGAAGAGAGCCCCGTCGCAGACAGCACAGTTGCTAACTCCCTTGCCCCAAAACGCATGCTCGCCAGGAATGCTAAGTAAATTGGGTTCGGTGCCGGTGGCAATAATCACACTTAGTGCTTTTAGGGTTTTTTTGATAGTTGGATCTTGTGTTGACACAGTATGAATGACACGCGGCCATTGCGAAAAATCAACGCTAGTAACCTGCTCTGTCGTAATAGAGGCTCCTGCTTGGAGTACCTGATTCTTGATGCTAGCTATAATGTCAGCCCCTGCTGCTTTTTCTACTCCTGGCCAATTTTGTACTGCATGTGATTGAGCCAGCGCGCCACCAGGCTTGCCCCCTTCAATAACCAGCGTAGGAATTTGTGCCTGTAGGCTATACAAAGCGGCCGTTAGCCCTCCTACCCCTCCACCTAAAATAACAAGGGGATATGGATGGCTATTTTGGCTGATGGCGTTAAGTGAAAGACTTGCTGTGGTGTCAGAGCGTGTGCATCCACCAGTGATGCACACGCTTATAACTGCTATAATAAATAAAAAATTTCTTGAAGTGATAACTTTTTGTATGAGCATGATTTTCTCCGTTAAAAGAACATGCTCTAGAATACAAAGGCTATATTTCAAAAGCAAAACTTATCTATTTTAAGCCAATCCGCCGATATCTTGGACGCTGTCGCTTTCCTCGCTGTCATCTTCCTGTACTTTTTGTCGGGGCGCTTTTTTTGATGGTTGTTCAGTTCCATCATCTTCATTCATGGTTATTGCTGAAGATTCTCGTTTACCATTCCGTTTTGATGATAGCTTTTTTAGGTCTCTTTCTAGCTTTTCTACCTTGCGGGTACTTTTTTCAAGTTTACTTTGCAAGCTTGAAATTTGTTCTTCAAAGCCCTTTTGTTTATCCCTAAGCGTGCGTAGGTCATTAGCAAAAGCACGTTTTGTTTCACTTATCTGGTCACGTAAATCATCTACGCGGTCAGCAAGTCGGTCAATACTGCGTCCGCTTCCGCTATCACCTCCACCGCTTCTGTTACCACTATTAGCGATAGAACTGCCAAGAACACTCCCCATTAGAGACCCTCCTAGGGAGCCAGCGAATGCATCGCCACCACGACCAAACAACGGCGCTGTTGCGTAGCCAAGGAATAGTAGGGCTGTGGCAATTAATGTTTGGTTTTTAAGTGAAATCATACTATCTCCTTATGGTTTTTTGCGTAAAATTAAAATTCCCAAAGCCATAACGCCAAACAGTAGCACAATAACAAGTGCTACCAGTGCCATGAAAAGAGTGCTCTGTCCCTGTCCTTGTTGAGCCTGTGCAATTTTGCGATCCATCTCCCGTCGATCCATCTCTCGCTCAAGCTGGTTAACACGTTGTCGTTCTTGTTCGATGCGTATTTGATCAGCATCAGTACTTGCTTTGCTGTGAGAACTTCCCCCGATAATCGCGCTTCCCACCATACTTCCTACAAGTGATCCAGCAAAAGCCCCTCCCTCGCCGCGTGCTAATACAACCTGCTGTACGCTTAAAATCAATAAAAGTGAACATAAAATAGAACGATAATTCATGCATTTCCCCCCAGAAAAACATTAACGTCTGTATTTAAAGCGATACACTACTCATAGTGTAGTCTTAGATTACTGATAGCGGCTAAATACAGTCAATATATTGGCCAGGACAGCTAAAACAGCGCGCCCGGAAAGGATCGCTCATGAATCATATGTTTAAGCTTTTACACGATGAGCTAGTACGGCAAGAATCGTGCATTAGTCTGATTGCCTCGGAAAATTATACGAGCTCGGCTATTTTGGCGGCAACAGGAAGCGTGCTTACTAATAAATACGCCGAGGGGTACCCAGGCAAACGTTATTATGGCGGGTGTGGGGTTGTTGATAAAGTCGAGCTTTATGCCATGGAGCTTGGTAGAAAATTATTTAAGTGCGATCATATTAACCTCCAGCCACATGCGGGTGCAAGCGCTAATTTTGCGGTGTTTTTAGCACTTCTTAAACCAGGGGACACCGTGCTAGCCATGAATCTTGCTGCTGGGGGGCATTTGACGCATGGACATAAAGTTAATTTTTCGGGCAAGCTCTACCATTTTGTGCACTATGGCGTTAATCAACAGACCCAGCAGTTGGATTATGATGAAATAGAGCGCTTAGCAAAAGAATGTCAGCCAAAATTATTGATTGCTGGTGCTTCTGCGTACAGTCGTTTAATGGATTACGAGCGCTTGGCAGCAATAGCAAAAAGCGTTGGGGCTTATTTTATGGTTGATATGGCGCACATTGCAGGGCTGGTAGCGGCTGATTTAATTCCCAGCCCAGTACCGCATGCAGATGTAGTAACGAGCACAACACATAAAACCTTGCGTGGACCCCGCGGCGGCATGATTTTGTCTACGGCTGCGCTTGCCCCGCTGATTGATAAAGCAGTGATGCCTGGGAGTCAGGGAGGGCCATTAATGCATGTGGTAGCGGCAAAGGGGGTTGCGTTTGAAGAGGCGCTTGAGCCAACATTTAAGCTTTACAGCAAGCAGGTTATTGAAAATGCAGCCCATATGGCTAAAGCTTTTAATGACTTAGGTTACAGTTTGGTAGCTGGTGGCACGGATACACACTTGCTGCTTATTGATTTACGCAAAACGCCACATGGGCCCCTGCAGGGCAATGAAATTGAAGCACTGCTTGAATCGTGCAATATCATCGTCAATCGTAATGCTATTCCTTTTGATCCATTGCCGCCAACCGTTACCAGTGGTATTCGTCTGGGGACGCCCGCAATGACTACACGGGGCATGCAGCTGGCGCAGGCCGAGCAGCTGGTACAGTTGATCGATAGTGTTATTAGAAATCGTACAAACCCGCATGCGCTTGAAGGTATTCGTGTGGAAGTTGCTGCGCTGTGCAAACAATTTCCGGGTTATAAAAACAAACAAGCCGTAGTTACCGCCCATGATTTTTAGGAGCACCGCCTATGATTTCGTATGCAGATTTTGAGAAAGTTGATATCCGTGTAGGCACTATCACCGCAGCGGAGGTATTTCCTGAAGCAAAAAAGCCAGCTTATAAATTAACTATAGATTTTGGCCCTGAGGTTGGACTAAAACGATCATCAGCGCAAGTTACTAAGCATTACATGCCCGCCCAGCTAATTGGAAAGCAAGTCCTGGGCGTGGTTAATTTTCCAGCTCGTCAAATTGGACCTTTTTTATCTGAAACGCTTATACTTGGTTTACCTGATGGTACGGATGGCGTTGTGCTGATTGCGCCTGATCAAAAAGTTCCTAATGGCGGCAAGATGTTCTAGTATCCCCTAATTACTTGTTCTGAATCGGGTCATTATGATAGCCTGCGGTTATTGTAATGATCTGATCATATTTTTAAGGGGAGCCATTATGCAAAATAATAACTCAACTGCACGATTAGTTAAAGGATTTTTGGCAACTGTTATTGGAGCCATGCTCATTATTGCTAGTTATAAAATCATTCTAAAAATGGTGCTGTTCTTTGGCGGGGTTGTTCTTCTGCGCCGTGGCCTACTGATGCTCAACAGCGCAGAATTTGAACGTATTGTGGACGGGATTAAGGGAACTTTTAATAGAATTTTTTCTTAATCAAAAAGAGTCTGCTTCTATTGTGTTGTTTGTAAAATTAACTTTGGCTCCAGCAACATCCTGGGCGCGTGCTCTTGCAGGGATATTGCACATAGGACATTTTGGTTGCCTTTGCGGATGTTGTCTGCAAAATCTTCATAACAGATGCCGCACATATCGATAGGATCTCGTTGAGGAGAAATACTAGACCGAAGTGCATGGGGGACGGTTGCAATACTGATTGGTGGTGGTGGTGCTTGGTATTTTGGTCTTATTGTATTGAACCAGAAATCATACTCTGGAGTGCCGGTAGGAAATGTACAAGCGTTGCGACCAAAATAATCTTCTTGCAAATAACGACCGCCTGCGTTGTAGCGTTGGTTTAGGAATTTTGCATACGGATCATAGTCCCATTTTGTGGTACTAAATGTCCATCCTGCCGTTCCTTTCCAATATGAACTTCTATGAGGGTGAGGTATATGAATTCTGCTTGGTAAGCTGTCAAAATCAGCATAGCCGAGCTTTAACCCAGAATAGAGTACTTGTAGGCCCAAAAGAATGCGGTACATATTCTTCTGTGCTTGTGCCTCAGGTTTATCAAACATTCGCTGAACACCCCTGGCTTTTAAGCCTGGGGATGAAAGCGAATCCTTTAGGCGCGGTAGTAAAAATCTAAGATTTTTTGCAGAGCGCCGACGTGGAGCGTATACTAGGGTAATGA
>Ga0194129_10007525_pt1 | contig 12916 bp, 5 predicted proteins | sample TA2KigCa35mmetaG_FD_150862 | JGI IMG/M metagenome (GOLD analysis project Ga0194129, IMG submission 150862) | Freshwater microbial communities from Lake Tanganyika, Tanzania - TA2015038 Kigoma Deep Cast 35m | ecosystem: Environmental > Aquatic > Freshwater > Lake | place: Tanzania: Lake... | reverse complement strand
CTGCATCTGCGAGCCTCTTTCGCGCCCAACTGTCCGGTGGTGAGCGGCTCGAGAGCCGCTGCCTGATGGCGACAGTTTCCGGCGGGGGGCTGCCGATCCCCGGCGCGACGAGTCCGCCGGCCGCCGCGGCGATCGTCGTGGCGACCGCTCCGGTCGTCGATCCGCTTGGCTCGGGGCGGCAGCTCGCGCTGGTCACCCCGGCACGGGCTTACGGATTCGAGCTCAGCGCTGCTGCGGCGGGCGCGGCGACGACGATCGACGTCGGCATGGGGCAGTTGCCCCTCGGCACGGTCCTCGAGTTCGAGGTCGTCGTCGGCCTGTCGCGCTGGAGCGGCGTTGGCAGCCCAGCGTTTGCCGCCGCTCCGGCCGGTGTGGCGATCAATCTCCAAGTCAGTGGCACGAGCCTCCGCGTCGCGGCGGACACGACGGTCGCCCCCGGGCCCCGCGGCGGTTCGATCCGCCCGGGTACGACGGTCGGTGTCGCCGACGGAGAGCCGTTCGTCCAACCGATCGTGGCGACGATCGGTCGGGGGGGCAGCGGCGATTCGTTTGCCACCGTCGGGGCGCCCGCCGGGATCTACGCCTGCACGGTGATGTGGTCCGTCGCCGATGGAGGCCCCGGGCCGCGCGTGCGTGATTCGGCGCCGGTGTCGCTCCTGTTCGCGGTCGGGCCCGTGCCCGGAGGCGCACTGGCCGGCGCCGTCGCGTGGCTCGCCGCGCCGGCCAACCGGCCGGTGGCGATCGTGGCGGCGACGGCGCGAACCGTCGTGCCGGCCCCCAGCCGGGGCGTGCGCACGCCGCCGCCGACGATCGAGATCGTCACCCAGTGGTCCGATCCGGTCACGGCCACGGGCGCCGGCCCGCAGGTGCCGGTGCTGTTCGACGGGCGCCAGCGGTTCGCGGCGCTCGCCGCCGGCAGCCCGCGCGTCGGGACCGAAGTGCTCGCGTTCCGGATCGTGCCCACCGCCGCCGAGCGCGCGGCTGCGACCAAGCGGCTCGGGCCGGCGCTGCAGCTCTCCCCCGGCGCGGGTCTGCGGGGAGCGGCCGGTGGCCCCGCGGTCTTTTCGCTCCCGCCCGGGATGTTCGTCGAGCCGCCGGCCCCGGTCGTTCCCGTCGTGATCACGGCCGACCTGGTGCGCGACACGGTGTGGCGTGCCGGGCGCACCTACGTCGTCGACGGCGAGGTCCACGTGCGGCGTGGCGTGACGCTCACGATCGAGGACGGCGTCACGGTGCTGATCCGCAATGGCCGCAAGCCGCGGCGCGCGATCGATACCAGCGCCTTGGTGTTCGACAGCGGCTCGGGGCTGCGGGCCGGCACCGTGACGTTCGCGGCGGCGGATGCGGTGGGCCGGGAATCGACGCTCGCCGACAACGGCGGCGTGTTCTTCTGCGGGGCGACTCGCGCGGCGCGCAAGGACAACATCGCCAGCGTCGCCGGCGGAAGTGGGTCGTCTTTCGTGGCCGACCTCGTCATCGCCCGGTCGCTGGGGCGCACCGACCCGCTGGGTAGCGACGGCGATGCCGCCGGCGGTGACGACATCGACGCGCTCTCGGTGATCGGCGCGGGACCGACGGAGTGGCGGATCCGCGCGGTCCGCAGCGAACGCTCCGGTGACGACGGCTTCGACGTCACCGCCTCCACGATCGAGATCGACAGCCTCTCGATCGTCGCCCCGGTCGAGGACGGGCTCAACGCCACGGCGAGCTTCGTCACGATCCGGAGGAATCTGTCGATCGTGATGACGACGAGCACCGCCCCCGATCGCGAGCTGTTCGACTTCGAGCTCAAGAACGGCCCCGTGAAAGTCCTCATCCAGAAGCGCGCGGCGGTCGATCTCCGCGGCTACTGGGGTCCGATCGAGGACGAGGTGAGCCTCAATTCCCCCGACATGCCGGTGCCGCCGCGGCGCCGCGGGGTGAGCTCGTGGTACGTGTACCACGGCACGCTCGTCCTCGGCCCCGCGATCGTCTACTCGACTGCCGCCGACTGATCCATCCCCGGGCGACCTTCCCAACGCCTACCGACCGATCCTCGTTTCCGATTCCGGAGCCATCGCCATGCGTTCGTTTCCCCGCCGCCGTTCGCCGTCCCGCTCCCGTGCCGCTGCGAAGCGATCGCGGCGCCGGACCTTCGGCCACGGCGCCGGCCGCACCGGCGAGCGGCTCACGGTCGATCGGCTCGAGGATCGCCGGCTGCTGGCCGTGACGCCCCTGGCGATCGTCTCGCAGGTGAGCTGGATCGACGCCGACGGTGACACCGTCCTCGTGCGCGTGACCGGGCCGACGGGCGCCGGCGAGGGGGTTTCGGTGCGGCTGTCCGGCATGGCGACAGACAACGCCGACGCCGACACCATCACGCTCCACGATCTGGGGGCGTTCAACGGCGTCGAGGTGGTGGTGACGCCGAACCAGGCGCCCGAGCAGCCGAGCCCGCCGGGGGCCCCCGGCGATCCGTACGCCACGATGTACACCCCGGGCTACACCAACGTCTTCGCGCTCGAGGCTGCCACCGGCATGACAACGCTCGGGAGCGTCCGCCTGAGTGCCGCGATCGTCAACAAGATCGACCTCGAGGGTGTGGCGGTCGCAAACGACATCACGCTCGACGTCGGCCAGACGCCGCTGGTCGACCGGATCAATTCGCAGAACTACGAGGCGGTCGATTCGACGTCGTACAACCCCGTCACCGGGCTGATCCAACTGGGCGGGATCGTCGCCCGGAGCGTCGACAACATCGTCATCGACGGGGCGATCAGCGTCGCCACGAAGAATCCGTTCGACACGGCGACGACCAACGACTTCCGCGGCGTGATCGAGGTCACCGAGAAGATCGGCGCGATCGTCGGCCTGCGCAGCAACCTCCGCGCCGCCGTCCGCGCCGAGCGGATCGGCTCGGTCCGCGTCGCGGCGATCGCCGGCGAGGTCACCACCCGCGACAGTTCCGCCGATCTGGCGATCAACCTGCCGTCGTCGTTCAGCGGGTTCATCACGTCGGCCGGCCACCTCCACCTCGGCTTCCCGCTCGGCGATGCCTCGAAGATCACCGGTCAGATCCAGGCCCTGGGAATCTCCGGGTCGGTGAGGGAGACGGCGCGGGACAACTACGGCGATCCGTTGATGGTGCCGGGCACGTTCGCCGGCTCGCTGCGGCTGACCGGTGATCCCGCACTGCCCCCCGCCGCCTATGCCGGTGTGCCGGGCGCGGTGGGCCACTTCCCGCAGGTCAACGTCGACGGGATCGCGGCGTTCGGGCTGCGGACCGACCGTGGCAACATCGCCGGCGTCGACGCCGACGACTTCGCCGCGACGTTCGTGGCCGAGGCCGATGCCGGATCGGTCGGCATGCTCGACGCGTCGACGGGGGGATTCGCCGGCCACGTCCGCGCTCGCGGCGACATCGGCGGCCTGCGCAGTGTCCTCGAAGTCACCGGCACGCTGGTCAGCACGGCCGGCGACGTCGGCGCGGTCACGGTCTCCGTCGGCGGGTTCGCCGGATTCATCAAGGCGCACCGAGACGTGGCGGGGGTGCGTGCGTTCGGCGCCGTCGCCGGCCTGGGCATTTCCGACGTCAGTATCTCGGCCGAGGGCGCCGTCGGCCGGGTGGTCGGGCGGACGCACACCGGGTTCGGGATCAAGGGGCTCAAGCTCGACGCCGGCGGCACCGTCGCGGAGATCCGCGGTGTGTCGTACGGCCAGTTCGGCAGCCTCGGCGGCGGTGGCATCGTCGACGCCAATGTGGTGGCCGGCGGCATCGGATCGGTGTTCGGCGTCGGCTCGGGAGGCAGGGGGATCGAGAATTCGTCGTTCGTCACGCGCACGGTCCTCGATCCATCGGGCGTTCCGGACCGCAGCGCCGGCCTGATCGGCACTGTCTCCGGCCGCGGCTGGCTCGGCGGCCTCGTGAACGTCACCGTCGTCGCTCACTCCGACATCGGTACGATCTCCGGGGTCGCCGAACTGCGCGGCACCGGGATCGCACGTGGCTCCTACGACTCCCACTACGGCCGTATCGGGGCGATCGTCGCCGCCGGTGGTCCGGGCGAGGGCGGCATGGGGATCGATGCGAGCCGGTTCCAGGCGACCGATCTGGAGTTCGGTGGCATCGGCCGTGTGACCGCGTCGGCGAGCGCCGGCGGCCGTCACGCGATCTTCGACACCAAGATCCTCGCCGGGGGCAGCGGCATCGGTCCGGTGCGTGCGACCGTCCATGGCGGGGTCGATGGGAGCGGCATCGTCTTCGGCGAGATCCGCTCGTATGCCGGGCCGATCGCCTCGCTCGACGTCGTCGTCCGCTCGACGGAGGGCGAGGGGATCGTCAACGGCAAGGTGCAGGCGTCGGGTGATCTGGGGGCGCTGCGGGTCACGACGCTCGCCAAGACCGCGATCGCGCGGGGCGAGTTCACGTCGCGCGGCTCGTTCGGCCCGATCCGCGCCGAAGCGCAGAAGGGGGGCGTGGCGATTGACGGGGCGACGTTCTCGGCCCTCGGCCGGATCGCCGATCCTGCCGATCCGTCGTCGTGGGACGCCGATCCACTGGGCAATTTCGGCACGGTCACCGCGATCGCCGGGGGCACGGCCACCGACGCCCGTGGGATCGTCGATTCGACGTTCACGGCGATCGGCGGGTTCGGCAAGATCCTCGCCACGAGCCGGGGCGGCGCGGCCGTGACCGGCTCGACGTTCACCGCCGACAGCGACGGCAACGACGTCGGCTCGTTCGTCGCCATCGAGGCGATCAATACCGGCCGCCAGAAGGCCGATTCGGTCGGGATCAAGGATTCGACGTTCACCGGCGCCGGTATCGGGCCGGTGACTGCCCGGATCGTCACGATCGAAGGAGGTGAGGCGATCACCGGGTCCTCGTTCGAGGCGACGACCGCCATGTACGACGGTCTCGGCAACTTCGACGACACCGGCTCGATCGGCGCCGTCACCGTGACCAGTGCCGCGTCGGGCTTCGGCGGGATCGTCGGCAGCAAGGTGCTCGCCGGCGCCGCCGGGAGGATCGTCTCGGTCGCCGTCACCAGCGCCTCGGGGATCGGCATCGTCGACAGCACGTTCTCCGCGACGCGGGCCGACGTCGACCAAAACCGGTTCACCGGGTCGATCGGGCCGGTGACGGTGAACACCGGCCGGGCCGCGCGGGCGACGGCGAACACCGCCGGTATCCGCAACTCTTCGTTCGAGGCTCTGGCCGGCATCGGGGCGGTGACCGTGGATTCGATCGGCACGGGGATCGACGGCGCGACGTTCGATGCCGACGCCGACTTCGGCGGGATCGGCGACGTGCGCGGCAATCTCGGAGCGCTGACGGTCCGGGTGCCGGGGCGCAACGCCAGCGGTGTGATCGACAGCACGTTCACCGGGGCGAATCTCGGCGCGATCTCCGTGCGCCTGGCCGACAACGCCCTCACCGCCGGCGACGCGGTGGCCAACAGCACGTTCACGGCGCTGGCGGGCAGCATCGGCACCGTCACCGTCGTCCACGCCCGCGGGCTCTCGCCGACGACGCCCGGCACCGGCCTGGCGATTCGCGACTCGGTCTTCGAGGCGGTGACCGCGATCGGGGCGGTGTCGATCACCGGCCCGACATCGGGGGCGGAGTTCATCGTCACCGGTGGGCCGGTGATGCTGCGGGTGGCGGGCACCCCGTCGATCGCCTCGATCATGATCCGCGGCGCGAGCACCACCGGCGCCACATTCCGCACGCCGGCGGGCATCGGCCCGGTCACGCTCTGGAACCTGCCGACGGGCGCCGTGGCTCGGGTGACGCTCGAGGCCGCCAGCGTGGGCGATCTGTCGGTCGGCTCGAGTGCGGCCAATGCCGACGTCCGGATCACGACCACGGCCGCCACACTCGCGTCGGTGTCGGCCGGCGGGGATCTCACGCTTGCCGCCTCGTCGCTCGAGACCGTGGGCAACTTCTTCGTCGGTGGCCGGCTGACGCTGCTCGACGCCGGGTTGCGGCAGCTGCGCACGGTGTCGGGGTCGTTCTCGGTCGGGTCGTTGGCGACGACGTCGTCGACCGTGTCGATCGGCGCGCCGGGGAGCCTCACGAGTACGATCGGTGCGATCCGGATCACCGCCGCCAATGCCGGAAGCGGCGTCTACGAGTTCGCCTTCGCCAACTATCTCGGCAGTCCCAACGCCGTCGTCGGCGGCGTGGCCGCGATGGCCACGCCCGCACCGGGAACGCTCGTCAACGGCGTGCGGCTCGTGCGCGGGTGAGCGCGGGGGGCACCGCCGGGTTCCCGATCGACCGGCTCTGGTACGCTGCCGCGGTGCGGGCCGGTCGGCGGTTCGCCTTCGATGCGCGAGCCGCGAGGAGCCCGCGATGGCTTGGGTCGTCCTGTTCGTGATCGCCTGCTGCCTCGTGCCCGCCGCCCGCGCGGAGCCGCTCACCGAGACCCGGGCCGTGGCGTTCGCCCGGCTCGCGATGGCGGGGATCGCGAAGGAGTATCCCAACAAGCCGGCCGACGTCCTCGAGGGGGATGGCGACGTGCGCCCGCCGCGCTCGGTCCATCCCGCGTTCTACGGCTGCTACGACTGGCACTCCGCCGTCCACGGCCACTGGATGCTCGTCCGCCTCCTGCGGACCGTCCCGGGGCTGCCGATCGAAGGGGAGATCCGCGCGGCGCTGGCCGCCAACCTGACCACCGCCAACCTCGAGGCCGAGGCGGCATTCTTCGCCCGGCCCGGCTCGAAATCGTACGAGCGCCCCTACGGCTGGGCCTGGCTCCTCAAGCTCGCCGAGGAGGTCCACGACTGGGACGATCCGCAGGGGCGGGAATGGAACGCCGCCCTGCGTCCGCTGGCCGACGTGATCGTGAATGGCTACCTCGCCTACTACCCGAAGCAGACCTACCCGACGCGGAGCGGCGTCCATTCGAGCACCGCGTTCGGCCTCGCCTTCGCCCTCGACTACGCGCGGGCCGTCGGCCACGCCGACCTCCAGCGCCTCGTCGTCGAGCGGAGCGGCGCGTATTTCGGCCGCGACGAACGGCTCCCCGCCGCGTGGGAGCCGGACGGCGTCGACTTCTTTTCGCCGAGCCTGATGGAAGCCGATCTGATGCGGCGCGTCCTGCCGGCGGAGGAGTTTCGCCGCTGGTTCGCCCGGGCGCTGCCCGACGTGGCCGTCGGGGGGCCGCCGAGCCTGATGGCGCCGGCGACCGTCGCCGACCGCAGCGATCCGCAGATCGTCCACCTCGATGGCCTCAACCTCAGCCGGGCGTGGTGCATGCGGAACATCGCCGGCTCGTTTCCCGAGGGGGATCCGCTCCGCCGCACGCTCGCCGACGCTGCCGACCGCCATGCCGCCGCTGCGCTGCCGCACGTCGCCAGCGGCGACTACGCCGGCGAGCACTGGCTGGCGTCGTTCGCGACGCTGCTGCTCACCGGGGGGCGCTGAACAGGCGTCGGCCGCCGCTCACCCGAGGATCGGCAGGACGGCGCCGCCGTCGAGGAGATCGTAGGGGCGGCCGAGGGGATCGACCGCGGCGAGGTCGGTGATCCCCAGCGCCGCGTACACGGTCCGGGCGACGTCGGCGGGATGCACCGGCGAGCCGGCGGGGTACTCGCCGCGCGGATCGGTGCGGCCGTGGACCGTGCCGCCCCGCACCCCGCCGCCGGCGAAGACCACGCTCATGCACGCCGTCCAGTGGTCGCGGCCGGCGCCCTTCACGCCGCCGGAGCGGGGATCGCCGATCCGCGGCTTGCGCCCCATCTCGCTGGTCACCAGCAACAGCGTCGAATCGAGCAGCCCGCGGTCGGCGAGGTCCGCCACGAGCGCCGAGAAGGCGCGGTCGAACTCGGGGAGGAGGTTGTCGCGGAGGCAGGCGAAATTGGCGGCGTGAGTGTCCCAGCCGCCGCCGCTGGCGCACTTCTTCGACACCACCTCGTCTTCCTCCGACCAGAAGACGGTGATGAACGGCACGCCGGCTTCGACGAGCCGCCGGGCCATCAACAGGCTCGTGCCGTTGATCGTCGGGCCGTAGCGTTCGCGCAGGGAGGCCGGTTCACGCCCGATGTCGAAGGCGCCGGCCGTGCCGGCGGCGGCGAGCAGCTCGAACGTGCGCTGCTGCTGCCGCGAATAGGTGCCGACCGCCGCCTCGTGGTCGAGGCCCCGGCGCAGCGAATCGAGCGACTCGAGGAGCACGCGCCGGTCGGACAAGCGCCGCATGCCGTCGGCCTCGACGACGAGGTCGGGCACGGTGAACGACAGCGGGTCGGCGAAGTCCCCCTTGAGGAAGAACGGATCATGTTCGCGGCCGAGCCGGCCGGCGAACTGGCCGGGACGGGTGTACGGCGGCTTGCTCGGGCGGTAGGGGAGCGTGAACGTCTGGGGCAGCGACGGATGGCGCGGGCGCCGGGCACCGACGACGCAGCCGATCGAGGGCCAGTCGTCGGGCTGCGGGCGGCGGTCGTTGCCCTGCGTGCGGAACGTGAGGTCAGGGGCGTGGCCGGTGAGGTTGAAGTAGTAGCCGGCGTGGTGGTCGCCGGTCGCCTGCCCGCCGTCGGTGAGGCCGTGGACGAGCGCCAGATGCTTCGCTTCGCGGGCCAGCAGCGGCATGTGCTCGCAGATCGTGACGCCGTCGGCGCCGGTGGCGATCGGACGGAACTCGCCGCGGAAATCCGACGGCGCGTCCGGCTTCATGTCCCACATGTCGACGTGGGACGAGCCGCCGCAGAGGAAGAACAGGATCGCGGAGCGTGCCTGGCCGGTCGCCGCAGCGGCCGTGCCAACCCCGGTCAGGCCAGCGAGCGCCGCGCCCGAGGCCTGGAGGACGGTGCGCCGCGAGGGCCGGCCGGGGAACAGGCTGGTGGGGGGAAAAGTCATCGCGAGGAGCCTCTGCGCGGGGCGGCACCCGGGCGGAAGGATACCAGCCGGCGGGCTCGGGCCCGGAGGCCTCCTTCCAGTGGATGCGCAACCCCGTGGCAGACGGCGTGTTGCGCCCGTGTGGCAGCCGCGCTGCCCGGAGCGGACCGTTCGGGTAAACTTGTAGCCGCCCGTCCGCCGATCCCCAACCGAGAGGGGCGATCGGCACCAGCCCCGATCCGACGGTGCTCGCCTGCGGGCGTTGCCCCCGCCATCCGCTTCTCGCCGGAGACCTTCCGATGCTCCAGATCCGTGGGCGTGCCCTCGGGGCCGGCGGCTTTTGCGACCGTGTCGGCCGCCGGCGGTTCATCGAGATCGGCGGTCTGGGGGCGTTTGGTCTCGGCCTGCCGGCGCTGCTCCGTGCCGAGCATTCCGGTGGTGTTCCTGGCGGCATCAAGGGCAAGCGGTCGGTGATCCTCGTCTGGATGCACGGCGGCCCGTCGCAGCTCGACACGTTCGACATGAAGCCCGAGGCTCCGGCCGAGGTGCGCGGGCCGTTCGAGCCGATCGGCACCAACCTGCCGGGACTCGACATCTGCGAGCTGCTGCCGCGGCACGCCAAGGTGATGGACAAGTGCACGGTGATCCGCAGCTTCTCGCACGGCAACGCCGATCACTGGGCGGCCGCGCACTGGATGCTCACCGGCCGGCTCGGCGCGACAGGCGGCGACCGCAAGCCGCGTTATCCGTCGATGGGGGCGGTGGCCAGCCGGCTCCTCGGTCCGAAACTGCCCGGGGCGCTGGCCGCGGTCAACATGAACGACGGCGGCTTCGGGTTCCACGGCGCCGCCTGGCTCGGCGTCAACCACAACCCGCTCCAGTGTGGGTCGTTCAGCTACGGCAACGAGGCGGGAAGCCTGCCGGCGAGCGACGCCAAGAGCTTCGCGCTGGCCGACGGTCTTTCCGAGAAGCGGCTCATCGACCGGGTCGCCCTCCGCGGCCAGCTCGACGCCCTCAAGCAGCGCGTCGACGAGGAGCGGGTCTTCGACCAGATGGACTCGGTCGAACAGCAGGCGATGGACCTCGTGCTCTCCGGCAAGGTGCGCAAGGCGTTCGATGTCGGCGCGGAGCCGGCCGAGGTTCGCGACCGCTACGGCGCCGGCTGGGGGGAGCAGGCGCTGCTCGCGCGGCGGCTGGTCGAGGCGGGGGTCCGCTACGTCTCGCTCAACACCGGCTACTTCGACGACCATGGCAACATCGGCCCGGCGCTCAAGGACAAGCTCCCGCGCCACGACCGCGCCGTGGGCACGCTGATCGCCGACCTCGCCGAGCGCGGCCTGCTCGACGACACGCTGGTCGTCGTCGCCGGCGAATTCGGCCACACGCCCGTGATCAACAAGGACGCCGGCCGCGACCACTGGCCGCAGGCCCAGAGCATCCTCCTCGCCGGCGGTGGCTACCGGCACGGGCAGGTGATCGGCAGCACCAACGCCAAGGCCGAGCATCCGACCTCGCGGGCGATCGGCGTCGAGGACTTCTGTGCGATCGTCTACCACGCGATGGGGCTGTCGATCGAGGACACCGTGGTCGACCTCACTGGCCGTCCCACGCAGCTCGTGCCGGGCGGCCGGGTCCCGGCGGAACTGCTCTGAACCGCTCCCTTTCCTGACGCCGGGAACGTCGCCATGCCGCGCCTGCCGGGCGGTCGACTCTGCCTGTCGATCGCGTTGGTCCTGGGAACCGCCTGCCCGCTCGCCGCCGAGGGCCCGGCGGGGCGCGATTGGCGTCAGTGGCGCGGGCCGGCGAGCGACGGCCATGCCGTCGGCAGCGGCATCCCCTCGGCATGGTCGTCGTCCGCCAACCTCCTCTGGCGCACGCCGCTGCCGGGCAAGGGGGGAGCGACTCCGTGCGTCGCCGACGGTCGGATCTTCCTCACCAGCAACGACCTGTCGATCGGCGGCGGCGACGGGCTGGTGGTGATGTGCGTGAACGCCGCCGACGGCCGCGTCCTCTGGAAGCGCCCCGTCGCCACCGGCAACCAGGATGCCCGGGCCGGCGAGGGCAACTCCGCCTCCCCGTCGCCGACCACCGACGGGAAGTTCGTCTGGAGCCTGTTCGGCACCGGGATCCTCGCCTGCCACACCGTCGGCGGCGAGGAGCGCTGGCGGATCGACCTCGGCGAGCGCTTCGGGCCGATCGACATCCAGTTCGGTCTGACGTCGACTCCGGTCCTCGACGGCGACGGACTGTATCTCCAGTTGATTCACGGCCCGATGCGGATGGACGACCCGACGCGCGTCGGCAAGGTGATCCGCCTCGACGCGCGCAGCGGCCGCACGGTGTGGGCGGTCGAGCGCGCCACCGACGCGGCCTTCGAGTGCAAGCATTCCTACGCCTCGCCGCTGCTCTACCGGCACGACGGGCGCGAGTTCCTCGTCGTCCACGGCGCCGACTGCACCACCGGCCACGCCCTGGCCGACGGCCGTGAGCTGTGGCGGTTCGGCGGCCTCAACGGCCCGACCGCGACCAACCCCAAGCCGCACGACGCCACGTTCCGGTTCGTCGCCTCGCCGGGACTCGCCCCGGGGCTGATCGTGCTGCCGACGGCGAAGGGGGGGCCGACGGTGGCGCTCGAGGTGAGCGACCGTCTCGCCGGCGACTGCACGGGGAGGCGCGAGGTGGTGCGCTGGGTCAATCCGCGCACCCCCGACGTCGCCTGCCCGCTCGTCGCCGACGGCCTGGTCTACCTGCTCCACAACGACGGCCAGTTGCAGTGCGTCGATGCCGCCAGCGGGGAGAACGTCTACGTCTCGCGGACGCACACCGGCCAGCACCGCTCGAGCCCGGTGCTCGTCGACGGCAAGCTCTATTTCGGCTCCAACGACGGCTGGGTGTCGGTGGTCCGCGCGGGGCGCGAGTTCGAGCTGGTCGGGTCCGTCGACGTCGGTGAGGCGGTGAGCGCGTCGGCGGTCGTCGCCGACGGCGTGCTCTATCTGCGGTCGGCCGAGGCGCTGTACGCGATCCAGTCGGGCGCGGCGCCCGGCGAGTGATCGACGCGGTCGCGGTCGCCGGTCAGGGGGCGGTTCGGCCCCGGACGGTCAGCCGCGCGATCTCGTCGTCACCGAGTGCGCGGTCGAACACGGTCACCTCGTCGATCCGTCCCTCCCAGTTGGAGTCGTTGTCGCTGCGGCCGCCGACGAACAGGTGCGGGATCGCGCCGAGCGCCCCGGCGGGGCAGGCGACGTCGATGTCGGGCGCGCCGTCGAGCCAGACGCGAACGCGCTCCCCGTCGCGGACGATGACGACGTGGGCCCATGTCCAGCGCGGGATCGTGCCCCGGCCGACGGCGACGGGCTCCGGCCCCGCGCCGTGGAGGAACAGCAGCCGTCCCGCGTGCGGGCCACTCCCGGCGAGGCCGAGGTGGTCGCCCGAGGTCCCGAGGCCGTGGTCGGGGCCGCGCGAGATCGCCCACCCCGCGACCGGCCGGGCGCCGTCGGGCATGCCGTTCCAGACCCAGGCCGAGACGGTCGTATCGCCGCCGACGCGGTCGAGGCGGGCGCGGATCCGCCCGCCGGCGGTGCAGGCGGCGCGGGCGACGGCGTGCGGCCCGCAGAAGGCGGGGCCCTCGGGGCCGGACAGCGCGTGGGTGATCCCCGGCTCGTACAGCGCGTCGTGCCCGCGGCCGCTGGCATCGGCGGCGTGCGGACCGGTGAGCTCGTCGAGGCGCCAGCACGCCCACGGGGCGAGCGCCAGCGTGGCCTCGAGGAGCGGGCCGGCGGGGAGGCCGTCGGGGCGGCGCGGTCGGCCGCTGACCTCCTCGAGCAGTTCGAGGGCGGCGGCGGCGATCTTCGGCTCGGCGGCGGTCTCGAGCCCCGCCGAGCGCGCCGCCCAGGTGTTGTAGCCGCCGAGGGGATGCTGCTCGGGGGGCGGGATGTAGCCGTCGCCGCCGTTGGCCAGTTCGATCACCATCGTCGCGGCGAGCGGGCTGGCGGCCTTGAGACGCAGGCCGGTGATCGCGTAGGTCTCGCACGGCGTCGTGGCGATCGCGATCGGCCCGACGCGCAGCGCCTGCACCACGACCTCGGTGCGCTGGCGACG
>Ga0194129_10007522_pt1 | contig 12917 bp, 9 predicted proteins | sample TA2KigCa35mmetaG_FD_150862 | JGI IMG/M metagenome (GOLD analysis project Ga0194129, IMG submission 150862) | Freshwater microbial communities from Lake Tanganyika, Tanzania - TA2015038 Kigoma Deep Cast 35m | ecosystem: Environmental > Aquatic > Freshwater > Lake | place: Tanzania: Lake... | reverse complement strand
TATTATAAAATTAATATGATTAATAATTATTATAATATTCCGGCGGTTCCTTGTGAAAGCCGTGAAAAAATACATCACGGAGAAATTTCAGCAGAAAAATGTAGCGGTCTAAATCCAGACACCGTTTTTGAAACTTTATATCCATCCATTGCGAACCCGCTCATTAATTACACTTCTGAAATAGGTTATATGGAAGGGAGCCCAATATCTGAGAATGCTGTATCCGCGATTGAATGTGCGCGAGAATGTAGTCGTAAAAGTGGTTGCGAAGCGTTCGTTTCCGAGAAAAAACCGAATCAGTGTGTTTTACACAGGGGGGCTCCGACACAAGGAAGAGCAAAAGGGACTGCGAAAGAGGATGAATCATATGAAACATCAATTTTTACAAGGAATCAACTGATTGATAATACATCTTGTCATGATATGCGTAATAATTTCACAGAACTGAATCAAAAACACTATTTCACTGAGAGGCCAATTGATACACTTAATGATGCTGATTTATCTGTTGATGAATGTATGGGGGCCTGTTTTTATGATAAATCTTGCCAAGCCATTGAGTTTAAAGAGTCAAAGGATTCCTGTAAAATGTATGGGAATCGTGGAAATATTAGAAGGAATGTCGGAAATTATTCGACAACGTATTTAAAAAAGCCGATTCCTGAACCGAACAGGTTTGGTGCCAAAGATTCAATGAGTCAGTATTATCGCAAATACGATAAGAAAGGAAAAGTAGGAGATAGCTTCTGTGAGTTGGTGGATGATAAATGTATGACTTCTTATATTGTTGGTCCAAATGGGCGAATCGGTCCAAAGAATCCGATAAATAAGAGAGATGGTATTACAAAGCCAAATCTTTGTATCCCACCGAACTGTATTCCTACCGCACCAGCTACTGGATTACAGGGCAAATTACGCATAAATGGGGATGTTCGTTTGGAGTGTCCTCCGGATAATAAAGATTGCAATGCCCGAATGAATTACGTCCCTTATCAAAAGGCGGATTTTATGGGTCTTCCTACGGATAATGGTGAAACAAATCCGGCGAATCCTTATTTACCATACACATCTGATTTTGATAAATACAAAAACTTAGAGTTTAAGGTTGGGAATAATGTAAAATACGGTTGTAGTGTTAAACAAATAGATGATAGCGCCAAGCCTAAACCGAACGCATTCGAATTTCACGAACAGTGTGGTGAGTGGTGCTTAGAAGACGTTGGTTGTGGCGCATATTCATACGAGCTCGGGAACGATGGAAAAGCGCGTTGTAGTTATTTTAATAATATTGGAATGAAGCCATTAAAGGAGAGTCTGACATATTCAGATAAGACAACCAGCTTTATAAAGAGGGGAAATAAATTGATTCAGGACCCAAATCCGAATCTAACGAAAAAGCCATATTTTAATACATTTGGAACTGGCGATATCGGTTTAGAAAAAGTAAGTGTTTGTATGCCAAAGAAAGAGAAAGTAGTAAAAATGATTATGGAATCTAGAATAAATGATGGAGATGATACAAAATGTATAGAGAATTTTAGAGGAGATAATGTAGGTAGTTGTTCAACTACGCAGTATAAATGTTGCCCAGACGGAAAAATAGCAAAAAATGATAATCGCGGAAGCAACTGTCCGACACCTTTGACTGATTGTAAAAAAACATTATATGGGTGCTGTTCCGATGGAATTAATTATAAAATGTCAAGTGATTCAAAATACGATGGGTGTCAAGATAGAGGTAAAGATATTTGTTTGAATAGTAAATATGGCTGTTGTGAAGGAACTGTTATTCCGAAAGAATATATTTGTGAGGGTAATGAAATGAAAGGTTCCGATTTTTGTAAAAATGAATTGAATCAGACAATTACAAATTGTGAGCAATCTTTTCGGGGAGTGGCTGACCCAATGAACCAATACACCAATTCTACGGTTGCTGGAACATATAATTTTAAAAATGGAGACTATTCTTATATAAGTAATGAGATTGGAAGAAGTTGTAAAACAAATTATGATTGTAAAATTGGAGCTGAAATGTGTATTAATGGATTCTGTCAGAGATACAATAAAGCGACATATAACGCAATGAACTCGATAAATACCGCATATAAAGGAAAACAGAGTGGCGTTTTTATGAATCAGTTTCCTTGCGGTTGTAATCCAGTTGGACTTAGTCAGACATGTCCAGATAAATATGAGCCTATTTGCGGAGCTGATGGTATTACTTATAAAAATGACTGTCATGCGAAAAAGTCTGGCATTGATACACAATATTATGGAATATGTAAAAATGATGTTGAACATTTTGAAAATAAGTTGGGTGTTGGGTCAAAATACAGTTTCAATCCATATATATTCATCATTTTCTTCGTTGTGTTTGTAATATTTATTTTATTGATGAAAATGGCTTAAAGAAAATAATCTATATATTAATTAAATATATCAACATGCCAAATAATAAAGGAGGTAAAAAGTATAAGAAAGCAAAGAAAACGACGTTTGATACACCGCCGTTTATAATTGCTGATGAAGGACAGCAATATGCGCGTATTGTTCGTAAATTGGGAGACAAGCGGTTCGACATTATTTTACAAGATAGCGCTAAAAAAGCAGTTGGGAGGGCTCGTGGTGCCTTAAAAGGATGGCAAGATATTAAATCAGAGGATATCGTTTTAGTATCTGGTCGCGATTTTAGGAACAGTGAAGAAGAAAAATACGTTGAACAGACGTATGATATTTTGGGATATTATACGAAAGAACAGGTTCGCAAATTGATTAAGTTGGGAAAACTCAGGAGCTACGCCTTTGATGATATAAAATCCGCAAATCATCCGGCAAATTCGAATGTGGTTTTTGTTGGTGCAGATGAGATTGATAGTGATGAAGATGACAGTGAGAGCAGTCATGAGGTGGTAAAATTACAGCAAAACCGACGATTTGAAGTTTCATCTGATAGTGAGTCTTCTGATACGGATGACATTGATGGAATTTAGAGTTGTAGAATATGGAATTATTGTTTTTAGATAAAGTTAAATATATGAATTTCATATATTTTAATGAATTAGGAAATAATAAAAATTAGAATTCAATTAGAATTCAATTAGAATTCAATTATAATTCAATTATACAAATGACTGATAATATCAAAACCTGACTTGTTTTTCCTTTTTGAAATCTCTTCATTATCCATCATAGCTTTGAGTCCGTTTTCCAAATCTTCCAGTGTAAGTTTCTTTTTGACTTCATTATCCAGAGTAAAAACACGACGTGAATGTGTAATTTTACTTTGTTGAAGAAGATTTTCTAAATCGCCACCGTTAAATTCAAATATTTTCCGATTCTCTTCAAAAAAATTCATCAGTTTCTTTTCCTCCGCAATAAGTTCCCATTTATAATCAACCAGCAATTTTTTAAATATTTTCATCAGGTCCTCATGCGTGTATTCATCAATCGTATAACGAAATGGAAATCTTCTTTCTAATCCAGCGTTATAAGAAAAGAAACATTCCTTTAATGAATTTTTGTATCCGACTATAATACAAATAAACTCACTCTTCTCTTCACTCAAATTCTGATTAATTGTATCGATACATTCCTTTGAAAAACTATCACGTTGTTCAGAATTTCCAAGGCTATAAGCTTCATCTATAAGAAGAACTCCGCCTTTTGCGGAATCAATAGCTTTCTGAGTTTTGATTGCGGTCTGACCAAGATATTGACCCACCAAATCACTCCTTTTAACTGATGTAACTTTCTCCTTTTTAAGAAATCCGAGTTTCGCATAGATTTTCCCCAAGATTTTGGCAATTTCCGTTTTACCTGACCCCGGCGGTCCCTCGATAATAGTATGCATCATATGCGCATTCTTCTCCTCGAAGTCTTGAAGAAAGTAGATGACCTGATTTAAAATTGATTTCTTCAACTTGGGCATTCCAATCATCCGCTTTAATTCTGTCAGTGGTTCCACTAACTTACTGAGAGCCTCCATATTGATATTATATTTCTTGTGTTCTAATGGATTATAAATTTTCGCCAATTCAATCAAATCATCAATATCATTTATTTCTTTCGTGATACGAACAAACTCATATTCGATGGGAGGTTTCTTTTCTAGTTCTCTTTGTCTCTCGTGATATTTTCCAATTATGAAATCAATGAATTCCTCATCACTATCATCGCCTCCGCCACCCCCTCCAGATGAATATCGGTCAGTCCGCATTGTATTTGTCGCAGTTATTTTAGAAGTCTTCGAACTAATATGCGTATTATCAGAATCACGGTCCCTTTTTGGAGTGTCTTTTTTCATTATATATATAATAATAATTTCTTTAATATAAAAAAATTGAAATAATTATTTCCAAAACAATTTAAATATAATCTACTACATAATTATAATGGCTACCACACTTGTATCTCAAATTCAAAATAAAAATAGTAATGGGAAAATTATAAGCAATTCATATTTTTCCGACAAACGCCGAATTGTTCGTCATCAAATCGACGGATTCGACAATTTTATCGACAATAAAATTTACGAAATTTTAGATGAATATAATTCGAACCCGAAGAATGTCATTTACGCCGATTACGACAAAGAGTTAGAGAGAAATAAATTGGAATATCACATCAAATTCGGTAAAATTTACATCAGTCGCCCAATTATTCAGGATGACCAGAGCAGTATTCGTCAAATGTTTCCCAACGACGCCCGTCTTCAAAAGCTGACATACAGTCTCACGTTGAAAGTTGACATTTATCATAAGTTGGTCGAATATCAGTCGAATGGGCAACCAAAAGAGACTGAGTTCACTCCACTCTTAGCCCATCAGCTTGGAAAAATACCTCTGATGCTTCAATCGAAGTATTGCGTTCTGAATGATACCTCAAACGAGACTCTTACCGATATGGGAGAGGACAAGTATGATTATGGAGGGTATTTCATTGTGAATGGGAATGAAAAGGTCATTGTCGCACAGGAAAGACAGGCCGAAAACATTGTCTATTGCTTCCATCAAGGAAAAACCCAGAACAAATTCTCCCATAAATGTGAAATCCGGAGTGTTTGCGAAAACTCGCCGTATAATGTTAAAAATGCGGAGGTCAAGCTTACCGCGAAAGACATTACATCAGGTAAAACGATTAAAGTGAAAATTCAGGGAATGCGTCAGGAGCTTCCTCTGTTCGTCGTATTTCGGGCCCTCGGAGTTATCTCTGATAAGCAAATCGTCAATTCAATTCTCTACAACTTGGACGATGCAGAGGTCGCCCCCTATTTTGAGTTGCTCCGGCCATCCATCGAGGAGGCATCCCAAATAAGGGACCAACAGACAGCACTCGAATATTGTAGCAAATACGTTATTTTACAGACTGGTATTAAACAGAGCACTTTTCAGTCGTCAATTTATAAAATATCCCAGACACGGACATCAATCATCGAGGAATTCCTTCCCCATCTTGGAAATAGCGCGTTTAAGAAATCTATATTCTTAGGATATATGACTTTTCGATTATTACAGAGCTATCTCAATAATGATTACGCCGACCGCGACTCCTTCTTGAATAAGCGCGTCGATACCACTGGCGAGAATATGGCATCCCTTTTTCGAACGAATTTCAAGAAGATGATGCGAGACGTTGAGCATAAGTGTCGTCAAGAATTACAGCGCCATCGCTTCGATGAAATCGCTTCGACACTCCATCGCAAAATTAAGAAGAGCGATATTGAGAGCGGGATGAAGTATGGTTTATCTACGGGAAACTGGGGCTTACAGAGTAAGGATAACAAGAAAGGAATCGCCCGTATGTTGAACAGGTTGAGCTATTTGAGCTTTCTGTCGGATATGCGGAAGGTTCAGGCCCCAATGAAAACTACTATGAAGAACCAGCAACCCCGTTTGCTTCATAGCACTCAGTGGGGTCGCATTTGTCCAGCGGAGACCCCCGAAGGAGCTCCCGTAGGTATCGTCAAGAATCTGGCTATGCTAACGGTTATCACGATTGCGTCAAGCACACAGCCCATCCGCGAATTTATTATTCATCAGGGAATGAGACAGATTGAGGATATCCATTCAGAGACGATTTACGGAAAGTGTAAGGTCTTCATTAATGGAGATTGGGTGGGTATTCACGAAAAACCGGCGGTTCTCTTGGGGGAACTCCGGAAGATGCGCCGGAATGGAGAGATAAATATTTATACTAGCATCTCTTGGAACATCCAGATGAATGAGATTCATATTTCTACAGAAGGCGGTCGTCTTACGAGGCCACTGATTATTGTTGAGAATAATAAATCGTTGGCTACTGAGGAAATCCTTGCGAAGTTGAATACGAATGAGCTCGAATGGGACGATTTGCTATTTGGGAAGCACGTCTGTATTGAATATTTGGACGTCGCAGAGGAGAATACCGCGATGATTGCGATGAACCCAGAAGATTTGGAGGGTAATTTGCGCGAGAATGACAAATTTTTTGAATACACGCACATTGAGATTGACCCGAATTTGATGTTCGGTGTTATCGGAGTGAATGGTCCTTTCACGGACCACCAACAGGCGCCCCGTGTTATCTATTACTGCGCCCAATCGAAACAGGCGGTCGGTATCTATTCAACCACATACGAGAACCGCTTTGATACGAGTGGGAACGTCCTGTATTATCCCCAGAAAGGTATTATTACAACTGATAACTCAGAATATACAAATATCAACAAGATTCCAAATGGCCAAAATATTGTTGTCGCTATTATGTGTTATACTGGCTACAATCAGGAGGACAGTGTCATCGTTAATAAATCATCTCTGGACCGCGGGATGTTCGTTTCGACCTATTTCCGGACTTATGAGGGAAAGGAGCAAAAGAACCAGAGCACTTTGGAGGAGGAGAAATTTTGTAAGCCCGTCAAATACAACCCCAATGGGACGCCGAGGACCGCGGGGATGAAGGAGGGGAGCAGTTATGGAAAGTTGGAGGAGAATGGTTTTGTTAAAGAGGGGACCCGCGTAAATGGTGGAGACGCAATTATTGGAAAATGTATCCCGTTGAAGACGACGACGGACGATGAAATCAAGTATCGGGATTCCAGCACTTTTGTGAAGAGCACTGATAGTGGAATTGTTGATAAGGTTTATGTGAATAAGGATGGAGAAGGGTTCAAGTTTGGGCGCGTTAGGGTCCGAAGTGAGCGCATTCCAGAGATTGGAGACAAGTTTTGCTTGAAGGGGGACTGCGAGGTTCTTACTACGGCGGGATGGGTTCCAATTCGAGAGATTGGAATGGACCATCAGGTGGCGACTCTTGTGGATGGCCGGATTGAGTATGTCGCACCAGAGGAAGTTTATAGCTTCGGATATAACGGGGCGATGTATTGTATTCGGTCAGATTTGGTTGATTTGGATACGACGATTGACCACGATTTGTATGTTCGGGTTGATGGAGAGAATGACTATCGACGGATTCGAGCGATTGAGGTTCTCGGAAAGAAGTATCAGTTCAAGAAGAATTGCGATAAGGACGGAGAGCTCGTTCAAGAGAATCCGATTGTTCAATTTGGGTTGAGTATTCGAAATGGGCGCGAGAAGGATTTTCCGGAGTGGGTCTGGGCCTTGGGAAAGAAGCAGTCCCGATTGCTCATTGATCGAATTATGGACAAAGAATATAAGACGGACTCAAAGGTATTTGCGGATTATCTTATGCGCCTGTCAATCCACGCTGGAATAAGCGCGAATGTGATTGAGAATAATGGGGGTTATCGCGTTGTTTTGAATAAGGATGAAAATGAGCCCGTTGTTGGCGCTGTTAATGAGTCAGTTTATCATTATGAGGGCGACGTCTATTGTCTTCGTGTTCCCTCTCACGTGTTTATGGTCCGACAGAATATGAAGAATGTGTGGGTCGGAAATTGCTCTCGTTATGCGAATAAATCGACGTGTGGTATTACTTTCACGCAGGAGGACATGCCTTATACGAAAGACGGAATCGTCCCCGATTTGATTATTAATCCGATTGGTTTCCCTAAAAGAATGACTATCGGTCAGTTGATTGAGACGGTCGCCGGAAAAATGGGTGCAATAAAGGGATACTCTATTGATGGAACTCCTTTCACAAAGATGGACCCCAATGATTTGGGCGCGATTTTGGAGAAGGAGTGTGGATTTCAGAGGAATGGATTGGAGGTCTTATACAATGGGCGGACCGGTGAGCAGATTGAGTCGATGATTTTCGTGGGGCCCAGTTATTACCATAGGTTGAAGCATATGGTCGCCGACAAAATCCACTGCTTGAAGCCAGACCACGATGTTTTGACATTGGCGGGATGGAAGGCTATTCCGGAGATTACAATGGCCGATGAAATTGCGTGTTTGATTGATGGGAAATTAGTCTATCGGAAGCCGATGAATGTTTTTCATTATCCTGACTATAAAGGGAAGATGTATCGCGTCAGTAATCAGCACATTGATTTGGACACAACGGCGAATCACAGGATGTATGTTTCTCAGAGCCGGAAATTGGACGAGTATGAGTTTGTTCGGGCGGATGAAATTGAGGGGAAGCACTTGCGCTATAAGAAGAGCGCCGAGTGGGATGCTCCGGACTATCAGTTCGTTCTTCCGGCGTTCGCAGATAAGCCGGAGAGGGCCCTTGATATGGAGGCGTGGCTTATTTTTTTCGGCATGTGGATTACTGAGGGATGGACGATTGATAAGAAGAGGGTAGCAATATATTTAAAGAAGGATACTGTGAAGAAGGTTTTTGAGGAGGCGACGAAGCGCTTGGGATATGAAGTTGATAAGATATTCGGATTCAAGAAATGGACGATTCATGACGCGCAGTTGGCGAATTATATGAATGAGTTTTCGGTCGGTGAGCAGAACAAGTTTCTTCCGGCGTGGGTATTCAATTTGAGTCAGAATCAGGCGCGGATTTTGGTTGAGAGTATTGGAAATTCGATTACTTATTCAACAAAATCGTCGCGACTGGCGGACCAATTTACACAGTTGTGCTTACACGCTGGATGGTCCGCTACGAAGACTACACATATTCAGAAGGGGGATGTGTCCGAGATGAATGAGAGGACGCGGGTGGTTAGCAACTATGATTTATTTCGTGTGAGTGTTAATAAGAAGTTCAATAATCCGGAGGTGAATCGGGGTCATTACACGAAGAAGGTCGTTAAGGAGGATGAGCTCTATGATTATGAGGGGCCAGTCCATTGCGTAGAAGTGGAGGGGAACGTGTTTATGGTTCGGAGAAATGGGAAGCCCGTTTGGACGGCGAATAGCAGGAGCTCTGGACCTTACAGTCAGCTCGTTCGCCAACCGAGCGTTGGAAGAGCGCGCGATGGTGGTTTGCGTGTTGGAGAAATGGAGAAGGATGCTATGTTGTCGCATGGAACGGTCCAATTCTTGAAGGAAAGGATGTTCGATGTTTCGGACAAGTATTTCGTTACGCTTTGTAAGGATACTGGGATGATCGCAGCGGTCAATAAGGAGAAGAATATTTACAATAGTTTGTATAGCAATAACAATACTGACTTCGTTCGCGTTCAGATTCCATACGCATCTAAGTTGTTGATGCAGGAGTTATACACGATTGGAATTGTTATGAAATTGAAAACGGATGCGCCGGATGATGGAGATAAGAAGAAGGCGAAGGCTGCGAAAGAGAAGGAGATTAAGGATTTGTAGGAAATGAAAATTTAGCTTGAATTACAATTAAAAAATAATTTAAAAGAAATCAATATTCGTGAAAATAAAAACACGCATGAACTTCCAGAAATAAATTCATCAGGAAAATATAAAATAAACCCAATAAAAATAATGGTTAAAAAAAATTATTTAGTGCGAATGAACATTATATTTTTTGGATTGAATCGAGAAACTGGTATATATGAATATGTTATTTATCTTAATCCAGACTTTTCTCGCAGTGGTGGTGGTTCTCCAATAATGTGTAAAAAAAGAAATGATGATGGAACAATAGTTGAACTTAGTCATGAACAGTTTTTGGATATCAATATTAGAGAATTGAGTATTTTAATTTATAATTTACTTATTAAACATCAACAAAATAAGAAATTATTACATGAGAATTTTTTCATATATTTATTAAATTTTGTATTACCTCTTATATTAGAGAAATATAAAAAAGTTAATAATGAAAATTTACATAATATTGTTGGTAAAATACAAGAGATTGTTAGTGATACTCCACCGAATAATACGAATAATCTGGAGCTTCCTCCTAAAAGAATATAATATATTACAAATAAACCTGTATAAAAACACCGATATTATCAGTAAAGAGATTTTTAAGTTCTTGTTCAATTGAAAGTCCAATTTTTCTAAAATTGAAGTTTAAAATGACTTGATTACAATTCTGTTTTCCTGCGTATGAAATGACGTCCTCCCCGTGAAAAGTCATATACAAATATTCTGGGACAGACCGGTCTTTGATACTTATTCCGCAGAATGTTATATAAATTAGCCGGTTCCTCTTGATAGCATCGCGAATGCGTTCATTGAAATCGAAGTAGTTCGTAATTGTATTTCCGGACTGGTCTAAATAATAAAATTGGAGGCTATTATCGCTGACTGTGTTGGGCATGACCTCGATGATTAAATTATTACCACGGATTCCATTAATTGTCGCAACCGTATTCAATGTCGCCGCCATAAATAATATAAAGATAATTAAATTATATAATGTAATGGAAACACCACCAACAGAAATAATAATAGGAAATGAATTAACAATCGAAAAAATAGCAGAAATATTTCCAAAACCGAACGGGGATTATGAAAAGTTGCGGATAACTGATGTCGGAATGTATAGTATAACCAAGAAGAACGAGTCCTTTTTTATTTCCAGCCTGATTACGAAATATTTCGGGGATAATAAGATAACGATTACAGATAGCACGGCGTGTTGCGGGGGGAATACGATTGGATTCCTATTAAATTCGCAAGTCCAGCGCGTAAATTCCATTGAAATCGACGAATTACACTTTTCCATTTTACAGAATAATGTGAATTTGTATAAGGAGGCGTGTAAGGTATTTTTGTATCACGAGAATTATCTGAATTGTGCGAAGGCTCTGACGCAGGACGTAATATTCTACGATTTACCATGGGGGGGTAAGAAATATATGGAGAAGGAAGAAGTTAAGCTGGGACTATTTGATAAATCGGGGAATTTTATTTCGATGACGAGGATTGTAAATGAGATGAAGGACCATTCTAAATTACAGATATTGAAGGTTCCTCTGAATTTTTCATTCACTGATTTTCTGAGGGATGTAGATTATGTAAAAATAAAGATACATAAAATATACAATAAATTCAATAAGAAGCTCTGTTATTTTATTATTATTTTAATTAATTAGGTATCTATTTTCTTTTCGAGTTCTTTTTTTATTTGGTCTATTTGTGATGCGATATTATCTGATTTCTGTTTTGCTTCAAGTGCCATGGCGTTAGTTGTTGTTATTTGTGTTGAAAGCATATTAATTTGTGCTTGAAGACCGCTTTCGGGTTGTGGTTGTGGTTTCTCAGGAGGAGGTCCGGCTATGGGTTTTTGAGGAGGAGGTGGATTTGTTATGTGTTCATTAATTGGAGTCATTGTTAAAGAGAAAAATAAACAAATTAATATTATTATAATTATCTTCATTTATATTAAATGAAGATAATTATATTTTACATTTTTTTAATCCTTATATTTATTCCAATCTTATTTAAGATAGTGTTTATAACAAGAACAGTTGAAGAAGGTTTTAAAGATAGGAATAAAAAAGAGAAAAAAATTAAAAAAGGGAAAAATAAAAAAGTTATTTATAAAATGATTGGAGATAACGGGTCTTATAGTTTTTTATATGGAAAAAACACGATTGAAATATTACCATCTAATAAAAAAGATAAAATAACAGATTTATATTTTCATTATCGCAGTTTTCCAGATAAAACAATCGTAAATGGAAACACTTTTGATGACATAACAAGTCAAGAATTTATAATTAGAACACCAAGAAATAAATATAAGATATCATTTTCATCATCAAAAAAACCAATTACAATAATAGTAAATGAAACAGAATATATGATTGAATTAGAGAAAAAAGAGAAAGAGGGAAAATTTGATATTTTATGGTATAATAAAGTATCTGGAACAATTGATGGATTTAATATTAAGCTAACAGAAAAGAAGATAGATGATGTGGAAGTAGTCATGGTTCTTTATACTGCGGTACTAATAGTTCAGAAAATGAAAGATTTAGACAATATCGATTATAATAAAATGTTTAAGTAATATAATGAACAAGATTTTGTGCTTTATAATAGTTTTTATCTTATATATTATTTTTGATGGAACCATGATTGCACTTTTCATGGGGAAATACTTCGGTGGGGTCGTTCAAAAAATACAGGGCGGTCGCAAAATGGGGGCGCGAATAATTCCGGCGGTTCTCTGTTTCCTTATTCTCGCATTCGGACTCGTCTATTTTGTTTTGGATAGGATACGCGATGACCATATTGTAGAGGACAGTTTCAGATATGGAGGCGTCTTCGGAGCAGTTGTTTATGGTGTTTTCGATTTGACGAATTATGCGATTTTTACTGATTATACTGCAGGTGTTGTTTTAATTGATATGGCGTGGGGTACAATTTTGGCGAGTGTTGTCTCAATGATTACAAAATTTTTATTCGTTAAAAAGCAATAATTATTATTTTATAATATTTTATGTCTAATAGGTCCTCCATCCACTTCCTACAATTAAACCAAAGGGAGCAACATTTAGTTTTAAATAATTTGAGCCGTGATTTTAGAAGGAGGGATTTATTCAATCATTATTTAACACTTTACAATATTAAAAAGAAAGCCCTTTCTGGTGCGCAACCGCAACCGCAACCGCAAATGCGCCCGCAAAC
>Ga0194129_10007517_pt1 | contig 12921 bp, 9 predicted proteins | sample TA2KigCa35mmetaG_FD_150862 | JGI IMG/M metagenome (GOLD analysis project Ga0194129, IMG submission 150862) | Freshwater microbial communities from Lake Tanganyika, Tanzania - TA2015038 Kigoma Deep Cast 35m | ecosystem: Environmental > Aquatic > Freshwater > Lake | place: Tanzania: Lake... | reverse complement strand
CTCCTCCAATATGAAAAACATAGATTTCTTAAAGAAAGCCGCCTTGATAGTTATTGCACAAGGTTGCTCTGCGGCACACGCACTGACGGCGCAAGACGCTTCTCCTGCAGCTCAATCGACTGCTAGCGTTGAGCAAGCAGCGAACAGCCAACAAGTACGCTCGGAGCCGCAGACAAAGGAAAAAAAGTCAGGCGTGTTTGATTTCAAGCTTGGGGGCGATAAAAAAACACCTATCACCGGCTCGGCTGGTCCCTCTGGCTCCTCTGGCGCCTCCTCAGCGCTTGAAACCTGCGATAAGCCGTTCGGCACGCTGACAATCGCTGAAGTTCAAGATGCCAACATGAAGATGATCCAAAAGATGAGCGGGCTACCCGAGCCAACACCGTTACTGCGTCTCATTGTCCAGCAGTCGCGATGCTTTCAAATAGTCGAACGCGGGATTGCATTTCAAAATATGATGCAAGAGCGCGAACTGTCAAAAGACGGACAACTAAAATCCGCATCAAATGTTGGACGCGGTCAAATGGCAGCCGTTGACTTCTTGCTAACGCCCGACGTTACGGTTGCCGCCAACACGGGCGGAGCCGCGGTAATTGGAGGAGCTTTGTTTGGCGCTTTAGGAGCAGCAGCTTTAAGTTCAAAAAACGCACAAACGACTTTGTTTCTTTCTGACGCTCGATCAGGAATCCAGATAGTTGGCGCCGAAGGTAACGTTAAAAAGACGGACCTTGCCCTCGGCGCTATCTTAGGCGGTGGCGGTCTTGGCGGATACGGCAGCACCGCTGACGGTAAACTCATCGCTGCAGCATTTTTAGATAACTACAACAAAATTGTTCTTGCTATTAAAAACGAGCCATCTTTGATTGCCTCAAAGGCTGTCGAAGCAAGTTCTAAAAACGCTGCGGATTCGACGGAAGCAAACTCCTTTAGCGCAGGTGATACATTGAAGGGGAAAATCGCAGGCGTTAAGGCCTCTGCTGATGCAAAGGCCGGTAGTAAGGTTGTATTTGTTTTGGTGAAAGATGAGGAAGTTGTCTATCTCGGCGAAGAGAAAAATGGCTTCCTGAAAGTTCAGGGCGCAAACGGAGAGGGTTGGGTCGATAAGCGTCTAATAAAGTAGCGCTCGTTGCGAGCGAAATCCAAAGACCCCTAAATACTTTGACGTTGATCTGTAGATTCTCATCAAGGCAGCGCCGATTTCCATAGCTGGGCTTGTTGTCAGAGTGTGTTTTCGGCCTTTGCACTCCGGGTGCATGAGACTCCGGTATGCTCTAGATTTCCCGTTGCTGCAAGACTGGGTCCACCAAGATTCTAACCAAGGACCAAAGTATTATGAGAAGACCGCACTCAGCGATCCCTTTTCGAGGCCAGAGGCCCCCGGGATGAACAAGCAACAAGGCCACAAAGAATTATCGCGGTCAGTGTCACAGTCAGCAGTTTTGACATCCACATAATGCCCGTGACCCCTGCAGACAGTAGCCTATCCTGATCTGTACTATTTCTTTAGTTCCGGAGGAGCGGGCAAAGGAATGTCGGAATTGTAAGCGTCAACGATGCATTTCCACTGGCCATCCGGTTGCTTTTTCCACACTTCGAGAATCTTGCCGGTATCGTTGATAGTCGGTCCGCCACTGGGGTCCTTAATGCTCAGCTGATAGGTGCCATAGAGGTAACCGAGTTCACCGGACTTCGCGACCTCAACCTTCGTGACTTTCCAAGAGACAGAGGTGTTCGGACTGAGAATACTCGCCCAACTTTCCCGAATGGCTTTCGGGTTGTTGGCGATGGGGGTATTTGGGGCAAGTAGGACCGCATCCTCAGAGTAGTACGAGACGGTGGCGTCTAAATCGTTTCTCGCTGCGGCAGCCGAAAACTGCGCATCCAGCTCGCGGATTGCAGCTTCTTCCGCGCTGCGGATATCGGGCGCCGGCGTACAGCCCTGAAAGTGGAGCGTACATCCGGAAAGTAAAAGAGCGAAGAGCAGGGAGAGCGAAAGCGTTCTTTTAGCCATATATCTTTTCAGCATATAAACGACACTGACAAACAGATGATTCATGGATTTCTCTCCCTCGTTTACTTGGACGCAAATCTTCTTTTCAACGCCGGCTTTTACGCCAGCTCTCGAGCGGCGGTGAGCTAACGGACCTTTACGCCCCGAGACGATCCGAGTCAACGCAACTCGACCCGCAACTTGCCCCTCCCGAAATGACTCGCAGTTACTCTCGATCCTCGCGAGATCGGATTAAAAAAATCGTAGTCTTAATGCGACGGTAAAGGATCCTCTTTCGTCAGCCCCACCCCCCTGCCGATTAAAGGGGGGTGGGGGGTGTCACGCAGTATCTTTGAGTATCAAACGGGACACTTCTCCCGCACGGACGGTCCTGCTGAGGTAGAGTACGTTCTAGATGGAGGGAAACTGTCCTCGCCGTCCACGCTTGTCCTTCTCCCGTCCTGCAGAGGCCATTAGATTTGGACAAGCGTGACCGGACTGCTGTCTCTAAGGGTTTGATTAATGGTGCCGGGTGAGGGATTTGAACCCCCGACCAACGGTTTACAAAACCGCTGCACTACCACTGTGCTAACCCGGCGCCCAAGGTCTAGATTTTAGCGCGATTCTCTATCCGAAATCGCTGGCCTCGTGACGCTCGCGGATCGCACCTTCGCCCTTGCTTCGATTGACCCGCATGCCACGCTTCACTGCCGGCCGCGCCGCCAGTTCGGTGGCCCAACGCACCACGTGGGTATAGCTGACTACCTGTAAAAACTCAGCTGCCCCGTAGAGATCTTGCAGCACCAGCCCACCGTACCAAGGAAAAGTCGCCATATCGGCGATGCTGTAGTCGCTGCCAGCGATATAAGCACGGTTGGCAAGGTTGCGATCGAGCACATCGAGCTGTCGCTTAACCTCCATCGCGAATCGGTCGATCGGGTACTGCCACTTGTCAGGGGCATAGGCATAAAAATGCCCGAAGCCACCGCCCAGATAAGGCGTACTTCCCATCTGCCAAAAAAGCCAGGACAAACATTCCGCACGCGCCGAGCCGCTACCCGGTAAAAATGCGCCAAATTTTTCAGCGAGGTAGGTGAGTATGGACGCCGACTCGAACACGCGTACCGACGGCTCCATACTGACATCATGCAGCGCTGGAATCTTTGAATTCGGATTAATGTCGATGAAGCCGCTGCCGAATTGATCCCCGGCGCTGATGTCGATAAACCAAGCGTCGTACTCCGCACCAGCGTGGCCCGCAGCCAGCAACTCCTCGAGCATCACCGTCACTTTGATGCCATTCGGCGTGCCCAAAGAATAAAGCTGTAGCGGATGCCGCCCGCGAGGCAGCGCCTTTTCGTGGGTAGGCCCCGCGATGGGTCGATTGATGTTGGCAAATCGACCCCCTTTGCCGCGGTCCCAGACCCAGGTTTTTGGCGGAGTGTAGGTAGGGGGATCGCTCATGATTACGAATTCCTCATTTACATCCGCTAATACACACGCTGAACAGGTCGACGTTAGGTGCGTACGCTGATTTCGCCGGCGAGTATCGAACTGCGATGACCGGTGGCATGTTCGAGCTGCAATGCACCCTGCGCATCGATCCCACGGGCGATGCCCTGGCGTTCGCTACTGCCATCGAGCACGCGGATCGGTTGATCGCACAGCACATCGGCCGTCCGCCAGTCTTCGATGAAGGGCGCGAAACCCTCCACCGCAAAGCGCTTTAGCCCGGCGATCACCCGACCGATGATTGCCGCAGCCACTGCATTACGCTTACCGGCATCTAAACCCAAAGATTCGAGATCGCCCGCTAACGTACCACTATCGGCGATCAATTTCTTTTTATCCTCACCGAGCCGCAAGTTGAGGCCAATGCCGACCACGACCAGAGCGGGTCCTACGGCCTCGGCGCGCAACTCGGCGAGTATCCCACCAAGTTTCACGAGCTGCGCTGAAGCAGAAAGGATCACCACATCGTTCGGCCATTTCAAAGAAATATCGCGCACACCACAGCTCAGTAAGGCCTCGCGTACGCAGGTGCCGACCACGAGACTCAGTGCCGGCAGATCATGCGGTAGCGGCTCGAAATTCGTTGCAATCGAGAGACAAAGACTGCCGCCCAGAGCCGCCTGCCAGCGGCGACCTCGACGGCCGCGCCCACCCGTCTGGTTCTCGGCGAGCAGCACGGCAAACTCGCCGGGCGTGGGCGGCTGCGATTCGAGTAGCCTGGCATTCGTCGAGCCGATCTCCCAGACCACCTCGAGCTGCACAAGATCACTAATTTCTTTGGGCAGATCTCCGCGGATTGCACTTACATTCAGTGCCTCGCAGGAGGCACCGAGTCGATAGCCGCGGTTGGTCTGCGCTTCGATGAGTAAGCCCATCCCGCGCAATTGACTGATGGCCTTCCACACCGCGCTTCGGGTCACCCCCGTCGCCTCGGCCAGAGCTTCGCCAGAGTGCAGCTGGCCATCGGTGAGCGCGCCAAAGATTTTCTGGGTGAGCATTGGTGCGGCTTGTGTCATCGACGATCACGTAAACGACCCAGCAGCCAGAGCTTGCGGGCTCGCGGCTCGATGCCTGCACGCATACGCGCGATATTGCTGCGATGTGTCCAAATGACGAAGGCCGCACAGACGACACCAAATACAGTGAGGGGTATCACGTCTTCGGGTGCAAGCCAACCACGCGCCGCGGCGAGGTGCACGAGGATCGGCAGGCTTACTGCCGCGACCATCGAGCCGAGCCCGACGAATCCGCACACGAACATCATCACCAACCAGATCGCGAGCAGACCCAGCAACAAGGGCGTCGACAATGCGAGCAGAGTGCCGAGCACCGGTGCCACGCCTTTGCCGCCCCGAAACCCGTGAAACACCGGATACACATGACCGAGCACTACCGCAAAAGCGCAGGCGACCGCCAGCCACTCGATCGGGTACTGCGCCGGTATCAGCGCATGCGGCAGCCAACGAACGGCCAGCGAAGCTTTAATCACATCGATGAGGATCACCCCACTCGCGAAGATCCAGCCCTGTGTACGCAACGCATTGGTGCCGCCGGCGTTGCCGCTGCCCTGCATGCGGATGTCGATGCCGCGAAAGCGCCCGATCAGCAGCGCCCCGTTGACGGAGCCCATCAGGTAGGCAGCCAGCACGCGAAGGGCTAAATCGATCACCCGCAAATCTTAACGTAGCGCTCGCAAGGGTGCAGAATGCGCCGATGTCGAATGCCATTCCGACCCTGAGCCTGCGCGCTGTCGAGTCCGCGGGTTTCGTGCGCGAGCTTGGTACCGCCTATGCCAATCACGGCTTCGTGATCATCACCGACCACGGGATCCCGCAGCCGCTCATCGACCGCTTTCTCGGTATGTACAAGATCTTTTTCGGTTCGCCAGATGCCGATAAACGGCGGTATCACATTGCGGGTAGCGGCGGCGCGCGCGGCTACACCCCCTTTGGCATTGAGACCGCCAAAGGTAGCCGTCACTTCGATCTCAAGGAGTTCTGGCACGTAGGACGCGAGCTGCCGCAGGGCCATCCGTATCGACACTTCATGGCCGACAATGTGTGGATCGACGGCATCGAGAATTTTAAGGAAAGTTGCATCGAGATGTTCGATACTTTTGATCGCAGCGGCCGGAGACTGCTGACAGCGATCGCACGGGTACTCGATCTACCATCCGATTATTTTGAAGACAAAGTTCAGCTCGGCAATAGCGTGCTGCGGGTGATCCACTACCCGCCGATGCCGCCCAACCCCACCGAGAGCATTCGGGCGGGCGCGCACGAGGACATCAATGTCATCACCTTGTTGCTCGGCGCCGAAGAGCCGGGGCTGCAGGTGCTCACCCGTCAGGGAGAGTGGCTATCGGTCAACCCTGTGCCGGGGTCGATGGTGGTCAATGTCGGTGACATGCTGCAACGACTGACCAACGGCCGCCTGCGCTCCACCAGCCATCGCGTGATCAATCCGGTCAGTGAGCGCGCACAAAATGCGCGCTATTCCATGCCATTTTTTCTACATTTCAACCCGGACTTTCCGATAGCCGCCCTGCCCTCCTGCGTCGGCCCCGGAAAACCCGCGCCCTTGCCGCCGATCCTCGCCGAAGAATATCTGCAAGAACGGCTGTGCGAGATCAAGCTTAAATAATTCACCAGATCATCACCATGGGACCATCACCATGACACTCTATCTGCAGGCCCTACTCGGTATCGCCGTCTTCATCACCATTGTATTGCCGATGTCGAGCAACCGCCGCAGCATCAACTGGAAGCTAGTCAGCGTCGCGCTCGCGCTGCAGTTCGTCATCTGTATCCTGCTACTCAAAGCGCCCGTAATCAAAGAAGGTTTGCTCTACCTCAATCAGGCGGTCGGTGCGCTCGGAGCTGCGACCCTCAAAGGTTCAGCGTTCGTCTTCGGCTATGTGGGCGGTGGCGACACACCTTTTACCATTACCAACCCCAATGCAGCGGTGACCTTCGCTTTTCAGGTGTTACCGCTGGTCATCGTTATGTCGGCGCTGTCTGCGCTGCTTTGGTACTGGCGTATCCTGCCGATCGTAATCCGCGGCATCAGCTGGGTTTTCGAGCGCGCACTCGGCACGCGCGGCCCCTCGGGTCTCGTCGCCACGGCCAATATTTTTCTCGGCCAGACTGAAGCGCCGTTGCTCGTTCGACCCTATCTCGCACGCATGTCGCGCTACGAATTGCTACTCGTGATGACAGCGGGTATGGCCACTATCGCGGGCTCGGTGATGGTGATCTATTCAGCAATGCTCGGCGTACAGTTCCAGGGCGTACTGGGTCATCTCATCACCAAGTCGATCATGTCGGTACCGGCCTCTGTGCTCTTTGCCCACATGATTTTGCCCGATGACAACAGCAGCTCGCAGGATCTCCAGGAATCGCCGCGAATTTATCAAAGCGCGATGGACTCGATCACACGCGGCACCAGTGATGGACTCGCGCTCTTCCTCAACATTATCGCCATTCTCATCGTGCTGACCGCCTTCGTCGCGCTCGCCAACAGCATCGTCAGTTTCTTACCGGCGATCGATGGCGAAGCGATTACGCTCGAGCGCATTGCCGGCTGGATTTTCGCGCCAGTTGCATGGCTCATGGGCATTCCCTGGTCGGAAGCAACGACCGCAGGCTCGCTACTGGGTGTCAAAAGCGTGCTCAATGAATTCATTGCCTTCATCCAGCTGACCGGCGTGCCGCCCGAAACGCTGTCCGATCGCTCGCGGCTTATCACAATCTATGGGCTCTGTGGTTTTGCAAACCTCGCGAGCATTGGCATTCAAATCAGCGGCATCGGCACCATGGTGCCCGAGCGTCGAGGCGATCTCGTTTCGCTGGCATGGCCCGCCTTCGTCGCTGCGACTTTGGGTTCGTGCATGACCGGTTGCATCGTCGGCATCGTTGCGGGCTGAGGGCGCGCCGTCGTGGCGAAACTTTATTTTTATTACTCGACCATGAACGCGGGCAAGTCAACGGCCTTGCTGCAGGCGTCGCACAACTACGGCGAGCGCGGCATGCACACGGTTGTTTATACCGCTAAACTCGATGATCGCGCAGATGGTCGTGTGGCCTCGCGTATTGGCATCAGCGCTGACGCTCGTCACTTTGCTGCAGGGCAAGATCTCTTTCACGAGATCAGCGCCGATCTCACAGAGGGTCCCATTGCCTGCGTGCTCGTCGATGAGGCGCAGTTCCTCGCCAGCGATCAAGTCCGTCAGCTCGCGCGCGTGGTCGATGATCTCAATGTGCCGGTGCTCTGCTACGGCCTGCGCACGGATTTCCTGGGGCGGCTTTTCGAGGGCAGCGCGCAACTGCTGGCCTGGGCCGACAATCTGGTCGAGATCAAAACGGTCTGCCATTGCGGCCGCAAGGCCACCATGGTGGTCCGCGTGCTCCCCGACGGGCGGGTCGAAACGGCCGGCGCCCAGGTCGAGATCGGCGGCAACGACCGCTATGTATCCCTCTGTCGCCGACACTTCACCTCGGCCATCGAAACGGGTAAGGCCTGAAAAGCCCCCTTGTCATAATCTGCAAACATTGGGACGGTAAAGTACGAGTCGTAGGACGTACATCTGACCTAAGACCGTTGTTTTTTTGCGACATTAGGGTTTCCGGATGCCTTTTCCGGGGTCCGTAACGTAGAATTTCCGGTCCTGAATTTCGGGTCATTACGCCCTTCTCTGACGCACTTCTTGACGCACTTGGAGACTTCAAAAATGTTCACGCAGATTTTGGGCACACACGCGCCCGTGTCCGCAGTACAACGCTCCCACGTTTCGCTTGCCGTACTGCTCGCCTGCCCGCTGCTCGTTGTCGCGACGAACCAATCCGCTTTTGCACAGTCGACGGGTACAACCGCAGCCGAAGAGCTGCAAGAAATCGTCGTCACCGGTCGCCGCATCGGCCAGATTGGCGCGGTCACCGAACAGAACGCCGCGAAGTCGCGTGTCACGATCACCGGTGAGTTCTTGCAGAACTATATCCCGGGTCAAACCTTCCTCGAATCTTTGAACCAGGTTCCGGGTGTCAACTTCACCAACAACGATCCGTACGGCAGCTCGGGTGGCAACCTGCGCTTGCGCGGCATCGACGGCTCGCGTGTGTCGCTGACATTTGACGGCATACCGTTGAACGACACCGGCAACTACGCCATCTACACTAACCAGCAGATCGACCCCGAGTTAATCGAAGCGGTCGACGTCAACCTCGGTACGACCGACGTCGACAGTCCGACGGCTTCAGCGGTGGGCGGCACCATCAACAACCGTACGCGTCGTCCCGGCAAGGAAGAAGGCGGCATGGTTTCGGTGTCGGCGGGCGAGTACAACTACCGCCGCTATTTCGGTATGTATGAGACCGGCGAGATTAGCCCTTGGGGGACTCGCGCGTATTTCACAGCCTCACACGCCAGCAACGACAAGTACAAAGGTCCCGGCGAGATTTACAAGCGCCAGTTCAACGCGCGCCTGTTTCAGGACATGGGCAACGGTGACTTCATCGCTATTGCGGCGCACTTTAACCGCAACCGCAATAATTTTTATCGTAGTGCCACCGAAGCGCAGTGGCTAGCCGATGGTCGCAAACGCGATAACTTGGCGTTCTGCACGCGTCTACCCGGCGTCAACGGTGTCCGACAAGACGAGAACGCCGCACCGAACTCCGGCAGCACCGAGAACCCTCTCAACCCGTCGGCCTGCACCAATTACTACGGGCTGCGTGTGAACCCCTCGGACACCGGCAACATCCGTATTAACTCGTTGTGGAATATCAGCGAAAAGGTTCGGCTCGCTATCGATCCGTCTTTCCAATATGTTCTTGCCAACGGTGGTGGCACGCAGGTGCTCAACGAAACCCCATCGGCTACATCGAACGCCGATCGTCGTGTTGTTGGACTCTCGACCGCGCTCGGCTTTGATCTGAACGGCGACGGCGACGTGCTCGACACCGTGCGGTTCTACACCCCGAGCAACACAAACACTCGTCGTTTCGGCGTCAATACCTCGCTGATTTGGGACCTTTCAGAGACACAGCGAGTCCGCGTGGCCTACGCGTGGGACTACGGCCGTCACCGTCAGACCGGCGAGTGGGGCTACCTCGATGGTTCTGGAAACCCAGAGAATTTTTTTGGTGGTCGTCAGGGTCGTAAGGTCCCAACCGCTGACGGCAGCTTCGTGCGCGGTCGTGATCGTTACTCGATTGCCAAGTTGAGTCAGTTCTCTGCGGAGTATCGCGGAAAGTTTTTTGATGAAAAAATAACTGCAGCGATCGGTATTCGTGCACCATTCTTCGAGCGCCAACTCAATCAGTACTGCTATTCGCAAAGCGGGGCATTTAATGTGCTGTGCACAACACAGCGTCCGACTACTTTCCTGCCGAACGGTAACGTCACGCTTGGTAGCTCGACGACCCAATACATTCCCCCGTTCGCTGGAACGTTTAAATTCGACGATGTGCTTCCGAATCTTGGTTTGACCTACGCACTCACCGACTCACAGACGGTGTATGCCTCGTACGCCGGGAGCCTCTCGGCGCCGCGTACGGACAACCTCTACACGGTGAGCCGTGGTAGTGATGGGGTGCTTCGTCAGGCCATCCCGAACCCAGAGACGACCGACTCCTTCGACCTCGGCTGGCGCTATCGCTCAGAGTCGCTTCTCGCGTCGGTCGCGCTATGGAAATCGCAGTTCAAGAACCGCATCGTGTCGTCTTTCGATCCGGACCTCGGCTACTCGGTTGATCGTAACGTCGGCGACGTCAATCTGCAGGGTGCTGACTTTCAGATCGGCTGGCAGGCCAACGACTGGATCGTGGTGAACGGTTCGGCCTCGTACAACGACAGCGAGCTGAGGCAGGACCTCCGGGTCAGCGCCGCGAGCGTGCTGCCGACTGGAGGCAAGCGACTTGTTGAGACGCCCGAGTGGACCTTCGCCGGTCGTATTGAGTTACGACCCTTTGCAAACTTCAACCTTGGGCTCGAGGGTAAATTCGTCGATGATCGCTTCACAACCGACGTGAACGACGCCAGCGTCAATAACTTTACGGTATTTAGTCTTGATGCCGGTTACAACTTCGAATTCGAAGGCGTGAAATCGATGCGTGTACAGCTTAACGTCTACAATTTACTCGATGAAGAGTTCTTCGGTTCGATCAGCAGCACCGCCTACTCAATCGCTCGTACTCCGCCTCTCGTTGGTTTCTCACCGAGTACGCCGTTCCTGACCCTCGGCGCACCACGTACGGTCAGCATCTCGGTGCAGACCCGCCTCTAAAGCGGCGAGGCACCCCGCGTGATCCGCGGAGCGTTATGGCAAAGGGGCGCCTCATGGCGCCCCTTTGTTTTTGCACCGCAAGCCATGCGCATGATGATGATCGCGCTCAGCGCGATTTTTTCTTTGGTGTCGCCCGTATTGTCTCGTGAACCCGTACTGTCGCGCGACAATTCAGAGCCGGCTACGACACCCCCGCCTCGTGCCTCAGGCACGTTGCGTATCGCCACCTACAATGTCAGTTTCTTCGGCAAGGCTGAGGGTGATCTGACTCGCGAACTGGTGACCCCCGAGTCGGTACAGCCAAAGCGGATTGCCGCAGTCCTGCAACGCGTGCGCCCCAACATCTTGCTGCTCAATGAATTCGACTACGATCCAAGAAGCCCAGAGCTCTTTGCCCGAAATTATTTGGCGATCTCGCAGGCGGGCGGCAAGCCACTGAGATTCGCCCACCACTTTATCGCACCTTCGAATACTGGGATTCCGAGCGGATTCGATCTCGATCGCAGTGGCAGCATCGGCGGCGGTAACGATGCGCTCGGCTTCGGGCAATTCTCGGGCCAATATGGCTTGGTTGTCTTCTCGCAGCTGCCCATCGATAACACTACGACACGGACCTTCCGTCATTTTCTTTGGCGTGATATGCCTAGCGCCTTGCTGCCGCCAGACTGGTACACCCCAGAGAGTCTCGCGAAACTGTCGCTGTCATCGAAGAGTCATTGGGATGTCGCGATCCGACTAAGCCGGAAAGAAATCCTGCACTTTCTCGTCAGTCACCCGACCCCGCCCGGCTTCGATGGTCCCGAAGATCGCAACGGTCGACGCAACCACGACGAGATCCGACTCTGGGCGGACTACATCGACCCGTCACGCAGCGACTATCTGCGCGATGATCGGGGTCGACAAGGCGGACTCGAAGCCGGTGCGTCGTTCGTCATCGCCGGCGATCTCAACGCCGACCCGCAAGATGGCGGCAGTGTTCGCGGCGCCATCGATCAACTCTTACTCCACCCCCGCGTGAATCGTGAAACAGCCATAGGCGATTTGGCACCACGTAGCCGTGGTGCCAGCGAAGCAGCACTGCGGCAGGGCGGCGCCAATGCGGCGCAGCGCGGCGATGCCTCACTCGATACCGCCGATTTTTCGGATCGTGGCAATGGCGTCGGCAACCTGCGCACTGACTATGTGCTGCCGTCGAGCAATCTCGAGGTCTGCGCCTCTGGCGTGTTCTGGCCCGCAAGTACCGATGCGGAGTTCGCACTGGTCAACGACGATGTCGAGGCCAGCTCGGATCACCGACTCGTTTGGGTCGATATCGCACTATCCGGCAGGCGTTGCCCGATACGCTCAAAATGAGCTGCGAATCAATGCGGCGGATGCTCCTCGAGCGCGGCGTAGCGCTTCAGAGTAGTCGCCGATGCACACGCGGAACGCGACATGTCTGCACTGCACGCATCAGCCGTGATTCCACGCTCCCAGGATCCATAGATCGGGTTAGGTAACAGAAACCAGCGCGTGCCGAAGAGGGGCATGAGCTCAGCCTGGCGGACCTCAAAATCGGGGCGATCAATGAAATCGCGCAGATCATCACCGATGAGAGCCACGATGCGATATGTCTTTGCGATCCACGCGCGACGCACGGTTTTATTTGAGCTCGACCACTCGGGTCGCTCCCGCCGTAGACTCAACGCCCCCGGGTCCGCAGCATTCGGCAGATTGAGTGTTTGCAGATTACGCAGCGTCGCCGTACGCGCTGGGCAAGGGTCAGCGGGATATTCCGCTAGCACTCGGCACTCTCGATTGGTCACATAGAAAATACGGTGACCTGCACGCGCGGCCGCCTGTAAAAATTCTACTGCACCAGCGATTGCCGGGGCTGCCGCTTCCTGCATCCACAACTGCCAAGACGGCTCGTCGTAATCGCTACCCGCCCGAATCCGCTGGGCCTGATAAAACGTATTGTCGAGGACAGTCTCATCGAGATCCACGATGATCGCCGTCGGCAAACTCGCGAGCGCCGCTGGGTCCGTCTGTTGCTGCTCCACGGCGGCGCTTCCGGGGGCGGCCACCGTGCTAGCGAGTCGCTCCGTCGCCAGTCGATATATTTGGGTAGCTGCGATACGGTATTCGGCGGCATGCT
>Ga0194129_10007515_pt1 | contig 12922 bp, 6 predicted proteins | sample TA2KigCa35mmetaG_FD_150862 | JGI IMG/M metagenome (GOLD analysis project Ga0194129, IMG submission 150862) | Freshwater microbial communities from Lake Tanganyika, Tanzania - TA2015038 Kigoma Deep Cast 35m | ecosystem: Environmental > Aquatic > Freshwater > Lake | place: Tanzania: Lake... | reverse complement strand
CGCTCGGCGCAGATCGGCGACGGGGCGTTCGCGGACCGGAACACGCCCACGACCGTCCGGGGGCTGAGCGGCGTGACCGCCGTCGAGGTCGGCCACGAGTCGGCGTGCGCCCGGGTGGCCGACGGGTCCCAGCGTTGCTGGGGTGAGCGGAGCGGTGGCGGCATCGGCTCGGCCCCGGTCACGGCGACCCCGCGGCCGGTCCAGCAGTTCGGCTTCTGATCAGTAGCCGGCGACTCAGTAGCCGGCGGCCACGTCGACCGGGCCGACGAGCGGCTCGCCGGCGATCCATCGGGCGACGTTCATCCGGATCCGTAAGGCGAGCAGCGGCCGCGCCATGGCCGGCGTGTTGCCCACGTGTGGGGTGATCACGCAGTTCGGCGCCGACCAGAGGGGGTAGTCCGCAGGGAGCGGCTCGGGGTCGGTCACGTCCAGGCCGGCGCCGCCCAGTCCGCCGGAACGGAGCGCGGCCACCAGGTCGTCGGTGACGACGTGGGCGCCCCGGGCGACGTTGACCAGCCAGGTGTGCTCCCCGAGCAGTGCCAGTCGCCGGGCGTCGAACAGACCGGTGGTCTCGGGCGTCAGCGCGCAGGCGACCACGACCAGGTCGGCCCCGGGCAGGACGGCGTCGACCTGCTTGAGCGTGATGGTCCGGTCCGCAGCCGGGTGCGGCACGTCCCGTCGTCGCACGACCGTGGTGACGGGGTCGAACGGTGCCACCATCCGCAGGAACGCATCGGTGATGCCCCCGGCGCCGACGACCACGATCCCGGCCCCGTGGAGGTTGCGGCCGATCGTGCCGCGCTCGCTCAACGGCGCGTCGTGCAGGTAGGTGGGCAGTCCCCGGAACCCGGCGAGCGAGAGCGTCAGGGCGAGTTCGGCGACCGGTTCGGCGTAGACACCCTTGCCGCACGTCCAGAGCCGGTCGTCGTCGAGTACGCCGACGTACGGCTCGACGCCGGCCCACGGGAGCTGGACCCATCGCAGGTGGTCGCCGTGCTCGGCGAGCGCCTCGGTGAGACCGGCCGGGTCGTCGGGGTGGGTCCACAGCAGCGCGTCGGCCCGGTCGAGCGGGACGACCGTGGCGCCGCCGTCGACCACGGCCTCCACCATCCACTCCGGCGCCGTCCCCTCCGGTCCGACGGCCACGTGGTCCACCGGGTGCTCCTGTCGTGCACGCCCCGGGCTCGGCTGTCCAGTCACGGCACGAGGCTACGCAGCCGGACCGGCACGGATCAGAGCCGGTCGGAGCGGGACGGGACGGTGGGCGCGGAGGGAGTCGAACCCCCGACATCTTCCTTGTAAGGGAAGCGCTCTGACCAGCTGAGCTACGCGCCCGCTCCGGGAAGGGTAGTGGTGTTGCGAGGAACTCAATTCCCCGGGTTGCTCGCAGTCCGACCTCGATGCTCTCGACCGACGTTCGTCACTCTGCGCCCGAGTCCCTCCTTGATGGTCGGCCTACGGACGGGGGAGACTCCGATGGTCGCACCGGGGGTGTCAACCGATCCGAGGAGGGCCACGTGACTGCAACCCGACCCCGTCCGCTCAGACTCGTCGAGTCGGACGTCACGCTGCCCGACTCCATCGACGTCGACGAGCGCCAACGGCTGGTGGCGCTCGTGGCGAGAAATCACCACGCACCGCCGGTCACCACCGTCGTGCCGTTCACCGGCGAACCCTTCGTCGAGCTTCCCCAGTGCACGCCGGTCGACGTCCGGGCCGTCGCCGAGAGCGCCCGGCAGGCGCAGGTCGACTGGGCCGCCCGCTCGGTCCGGGACCGCGCCAAGGTGGTGCTGCGACTCCACGACCTCGTGCTCGACGAACGTGAGCGCCTCATGGATCTGATCCAGGCGGAGAACGGCAAATCGCGGCGCGACGCCTACCTCGAGGTCGCCGACATCGCCATCACCTGCCGCTACTACGGTCGGATTGCACCAGCGGTCCTCTCGACGCGCCGTCGACGAGGTCTCATCCCCGGATTGACCGTCGCAGAGGAACTTCATCACCCCGTGGGTGTCGTGAGCGTGATCTCCCCGTGGAACTACCCGCTCAGCCTTGGGGCCGGTGACACGATCCCGGCTCTGCTCGCCGGAAACGCCGTCGTGCAGAAGGCCGACAACCAGACGGCGCTCACAGCGCTCGCCGCGCTCGATCTGGCGCGCCGAGCTGGCCTGCCCGAGGACCTGTGGCAGATCGTGCTCGGCCGGGGATCGGCGATCGGCCCGGCGGTGCTCGACGCCGCCGACTTCGTGATGTTCACCGGATCCACCGAGTCCGGCCGCCTCATTGCTGCCGAAGCGGGCCGACGACTCGTCGACTGCTCGCTCGAGCTCGGAGGCAAGAACGCCCTCGTGGTCCTCGACGACGCCGACCTGGATCGCGCCGTGGAGGGGGCGGTTCGGGCGTGTTTCTCCTCGAGCGGCCAACTGTGCATCTCGATCGAACGGATCTACGCCCTCGACGCCGTTCACGACGAGTTCGTGCGCCGCTTCGTCGATCGGGTCGACGCACTGAGGGTCGGCCCCTCGTTCGGGTTCGATGCGGCCATGGGGAGCCTCACCTCCGATGAGCAACTCGATGTGACCACCGCACACGTCGCTGATGCCGTGGCGAACGGGGCCACCGTGTTGAGCGGAGGACGGGCCCGGCCAGATCTGGGGCCGTTCTTCCACGAACCCACGGTGTTGAGCGGCGTCGGTCCCGAGGCGCTGCCACCGAGAGGAGACGTTCGGCCCAGTGGTGAGCGTCTACCGGGTGTCTTCGGTCGCCGAGGCGATCGAGCAGGCCAACGACAGTCGCTACGGGCTCAACGCCAGCGTCTGGGGCCGGGACACCCATCGGGCCCGTCGGGTTGCCGCTCAACTGCGGGCGGGTACCGTCAACGTCAACGAGGCGTTCGCTGCAGCCTGGGGCAGCGTCGATGCACCGATGGGCGGGGTCGGGGACTCGGGGGTGGGCCGTCGTCACGGTGAGCACGGGCTGCTCAAGTACACCGACTCCCAGACCGTCGCCACACAGCGGCTCTTCAACCTGGCGCCTCCGTTCCAGCGGCTCGGTGACGACGGGTTCGCGGCGGCCATGACCGCATCGCTCCGTCTGCTCAAGCGGATCGGCTGGCGGTGAGCGCCCCCGGGCCGGCACCCGATCCGACGCTGGCCGAGGGTCCCTATCGGGCACGCATCCGCCGCACCACCCACGGGGTCGCGCACATCACCGCTGAGGACTGGGGGTCGCTCGGCTACGGCCAGGGGTGGGCGTGTGGGCGTGACTACCTCCCGGTCATTGCGGATCAGATCGTGAAGGTCCGTGGTGAGCGGGCCGCCCACTGGGGTGCCGGACGGGAGGCGTCGATCGTCGCCGCCGACCTCGGCTACCGGATGCTCGACCTGCGAGGGAGCGCCGAGGAGTTCCGCAACGCCCAGACGCCACCGGCGCGCTCGTTGGTCAGCGGGTACGTCGCCGGGCTGAACCGAGTGATCGACGAGGCCGCCTCCGGTGATCTCGAACTCCCCGAGTGGGCGCGCGGAGCCGAGTGGATCGCCACCATCGACGAACTCGACTTCTACGCCTGGCTCGGCGATGTGGCCCTCATGGGTTCGGGGCGCAACCTGGTGCAACTCATCGGCCGGGCGATCGCGCCCGGAGTCGACGGTCCCGCTCCTCCGGCTCCGCTCGAGGCGCTCGGAGCGCCATCGATCGGCAGCAACGGGTGGGCGGTTGGCGGCGACGTCACGGCGTCCGGACACGGCATGGTGCTCATCAACCCTCACTTCCCGTGGTTCGCCGAGGGACGCTTCTGGGAGTGCCACCTGCAGATCCCCGACCTGATCGACGTCTACGGCGTGAGCCTGCTCGGCACTCCAGCGGTGCAGATCGGCACGAACCGTGCTGTTGCGTGGACCCATACGTTCTCCAATGGGCACCGCTTCACCGTGAACCGGCTCGACCTCGACCCGGCCGACCCGACGCGTTACCGCTACGGGGACGATTACCGGCAGATGGATCCGGTGGACCTCGAGGTGGAGGTGGCCGGGGGGCCACCGGTGCATCGGACCCTGTGGAGGACCCACTACGGCCCCATGCTCAACGTCCCGATGCTCGGTTGGGGATCCGGCGTCGGATTCACCTACCGCGACGCCAACGCCGACAACCACGCCTTTGTCGAGCAGTTCCTGCAGATGGACCTCGCCGAGTCGTTGACGGAGTTCCAGTCGGTGTTCCAGCGGATCGGTGGACTCCCGTGGGTCAACACGCTCGCCGCAGATGCCCAGGGCAACATCTGGTACACCGACGCCTCGGCGACGCCCCGACTGTCCGCCCCGGCACAGGAGCGGTTCCGCTCCCGTCTGGAGACCGACCCGGTGGCGGCGCTCATGTTCGAGTTCCGTATCGCCATGCTCGACGGGAGCGACCCCGACGACGAGTGGCAGGACCATCCGGATGCCCGTGCCCCCGGACTCGAACCGCCCGCCGCCCTCCCTGAACTGTCCCGCCGTGACGTGCTGGTCAACGCCAACGACTCGCACTGGCTCACCCACCCGAATGAACCACTCGAGGGGTACCCGGTGCTCTGCGGTCTTGAGCGGACCGCCCGCTCGCTGCGCACCCGCCAGAACCTCACGCAGGCCCTCTCGCTCGCCGACCGCGGCCACGTGGTGATCGACGACCTGATCGATGCCGTCTACAACGGTCGATCGAGGTCTGCGGACCTGCTCGCCGACTCCGTGGTGGAGCGCCTTCGTTCGGTCGGCCCCTTCGAGGTCGAGGGGCACCTGGTCGACCCGGCGGCGGTGGCGGAGGTGATCGAGGCGTGGGACCGGCGTGTCACTTTGACGTCACGGGGCGTTGCGTTGTGGCGTGAGATGCTCAGCGAGTTCGCTCCCGGTGATCTGCGAAGTCACGGAGCACTGTTCGCCGAACCCTTCGACGCCGCCGATGGGCTCGACACCCCCCGGGGCCTGAGCGCCATGACGGCCGCAGACCCCTCGGCCGATCCGGTGCTCCGCTCCATTGGTCACGCCGTCCGTGTGCTCGCTTCCGCCGGGGTGGCGCTCGATGCAACCCTCGCCGAGACCCAGTGGGCTGTTCGTGGTTCGCTCAGGGTTCCCGTTCCGGGGGGCACCGAGGTCGAGGGAGTCATCAACGTGCTCGGAGCGATCGGAACGCTGCCGTCGGCGTCCCTCGAGCCGCTCCCGCCTGCGCCGCCGTCCGTCGACGGACGCGATCGAACCGGGCTCGCCCACGGCGGATACCAGGTCACCTACGGCGCAAGCTTCCTCGCAGCGATCGAAGTGACAGCGGATGGTCCTGTCGGCTTCGGCGTGCTTGCGTACGGACAGAGCGGCGATCCGGAGTCGATCCACCATGCTGACGGAACGATGGCCTACTCAGCCGCAGAACTCCGCCCGTTGCTCTTCGATGACGCAGCGATCAATGCCGATCCATTCCTCGAGGAGTTCGACCTCCACAGCGATCCCGTCACCCCGGATCGGTGATCGCCCCCGCATGCGCCTCGGCGTGGGCCACGAAGGACGCCGCATCCATCGGTGCACCACTCCAGTAACCCTGGACGTAGTCGATGCCCAACTCGACGAGCAGTTCCATCTGGGTGTCGGTCTCGACACCCTCGGCCACCGACCGACATCCGAGGGCCTGAGCCATCTCCACCGAGGCGCGCAGGATCGCCTCCTCGGGGGTCCCGGGTTCAGCCACGACGAAGGATCGGTCGATCTTCAGCGTGTCGATCGGGAGATCCCTCACCTCGGCCAGCGATGCGTAGCCGATGCCGAAGTCATCGATCGCCACCCAGGCTCCGCTGGCCTTGAGTCGGCGGAGCGCCTCAGCGGCTCGATCACGAATCACCGGGAACACCGTCTCCGGGATCTCGATCACGAGGTGGCTCACCGGGGCCCGGTGTGCAGCGAGCAGCGTCAGCAGCCAGTCGTCGAGGTCGGAACGGGCCAGCGTGGTGTCGGAGAGATTCACGCCGATCACCGGCAGGTGGACTTCCGGTCGGCCGTTCGCTTCGTGTCGATCGTGAAGCGTGGCGATCAGGTCCGCTGCGAGCGTGATCACCTGCTCGTCCACCTCGGCGAGCAGTCCAGCTCGCGTGGCCGCTTCGATCCAGAGGGCCGCCGGGTTCAGGGCACCGTCGGCGTCCCGGATCCGAGCGAGGGCCTCACCACCGGAAACCCGCCCGGTTCGTGGGTCGACGACGGGTTGAACGGCGATCTCGATCTGGCCAGCCTCGAGGTGGGTTCGAACGGCGTTGGCCATGGAGGTCTGCTGGCGTCTCTCGGCCCGCATGGCGGCGTCGAAGAACGCTGTCCGGTCCCGGCCGCTGCGCTTCGCCCGTCGAAGCGCCTCGTCGGCTTCCTCGATCAGTGAAGCGGCAGTGTGTCGCCGCCGGTCGAGTGGTTCAGCGCCCTTCCATCCGGACCAGCTGGTGCCGACGCTGGCGGTGGTGGTCAGGTGCAGGGTGCTCGATCCAGCACGCCGGGCAGCGGTGTGGATCAGGTCCGCTAAGCCCTCGAGCTGCTCGCTGTCGAGGACGTTCACTGCCACGGCGAACTCGTCGCCGCCGAGTCGGCCGACGGCGAGATGGCCGGCGAACGATCGTCGCAATTCGGCAGCGAATCCCTGCAGTAGTCGATCAGCCTCGCCGTGGCCGAACCGCTCGTTGATCGACTTGAAGCGATCGAGATCACAGAACAACAAGCCGACGGCATCACCGTGCTGGGTGTCGAGCGCAGAGGTGACCGCCGACATGAAGGCACCCCGATTGGACAGCCCCGTGAGGTCATCGGTCAATGCTCGACGCCGCAGACTGGAGAGCGCTGCGTGTTCGGCGGTCACGTCCCTCACCGTCAGCATCCCCGCCATGCGGCGGGAGAAACGCATGCGGACGGGTCGGACCTCGATCTCGACGACGTGTTCGATGTCACGAACATCACGGATTCCGAGACGTCCGCTCAGCGTGTCCTCGCCACGCAGAGCATCGATGAGTTCTCTGGCCGACCCATGACGTGTGCGGGGCCCAGCATGTGCAACGGACACCGAGTCCTCGAGATCGTAGAGACGATCGGCGAGATCCGTGATCGATCCGCTGAGATGATCGTGCTCGTCGCCGAGGAGTCGTTCGGCAGTGTTGTTGCACTCAGTGATGACCCCCTGTTCGTCCCACATGACGATCCCGACCCCGACCCCGTCCATCAGCTCCTCGGTGTTGAGTAGCGGCTCCACCCGGCCGCTCAGAATCAACCAGGTGCCGTCGGCACGTTCGAGGCGTCGTACCACGCACTCGACAGCGAGCGTTGGAGCGTCGCCGCTCCGCAGCCGAATCGAGGGGCGCGACATCTCGATGCCCGAAACGAATCGCTCGAGGAGTGCGGCGGCAAGCTCCCTGTCGTCGGGGTAGATGAGATTGATGCCGTTCCGGCCGATCAGTTCCTCGGTTTGGACACCGAGGAGCGTCGCCGCCGTCGAGTTGATGCCGGCCACTCTGAGGTCGGGAGCGAGCACGACGACAACATCTCCGAGTTCCCCGAGGACGACCTCGAGCGGGAGACCGTCGGCCTGCTCGGCCCAGACTCGATCAACCGCAGAGTGCTCCGACATGGACCAAGCGTAGGTCGCCCCGTCGGTGGACGTCCTGACGAGCGGCGTGATGCGACCGGGACGTCGCGAATTCGGTCAGGGTGCGGTGCCGTCGGCGATGCACCCTGTCGCCAGGAGTGCCCGGTTGGCGACCCGGTCCTCGGGTTCGTAGCGGTAATTCACCATGATTCCCCACGACCGCTCCTCGCCGAGCGCTGACGGGTCGGCCTCGGGGAGCACCCGCCACAGCCGTGCGCCATTTGTCAGGTGGAAGCGGGCCACCGGATCGAGCGGCAGGTTGTCGTCGTCGAACTCGTGGAGATACCGCTCTGCCAGACGGACCCGGTCGCTGGTCTCGGTTCCGGGTGACGGACTCGAGGACGGGGCCCAGGATCTCAATCCCGGGATCGGTGAGATCGTCGATGCGGTGGTGATCGACGGTCGCTGCTCGCGCAGATCGCCGATTGCCTGCAGGATCGTCGATCGAGCCGCACCCGGCACCGATGGCGACCCGGGCACGTTCCACACGGAGTGGAACACGGCTGTGTCGGCCGCATCCGGTTCGAGCACCGGGAGCGTCTCATGGAGCACGTCCCCGAGACGGACCGGGATGCCCCGGGTGAATGCCACCCACAGCGCCACGGTCGGCCGGTCGTCGACAGTGAGCACGTAGAGCAGGCGATCGGCCGCCAGTCGCCGTTGGAGGTCGGCTGGGCTTCGGACTGGGTTGACCGGCTCGAGACGAGCGAGTTCATGGACGAGCGGGTCGTCGGCATCGAGTCGGCGGAGCGTCCCGATCAGATCTGGGTCCTGCACGACCGCACAGTTGAGTCGGGCCCTGCGCCCGCTGGCAAACAGGGTGGCGGTACGCTCACCCGGTGCGCACACACCTGACGCTCGGCCGTCTGCTCGGCGTGCCGATCGGCCTCAACTGGGGGGTCGTGGCGGTGTGCGTGCTGTTGTTCTGGAGCCTGGCGAACGTCTCGCTGCCCAACGTGGCTCCCGCACACCCCACGAGTGCCTACTGGTTCGCAGGTGTCGTCGGTGTCATTGCGTTCATGTTGTCCCTCGTCGGCCACGAACTCGGCCACAGCTACGTGGCGCAGCGCAACGACGTCCACGTCGTCGAGATCACCCTGTGGCTGTTCGGAGGCGTCGCCAAACTCGAGGGCGAAGCCGACGACCCCGGTGCCGAGTTCCGGATCGCAGCAGCTGGTCCACTCGCCAGTGGCGTGATTGCAGTCATCGCCGGCGGTGCGGCCTTCTGGCTCAATGTCAGTGACGGCAATCGAGTCCTGTTCGGATTGCTTGCGTGGCTCGCAGCGATCAATGTCGTGCTCGCAGTGTCCAACCTGCTCCCGGCGTTCCCGCTCGATGGTGGCCGGATGCTGCGTTCGTTCCTCTGGCGCCGAAGCCACCGGAAGGCGCCTGCCACCAGGTTGGCGTCGATGATCGGACAGATCCTCGCCGTCGCCCTCGTCGTCGCCGGACTGGCGCTCGGCTTCCGTTCCTCGTGGTGGACCGGCGCATGGACCGCAGCGCTGGGACTCTTCCTCTTCACGGCGGCGCGCGCCGAGTGGTCAGCGGCTCAAGCGCAACCGGAGCTCCTGAGCGAGTCCGTCGCCACCATTGCGAGGCAACTGCCCGAGCCGCTCCACCCCACAGCGTCCGTCGCAGATCTCGAGCGTGAGTTGACCCAGAACCCGGGTGCCCCGTTCGTCCCACGCGTCGATGAGCGGGGCGAGATCACCTCGGTGCTGCCACGGGAGGCAATTCGCCGGGTGCCACCGGCGCACCGGGCCGACGTTCCGGTCCGTTCTCTGGACCTGCCGCTGGTCGGTCTGCCACGGGTCGATCCCAACGAGAGCGTCGCCGACGTGCTCGCCCGTATGGGGCAGGGTGGCCAGTGGTGGGCGGTGGTCGTCGAGGGCGGCTCGCTGACCTCGGTCGTGTGTTCCGAGGACGTCGAGACCCTGCTGGAACAGGCATCGGTGTGAGCAGCTTTCCTCAGTCACCCTCCGTGGCGTAGCGTTTCGGCGTGGCCGGCAAAAGCGCGGGGCGGCCCGGCAGGGGCATTCGGACAATTCTCCAAGCGCTGTTCCGGCAGCGCCGACGACTCCTGCTCGCCACCGTGGCCATCGCCCTCGGGGTCGGCTACCTCGCCGGAGCGTTGACACTGCTCGAGAGGGTCGGGGCCGGACTCGAGACCATCGCCCAGACCGGGGTCGGTAGCGAGGACCTCGTGGTCGAGGGCGAGGTCGCCTACGAGTCGTCGTTGGAGAAGGTGCGTCGACTCGTTCCGACGTCGGTGGCCGACACGGTTCGGACCGTGCCCGGCGTCGCCGCAGTGACGCCGAGGATCGAGGACGTTGCAGTGATCCTCACCTCCGACGGCAACCCGGTGGTCGCACCGGGCCTGTCGGAGCAACCACTGGGAGCCAACTGGCCGGCCGGATCGCCTGATCCGCCATACGACCTCGTGAGGGGTGTGGCACCGAGCGGTTCCGGTGACGTCGTGATCGACGAGACCTCGGCGCAGACCGGGGGTCTGGCACTCGGTGATCAGGTGTCCATCGTCGGCCGCAACCGGGTCGGGACGTATCGCATCACCGGGTTGGTGGCCGCCGGGGCCGACGGGTTGCCCCCCGGGTCCAGCCTCGCTCTGGTCTCCACCGCCGAGGCCCGCGACCTCTTCGACCGCCCGTTCGACGACAACTGGTTGGGCATCACGCTCGACGCCGACGCTGACCCCGTGGCGGTGGAGCGCCAGATCCGGCAGGTGGTTCCAGTCGGAGTGGAGGTCGTCGACGCTCAGGTCGCAGCTGCTGATCGTCAGGACGGGCTGACCCGCAGTTTCGCCCTCGTTCGCACCTTGTTGATCGGCTTTGCCGCGCTGGCACTGCTCGTCGGCATGGTGACCGTTGCCAACTCGCTCGCACTGCTCTACGCCGAGCGTCGCCGGACGTTCGCGTCGTTCCGTCTGGTCGGTGCCCGGCCCAGGCAACTGCTGACCGCAGCGCTGCTCGAGGCAGCGGCGCTGGCACTCGTGGCGTCGCTCATCGGTGCTCCGCTCGGACTGCTCATCGGTCAGGGGATCGAATGGGTCCTCACCGAACTCGGAAGTCCGATCCCGGTTGCGGGTTCGATCATCTCCTGGACAGCGCTGGCCTGGGCCATCGTGATCGGTGTCGGCGCCACCGTCGCTGCAGCGGTCTTCCCTGCCCGACGGGTGTGTCGGGTCGCCCCGATCGAGGCCGTCGACGACGCCACGGTGGCACGGGGTCCTTCGATGCTGGCGACGTTGCGGAGCGCATTCATCGCCGCACTGCTCGCCGGCGGTGCCGTGTTCATCCTGTTGATCCAGGGACAGACCACCTCGCTGTCCGCCGCGGCGGCAGCCGTTGCTGCGACGATCGTGTTCCTCCTCGGTCTGACCCCGATGGCCCTCGCTTCGATCGTGGCCGGCGGGATTCGCTCCATTCCGGTGCCACCGGCGGCGCTGCGGCGGATCGCTGCCCGTGACGCTCGCCGGAGTCGGACCCGAACCGCAGCCACGACCGGCGCCCTGGCGGTGGCCACGGCAGTGATCGTGACGTTGGCCGTCTGCTTGACGTCGTTCGTGGCGTCGCTCGAAGCCGAGGTCGAGCGGACCATCCGAGCGGAACTGGTCGTCGATTCCGGCACCTTCACCCGGGGTGGACTCCCGGCGGAGTTCCTCGCCGAGGTGAAGGGGGTCCCCGGGGTCACCGCATCGACCGGCTGGCAACTCGCCCGAGGGACCACCGGCGCCACGCCGCTCAGGATGACCGGCATGGATGCCGATGCGGTGCTCGAGGTGGTCGGTCTCGATTTCGTCGCTCCTGCGCCGAGCCGACTCGACAGCGATTCGATCCTGCTGTCCGAAACCGCCGCCCTCGACGCCGGGGTGACGCCAGGTGACCGGATACCCGTGCTGTTCACCAGCGGCGGCACCGAGTTCCTCGAGGTGGCCGGAGTGTTCAGAGGGGGAGGCGCCCTCATCGGTGACGGCGTGATCGATCGGAGTGTCGTGCTCCGGCAGGTCCCCGCCACTCCGGACCTTGCGGCGCTGGTCTCGCTCGACCCTGCGGTCCCCGGTGCCCGTCAGGCAGTCGTGGATCTCGCAGCGACCTACGGCGTCGCCAACGTGCTCGAACCGACCGAGTTCGTCGATCAGCGCTCGCAACTCCTGCGGGGATTCCAGCGGGTCATCCAGTGGATGCTCCTGTTCACACTCCTCCAGGCGCTCGTCGGAGTGATCAACACCCTGCTGTTGTCCGTCGGTGAACGCCGGCGTGAGTTCGGATTGCTCCGCGCCTCCGGAGCGACTCGAGCGCAGATCCACCGGATGGTGTTCCTCGAGGGAGTGGCGCTCGCAGTTGTCGGCGCTTCGATCGGACTGGGCGTCGGACTGGCGCTCAGCCGTGCGGCCATCATCCCGCTCGCCCCCCTCGGGCTCGACCGATACGAGGTGCCCGTCGGTGCAGTGGCACTCGTCGGGGTGCTCGCCGTCGTCGTCGGGGTGTTCGCCGCAGTGTTGCCGGCCCGCTGGGCGTCCCGCGTGCCGGCGCTCCAGGCCGTGAGCGACACCGGCGATCTCGAGCTGCGTCGTCGCCGGACGCAGGTCCCGGTACCCGCTCCGGTGCTGGTCCCGACTCCGGTTCCAACGCCGGTGCCTGCGGTTCCGCCGCCGTTCGTTCGTGCGGTTCCGCCGCCGTTCGTTCGTGCGGTTCCGCCGCCGTTCGTTCGTGCGGTTCCGCCGCCGTTCGTTCGTGCGGTTCCGCCGGCGTTCGTCGCCCCTGTGCCTGCGACCGCACTCGAATTCGGGGCGCCCGGGTCGCTGCCACCGATCACGTACGAGGGACCGGCGGTTGCGGTGGCGACCGGTTCGAAGACCCTGCCTCCCATCGCACCGTTCACCCTCGTTCCCTCGGACGTTGGTGACCACCCCAACAAACTTGAACCTGTCGCAGCGAACCTGCGCTACGAGTTCACTCCGCCAGACGCCGGCGAATCTGTGGAGGCGAACCCTGTCATCGAGGAGTCGATCGAACGCCGCTCGCTCTTCGCTCGGCGGGTTCAGCCTGTCCCGACCCTTGCTCCGGTCGTCCCGCCGATCGGCCCTGTCGGGCCTGACCCCATGGCGCCCGCTTCGGCACCGCCGCTGTTCGTTGCACCGGTCGCACCGGAGTCGTTGCCGGTCGCGCCGGAGTCGTTGCCGGTCGCGCCGGAGTCGTTGCCGGTCGCGCCGGAGTCGTTGCCGGTCGCACCGGAGGTTCCTCTCGAGGTCCCGCCGTTCGTTGCACCGGTG
>Ga0194129_10007511_pt1 | contig 12929 bp, 7 predicted proteins | sample TA2KigCa35mmetaG_FD_150862 | JGI IMG/M metagenome (GOLD analysis project Ga0194129, IMG submission 150862) | Freshwater microbial communities from Lake Tanganyika, Tanzania - TA2015038 Kigoma Deep Cast 35m | ecosystem: Environmental > Aquatic > Freshwater > Lake | place: Tanzania: Lake... | reverse complement strand
GACCACCTTTGGGGCGCTCACGCCCACAGCCCCCCTCCCACAGCCCCCTTCCACAGCCCCGGAGCCAACCATGCAGCAGGACGTCCGCGTCATCAACGAGCTTGTCCGCAAAGAGAGCGCCTTCATCGACGACGTCGTCAACGAGGTCGAGAAGGTCATCGTCGGCCAGCGCACCATGGTGGAGCGCATCCTCCTCGGCCTCCTCACGGGCGGCCACATCCTGCTCGAGGGCGTCCCCGGCCTCGCCAAGACCCTCACCGTCAACACCCTCGCGCAGACCCTCGACGCCCGCTTCCAGCGCATACAGTTCACCCCCGACCTCCTGCCCGCCGACCTCGTCGGCACCATGATCTACAACCAAAAGACCGGGGAGTTCGCCCCCAAGAAGGGCCCCATCTTCTCGCAGCTGGTGCTCGCCGACGAGATCAACCGCGCCCCCGCCAAGGTGCAGAGCGCGCTCCTAGAGGCCATGCAGGAGCGGCAGGTCACCATCGGCGACACCACCTACCCCCTCGACAGGCCCTTTTTCGTGATGGCCACCCAGAACCCCATCGACCAAGAGGGCACCTACCCGCTGCCGGAGGCGCAGGTGGACCGCTTTATGATGCTCGTCAAGGTGGGCTACCCGACCCTCGACGAGGAGCGAGTCATCATGGACCGCCAGCTGAGCCCCGACCGCCCCGAGGTCCGCAAGGTCATCACCCCCGCCCAGCTCGAATCCGCCCAGCGCACCATCAACGAGGTGTACCTCGACGACAAGGTCAAGGAGTACATCCTCAAGATCATTTTCGCCACCCGCGAGCCGAGCAAGGTCAAGGGGCTCGAGGGCCTCACCGACCTGATTCAGTTTGGCGCCAGCCCTCGCGCCAGCGTCTGGCTCGCGCGCGCCGCCCGCGCCCACGCCTTTATGAAGCGGCGCGGCTACGTGATCCCGGAGGACATCAAGGCGCTCGCCCCCGACGTCCTGCGCCACCGCGTGATTCCCACCTACGAGGCCGAGGCGCGCGACATCAGCAGCGACCGCCTCATCCAGAGCATCCTCGAGGCGGTGGAGGTGCCCTGATGCCGCCCTCCCCCGACCACGGCGCGCGGCAGCGCGAGGAGGCGTCGCGCGAGCTGCTCGCCGAGATCCGGCAGATCGAGATCTACACCCGCCGCCTCGTGAGCCAGCAGATGGCGGGGCAGTACCAGTCGGTGTTCAAGGGGCGCGGCATGTCGTTTGACGAGGTGCGCCTCTACGCCCCCGGCGATGAGCCGCGCACCATCGACTGGAACGTCACCGCGCGCACGGGCGAGCCGCACGTCAAGGTCTACACCGAGGAGCGCGAGCTGACGGTGCTGATTCTCATGGACTGCAGCGGCGACATGTGGTTCGGCACGCGCGGCGCGCAGAAGCGGCGCGTCGCCGCCCGCCTCGCCGCCATGATGGCGTTCTCCGCCGTCAGCAGCGGCGACCGCGTGGGGCTCGTCACCTTTGGGCGCGAGGTCCACACCTACGTGCCCCCCAAGAAGGGCCGCACCCACGTGCTCCGCCTCATCGACGAGATTCTCACCGCCCGCGGCGAGGGCGAGGGCGCGGACCTCAAGGCCGCCCTCGACTTCGTCAACCGCGTCGCCCGCCGCCGGGCGGTGGTCTTCTTGCTCTCCGACTTCCTCGCCGAGGGCGCCAGCCACGCCCTCAACGTGACCTCCCGCCGCCACGACCTCATCCCGCTCGTACTCACCGACCCCGCCGAGGAGGCGATGGCGCGGGTGGGCCTCGTGAGCGTCCTCGACGCCGCCTCGGGCGAGCTGAGCTTCTATGACTTTGGCGGCGCGAGCGCGCGGCGCTACGAGGAGGCGCAGCGCGCCCGCGACGAGGCGCTCCTCGGCCTCTTCAAGCGGTACGGCCTCAACCACATCCGCGTCCGCACCCACGACCAAGACTACGCCGCGCCGCTGATCAACTACTTCAAGCTGCGCGCCAAGCGCGCCTGAGGGAGAGCGATGAACACCCCCCCCGCCGCGCCGCGCCCACGCCCGGCGCCCCCGCCCCTGCCCCCCCCCCGCGCTCGGACGCGTGCCCTGACGCCGACGCGGGCCCTGACGCTGGCCCTGACGCTGGCGCTCCTGACCCCCTCGGGGCGCGCCCGCGCCGAGGAGCCCACCGCGCCCGCGCCCGCCGCGCCCGCCGCGCCCGCCGCGCCCGCCGCGCCCGCCGCGCCCGCCGCGCCCGCCGCGCCGCCCCCCGCCCCCCCCGCGGTGACCATGAGCTGCACCCCCACCCCCGTCAAGGTGGGCCTGCCCACCACGTGCGCCCTCACGATCACGCACGCGGAGGGGATCACGGTCAAGGTGAGCGCGCCGGCGGGCGCCGAGGAGGGGCGCGCCACGCTCCCCGCCAAGGGGGCGGACGGCCTCCTCACCACCACGCGCAGCTTCACGCTGCGGCACCTCGACCTCAACAAGCGGCTGCGCGTGCGCGGGGTGCGCGTGTCGTGGGACAGCGCCTCGGGCGCCACGGGGGAGGTGCGCGTGCCCGATCAGACGCTCGAGGTGGGCGCCACGCTCATGGGCGCCTCTGACCCCCGCGCGCGCACCTTCCGCGACCCCCTCGGGCGCGGCGTCGCGCAGCCCCCGGCGCCCCCCGCCGCCGCGCCCGCCGCCGCGCCCGCCGCGCCCGCCGCGGCGCCCGCCGCGCCCGCCGCCGCGCCCGCCGCGCCCGACGAGGCGCTGGAGCGGGCGCGCGAGGCGTACTGGCGCGCGCACGCGCCGCCGCCGCTCCTTGAGCGCAACTGGGCGCTCATCGCCGCCCTCGGGCTGGCGCTCATGGCGCTGGTGGGGGTGGGGCTCGGCTGGGTGATTCGGCGGTGGGCGGAGGCGCGCGCCGCCGCCCGCGCCCCCTACGTGGACCCCCGCCCCGCCCACGAGATCGCCCTCGCCGACCTCGACGCGCTCGTGGCGCGGCGCCTCGCTGAGGAGGGGCACCACAAGCGCCACTACCTCGCCCTCTCGGAGATCGTGCGCGCCTACGTAGGGCGCCGCTATGACCTCAGCGGCCTCGAGATGACCTCCGATGAGGTGCGCGCGGCGGTGCGCCCCCTCGCGCTCGGCGAGGAGGCCGCCCTCTGCCTTGAGGACTTCCTCAGCGACGCCGATCTCGTCAAGTTCGCGGACCTCGCGCCGTCGCTCGGCGCCGCGGCGGAGGCCACGCAGCGCGCTTACCGCTTTATCCGCCTCACCCGCGCTGACCTGGCCGCCGCGGCGGCGAGCGCCAGCGCGGCGGGCGCCGAGGCCGCGGGCGACCCCCCGCCGCCGCCCACGGGAGGTGAGGCGTGATCTGGCTCGACTATGACCCCCCCTACCAGGCCGCCTGGCTCGCCGGCGCCCTGCTCGCCCTCGCCCTCTTCACCCTCGCCTGGCGCCGGCGCGGCGCGCGCCCGGGGCTGCTGTTCCCCGCCGCCCGCCTCCGCGGACTCCGGCGAGGCTGGCGCGCGCGCCTCGCCCACGCCCCCCTCGCGCTCCGCGGCCTCGCCCTCGCCCTCGGCGTCGCCGCCCTCGCCCGCCCTCAGATTCCGCGCGAGGAGACGGCGGAGGTGGAGGGCATCGACATCGTGGTCGCCTTTGACATGTCGGGCTCGATGACCACCGTTGACATCTCGGCGGAGGCGCTCGTGGCGCTGCAGAACGAGGGCAAGGCGCCTAAGGACCGCTTTGAGATCGCCACCGCCGTGCTCAAGGGCTTTATCGAGTCGCGCCGCTATGACCGCGTCAGCCTCGTGGTCTTTGGCAAGGAGGCGTTTTTGCAGTTCCCGCTCACCCTCGACTATGGGGTGATGCTCAAGGTGCTCGACGGCCTGCGCCTCGGCGACATCGACGGGGCGGGCACCGCCATCGGCAACGCCCTCGCCATGTCGCTCGCGCGCCTGCAGGAGAGCGAGGCGAAGTCCAAGCTCATCATCCTGCTCACCGACGGCGAGGACAACGGCAGCAACATCGCCCCCCGCGAGCTCGCCGATGAGGCCAAGCGCCGCGGCGTGCCCGTGTTCCCCATCCTCGTGGGCACCGACGACCAGTCCTGGCAGCCCTCCGACACCGTGGACGTCTTTACGGGCCAGCGCCGCTACCAGCGCGTCGACAACCCCGTCAACCCAACGCTGCTCAAGGAGATCGCCGAGCGCACGGGCGGGCGCTTTTATCGGGCGAGTGACCCCGAGTCGCTCCGCAGCGACCTGCACGACATCCTCGACGCCTTCGAGAAGTCGCGCCTCGTGGACTACGCCGTCGCCGAGCGCACGGAGCTGTTCCCCTGGCTCGTGTGGGCGGCCCTCGCCGCCCTGCTCCTCGAGCTCGCTCTCAGCAACGTGGCCCTCAGGAGGTTTCCGTGAGATTCGCCTACGCCGAGCTCTGGTGGCTCGCCGCCGCCCCCCTCGTCGGCCTCGCGCTCATGCTCTACGCCGCCCACCGGCGGCGCGCGGCGCGCGCGGCGCTCGGCGACCCCCACCTGATCGCGGCGCTCACCGCCTCGCTCTCGGTGGAGCGCCGCCTCATCAAGCTCGCCCTCACGCTCCTCGCCCTCGCCGCCCTCGCCGCCGCCGCCCTGCGCCCGCAGTTCGGGCGGCGCTCTGAGGTGCAGCAGCAGAGCGGCATCGACGTGGCGGTGGCCTTTGACATCAGCAAGTCGATGCTCGCGCGCGACGTGCAGCCCTCCCGCCTCGACGCGGCGCGCGCCCTGCTCGGGGAGCTCGTGCAGCAGCTCTCGGGGCACCGCCTCGCGCTCATCCCCTTCGCCGGCGTCGCCTTTACGCAGTCGCCCCTCACCGCCGACAAGAGCGCGTTTCGCCTCTACCTCCGCGGCCTCGACCCGCAGCAGATGCCCGTGGGCGGCACCCACCTCGCGATGGCGATTCGCGAGGGCGTGCAGCGCCTGAGCGGCGAGGGCGACCGCGGCGACAAGGCCAGCCGCAGCCGCGTGGTCTTGCTCATCACCGACGGCGAGGACCTGTCGGCGGCGGCCGGCGAGGAGGTGAAGCGCGCGGCGGCGGAGGCCAAGGAGGCGGGCGTGCTCCTCTACGCGGTGGCGGTGGGCACCCGCGCCGGGGAGCCCATCCCGCTGCTCAACAAGGACGGCTCGCACGCGGGCTACCAGCGCGACCGCCAGGGGAAGCCCATCTACAGCAAGCTCAACGTGACGCTCCTCGAGGAGGCGGCGCGCTTGGCCGACCCGGCGCGCCCCGACGCGCAGCGCGTGTTTGTCCTCGACGGCTCGCGCGACCTCTCGTTGGAGCTGGCGCAGGCCTTTGGGCAGCTCCAGAAGAGCCGCCTTGAGGGCGCGGTGCGCCACCGCTACGGGGAGCGCTTCTTCTATCCACTCGCCCTCGCGCTGCTCTTGTTGCTCGCCGAGGCGCTCATCAGCGAGCGCGCGCGCCGCGCGCCGCAGGGAGGTCGCCTGTGATCCGCGCCGCACGCCCCGCCCCCGCTCAGGTCCCCGCTCAGGTCCCCGCCCGCCCCCTCGCCCGCTGGGCGCTCCTCGGCGCCGCCGTCACAGGGTTTGGCTTCAACCCGCTCGTCTGCCAGAACGCCGCCGTGGAGCGCGCGCAGCGCGCCCTGCGCGCCGGCGCGCCGGCGGAGGCGCTCGAGGCGCTCAAGCCGCTCGACGTGGACGCGGCGGAGGCGCACCTGACGCGCGCCCTCGCCCGCTACGAGTCAGGCCAGCACGACGAGGCCGCCGCCGCCCTCGACCAAGCCTACCGCCTGCTCGCCGACGCCCGCGCCGGCGGGGCGGCGGTGGAGGGGGCGGCGGCGCTCGAGCACCGCCTCGCCACCCTGCGCGGGCTGGTGGCGATGGCGCAGGAGCGCTGGGAGGACGCGCAGGTGGAGTGGCTCAAGGCGCTCAGGCTCGCCCCCGACGACGACGCCGCGCAGTGGAACTACGAGCTGGCGTGGCTCAAGGCGCACCCGCCGTGCGCGCTGCGCGAGGACGACCACGAGCCCGATGACACCGCCGCCGACGCCCCGCCCTGGGCGGAGGAGAAGGCCAAGGACCGCCTCCTCTGCCCCGGGCGCGAGGACTGGTATGCGCTGGAGCTGCCCGAGCACGGCGTCTTGACCCTCCGCGCGCAGGTGAGTCTGCTGCCCGACCAGGACGAGGAGGTCGCGCGCGACCTAGAGCTCGACCTCTTCGCCCCCCCCGCCCCCGGGGCGCCCCCCGCCGCCGACGGCGAGCCGCTCCAGCGCGCCACGCTGGCGCTGGCGCGCGGGGAGGGGGAGCTCAAGGTGCACGTGGCGCGCGTCGCGGTCCCCGGGCGCTACGTGGCGCGCCTGCGCGGCGCGGGGCTCGGCGAGGTGCGCTACGCGCTCACCCCCGAGATCGACGTGCTCTGCCCCGCCGGCGAGGACGCGGTGGAGCCCAACGACGCCCTCGCCGCCGCCCACGCCCTCGCCGACGGCGAGCTGCCGGGGCTCAAGGCGTGCCCCGGCAACGACGACTGGTTCCGCGTCCTCGTCCCCGCCGGCGAGCGCCGCCAGCTCCAGGTGAGCTTTGACGCCGCCCGCGGCCCCTTCTCCGCCCTGCTCTATGATTCCTCGGGGGCCCCGCTCAAGGCGCTCAACTCGGTGGACGCGCAGGGCGGGGGCCTCAGCCTGCTGATGCCCTTGGAGGGCGCGGCCCCCGTCGCCCCGCCCGCGCTCCCCGCGCCGCCCGCGCCCCCCGCGCCCCTTGCGCCGCCTGCGCCGCCTGCGCCCCCTGCGCCCCCCGCGCTCCTCGCGCCCCCCGCCCCTCCCGCGCTCCTCGCGCCCCCTGCGGCGCCCCAGGGGGACGGGGGCGGCGCGGAGGGGGGCGCGGCGGCGGAGAATCAGGGGCCGCCGACCGCCTTCTTTGTGCAGATCACGGCGCAGGAGGGCGCGGGGAACCGCTATTCGCTGAAGCTGGCGCCTCCGGAGGAGGACGGCGAGAAGCAGGACGAGCAGGACAAGCAGGACGAGCAGGACAAGCAGGACGAGCAGGACAAGCAGGACAAGCAGGACGAGCAGGACAAGCAGGACGAGCAGGACAAGCAGGACGAGCAGGACGAGCAGGACAAGCAGGACGAGCAGGACAAGCAGGACAAGCAGGACGAGCAGGACAAGCAGGACGAGCAGGACAAGCAGGACGAGCAGGACGAGCAGGACAAGCAAGCCCCGCAAGACCAGCAAGCCCCGCAAGCCCCGCAAGACCAGCAAGCCCCGCCCCCCCAAGAGCAGATCGACCTTCAGCAGATGATCGACGCCCTCGACCAGCAGAACAAAAACCCGCAGCTCGAGAAGGCGCTCAAGCAGCTCCCGATGCTCCCGCAGATGGAGGACTACTGATGCCGACCTGCCCGCTCGCCGCCCGCGCCCTCCTCGCCCTCCTCGCGCCCCTCGCGCCCCTCGCGCCCCTCGCCCTCCTCGCGCCCCTCGCCCTCCTCGCGCCCCGCGCCGCGCTCGCCGCGCCGGGCATCACGCTGTCGGTCAACCGCGAGGAGATCTCCGCTCAGCAGACCCTGCGCCTCACGGTGGAGATGTCCCTCGACGGCTCACGCAACGCCAGCCTCGGCGAGCCGTCGTGGGCGGCGCAGGGGTGGTCGGTGGTGAGCCGCGCGCAGTCCACCTCCATGCAGCTCTTTGGGCGGCAGCAGACCCTCGAGGTCACCTACACCTACACCCTCAAGCCCACGCGCGCCGGTGAGCTCGAGCTCGGGCCCTTTACGGGGGAGGGGAGCGCCGCGGGCCTCACGTCCAACGCGCTGCGCGTGCGCGTCACGGAGGGCGCCCCCAAGGTGACCTCGGAGCAGGCGCGCTTGTATGACAGCTACGCGCTCCTGCGCTGGGAGCCCAAGAAGTCTGAGGTGTGGCTCGGGGAGCGGGTGGAGGTGGCGCTGGCGCTCTACGTGAACACGCAGCTCCGGGTGACGCACTTCGCGCCGCCCGACATCAACCTCCAGGGCTTCTGGGTGGAGGACATCGAGCCCGACCAGCGCAGCCGCCGCGCGCTCATGGGCCAAAAGACCTACTACCGCCAGGACGTCAAGCGCAGCCTGCTGTCGCCCCTGCGCGCCGGCGAGCTCTCGCTCCCGACGGTGAGCGCCACGCTGCGCCTCTCCAACCTCGGCTTCTTTAGCGAGGAGGAGGAGATCACGCAGTCGGCGCCCGCGGTGCAGGTGGCGGTGCGCCCGCTCCCCCCGGGCGCGCCGGCGGGCTTTAAGGGGCCGGCGGTGGGGGAGGTGCGCGCGCAGCTCACGGTGGATCGCACCCGCGTGCGCCTCGATGAGGGCGTGCAGCTCAACATCGTCACCACCACCGACGGCCTCCTCAGCAACACGCCCCCCTTTGAGCTGCCGCCGGTGGACGGCCTGCGGAGCTTCACGCCCACGAGTCGCGAGAGCCACGCCGAGCGCGACGGCAAGCCCCTCTCCACGCGCACGCAGACGTGGCTGCTCAAGCCCACGCGCGAGGGGAGCGTGACCATCCCCGCGCTGCGCCTGCCCTTCTTCCGCCCCGCCACCGGCCAGTACGACGTGGCCGCCACCGCCCCCGTCCGCCTAGAGGTGAGCGGGGGCGACCCGTCGCGCGCGGCGCTGCCGCAGGGGGCGGCGGGGGCGGGGGCGGGGGCGGGGGCGGGGGCGGGGGCAGCGGCGGCGGCGCAGTCCCCCGAGGCGGCGCCCACGGACGCCGACCGCCTCGGCGTGCAGCTCCACACCATCCGCACCGCCCCGCTCCCCCTCTCCGCCGCCACGGACCTCGCGTGGCTCTGGTGGGCGCTGGGGGCGGGAGCCGCGGCGCTGTGGGCGGGGGACGAGCTGCGCCGCCTGCTGCGGCGGGCGCGCGCCTCCGGGGCGGCGCGCGCCCGCCCCGAGCGCGCGCGCGCCGAGGCGGAGCGCGCCCTCAGCGCCCTCAGCCCCGCCGCCCTCGACTACCACGCCCTCAGCGACGCCGTGAGTCGCTACCTCGAGGCGCGCCTAGGCGTGGAGGCGCGCGGCGCGCAGCGGGCGCAGGTGTGCGCGCGCCTGCGCGCGGCGGGCCTCTCGGCGGCGCTGGTGGAGGGCTATGAGGGGCTCTGCGAGGCGACGGACCTGGCGCGCTTCGCCCCCGCCGGCGCGGCGCGCGCGCGCGGAGATGAGGTGCTGTCGCTCACGCGCGCGTGGCTCGAGCAGGTGGAGCGGGCGCTGCGCGAGGGGGCCCGGCAGGGCGGGGCGCAGGGCGGGGCGCAGGGCGGGGCGCAGGGCGGGGCGCAGGGCGGGGCGCAGGGCGGGGCGCAGGGCGGGGCGCAGGGCGGGGCGCGGGGCGGGACTCTCGCGCTCCTCCTCGCCGCCCTCGCCCCCGCCCTCGCCTCCGCCCTCGCCGCGGAGGCGCGCGCCGAGGGCGCGCCCCCCCCCGGCCACGAGCGCTTCTGGGCGGGCGACTACCCGGCCGCCGCCGCCGCCTACCGCGCGGCGCTCGTGGCGCGCCCCGACGACGCCACGCTCTGGTACAACCTCGGCACCGCCGAGGCGCACGCCGGGCGCTACGGGGAGGCGGCGCACGCGCTGCGCTCGGGGCTGCGGCGCGCCCCCCACGACGAGGAGGGGCGCGCGCAGCTCGCCCGCGTGGAGCAGGCGGCCGCCGAGGACGGCGTGCGCCGCCCCGGGCCCCGCCGCCTCGTCCTGCCTGAGGAGGGCGCGGGGGGGGGCGGCGGCGTGCTCGGCCTGCTCCCGGTGGGCGCGGCGCGCGCCTGGGCGCTCTTGAGCCTCTGCGTCGCGTGCCTCGCCCTGCTCGGCGCGCGCCGCGCCGCGGCGGGGGAGCTGAGCGCGCGGTGGGCGGCGCGCGCGCCGCAGCTCCGCGCCCTCGCCGTCCTCGCCGCCTCCTCGGCCCTCCTCGGCGGCGCGCTGTGGCGGGCGCGGGTGGCGGCGGAGGAGGGGGCGGCGTGGGGGGTGGTGGTGGAGGCGCGCGCCCCCCTCCACCGCGGGCCGGGGGCGCAGTTCCCCGCGGACGTGAGCGTGGCGGGGGCCGCCCTCGTCCGCCTCCAGGGGGCGGAGGGGGCGTGGCGCCGCGTGGCGCTGTCGGACGGGCGCGAGGGGTGGCTGCGGGCGGAGCACGCGCGGGCGGTGGAGTGAGCGCGGGCGCCCCTCGCTAGGCGCCCCCCTCGCGCCGCCCCACCCCCCCCAGCGCCTCTAGGAGCGCCTGGCGCGAGATCGGCTTGGAGAGCGTCGGGCGCCCGGTGCGCGCGAGCGCCTCCGCGAGGGCGCCTTTCGCCGCCCCCGTCATAAAGAAGAAGCGCTCGCACAGCGGCGAGCCCTCCGCCTCGAGCGCCCGAAAGAGTCCCGGGCCGTCCAGCTCGGGCATCATCACGTCGCTGAGCACCACGTCCACCTCGAGGGCGCGGAGGGCGCGGAGGGCCTCCACCCCGTTGGACGCCACCAACACCGCGTCCCCCCGCAGGAGGCGCGCCACGCTCTTGGCCACGAGCGGCTCGTCGTCCACCACGAGCACGCGGCGGCGGTCGGAGGGGAGGGCGAGGAGGTGCAGCGAGCGCTGCCCGTCGACGTAGATGGGCGTCACCTGCGGACTCAGCTCGCCCGCGCTCGCCTCCGCCGCGCCCGCCTCCGCCGCGCCCACCTCCGCCGCGCCCTCCTCCGCCGGGAGCAGCACCTCAAAGGTCGTGCCCACCCCCACCCGCGAGCGGACGCGCACCTCACCGCCGTGCGCCTGCACGATTCCCCTGCTCACCGCCAGCCCCAGCCCCGTCCCCTCGCCTACCGGCTTGGACGAGAAGAAGGGCTCAAAGATGCGCGGCAGGTCCGCCTCGGGAATCCCGCTGGCGTTGTCCTCCACGCACAAGACCACCCGCGCGCCCTCCGCGCGCCCGCTCGCCGCCCGCCCCCCCTCCACGCGACGACACGAGATCGCCACCCGGTTGCCGCTCACGCGCCCTGTCGGCATCGCCTGCGCCGCGTTCATGAGCAGGTTGAGCAGCACCTGCAGCAGCTCTGAGCGGCGCCCCCACACCACAAACACCCCCTCCGGCACCTCCACCTCCAGCGACACGCGCTTGGAGAACTCGGAGCGCACCAGGCTCGCGCACACCCGCGCCAGCTCCCCGAGGTCCACCCGCCCCATCGCCTCCTGCCGCCCGCGCTCCCCGCCGCTGCGCGCGATGCTCAGCAGACTCTTGACGATCTGCGACACTCGGTCCACGCCCCCGATGGCGTCGCGCGTCGACTCGAGGAGGCTCTCCGCGGCGCCCGCGTCGACGCCCCCCCCCGCCAGCGCCTCCTCGAGGAGCTCGAGGTTGACGCGGATGTACATGAGCGGGTTGTTCACCTCGTGCGCCACGCCCGCCGCCAGAGTCCCCACCGCCGCGAGGCGGTCGTTGTGGGCGGCGGCCGCCTGCGCGAGGCGCTCGTCGGTGGTGTTGTGGCGCACCACCACCACGCGCGTGAGCGCCCCCGCCTCGTCCACGATGGGCGAGCTCTGGAGGCTGTGGCTCTGGCGGCGCTCATCGCGCCACACCTCCACCTCCCCCGCCCACCCCCGCCCCGCGCGCGCCTCCCCCAAGAGCACCTCCCCCACCGACCGCTCAGGGGCCGTGGGGCAGGGCAGCGACAGCAGCAGCGTGGGCGCGCCCACGGGCGGCGCGGCGGGGCGCACGAGCTCCTCAAAGGCGGGGTTGACGAAAAGCGTCTCGCCTTCGGGCGACAGGATCTCCACCGCCTCGCTCACCTGCCGCCAGGCGTCCGCCAGCGGCTCGAGCTGCGCGTTGACCTCCTCGAGGCTGCGGATGAGCGAGCGCACCCGCCCGTCCGACTCGCGCAGCCGCGCCACCATCTCGCCGAGCACCGTGATCATGTGCGCCATCTCGCGCGGCGTGAGGCGCGACACCCGCGGCAGCTCCACCCCAAAGTCGCCACGCGCCAGGCGCGTCGCCCCCTCCACCACCAGCCGACTCACCCCCCCCAGCCGCGCCGACAGCAGCGCGAGGAGGGCGAGCGCCGGCAAGAGCACCAGCGCGCTCGTCTGCAGCGCCAGCCAGCGCGCCTCTGTGGCGGCGGCGGTGATCAGGAGGCGCGGCGTGGTGAGCCAGACCCGCCAGGTCTGTGTGGCGATGCGGAGCTCACGGCACAAGGCGCGCACCTCGTCGCCCTGCGGGTCCACGAGGTAGCGCCCCTCCGGCGTGCACGCCTCCCGCGCCAGCGACGCGCCGGGCGGCAGGACCGTGAGGATGGGCAGGCGGCGCTTGCTGTCGGAGATCACCTGCCGGTCCGCGTCGATCAGGAGGGCGCGGTGGCGCGCCGAGCCGTCGAGCAGGCGCTTGATGGTCTGCTCGATGAGGTCGGGGCGAATCCCCGCCGCCACGTACCCCCTCAGCGCCCCCGCGCCCCGCGCCTCCACGTCGGCGTACACGGGCACCGCCACGTGGATGTTGGCCACCCCCGACTGCTTGCCGATGCGCACGTTCCCAAACGACACCTCGCGCGTCCTGAGCAGATCTTGGAAGTAGTCGCGGTCGGCGTAGCTCACCCCCGCGCGCGTCACCACCCCGTCCTCGCGGCGACTCGGCGCAAACACCAAGGATGTGCCGCGCATGTCGCCGAGGTGGAGGCTGTCAAAAGAGCGCGTGGAGCGCAGCTGCGCGTCGAGGATCCCCTGCACCTGCCCGAGGTCCCAGTCGCGGAGCGCGCTGAGCGTGCCCGCCGTCACCTCGAGGACCTCGCGCTTGAGCGAGGTGTACTCGCGCACCGTCTCCTCCACGCTGAGGGCGTGCTGGCGCGCCTCAAAGTCAAAGCGGCGCTCCTCCTCGTCCGAGCGCCGCGCGCCGAGCCAGGCGCCAAAGGCGGCGAGGGGGGCGGCGACGAGGGCGGTGGCCACTAAGAACAGCAGCGCCCCCACCGGCAAGAGGCGCAGGGAGGAGGGGGACGGGGAGTCGCTCGCGGCGCGGCTCAAGGAATCAAGCG
>Ga0194129_10007510_pt1 | contig 12930 bp, 11 predicted proteins | sample TA2KigCa35mmetaG_FD_150862 | JGI IMG/M metagenome (GOLD analysis project Ga0194129, IMG submission 150862) | Freshwater microbial communities from Lake Tanganyika, Tanzania - TA2015038 Kigoma Deep Cast 35m | ecosystem: Environmental > Aquatic > Freshwater > Lake | place: Tanzania: Lake... | reverse complement strand
GTTCATCTGAGATCACGGCGTCGGCGACCGAGACATCCCAGCCCACCATTTCGAGCGGCAGTTCAGAGTCGAAAACGATCCGTGCCGCTTCGGGGTCGGCCCAAACATTGAACTCTGAAGCAGCCGTAACATTGCCGGGCAATGCGCCCGTGCCGCCCATGATCACGCATCGCCGAACCCACGACGCAAATTTGGGTTCGATCGCCAGGGCGAGGGCGATATTTGTCAGAGGGCCGAGCGTGACGAGATCGATCTGTCCAGGCATCGAGCCGAACGTCTCGAGCATCTTGCGAATCGCGTCGTGCGACGCGGGTGCGCGACCCGCGAGTTTCAAGCCGATGTCGCCCATGCCGTCGGTGCCGTGCACGTTTTGCGCCGAAGAGAAAGTTCGAACCAAGGGTCGGCTTGCACCCACATGCACGGGCACCTGCGCACCGCACATCTCGAGGGTGTAGAGCGCGGCCTGCACACCCGATTCGATCGGCACGTTGCCTGCCACGATCGAGATGCCCAGCACTTCGGTGGTTTTGCTCTTCACCGCCAAGATCAGCGCCACCGCGTCGTCGCTCGCCGTGTCGGTGTCGACCCACATCTTTTGCTTCAAGACGACCCGGCAAGCTTCAGAATCGAGATCAAAACAAATCGCGTCATGTGCCGATGCCTTGGGGAAGTTGTGCCTCGGGCCATGACAGAAGCGTCACAGCCTGGCGACAGGCGAAGCGATCGGTCATGCCACCCACATAGGTGACGGCGAGTTTTGTCGCCTCGCGCGAATGCGGATCGAACAACTCTCGTTCGCGCGGGCTGTGCATCAACTTGGGGTTGGCGACGTAGTGTTCGACCAGTGCGCGCAGCAGGCGAATCACCGACTCGGCCTGGGCCCGCGATTCGGCGCGCATGTAGATATTTTCGTAGTTGAATTTTCTGAACGCCGCCAGTGCGTCGGCGCATTCGCTGGTCATCGCCACTCGGCCGGTGGCCGCCGTGGCAGAAATCATCGCACTGATAAACGCCCGAAGTTGTTGATCGCGGCGCGTGCCACAAACGCTTTTCACCTGGTCGGGAAGTTGGTCGGGCGTGACTACACCGGCGGCCACTGCGTCTTCAAAGTCGTGGCAAACGTAGGCGATACGGTCGGCCCACGAGACGACCTCGCCTTCGGGGGTTTTCGGCGCGGGCCGAGACCAAGAGTGATTGCGAATGCCGTCGAGCGTCTCGACGCAGAGGTTGAGCGGCACGAGCGCTACATCGGCACCCCAGACGGCGTGGTCATAGCCACCGTCTACATAGGGCGATAGGGCGTCTTCGCTGGCGTGCCCACCAGGCCCGTGCCCGCAGTCGTGACCCAAGGCGATCGCCTCGGTCAGCGGCACATTGACGCCGATGGCACGCGCCACCGAGGTCGCAACCTGCGCCACCTCGAGCGCATGGGTCAGTCGGGTTCGCTGATGATCTTGCGGAAAAACGAACACCTGTGTTTTGCCCGCCAAACGACGAAACGACGAGGCATGCAGAATGCGATCACGGTCGCGTTCGAAACAAGTTCGAAATTTGTCGGGCTCTTCTTGGTTCGCTCGATTTCCCGCGCCGAAACTGCGCGTCGCGAGCACGGTGAGGTTGGCGTCTTCGAGTTCTTCGCGACGAAGACGATCGACCAGATCGCGCGAGCCGCTGCCTGCCCACGAGTCGGCGTGCGCCAGACGAATCGTCACCCCCGCATCGACCTCGTGACCGTGCATGGTCTCTGCCCAAGCCTCGGCGCGCGACGACACCGACTCGTGCTGCGCGGACTGCACGCTTTGCTCGGGCTTCGACTTCGCAGTCTGACTATCCATTGCCACAACCCTAGGCAACGGGTGACCCCAGATTGTCGCTTGTAGCCTTATAAAGCCTGCAATTGCAGTGCGTAAAGAGTTTCGGTTACGCAGAGCCGCGCAGACCCCAGGAGACCGATGAGCGTTTTTGTCGACGAAGCACAACTGAATGTTCGCGGCGGTGACGGCGGTAGTGGCTGCGTCAGTTTTCGTCGTGAGGGCCCGGTCGTGCACGGCGGGCCGAACGGTGGCGACGGCGGAAACGGCGGCTCGGTTTGGCTCGAGGCCGACCGCAATGTGGCGAGTTTGCTCGCGTTTCGCGACCACCCGCATCGTCGCGGGCAAGACGGCGTGTCGGGCATGGGCAAAGATCTGCACGGTCGTCGCGGAGAAGAACTGATCGTCAAAGTTCCCGAAGGCACGGTGGTCAAAGACCTTTATACCGGCGACACTTTGTGTGATCTCGCCTCGCACGGCACTCGTTGGCTCGCCGCCCAAGGCGGCGAGGGCGGTCGTGGCAACGCTCGCTTTTTGTCCAACCGCCGCCGTGCGCCGAAATTCGCCGAGCAGGGCGAGCATGGTGCCGAGCGTTGGTTGAAACTTGAGATGAAGTTGATGGCCGATGTGGCGCTGGTCGGGTTTCCGAACGCGGGCAAGAGCACGTTCATCAGTTCGGTCTCGGCGGCCAAGCCCAAGATCGCGAATTATCCGTTCACGACGCTCGAGCCCCACCTGGGCGTGGTCAGAATCAACAACACGACCGAGTTCGTGATCGCCGATATTCCTGGCATCATCGAAGGCGCGAGCCAGGGCAAAGGATTAGGCGACCAGTTTTTGCGTCATATCGAGCGGGCCCGCGTGCTTTGCGTGCTGGTCGATTTGATCTCGATGGAAGAAATCCCGCCGCTCGAACAAGAACAAATCTTGTTGCGCGAACTGAAGGCATACCAGCCCGAGTTGTTGGATCGACCACGTTTGGTCGTCGCCACCAAAACCGACGCCGCGACACCCGAGTCGATCGCCGCGTGGCACGGCATGAAGATTTCGGCGGTCACGGGCGACGGCGTGCGCGAAGTGTTGGCGAGGCTCGCCGAGTTGGTCGCCGAGGCGCGCACCACCGAGCCCGCGCCGATTGGTCCGGTGACGTTTCGTCCCGAGCCGCAGGGCACGAAAGTCGAGCGCATCGGGGCCAACGAGTTCAGGTTGTCGGGTCGCGATATCGAACGCTCGGTCGCGCTCAACGACGTGACCAACGCCGACGCACTGAACTACATCGACGACCGCATGTCGCGTTTGGGCATACCGCGACTTCTGGCCAAAGCCGGCGCGTCCGAAGGCGCGATTGTTTGGATAGGCGAGTTCTCGTTCGACTACACCCCCGAGCAATAGCCATGCGTATCGTCGTAAAAATCGGAACCTCGTCGATAACCAAGGTCGACGGCAGCATCAACTCTGACGCGGTGCGCCAGTTGTGCGATGAGGTCGCGTCGCTTCGACAATCGGGGCACGAAGTCTTGGTCGTGTCGTCTGGAGCGGTCGCAGGTGGCGTGGCGGCGCTCAAACTGGGCAAGCGACCAACCGACATGCCGACACTGCAGGCGCTCGCCGCCGCGGGCCAAAGTCGACTGATGCAGGAGTACAACCAACAACTCGACCGTCACCAGCTGGTGGGCGCGCAAGTCTTGCTGGTGCCGAATGATTTCATCGACCGTCACCAATATCTGCATGCGCGTCAAACGCTGTTGCGTCTGCTCGAACTCGGTTGCATTCCGGTGATCAACGAAAACGACGCCATCGCCAGCGACGAAATCCGTTTCGGCGACAACGATCGAATCGCCGCGCTGGTCGCTCACAGCATCTCGGCCGACGTCTTGGTGTTGTTGACCGACTTGAAGGGTCTCTACTCGTCCGACCCGAACGTCGACAGCGACGCGGTGTTCATCGAAACCGTCAATGCCGACGACGAGTTGCTCTCGGTGCGCGCGGGAAGTTCGATCAACGCCAAGGGCAGCGGTGGAATGGCTTCAAAACTTGCAGCGGCGCGAATCGCGTCGTGGTCGGGCGTGCGAACCGTGATCGGCTCGGCAAAACGGGTGAACGTAGTGGTCGACGCGGTGAACGCGGTCGCGGGTGCGGGCACGCAATTCATGCCGCGCGAACGTGAACTCACCGCCCGCAAACTTTGGATTGCTTTCGCCGCCCAAGCCAACGGCTCGGTGATCGTCGACGACGGCGCACGCGACGCGCTGTTGCGCCGCAATGTCTCGCTTCTGCACGCCGGGGTGCAGACGGTCATTGGCGACTTTGAGATCGCCGACACGATCAATATTGTCGACACGGCGGGCAACATCATCGCCCGCGGAATGGCGGCGGTGTCGTCTATTCAGGCGAGCGCCGGGGCGGGCATGCAAAGTTCTGAACTGGGCGAGGGTGTCTCTGCCGAGGTCGTGCACCGCGACGACCTCGTCGTTTTGGCTAGTTGATTCGTCGAACCCTTCGACGCAGGGCGAAGAGCGCAACCACCGACGAAATCAGATAGGCGAACGAGAAGGCCAGACCCAGGCCCAAAACATCGAAGCGCTCGACCAAAACGACCGCCAACGCGATATTCAATGCGTTTTCGAACAGGTTGATGAAAAATGGCGTGCGCGTGTCGCCGTAGCTATAGAAGCCGCGCAACACCAACAGATAGACAGAAAACCCGACCAGACCGACGCTAAGACCCGTAAGCGCGCGGGCCGTGTTGGTCGCGGCGTCGGCATCGAAGTTGCCGTACTGCAACAACACCGCAACGATCGGCTTGGCGAAGACGAACAGAACCAAAGACGCGGGAAAAGTGGCGAGCGCGGTGAGTTTGAGCCCCGAATTGAAGCGGGCAACGAATTCGAGCTTTGAGTCTTGCGCCACGGCACGGGCCAGATCGGGCGCGAATGTCGTGGCGATCGAGACGGCGAGCAGCCCGTGCGGCAACGAAAAAAATGTGTACGCCTTCGAATATGCGTCGACATTGCCGCTACCAGGTTTGGCGAGGTTCTTGATCACGATCAACGCAACCTGATTGGCCGCGATGTAGCCGACCGCCCAACCCGAAAGTTTCAGCAACTGCCGAACCGCCGAATGTCTCAGATCGAAACTGAACCGCAAGTTCGCGCCGCTGCGGCGTAAGGCGAGAAACATGCCGATCGTCATGACGACTATCCCTGCAGTCGAGCCCAGACCGAGCAGAAGTTTGAAGGTGTTGTTCGCGATCACGTCGTTCAACCCCGGCGGGTTCGCTGTTTCGAGGCGAGCGACCAACAACAAACTTCCGATCGTCACGAGGTTGGCCAAAACGGGCGTCCAGGCGGCGGCGAAAAATCTTTTGTGGGCGTTGAGAATCGCCGTACAGATCGACGTCACTCCATAAAAAAAGATTTGGATCAAAAACAGCCGCGTCAACGCGGTGCCCGCGCTTCGAAAAAGGTCTGCGTCGACCGTCGTGTCGGGGTTCAGCGAAAAGACCCTGAAGATCGCCGGCGCGAGAGCGATCGAAATCAGCGTGAGCACCGCCAGCGCGACCATCGCGACGCTGGCGACGGCACTCGTGGCCTCGTCGTCGTTGTCTTGCAGATGACGCGTGAAAAGCGGCACGAGACTCGCCGCGAGCACCCCGCCGAGCAAGAGTTCATAGACGACATTGGGCGCGTTGTTGGCGACGTCGTAAGCGTCGGCGAGGGCGGTCTGACCGATGACGACCCCGAACACGATTATTCGAAGCAATCCGGTGAGGCGACTCAGCGCGGTGCCACTTGCCACCGTGAGGTTGGCGCGCAACAGGCCCGATCGGGCATTGGGCGTTGCCATGCCGTTAATCGTATTGCGATTTGAAGTGTGCTCGCGCTTAGTCGGCGCGCGGTGCCACGGCTAGGGTTGAGCGGGTGAAACCGCGTTTCAAAGATGTCGCATCGGTTCGTACCGGGCTGAAAAAAGAAAAATATCTCGCCGATGACGGCATCGCCGGGGTCGTTTATTTGGCCGATCGTCTCGGCAAGCCGGTGCTGATCGAAGGGCCCGCGGGCACGGGCAAAACCCAGCTCGCCAAGAGCGTCGCCGAAATGACGGGCGCCCGCTTGATTCGCCTGCAGTGCTACGAGGGTCTCGACGAATCGAAGGCGCTCTATGAATGGAACTACAAGAAACAGTTGCTGAGAATTCAAGCCGACAAAAACAGCGACTCGTGGTCGGAAGTGCACGACGATATTTTCAGCGATGAGTTTTTGCTGACCCGTCCGTTGCTCGAGGCGATCACCAGCGAAGAGCCCGTGGTTTTGTTGATCGACGAGGTTGATCGCGTCGAAGTCGAGACCGAGGCGCTGCTGCTCGAGATTCTTTCCGACTATCAGGTGTCGATCCCCGAATTGGGCACGATCACGGCGAAGCAAATTCCGCTGGTTTTCTTGACATCCAACAACACCCGCGAATTGTCCGAGGCCCTCAAGCGTCGTTGCCTCTACCTGCATGTCGACTACCCGGATCTGGAGCGTGAAAAAGAAATCGTCGTCACCAAGGTGCCCGATATCAGCGACAATCTGGCCGATCAGATCGCGAGAATCGTTCGCAGCATTCGGCAACTTGATTTGAAAAAAGCCCCGTCGGTGAGCGAGACACTCGACTGGGCACGCACCCTGATGCTGCTCGGCATCGACACGATCGACGAGACCGAGGCCAAAGAGACTCTGCACATTCTGTTGAAATACCAGACAGACATCGCCAAAGCGGCGAAAGAACTCTCAGTCGCAAAGTAGGCGAGCGCGATGCCCGTTCTTGACCTGATGTCAGGATTCATCGTCGAACTGCGCAACGCGGGCCTGCCGGTGAGCCTCACCGAGAATCTCGACGCGATGGAGGCGGTCAAGGTGATTCCGATCGAGGATCGGGACGCTTTCAAATATGCGCTGGGTGCGACACTGGTCAAAAACAACGCGCACTGGCGGGTGTTCGAAACGATTTTCGAGGTCTACTTTTCGTTGCGCGGCCCCGAATACGAGATCACCCAAGACGCGCAACCCGACGACTTTTGGCGCGAGATGCAAGATCAGATCGACCAGGTGCGGGGCCAAGGTGAAGGCAAGGGCTCAGGTGGCGGGATGGACTCGCTCACGCCCGAAGAAATCGCCGCGATGTTGATGCGGGCACTGATGAACGGAGACCAGGCGATGATGCGGGCTTTGGCCAAGCAATCGGTGCAACGCTTCGCCGGCATGGAGCCGGGTCGACCGGTCGGCGGTACCTACTATCTGTATCGCACGCTGCGCAATCTCGACCTCGACAACATGCTGCAAAAACTCATGGATGCGAATCGTGAGATGAGCAACCAGAAACTTTCGGCGCTCGAGGAGCGTCTGGAGAAGGACGAGTTTCAAAGCAGAATCGAACAATTCAAGCAAGAGGTCGAGTCAGAGATCAGGCGCCGTCTCGTGGCCGACAGGGGCGCCGAGGCGATGGCCAAAACTTTGCGCAAACCCCTGCCCGAAGACGTCGAGTTCATGCACGCGAGCCGCGACGAGATGCAGAGTCTGAAGAAGGCGTTGTATCCGCTGACCAGAAAACTGGCGGCGCGTTTGGCCCGCAAACGACGACACGGGCGAAAGGGTCCGTTGGACTTTCGCAACACGGTGCGCCATTCGTTGAGTTATGGCGGCGTACCGGCCGACCCGAAGTTTCGCTATCCACGACCGGCCAAGCCCGAGTTGATGGTCGTCGCCGATATCTCGGGCAGCGTCGCGGCGTTCGCCAGGTTCACGCTGATGTTCGTCTATGCGATCCAAAACCAGTTCTCGAAAGTTCGCTCGTTCGTGTTCATCGACGGCATCGACGAGGTCACGAAGTTTTTCAAATCGACCGAAGACATCGGTGAGGCGATCAATCGGGTGAACACCGAGGCTGATGTCGTCTGGGTTGACGGCCACAGCGATTACGGGCATGCGTTCGAGGTTTTTTTCGAGCGTCACGGAAAAGACATCAACTCGAAGACAACCGTGCTTCTACTCGGTGACGCCCGCAACAACTATCACGCCGCCCAGTCTTGGGTGGTCAAAGAAATGCGCAAGCGCGCCCGCCATGTTTACTGGCTCAATCCCGAACCGAAGTCTTATTGGAACACGGGCGATTCGATCGTCGGCGAATATGGCGCGCACACCGACGGTGTTTACGAATGTCGCAATCTGCGGCAGTTAGAGAGTTTCGTCTCGACTTTGGCCTGATCTGACTTTTCGCCGCACGACGACCACCCAACCGGCGACGACGAAGGCCGAAAAAATAAACCACTGCACGGTGTAACTCAGGTGGGGGCCAGAATTCAGATTTGGCGAGGCGATTCTCGCCAAACTTGCGGCTTCGCTCGGCCGAGATTCGAGAACCTCCAGGTAAATGGCCGTGTTGAGATTCTCGATTTGTTGTGACAGCCTCGGCAAATCGATGGTGATCACCTCAGCCAGAACGCCCGTTGCGGGGTCGCTGAGTTGGCCCAGCCGTCGCGACTCTGACTGGCGAACGCGGGCGATGATTTCTAGTTCGCCCGCGGGTGGTGCGGGCACTTTCTCGTTCTGACCGATAAATCCCCGATTGATCAAAATTGTTTCGTTGGCGTTCAAAAGGAGTGGTGTCAGCGGGTCGACCCCCGAGATGCCGTCTTGAGATCGGTTCACGCTGAGCAATGACTGATCGGCGACGTATCGACCGCGCAGCGACACGTTCAGCCATTCGGCGTCGGCGGGCGAGAGTTTGCCGTTGCGAATTTCGTCAAGTACGCCCATCAGTGGGGTCGGCGCCGAAACTATGCGTTCGGCTACGACTTCGTTGAAATCGACCCGTTCGTGGTGTCGATGCAACTGCCAAAAGCCGAGATTCACCATCAGCGCGACTGCTGCGACCACCGTCACGTGCAACAAAACCCATCGTGGTCGGAGCAGGAAGCGAAACATTTGCGTAAAGCGTAGTGGTGTGTTCAGATTCGGGTTTCGATAACTATCGTTGAAGATGTGACTGTTTCATCGTCGCCAGTTTTGGTGTGGGATGGCGACTGCGCGTTCTGCGCGAGATGCGTCAGGTTCATCGAGCGTCGCATCAAGACCGACGCGCGAATCGTCGCCCATCAAAAAGCAGATCTTGCGGCGCTGGGTTTGACCACCGAGCAATGTCAGGCGGCGTTGCAGTGGGTGGGCGCAGATCGAACGATTCGCCAAGGCAGCAGGGCGGTGGCCGCTTTGTTGCGATCGAGTTCGTTCGCCTGGGGGATACTCGGGGTCGCCATCGACCTGCCGGTTGTGCGCGTGGTTTCATCCGCGATTTACAAATTGATCGCCAACAACCGTCAGCATCTGCCCGGCGGCACTGACGCCTGCGCGCTTGACCAGCGCGATTAGCCCCCGGCGCTCACGCACACCAACAGCGTGATTAGCCCCCAACTCCGCCCGCGTGGTGAGACAACGCTATCCCGATATCGTTTAGAAGGCAATCAGCGCGCGAGCGTCAGTTGCAAGAAGTTGCATCAGGAGTGACCAATTGGTCCGGCAACCGGGGCTCGACCCACGGTGCCAGCTCACCTTCGGGTGAGGATGTGGCTCCGCAATCGCGGGGCAACGGGCCGAACTCCGATACAAAATCTTGCGTCGCACTCGCCGACGAGTTTTGAGAAAGGAGTTCAAAAATGGCGCGACACGATTATCCCGCAACGGGCGCATGGCACAGTGGTCAGCCCTCGGGCACGCGAAAGTTTTTGCAATTCCCCGCCGATCGACCCGTCGCCTTGGACAGTTCAAAAACTTTGCAAGACGTGACGATCGCCTACGAAACTTGGGGCGAACTCAACTCAGAAAAGTCGAACGCAATTCTTTTGTGCCACGCCTGGACAGGCGACTCGCACGCCGCCGGTAGCGCGCAAGATGGCATGCCGACACCGGGCTGGTGGGAGGGTCTGATCGGCCCGGGCCGTGCGATCGACACCGACAGGTGGTTCGTGGTCTGCACGAACACGATCGGCGGCTGCCAAGGTTCGACGGGCCCCGCCTCGCCGCACCCGCAAGATGGTTTGCCGTATGGTTCGAGATTTCCGGTGATCACGGTTCGCGACATGGTGCGCGCACAGGTGCGAGTCAGCGACCTGCTCGGTGTCGATGTTTGGCATTCTGTGATTGGCGGCTCGATGGGCGGAATGCAGGTGCTTGAATGGGCGATCACGTTTCCTCATCGCCTTCGCACCGCCGTGCCGATCGCCACCTGCTTTCAAGCCACCGCCCAGCAAATCGCCTGGGGTGCGATCGGTCGTCGCGCGATTCGTCTCGATCCGAAGTGGCGCAACGGCGACTACTACGACGCTGAAATCGGCGATGGACCATGGCAAGGTTTGGCGATCGCCCGCATGATCGCCCAGGTCACATTTCGCAGCGACAACGTGTTCACCGATCGGTTCGGTCGTGAACTTGCCGACCTAGACGCCGACTACAACGGCCTCGGCTTGTGGGACAAGTTCGAGGTCGAGAACTATCTCGATCATCACGGCGACAAATTGATCAGGCGGTTCGACACGAATAGTTATCTGATAATCGGCAAGGCGATGGACCTGCACGATGTGGTGCGTGGTCGGGGCACCCTGCAAAATGCGGTCAAGCGAATCACCGCTCGGTTGCTGACGATCGGCATCTCGAGCGACATCTTGTATCCGACTTACCAGCAAAAGCAGATTCGCGACCTCGTCAACGAGGCGGGCGGACAGTGCGAATATGTCGAAATCGACTCACCGCACGGTCACGACGCGTTTTTGATAAATCTTGACCAGGTCGGCGCGCCGTTGCGGAGGTTTCTCGAGCAACACGCCCCGTGACCCTGCATCAACTCTGGGTGATTGCATCGAGACCCGCCACACATCGGCTCGACGCGGGCACGCGCAAGACCGCGCGGTCTTCGGTGTCGGTCTCGTTGGTTACGACATAGTGGCGGCGTTTCGCATCGGGCGTTGATGCGACATAACTGACGAGCCAGCGCCCGCGAAAACTCCGCCCGCGTCGACCTCGACCGAAAACGACGATTTGCCTGCCCTCAATCGTCACGCGCACCTCGGCCCACTTTGATTCGGGTTTGTCCTCAGACATCCTGGCGCTGAATCTTGAGCCGTCACGCGAGACCCATTGGGGTTCGTAGCGATTGATCAGTCTCAGCAAGCCGATGCCCACTGCGAAAAAGGCGACGGTTGAAATCAGGTTGAAGAAAGACTCTTTCATCTCCGACTAGTTTGGCATCTGGCGTTATGGTGCAGGTTTTCAGTTTTCTGTTCGGTTTGGCTGCGGCGTTGGGTGTCTCTTTGAAACTCGTCTCATTTGCCATGCTGGCGATCGCGGCTGGCCTGCTTTGGGCGACGATCTGGTTCTGGCGAACGGCCCGACCCGAGACCGAGGTGCTGGCACCTCTCGAGATAATGGGCGAGCGCGAGTTTCTGGACGCCGACGAAGACGGGCGCAAGCGAATGCTCAACACCGTGCGCGCCAAGCCCAATCTGGGTGCGACCAGCGAAAACGAATCGGCGTCCGCCAAGCCCAATCTCGACGCGACCAAGACGAACTAAATTATTCGCATGGCCGCAAATTTTGACCCCGCCGAGATGATCCAAAGATTTCGTGACCGAGCCGCCTCGGTCAAGCGTCGTCCGCTTCCTCCCGTTGCCGGCGAAGAGCGCCAAAACTTTTTGAGCCAGGCTCAAATCGACTTTCAAGACTTTGCGATGGTCGGCGATGCGCAAGCGACGATCGAAGACGGCGTCCTGACTCTGCGCATCGACTTGCGACCGCCCGCAAAGTGAGCCTCGTCGCCAAGGCAAACATCTTCGCGAGTTTGCGAGCACGCATCACCGCCGTGCCGGTGCTGGCGGTGTTCATTGCAGTTTTCGCCTGGGGCATCGGGCCATTGTTGTTTTTGGCGCCGTCGATTTCGATCAACTCGGTGCTGTTTTACAGGGTTTTATTTTGGCCGCCACTTCTTTTTTTCATCGCCACCCGCAACGGCCGAAAAATCGACAGGTCTATGTCTCGAACCGTGTTGTTGCCGGGCGTGCTGTTCGGCGTTTCGACGATCTTCGGGTTCACGGCGATCGTCGAAACCTCGGTCGCCAACGCCACGATCATCGGCAATGTCTCGACGGCGTTGGTTTTGTTCGCGGCGCCGAAATTTCTCAACGAGTCGATTTCACGATGGCAGGTTCTGCTTGCGCTGACAAGTTTTGCAGGTGTAGTCGCCATCGTCGTCGGTGCGGGCAACACGGGCGGATCGAGCCTCTACGGCGACCTTCTCGCATTTATCAACGCGGCCACATGGACCCTCTATTTCATTTCATCGAAGCGACGCCGTCTCGAGGGCTTTGACACTTGGCAATTTTTGTTCGGGGTAAGCGTCGTTCAGGCGTGCGTCGTCGTGCCTTATTCGCTGATCACGAGCGACGATATTTTGCAGATCACTTGGCGCGACCTCGGCTTTTTGATCGCGATGACTCTGTTTTCCGGCACGATCGGCCATAGTTTCATGCTTTGGGCGCAAAAATATGTGGATGCATCGGTGTCGTCGTTGATCTTGTTGCTGGGCCCCGTGATCTCCGCGTTCGGTGCTTGGCTGGTTTACGGGCAGCAGATCTCTTTGATGCAACTCATCGGCGGGGCAATTGTTCTCGTCTCGCTCGCGGGCGTCGTGCGTTTGGCGAACTCGGTAAAGGTGAGCAAAGACGTGGTGGCCACAGCCGACCCGTTGCTAAACTCAATTCCTTAAGTAATCGCGTTTTTGCGGACGTGGCTCAGTGGTAGAGCATCACCTTGCCAAGGTGAGGGTCGCGGGTTCAAATCCCGTCGTCCGCTCCAATTTTCCGTTCCAATTTTTATGTGGCTTTAACGGCGGCGGGGCGGTCGCGGAAAGAATCCGCTAGTCGTGGCGACATAGTTCTCGTAGCCCGGCTTGCGTTTGAGCAGCGAGCGATCCAGCATCGCCACGCCCGAGACTTTGACCAGCAAGATCGTCATCACCACCGGCCCGACGAGCCCGTAAACCCCGTTCGAAGTTTCTGCGGCGATCAAACCCAAACCCCACCAAACGCACGAAT
>Ga0194129_10007504_pt1 | contig 12936 bp, 13 predicted proteins | sample TA2KigCa35mmetaG_FD_150862 | JGI IMG/M metagenome (GOLD analysis project Ga0194129, IMG submission 150862) | Freshwater microbial communities from Lake Tanganyika, Tanzania - TA2015038 Kigoma Deep Cast 35m | ecosystem: Environmental > Aquatic > Freshwater > Lake | place: Tanzania: Lake... | reverse complement strand
CATTAAAATATTTTTTAATATATTCAGATGTCATAATATATAGTGTATTTAAATAAATATCGGTGTTTAAACAAATATTTTATAATTGAATTATAATTATAATGAATAATAGTTTCAATAATTTAGAAGAATTATATAAATATCTTAATTCAAATTATATTATGGATAATTTAAAAAATTATTCATCAACTATGGAAAGATATAATGGTTTAGATTATATTAATTTTATAAATTTTAATGCAGAACATTATAAAAGAACTAAATTGGAAAAATATTCTAATGATAAATTTGAATTAATTTTAATTTGTTGGAATAAAAATCAGGATACAAAAATACATTCTCATAGTGAAAATGGTTGTTTAATGAAAATTTTAGAAGGAGAAATTGAAGAAACAGTTTATGATAAATTTATAAATATTATTAATAAAAATATTTATAAAAAAAATAATGTTTCATTTATACACAATGAAATAGGTTATCATAAAATTAAGGCTAAAGAAATGACTATTTCTTTACATTTATATTCTCCTCCTAATTATAAAAGTTTAATTATAGATTAATTTTTAATTAAATTGTATATAAAAATTATTTATCCACCTCTTAGTCTTAAAACTAGATGTAATGTATTTTCTTTATCAATACCATAATCTTTTATTGTTCTATTATCTTCTAATTGTTTTCCGTTAAAAACAATTCTTTGTTGATCTTTGGGAATGCCTTCTTTATCTTGAATTTGATTTTTAATTGATTCTATTGTACTATCATCATCAACTGTTAGTGTTATTGTTTTACCATTAAGTGTTTTTATAAATATTTGCTTACCTTCTCCTCCACCTAAACCTCCACCTCGTAATCGTAATACAAGATGTAGTGTGCTTTCTTTCTGAATATTATAATCAGCTAATGATCTATCATCTTCTAGTTGCTTACCAGCAAAAATTAATCTTTGTTGGTCAGGAGGAATACCTTCCTTATCTTGGATTTTACTCTTAACAGCATTAATAGTATCAGTAGTTTCTACATCAATAGTAATAGTTTTGCCGGTTAAAGTTTTTACAAATAGTTGCATATTATTATATAATAATATACGTATTAATGGCTCATTATTTAAAAAAATCAATTTTTTAATCATTATTTTTTTTAATATAATAACAAACTGGTAACAAATGTTTCCCAATTTTTATGCAAACTTTATCATTAAAGGAATTAGAGTTAGTTATATAATTAACATCAAAACTAACTATTAATGCTTTAATTATAGGTTCTAATTCTTCTTTTGTAATATAGGTTTTACTATTTTTATTTATTAAATTATATATATAATTAAAATTTTTAGTTTTTAGTTTTTCATCAAAAATAGATTCAAAAATAATATTTAAAATACATCTACAATCATTTTTATCAAAAGTTTTTTTATTTTTACTAAAAATATTAATTATATCCTGTGAAATATCCTCATATAACTCTGTATCTATTGGATCAATATAAATTTTATCAGAACTCATTAATATTATTCTATATAAAAAAAATATACGGAATATAAAAAAATTTAATTATTATTTTTTTTCATTAATAACTTTTTTAATAAATCTTTTGCAAAATAATTACTAATTAATTTAATATTATTTGAAAATTTGTAATCAAAAGAATTTGAATTATCATCAAATGGATTTTTAAATCCAGCTATAGAAATATTTAAAATTCCATTATATGTAATTTTAAAAATTAATTTTATTAATATTCTTCCTTTAGGTAAAGGTGGTATACCAATTATTTTATAAGATCCTATTAAATTATTATTATCACAAAGTTCATCAACACCTTCATAAACAAAAATATCAATATTTCTCTGACAATCATAAGAAGTTGTAAAAATATTTTCAATACTAGTAGGTATTTTTGAATTTTTTTTAATCATTATTGACATTTTATTATCTGGTGAAGATATACCAATATTCATAGGAATAATATCTAATAAAGTAATTTCATTTTCTATTCTAGTTAATTTATTTAATAAACAAGCGCCATCAGCAACAATTGTTTTATACAATAAATTATTTTTATCAATAACTGATTTTGCCAATTCTAAATCTGTAATTTTTATTAAACTAAATAATTTTGTATATAATAATGGAATTTGTGTTGGACCACCTATTAAAATTATATTATCTATATCATATTTTTTACTCATATTAATCACAGATTTTAACATTTCATTAATTAATTCGTTGATAAGTAAATTAAAATATTGTCTTGTAAAAGATATTTTTATAGTATCTTTTATTAATATTTCACCATTCTGTTTGATTGGTACATCTTCTAAAGTTATATTATAACTATTTATAAATGTTAATTTTATTTTAATTTCTTCAGAGTATTTTTTTAATTTATTTTTAAATTTATCATTATCTGGATCTATATTATATTTTTTATAAATATCCATTAATATAATATTATCTATATCTAGTCCACCTAAATTACTATTACCATCAATATCTAAAATTTCACAGGTATTATTTTCATAATGAAATTCTATAACCGTAGTATCTATAGTTCCACCTCCCAAATCATAAATAATAAATTTTTTATTGGATAAACAATTATTATAAAAATTTTTTATATAATAAATAGCTGCAGCGGTTGGTTCATTGTAAATTCTATAAATTTCAAAACCAGCATTTTCAACAGCAGTTTTTAATTGATTACGTTGAAGATCATTAAAATATGCAGGAATAGTTATAGCTATTTTTATTTTTTCATCTAAATTTAAATTAAGTTTATTACAAATAATACTTTTTAAACCAATAAAGTATAATTTAATTAAATCTATTATTGATATTTTTATTATTTTATTATTAATTAATATTTCAAAAAAAATAATATCTTCATCTAAAAAATATTTATTTGAAAAATTATTTAATAATTCAGTTATTAATATCTTACTATTTTTATTTAAACCTAAAAAACGTTTAAATTGATAAAAATAATTATTATATATTTTATTTTGATTTATAGCTTCATTTGCACTGTGACCAATTGTATAATTTTTATTATATTCTAAATTAGTAGTTGATACTTCTTCAATTATTTCGTTATCATAAAAATAAATAGTAGTGGGTATTAAAATATCACCAGTAAAATCATCAAAAATATGTTGAATACAATTTATATATTTATTATCATCAATAATAGATATTACTGTATTACATGTGCCAAAATCAATCGAAATATACATTATAATATTAATTATAAATAATTATAATTTTAAATTCTAGAAATAATAAAAAAAAGTTTTTCTTGATATATATGTGACATTAAATATGATATTTCACCATAATGATTTATATTCTCATCATTTTTTGTTAAAATTTTTGAAAAATTATTTTTATCATAAAAATAGATATTATCAAAAGGATGACTTTTATTTCCACTTAAAAACCCAATTTTTATAATTACTGGTATTAAATATTTTTTATCTATATTTTGTGAGTTTTCTTCCATCAATTTATCTATATTTATTTCTTGATCAGGTGGAAATGTTTTTTGACATATACATTTATACAAACACCTTTTATTTATATTATCAATAACTAAATTAATTTCATCTATATCCTTACTTAAATGTTTATAAATATTAAAAATTTTTAATTGTTTTATAATACTTGTTGTATTAAATATAGAAGAATCCACCAGGTCTATAAAACCATCAATATCATTATTTTTTATTATATCTGTAATTTTTAAAAAGTTATCAAGTTTATCCATAATTGATCTAATCATATATTCTATTAAAATAACTGTTTTATGATTGTAAAATTGTTTATGCAAGTCATATCTTGTTCTATAAATTTTATAAATATCATAACTAACTTTTTCAGGAAAACAAATATTATTGTCAACTACTTTAGCATGATCAATAATTCTTGATAATTGAAATGGTGTGTTTAAACCTAAATAAAATGAATCTCGACATAAATAATCAAGTTTATCTACATCTAAACCATTCAAACTATTAGATATAATTTGAAAAATAAAATTATTAGATGTATCTACATTCGGACAAATTAATTCTGAAATAAAATTATAAGCATCGTGATTAATAAATTCACTAATCTTATAAATTTCATCATTTTCAATAATTGTAGATGTTTCAATAATTTTTTTTAAAATTATAATTGATCTATTTTCATGTTCTATAAATTCTAAATTTTCTAATTCTTTTTTACTATATAACCACTCATCAAATAAATGACTAAATGGACCATGTCCAATATCGTGACATAAACCTGCTATTTTAATTAGCTCTATTAAATAATCATCAATTATGTGACATTTTAAATTTTGTAAAAATTTTATATTTTCTGGTGTATCTTCTAAATTTAAATTTGTTAATGCATAATTTCTAATAAATGGTATTTCTAAAATAGTTTTATTAATTACTTTTGGTTCAGAATTTTGAATAATATTATTTAAATATTTTTGAGCTAAATGATATGTTCCTATTGAATGTTCAAATCTTGTATTATTTGCATTTGAAAATACATAGTAACAAACACCTAATTGATGTAAATATCTTAATCTTTGAAAATATTTTGTGTTAATTATGCAATTAGCAATTTTAGTGGTAGTTATTGTATCGTGTATAACATCTCTATATATTTTAGCTTTTTCTAAGAAAATCATATAATTATATAATTATTATATAATTATTTACTTAATCAATTTTTATAATATTATAAAAAAATTATTAAATACATGATAAAAATGCACTTGTTAATATTAAATAATTTGCTGAAGATTTACTCATAATATAGGAATAATTTGATAAAATATTTATTAATTCAATACGTAAATCTTCTTTTTCTAATTCTTTATTTTTTATATATTGTATAAAATGTAATAATACATCTAGCGAATTATAACCTTGATTTTTAAATTCATCTATTATTTTTGCAATCACGCTTGCATCTTTATTTTTAATTCCTAATAATAGATTTTCTAATATTTTTTTCGATGGTATATCGCAAATACTATTTATATTTTCTATATTTACTTCTTTTTTACTTATATGTGTTAGTTCTAAAATATTTATTGCATGACGTATATCTTTTTGTGTTATATCAAACACATATAATAATGAATTATCATTATATTTAATATTTTCATTTTCACATATATATTTTAATCTATTTAAATAATGATTAATAGGAGGATTTGTAAATCTAATTATTACACATCTACTTTGTATAGACTCAATAATATCAGAGGAATTATTACATGTAAATGCAAATCTAGTTTGTGGATATTTTTCCATTAATAAATTTATTAATCGTTGTGCCTTTTGTGTTATATTATCCGCTTCATCTAAAATAAGTAATTTATGATTTGCGTAATTTTCTTCATAACAAACCTTCTTTTTACAAAAGTTTATTATTGTTTCTTGAACAGATTTAATACCTCTATCATCAGAAGCATTTAATTCTAGAACTGTATCATGAATATTTTTTTTTGAATATATAGATCTTGCTATACAATGAATTGTAGAAGTTTTTCCAACACCTGATTTACCAGTAAAGATAATATTGGGTATATCTTTATATTTAATAATATTATTAATTTTATTTAATATAATTTTATCTAATACTAATTCTTCTATTTTCCGTGGTCTATATTTTTCAGAAAATGGTAATGTATCTTTATTCATTATTTATGATATATAATATTATACTTAAATTTATTATTATCAATTTTTATTATTTTGATTTAAATAAAAAATAATTATATATTTATTATGACTGATAATATTGAAAAAATTATTACTGATAATAAATTAGATTTAGTTGATGAAGCTATTACTTCTTTATCATTGTCAGATACATCATCTGATACTTCTAAAAAATCTAAATTAAAAAAAAGTCTATCATCTATAACAACAACTTTAAATTCAGATACTGATATGGAATATATTTGGGAAAAATCAAGTAAATCTAATTTAAAAACAGAAAGTTCAGATTTTATTTGGGATAAATTTTACAAAAAAAATAAATCGAGTAAATCAAGTAAATCAAGTAAATCAAGTAAATCAATAATAACTAGTAAAAATAATAATATTTTATTAGAGAAAGATAATTTATCAATTACGATAGATAATAATAATAATGTCAAGATAACAATTAAATAATTCTATAATGATCTAATTTTTATAAATAAAAATTTATCAAAATTATTATTTTATTATATTTATATATATAAATGTATTATTATGAAAAATATATTAAATATAAAAGAAAATATGTAAACTACATAAAATCATTACAATTTGGAGGTGCAAAACCATTAAATAATATTATTAAAAATATTAATTTATTTACTAATCCAGATATGAAAGAATATTTAAATCCTATTTATGGACTTATTATGTGTGAAACTGATTATATTGTTCATAATTATGATTTATATGTAAAAAATTTTATAAACACAAATGATAGTCAAATAATAAAAAATATTTCAAAAAGATTACCTGAAACTGTAAAACCATCTGATGAAATTACACAAAATATTAGACCAATTGATATTGGCAGATATATTGCAATTTTATATGTTTGTAAAGAAAATGTAGATTTTATAATATATGGAAAAGATAAAATTACATTAAAAACAATTAATGATGCAAAACTAATTTATTTTAATAAAAAAGAGACCAAAAATATTGAGATATGCGATGAAGATATTATAAAACTAACAAAATTTATAGATAAAAGTAAATTAATTAAGAGAAATTTTAAATTTAATAAAATAGAAAAAATTAATTTTTATATTCTTTTGTATTGTTTATGGTGGATCACTAATAATAAAAATGATATAAAAGATTATTATGATGGTATCAATGAAGTTTTTAATATTGTTAATAAATATTTGGGAGAAAAACATATTAAAATTATAAATATACCCTCAAATTTTATATCTGACATTTTTACTCTTGAAGATTTAATACAAAAACCAAATAATGATAGCTTTGAATTATGTATATTTAAAATAATTGAAACATTTAAAGTAATTGATTATGAAAAGTCTTACAATCTTTGTTATCCTAAATTTACATTTCCAGATTGTGGTGAAACAACAGCGAGAAATTTAATTAATTTAATATGTTTTCATGAAAACAAATTTAATATTGAAATATTAAAAGAATTAGGTGCTATTAATGAATTAATAGAATATTATACTACTTTTAATAATTTTAGTACACAAACTTCTACAGATGTATCAAAAATTTATAATGATTATTTAAATCCAAGAGATGCTTGGAATAAATTAATTACAAATTTTGCTAATAATAATATTGTATTTATACAAGAATGTCCATGTGATAAATGTAAAAGATTTGAATTAAAACCTGGATTATCACAAGATAAACAAACAACAAATTTTTTTCAATTAATTAAAAATTTATTGCCATCAATAGAAGAATGGGATGATTTACTTGTTAATAATATTGAAGAAATAAATGAAGAAATAGATTATAATAATGGAACAGGGGAAATAAAAATTTCTCATAAAATTTATGATGAAATAATAATAAAATTAGAAGAACGCCATTATTATATGAAAATAGAACAAAAAAATTTAAATTATAATTATTCTCATATATGTAATGAAAATCATAAAAATTTTCTAAATATTTTAACTGATAAAATAAAAATTAATAAAGATAATTATTTATGGAAAAAATTTACAGATGAAAAATTTATCAATGAATATTATAAAGAAGATGAAGATGAAGAAGATGTATTAAATTTAAGAAAAGAATTATTAGAATTATCATCTACATATAAATTTGATATTCATTTAAGAGAAAAATTAACTATTAATACTGATAGAGATTTAAAATTAGTTGATATAAATAAATTAGAATTTAATGATTATAGATATAATTCTAACGATAATTTTGAATTTGTTAAAAAAATTCCAAAATTACAATATTTATCACATGAATTTTTAAATTGTTTTGAAATTACTGAAATAGATTTATCACCATTATGTAATATCATATTTATTAATACTTTATTACAAGGTTGTGAAAAATTAAAAAGTATAAATTTATCACCCTTAAAAAATGTTACTGAAATTGGTGACGGATTTTTAATTGGCTGTAAAAGTTTAACATGTATTGATTTGTCACCTTTTAATAAAGTTGAATCTATTGGTAATCAATTTTTATATTATTGTAACAATTTATCAAAAGTAGATCTTTTACCTTTAGAAAATATTACAACTATTGGTTATGGTTTTTTAGCTTATTGTCAAAAATTAGAATATATAAACCTATCACCATTAAAAAATATTACATATATTGGTTCAGAATTTTTAAGTGAGTGTATTAATTTAAAATCTATAGATTTGTCTCCTTTAAAAAATGTTACAACTATTGATAATGCATTTTTATACAATTGTAAAAAATTAAAAAGTATAAATTTATCATCTTTAACAAAAGTTAAAATTATTGGCGATGAATTTATGGCTAATTGTATTAGTTTAGAAAGTATAGATATATCATATATGGAAAATCTAACTGAAATTTATGATGATTTTTTAAGTGACAGTCGTAAATTAAAAAAAATAATATGTACTAATAAACAAAAAGAAATATTAATGATAAATAATTCAAATCTAGAAAATAAAATAATAATTAAAAATTAGTTAGTAATTATAGCCTTTTTATTTCTGCCAAATCCATATCCAGTTATTACTTGATCTTTATTTTGTATACATAAATTAGTATTTTCTTTAATTATAGGATTATTTTCTTTTATAATTAAATTTTCTTCTATAAATTTTTCGTCATCTATATCATCAAATAAAATATTTATATAATTTTTATTTTTATCATCGATATCTTTATATATGTAATTTTCATCTTCAAAAAAGAAATTTTGAATATACCAATTATTTATACCATAAATTTCATTTCGTTTAGTAGACCATTTTTGATATATTGATAATAAATCGGATATATCTATAACAAGCGGGATTGATGTCAAGTCATCTAATTTATCTTTTCTTAAAATTCTTCCTATAGATTGAGTAACTGTTTTTTGTTGTTTTATTGGTAAAGCTAATAAAATTGTATCTAATCTATCAATATCTAATCCTTCTTCCGCTAATTGTAAAGTAGCAAATATAATATCACCATCTTTTTCTGCCATCTTTCTTTCTCCTTTTTTTGTACTACCCATATAATAATATGTATTGTATATATGTTCTTCATCTGCTTCTTTTATTAATTTATCTACTTCTTTTTTTATTTTAGTTAAATGATCTATTCTGGAACTTAAAATTAATATTTTCCTTCCAAATGATCTTAAACTATCTATTAATTTTATTATAAGATTAGTTCTAGAATTAATTAATGATAAATTTTCATTCATTTTGGTATGATTTGGTCTCATTTCTCCATTTATCCATCTTTTTTTCTCTTTGAATAAAAAATCATTAGTCTTAAACATTATTTTTTTTATTAATACACGATAATCATATTTTTTTTTCATTTGGTATATAATGTCACCTATCCAATTATTTACTACTTTCATCATACCATCTTGTCTTTCTGGTGTTGCTGATAAACCAATTGTATATTCCGCTGAAGTTTTTAATAATGTTTTTGAAAACATATTAGAACCTAGATGATGAACTTCATCTAAAATTACTAAACCAAATTCATTAAGAACATTCTGATCATAATTAATTGCAGATATAGAATGTATCATACCTATAACTATATCATAATCAGTTTGAAATAATTTTTGTCTAATTATTCCAACAGTAGCATTAGTAAATTTTTCTATTTTTTCTTTCCATTGGTCCAAAAGAAATTCTTTATGAACTAGAACAAGTGTTTTAAGTCCCAACATACATGCTATAGCTATTGCTAAAATAGTTTTACCTCCTCCACAAGTTAATTTAATAATACCACCTTTTGGTAAATTAACTGATTTCTTAAATAAATCCATAACATAATTAATGATATCTTTTTGATAATCTCTAAGAGAACCCTTAAATGCAATATTAATATTTTTATGTACATATTTATATTTATTTATTTTAAAATTTAAAGAACTAATTTTATTATTATCAACAATTATATTATCATCAATATTTATTTTATTAGTAAATTTAGGAAGAACTATATATTTATCATCTTCATAAAATATTTCATATGGCTCCATATCAATATTCATTAAACCAAGTTGAGGTGTAACGGTAAATTTTTTTTTAATAAAGTTTAAAATATTTTCATTTATTTTACTTTTTTTTATACATAAACCATAATTATTAAGATAACAATTAATTGTATATATCATATGCTATAAATATATATATATATATTTAACCTATATACATTTAACATCAATTTTTATAATTTTAGATATAAAAAAAGTTATTGAAAACAAGAAACACCATTTATATTTACAATATTACAATTTTTTATAATATTATTGAAATCATTATTTTCTAATAATTTTTTTGGAATTTTATATTCAAAAAACCCAAAATGGTCAATATTGTAATAAACATTTTCAAAATTTTCTAGATTATGCATACGGTTTGAAAAACGATAGCTTAGATATTTAATATCTATATTGTTCATTATTATATATAATAATTTTTATAAGGTAATAAATATTCATTTTTTTTAAGTATGTATATTTTTTTATAATATATTTATATATGTTATATAAAATCATAAATTATATAAATAATACATATAAAGATTTACAGAATGATAACGTTACATTTTTAAGTGTGTTATTAGTTTTATTATTATATGGAAGCTTATATATAAAAAGTATAGCACCTATAACTATAAATCTATATAATAGTAATTATTTTAAGTTTCTCTTGTTTATTCTAATTTCATATATATTAACTATTAATATTTCATTATCCATATTTCTTATTATTCTTATTTTATTAACTCTACAACAAGTATCAATAAATAATATTAATAAAGATATTACAATATAAATCTATTTATAAAAATTGAAAAAATATTTATTATATTTAAGGATTTATTTAGGATGTCTTGTGTAGATACAACATCTACTGAATTAGCTCGCTTGTATACTGGTTATGATAAATCTTTAAAAGATAGTATATCAGGACTACCTGATGTTCTTCCAGATAATTGGGATAGTTATGAAATAATAGATAGAACACTAAAAGAAACAGGAATTTTTGAAAGAGCAGAAGAATATACAGGAAGAAGTTATATTTATTATTTTATTGCTGAAGAAGTAAGTGATTATATTATTAGTGAATTTAGATATAGTTTATCTGCTAAAGATATACAACAAAGATTAAATATGTCACAAAAAACATGGAATTTTTTTCTAACTCGTTTTGATGAAATAAAAGAGTAATATGTAAATTATATAACTAAATAAATGATTAAAATATTTTTATAATATGTAATAAGTATAAAAATAATTAATTAAAATAATATAGATAAAATAAATTAAATTTTTATTTTATTAATATATAAATTTTATATAAATATATATATATCTAATGACTGAAAATTCAATATCAAAAATGGATATTATAATTATTATAATATTGTCATTACTAGTTGCTTTTATAATAGGTTTTAATATAATTCAACTTATAGATAATAAACTTAGTTCAGTTTCAATTAATGTCCCTCCATCAAAATGTAGTATTCCTCCTATATATTTAAATTTGGATAAAGATAAAACAATAAAATTAAATAATTATATAAACGAAGAAACAAAATTAGAAAATATGTCTAATACAGAAAGTATTATAGAAAATTATGGTAATTTACCGGATGATGTTACAGAAATGACAAAACTAGATTATCAAAATATTTCTAATAATAATGCTACATTAATAATAAATAAAAATGATCAAGATACTATAAGTGATTTATCTGATAATTATAATACAATGAATAATTTACCATTTTTAGTAGATCCAAATAATAATAAGGATGGTTATTTAAAAAATAAAGTAAAATTAGTAGAAAATAAAAATAGTCCATTATTAAAATTAGATACAATGTATAAAAATAAAATTAATAATAATATTAAAAACTGTCCTCAAGAAAAAAAATTATATGATGGATATAATAAATATAATGATTTACGTAAAGATAATTTTGCGAATGTAACAGCTATAGGTAAAAATTTAATTGTACCTTATACATCGTATCCTATAGCTTCATAATAATTATATAAAAATATTAAATATTTAATATTTTATTTCAATAAAATTTTTTTTAAAGATTTATTTAGAACCTTTTTTAGAATTTTTTTTTCTGGAATTTTTGAGATCAGCTGCTACTTTTTCAATTTCACCTAAAATTTTTCCTTTAGAGTTTTTAGATAAATAATCTTCAAATAATTCTAATTTTTTTTTATTAACAGCCTTAAAATCTTTTGGATCCTTAACAGAATTTTTAGCATCATCTCCAAATTTTCTAGCTACATAAGTAATTAATGCAGGACTAATATTATACCCTACTTTTTCAGAGATTATTTTATTAGTTTTTTGACTTTCTGCTAATGCTGGAGGAAGTTCTCTTTTTAATGAGGATTTTTTTTTAGAACTCTTCTTTCCACCAACCATTTCTTCGTTCATATCATTCATTGGAATACTTCTTGCCATTTTTTTAGATCCTTTTTTAGATCCTTTTTTAGATCCTTTTTTAGATCCTTTTTTAGATCCTTTTTTAGATCCTTTTTTAGATCCTTTTTTAGATTCTTTTTTAGATTCTTTTTTAGATCCTTTTTTAGAACTTTTTTTAGATCCTTTTTTAGAACTTTTTTTAGATTTTTTTTTAGCACCACCAGATTGTGTAAGTGCATTATTATTTAAATTTAAGTCTAAATTAAGATCATTTTGATCATTAGAGTT
>Ga0194129_10007503_pt1 | contig 12937 bp, 6 predicted proteins | sample TA2KigCa35mmetaG_FD_150862 | JGI IMG/M metagenome (GOLD analysis project Ga0194129, IMG submission 150862) | Freshwater microbial communities from Lake Tanganyika, Tanzania - TA2015038 Kigoma Deep Cast 35m | ecosystem: Environmental > Aquatic > Freshwater > Lake | place: Tanzania: Lake... | reverse complement strand
TCATCTTCAATCATATTAACTTCATTATTAAATTTGCCATTTTCAACCTTAATCGTTATATCATTAAATAATTGATTGTATTTTTCCCTTATCATTTCATATGATGTAACTAATAAACCCGTATCTTTAGACGCAATCAACTCAATATAATCTTTATCATCAATCCTTATAATAGAAGCATCATTGACTTTAGTAGGTTGTTGTGTAATTTTTATTTGATCATTTAAATTTTTAAGTGTTTCTATTAGATTTTTTATTTCTTTACTATTTTCATATATTTTTAAATAAGCGACAACGGCCTCACGATCAAATCTTACATCTCTTTGTTCAAGTATTTTTGTTTGTTCTTCATTTTCTTTTAGTTTTTTTTCAATTTCTTCTTTTGTTTGAATCATTTTAATAGTATTACTTGATATCATTTGTTTTATTACAAGTCTTTGAAATTCATTTGCATTTTCATAAACAGAAGATAATAAAGTAGTAAAAATATCTATAAATAAATTATAAATGAAACTTGCAGATGTTTTTATTACTTCACATGCTAAATTAAAAAATTTAGGTAATAATTCAATAATAAATTTACCCATTTCTTCTGAAAACTTTTCTGACATTGTTTTAAATTCTTCCTGTTTTATTCCTGTAAAATTTTGAATTGTATCTTGATCATTAGTTTGCAATGAAGATAATTTTCCATTTACAACGTTTAAAAATGAAGTTGAACCAATTATAATTGTTTTAATTAATGCAGACATAATACTTGATCCAATATTATAAATACCTAAAAATAATGGACCTCCTTGTTTCATCATTTCAATTAATGAATCAGTTAATTGTTTTAAAACATGACCTTGCAAATCAATTTGATTTCCTCTATTTGTAAAAAATTGATCATCTTCTTGTTTATTTTCAAGAACAATTAATAATAATTTTCCAAGATCTTCATTTTTTGATGATTCACTGACAAATTTTGATAATAAAATTTCAAGATCAATATTTTGTTTTAATGATAATGTTCCTTCTTTATTTTTTATTAAAAAGCCTGATTTTATTAAATCATTTGTAAAATCATGTAGAGGATCTGTAGTTTTTTTAAATGCTTCTGATAATTTAGCAATTATTTTTTCTTCTTCTTTAGTTTTATTATCTTGCTGAAGTTTTGAATACCATATTTTATATTTTAATAAAATATCATCAACATTTGATTTAGTAGAAATTGTAAAAATGCCTTGAATAAAATCTGAAATTGTTTTTAATCCGTCTTTTATTATTTTAAATAGTTCTCCATCAAAAATTGATTTTTTAAATTTTTCTATAATTATAATAAGTGGCATTGTTATTTTTTGTATTAATTTAGGATCTATTTTTCTTATAGATTGGTTTATATTTTCTAATAATTGTGAATAATTTTGAGTTAATTTTATAACATTTTCTTGGTAAGCAGCATTTCCTGCGATGCCTTTAAAAATTGCTTCGAAAGGGTTTGTGAAATCGAGAACTTTTTTAAGTTCTTTAATTGAGTTTGTCAGTTGTTTTGTTATTTTTAGTTGAACGTCAAATGGGTTTTCTTGATTTAATTTTTGTCTTATATCTTCTTGTGACATAGACATATCTTTAAAATTCATTATTGTATTAAGTGTTTCAGCAGACAAGCCTGTTATTTGTTGCATGAGTTGTTTTTCATGTCTGTTTAGAGTTGCGAATTGTTTTCCTGTTTTAAACATTGAATCTCTTAACATTGTGATCATTTTTGCTGGATCTTCTGCTGTTAAAAGATCGTATGCATCTATAAGAGCACCAAAAGATTGAAATAGTTTTGTTGATACATCTGCTGCTGATTCAAAAGAAGATATTCTTGAGAATATGCCTGTTACATCTTCTGTTTTAACTCTTAGTTTTATTAATTTTGCTGACATTTCAGAGAGTTCAAATTCAGAGAAGTGTCCGAATTCTTGTATATTTAGTCTTAGTTTGTGATAAATAGAGCTTATTGATTTTGAATCTATGTTAAATTTTTTGCTTGTTTCGCTTATCGCGACCATTGTTTTGTGTAATTGATCGTTTATATTTTCTATATTGACATAAGCATTTAGAGCATAATAATTTAGTTCTTGTATTCCTATACCTAATTGTAGTTGAGCTTCTTTTAGATAGAGTATACTGTTCATTGTAGAGAGATTTTTACCAAAAACCTCGCTAAACATTCCTAGGCCTGAAAGTATTTTATTTGCTTCATCAAGTAATTGAGTTTCATTTTCGTATCCGAAGATTTGTGTAACTCTTTCATTTAAAATTGTAAATTTATTAATTGAATTTTTTATTTCATTTGATAGATTTAAAACATTTTTACCTAAAGATGAGTTAAAAGAAACAGTTTCTTTGAATTGTTCAGTTGCATTTCCTAATTGTTCTATTATTTTTTTTCTAAAAGAAGTACCTATTTGATTTGCAAAAGAACCAAACATAAAAGGTAGTGAAAAAGTTAATTTAATAAAATCAGTGACTAAAGAAGTAACTGATGAAAATAAATTAAAAACAATTGACGTAGCTGATTTTAATATGTCAAAAATTATTTTATATGGATTTGATTTAAATCCTTCGGTTTCATTTTCAATATTTTCTTTAAATTTATTAATTTTTTCTGTAAAGAATTTCATTAAAATATTAGAGCTATGTATAGATTTTATATTTTCTTGAATATTTTTTTGTGTTGTTTTAGTTTGTGTTTGAGCATCATCAAATTGTTGTTGAGTATTTTCAGAGTTTGTTTTTTGTTGTTGTGATATTTTTTCAAGTTGTTTTTGTTGTTGTGAAATGCCATTATCAATTTTTGTAGATGTTTTTTCTAATTCTTTAACAGTAGATGGGTTTATATTTGGTTTTGCTTTTTTTTGTGAAATAGAGTTTAATGTTTTATGTAATCTGTCAAAATTTTGCATTAATTGATTTGAAGAGTTTTCAAGATTTGAATAAATAGTTCCTAATTGTGAAAAAACATTTGCTTGTGATTCAATATTTCTTGTTGTTGCTTCATTTACTTTTTGAAAATTTATTAATGTATCATTTAATGCTCTTATTAAACTTAATTGCTCACCTAAATCATCTACATTAATTGAAGTTGACAATTAAAGTCTCCAGTTAATTCCAGAAATATCTTCAAACTTACGTGTTATATCTTTTTTGGATTTAATAAGAAGTGTAATCTGGGATAAATCTGGATTACTCTCGTTTAAAGCCTGTCTTAATTGTTTTGACACGGTTAATAATTCATAAAGAGTTTGAAGTTCAAGTTCATTTCCTTCAAGCTCAATATTAAAATTTTCACCCATTATAAATTTTGCTGCAATTTTATGCAGAAACTTTTCTTTTTTAGATAAATTCATTTTACACCAATTTGTTAATATAATTTTATTATAAATATATTATTATAAAAACTTTCTTGCATTTCTTGAACCACTATTTGTTCTTTGTGCATTTGATGTAGCTTTTGTATTATTTTCTTTTGCAGTCTCAAACTCTTTTTTTAATCTACTAATAAACCAAAAACGCTCCCAAACTGGTAATTTATAAGCATCATTATAAGTAAAACCCAAATGATAAACCAATATAAATAATTGTTCAAGATATAAATCCTTATCCTCAGGATTCAGGCCAAAAAAATGATGCTCCCATTGGTAACACAACCTCACTTTGCTCATGACAACTTGGACAAGACATCCACGACTTCATATCAACACCCGGTTCATTATTATCTAAAAATTTTCTCAATGCTAAAGAATCTCTCGCAGGAATATTGTTCACAAAAAATGTTAACTTATTCCTGTCAGTTATACCATCAACTGAAACAATCGATCTTGATAACCTATCAGTAATTGCTGAATCATATTTCATTCCAGCTTTTTTCTTTCTCTCATTTGTTAACATCATCTCACGCTCATCATGCCCAGTTAAAAACTTAACTTTTACAACCTTTTTCGTTACAGGCAACTGAATCTCAAATAAATTTTCACCTAATGCTACAGGCTCAATCTGCAACCTTTTAATAGATAACTGAGATAAATCAAACGACTGCTTCGATTTATGTGAACATAAAGGACAATCTACCTCAACATCATATGAAGCACCATATCCTGTAATTCTCAAAGAAACTAACAATGCATTTCTATCACCTGATACTAAATCATCAGGATCAATAGTCTTATCAACCAAACATGAAGATATTAGTTTTGATAAAACAGTTCCATTTTTAATATATGCCCTACTTGTTAAAATATCCTCTTCACGAGCAGTCATTGGCTTAATCTCCAATGTCTCTTTTCCATATAAAGGACCACTCTGAGGATATAAAATTCCTAATGAAGGCAACGGCACAGCCTCAACTGCAATATCAAGACCAAAATCATCTTTCATAACATTCGATGCTCTAATAAGACCATCTTTTTTAAACTGTGCAGGATCTATTGGCGTATCTAATGAATTACTCATATTTTTTAATTTATCTCCATTTTATTTGTTTTTTTAAAAATCTGATATATAAATATCATATCACACTAACTAAACTTGTATCATTATAACTACTAGTATCAGTAAATAAACTTAAATTACTTAATATCTCATCTAACTCTAATCTTATTATATCACCTCCTCCACCACTTGTTAACTTTAATATAACTGTTCCTCTTATAATATAATTTTCCATATCCCTCTTTACAACAGGATCATCAAAATTTTTAGGTAAATTTAACACATATGAATTTAATAATCCTATACTTACCATCCTGTCAAATAAACTTCTCATCTGAATTTCAAATTTTTGGTATACATTTTTTATTTTACTATTATTATAGAACAAGATACCACCATCAATAACTGATGAATCTAAAAATATATTAAACTTAACTAACTTCTTAATCAAATTTATTACTCTAACATATACTATCTCCCTAAATATACTATCTCTTATTGTATATGAACTATGTTCTGATATTAATTTAATAATGCTACTATCACTACTACTAATATAATTTATATTATTTAATCTTAAATACTCTTTAACTATATCTAATTGATCATTAGGAATACTTTCTTGAATATCTTTAATTAAACTGATAGTATTTTCAATACCTTTAATATCAGTTCCAGTTAATGTTAAATTAAAATTATTAACTAAAAACAATGCAGGAACTATACTTTCAGATGGTAAATAAAGATTTATATTATCATTAAATTTATATTGTAAAGGTACATAAATAGGCATATAATATCTACTACTAAAATTATTTATTAAACTACTAACTTGACCTTTAATTAACTCACTATGAATATTAGATAAATTTAATCCATCAGGTAAAGTTAATTCATTAATATCTATAAATTCAAATTTATTTATTGTATAACTATTATTATCAATATTATAATATCTTAGAATATTATAATTGTTATTCATTAAACCTTTGTTTGAAATTTGTGCAAAATAAGGTAAAATATCTGTTACACCTTGTTGATTATTAATAATTTCATTATATGAATTAATAATATTATTAGAGTTAGAATAACCAGAAATATCAGAAATAAAAATAAATCTTCTTTGTTCTTCAGCAATATTAATACATTTATCAATTAAAGAAATATCAGATAAACCAGGAATAACTAAAATATCACAATTACAATTTTCATAATTTGTAGTAATATCAATTGCTTTTTTATAAGCATTATATGTAGGACCATCTATATTTGAATTTTCATATTCTCCACTACCCTCACGTATAATTGCATTATTAGTTAAATATCTTTTATCAAAATCAAGATAATTCGTTCCATCAAATCCGCCATATGTAAAAAAATCAAATGATAATTTATTTGCAAATTCATTTTTTAAACTATTATTTTCATATAAAGAATTATCATCTAAATTAATAAATTTATAATTAGTAAATAAATCACTATTTTTTTGTTGATTTATAGAACCTGATCTTAAATAAACTGCATCATCAATATTTTCTTTATAACATATTTTTTCTAAATTAAAATATGAATTACAAAAAGTATCATCTTGACGCCATATGTTTTTATTATCAGTTCTATTTGTTGAAAAAAATCTTGTGTAAAAATAATGAGGTGAAAACATATTAGGTTTTATAACTGATATAATTGCTTTACTTCCAGATTTAGTTTCTGTATATTTGTCAACAAGTTTATTAATATCTTTTTTACTTCTTCTAAACTGAACACCCCAATGATTTGTAATATTAGAACATAAACTTGCGTTTAAGTTTTTATAATAAATATATTCAATAGGAGTTTGTATAATATTAAAGTTGTTTAATGTGTTATTATAATTTTCAAATGAGTTTTTATCAAAATATAAATGATGGTATGCTCTAAAACCTGAAGGAATATATTTACATATTTTATGTTTATTTATTCCATATTCAATTTCATCAGTTATTTCAACTCTTAAATATTTGCTTTTATTTTCATAAATTCCATTTTCAACGATTTTATTTGCTGAAAAATCATAATATTTATATTTTGTTCCTATTACTCTGCAAATATAATTTTTATCATCTTTATCAAGACAAACATTTGTATAATTTTCTAATATTTCATAAGAATTATCTCTTGAGTCATATTGCATAATATAAATATCAAATTTTGCATATTCAATAGAATTATCATTATTTGAATATGATCCTTTATGTGTAGGATTAATTTTTATTCTAAATCTATTTCCTACTTCACCATCATCAAGTGCATAAAATCTAAATAAATTATCAACATTTTGATGTATATTAATTCTAGAAATATCAGTTAAATTTGATCTATCAACAGGTTGTGATGTAACCCATGGTGTTTTTGCAGTTTGATATTTGTCTTCAAATGAACAATAATCTATTTGATCAACTTGATCTTCATCTTTTTTAAATACAAATAAATAATCAGATTGTGAATCATTTCTATTTAATAATTTTAAATCTTCATTAAAAAACCAAGAAACATGTCCTTTTTCTCTTAATAAATTAAAATCAAAATTATTTTGTAATATACCATTATTTTCTAAAATTGATATTGTATTATTATCTTTAATTTTAATTTTATTATTATTTTTATGTCCTTTTAAATTTATAGATTTAAAAATACCATTTACAGAAGTTATAAAATTTGAACCTTGTAATGTTGAAAAAGTAAAAGTACCTATACTACTATTATTTATTTGATTATTTAATAGATTATTATTAAATGCTGAAACAATAATTGGACTTATACCTTCAGCAGTAAAAAAACAATTATTTATAAATATTGTATTATTTCTTGTATCAGTATCAGAACTATTAAAACCAAATTCATCAAAGATATTTTGTCCAAAAAATTTTAAATCATTATTTGCATTTCTAAATCTATTACATAGAAAGTTTGTTGTTCCTGAATCACCACCAGCAATTGCAAATCTATTATATTCATTTCTTGTGTGGTTTAGTGTTCCTTTTGAAATTGAATTATTAACATGGAATCCTGAATAATTAAATAGTCCTGTTGATTCATTTAATTCACCGTTTCCTATACCAAGGATTCTTGTATGAACGCTGTTTATTCCACCATTTAGGTTCCATAAACTTATTGTTTTATAACCATAATTTGGTGTATAATAACTAAATTGATCATATGTGTGACCGATAAGATTTTGTCTTTCTGTTCCTAATGAATTATTAAGATTATTTATTATTTGTATTTCTTCACCTGATACAGATACAGAATTAGTATTAACAATGTCTTTTGGAATAAATGCTGGGCCAGAATAGCATGGTGATATAATGTTTAAAGTTTCATTTATTAAACTTGCATTTTGTTTTAAAAAATTTTCATTTATATTATTTAATGTTGTTGCATTAAAATAAGAAAATGGTGTTAAGTTTGACATTTATTTAATCACCTGATATATCTTGTTTATTATAATTTTAACTTTTATTTTAAATATGATAAAACATATTAGAATTAAAATAAAGTAAATTTTATAATAAATATAATTCTTAAATAAATAAAGACATATTTTATTATGTCTTTGTGTAAAAACTATAAATGTTTAAAAAATATTAGTATTGAAGTACGCAGTTATCAAATCTAATTGTTAAAGAAATATCTGTTGGTTCATCACCGTCATAGGATAAATCACCAAAGTTTGCTTGTGTTAAAAATGCACCTTTAATGTCCCATAATTCAACTACAGTTCCGACAGGATCTAACATTTTTAATTGGCAATCACGTTTATAAAAATCAGCATATCCTGCACGACCAGAAACTGATTCAAAATGTGTTCTAATCCATTCCATTACTTGTTGTGCACCAGATGGAGCAATAGGATCATGTAAATTTACACTAATTGAATCAAATTTTCCTTTTCCTGCTAAATAACGTGTGCTATTTATCCAAGGTATTTCAGTTTCATTTATTGAAATAGATGGTCTTGAAGCAGACTTTAATAAAAATGCATCAATACCCTCAATTGCAAAAACCCATCTATTTTTTCTTTTTGGCTCAAACTTATTAGGTATCATCTCTGTGACTGAGAGTGTTTCAGCTACCATTTGTATTTTTCTCCTGTATTTATTTTATATATATTTATCTAATTACTATTATAATGTATTTGTTACTATAAAATCTAATGATATAAACTCAATTGATTTAGTGGGTTGCAAATATATCTTACCACGTATTGTGTTATTTTCAATATCATTCTGCGTGGTTGTAGATGAATCAATTTGAACTTTATATCTTGTAACTCCTTGCCTTCTTTGCGCATCCTGCATTATAGGCTCAACTAATCTACTAAAATTAGCAAGAGTTGACTCTCTATTAGGCTCAAATAATAATTGCTCACCAATCTTTTTAACTTTTCTTCTTAAATCAATTAAAAGTCTTCTAACATTTATTCTATCAAGCGCAGATTCACCTTGTAATAATGTCTTTTGACCAAATACATACACTTCACCAGGTCTTCCAGCAGGCTCATATAATGGATTAATGTCAACATCATATATCTCATTTAATAAATCACGATTCATCTGCACTGAAACTCCCTTTGAACCAACAACAGCACCTCTATTTAAACCAGCAGGCGCAAACCAAGGCGCAGATAACGCATCATTTCTAGATATAACTCCCATTAACGCAACTGAAGGTGGCACAACAATCAATGCATTATCAGATGGTCTAGGCATAGTAACATTTGGAAAATATGCAGCACCAAATGATGAATCAAGCAACCTAACTTCAAACTTACTCAATGTGTTTCTTACATGTGGCTTCACTAACGCATCTTCAACAACAACACCTAATGCATCAACTTCTTCTATATCCATTATATACAATGCATCAAATCTCTCCTCACACGACTTAACAGCATGATCAGTTATTATAGATGCTCTTTGACCAGGTATAGCAAGAACCTGAAACTCAGCAGCAGATTTATCACTCAATACATCAACTGCTTTCATATAAGCATTAACTGTTGGACCAGTCTTTTTATTAACTGCTCCCTCATCATAATACTCTCTCAATGATGCTGCACCTGTAAACTTAGATTTCTCATCATCAAATATATTTACACCATCAAATCCACCCTGAAACATACACCTAAACTTAAGAAATCTACTATTCTTTGCAAAACCATCAGTTGATATTTTTAAAAATCTTTTATTAGTATCAGCAACACTTTTTTTGTTATCTCTACGATATTCTGCACCATTAAATGATAATAATTCATCACCACTTAAATCTCTAACTAAAATGTTTTCAAGATTAAATTCAGAATTTTGAAATGTTGCAACATCAGCATCAGATCTTAAAACAGGAACAGATCCAAAATGTGGGAAATATTTTGCATATGATTTAATTGAATCATTAAATCCTTCTTCAATTAATTCTCTTAATTCACTATCTTTATGTTTTCTTTTTGCAAATTTAACACCCCATGCCAAATCATCATCTGCTTCTTTATTTGCACCTACATTTCTTGATATTGATTTAACATATTCAATAGGTGGAACCATTGCATCTGAAAGAATTGTTAATGGTAAATTATTTGCACCTGTAAATATTTTATTTGCATCAGCAACATCTATTTCAACAAAATTTTCTACTGATTTTGTAAAAATATAGTCATGTCCTAAGAAGCCGCATGGAAGAGCATCTATATTAACTTCTCCATTTAGCATATCATCTGATAATTCTACTCTTACAAATTTATTTTTAAGTTCAAATGAGCCATCTACAACTAGTTTTTGTTTTGATTCATCTCTTTCAAAATCAAAAAATGAGTGTTTATCACCTATTACGCGTGAAATGAAGTTTTTGCTATTTGGATCTAAACTTAAATTTTTCCATGCTACAATAATGCTGCCTGAAATAGGATTTGATTCTAATCTTTCAAGAGTTAAATCAAATGATCCAAATTTATTTTCACCTGCATATGCTAAATTTGATACTAATAATCTAAATAAACCATTGCTAATTTCACCATCATCTAATGCATGCAATCTAAATAATTTTTTAGATGTTGAACCATATCTTTGTGATGTTATCCATGGTGTTTTTGCTGTTCTATATCTAGAACTAAAATCTTCATAATTAGGTTTTCCTGCTGCACTTGAATTTCTACCAGCTGCACCTGCTACTAAAAATCCAATCATGTTTACATAATCACCTACTAATTGTACACCAGTACGATTTAATCCTACATTTGAAGGAGTTGCAACAGATGAATCAATATCCCAGTGTGCATATAAATAATGTCCTAATTCTTCAATTTTTGTAGGATCTGTATTTAAAACTTTTGCAAAATATGCAGGAGATTCAGGATCAAATGAACAACTTAAAATTGCAGGATTTTTCGTATTAGAATATCCATTTAATATTAATTTAAATCCTTGATCTACAACTTCACCTACAACATAACCTACTAAATTATCTGTAACAGTACCACCAAATGATAAATCATGAGATTCTTTTCTAGGATTTGCATTAGCTTTATTTACATCATGAAATTGTGTAAGATTAGCATTTACATTAAGTGCTGGTCTTACACCTTGTGGTGTCATTAAAACACCACGTATAATAGGTTGTGCTTCTGTTCCTGTATTAATACCTGAATCTTTTAGTGTTGTATTACTAGCAGTTTCTTTCATGAAGCAACCGAGAAAGTGAGTGCGGCCTAGTTCAATAGCACTTTCTGAGTCTGATATATTTGCATGTGGGTTATCGTCTATTTTGCCTAGGTCGCCTTCTTGTTTTTGAACTAGTTTATTTCCTACGATAAATCCTGATTCTTCTACTCTTCCGCCGCCTGAAGAAGCTTTTCCGTCGCCGACGCCTAATATGCGAATATATGTTCCTGATTGTGCTGATTTCATCCATTCATTGAGTGCTAGTGGTGCGAAAATATTTGAGTTGCTATTTTTATTTTTTTCAAGCATATTTCCGAACATTTCATTGAATTGCTGCATATTTGCAAATGTTTGCGGGACAAAGGCAGGACCTTTTCTCGCAGGACCTACAACAGCAGCTGGAACTCCTTGAGGTAATTGTTGTGGATTTCTTACTTGAGAGAGGTCAATCTCATTTAGTATTACTCTTGCTGAGCCTTGTCCAGCCATGTTTATTTACTCCTGTTTTAATTTTTAATTTATTTGTGATTTACTTTATTAATTATAATAAAAGCTATTTTTTAAGTTATTTATTGAATTATTATGATGGGAATTCAACACCACTGTTTGTAATAACGAAGTCCATTGCAATATATTCAACAGCACGTGTTGGAATAACAATTATTTTTCCATTTAATCTATTATTTTCAACATCTTCTTGAGTATTATTTGTATCATCCATAATAACTCTAAAACCTTCAATGCCTTGATTAATTTGAATTTGTTGTAAAATTGAACTTGCACTTGAAATAAATCTATTTCTTGTTTGTGTATCATTTTGCTCAAATAATAATCTTTGAGCAATTTTTTCAATTTCTGATTTAATTCTTACCATTAATCTTCTAACATTAACACGATCAAGAGCAGTTCTTGCAATTTGTGTTGTTTTTTGACCAAATATTACAAACTGATTATTAGGGAAATTTGCAATAGGATTAATTCTACCCTCATATAATGTATCTCTATCAGCAGAATTTAATCTTACATCTGTTGAAACTACATTAGCTAATGCTCCACGACTAAATCCTGCAGGAGCAAACCAAGGTGTTCCAGTACTATCTGTTTTTGCAAGCGCACCCAACGCAACAACAGATGAAGGAACTTTTATTGATCTTAAATTTGTCACTCTTCCCTCAGGATCATCTCCTATATCCTGCATCACAACATCAGGAAAATATGTAGCAACATATGATGAATTAATTTCTCTAGCATCAAAAACACTCGTTGTTATATCAACATCAGGTCTTCCAGATGATAATCCCAACGACGTAGTATAAATACGTGCAGCATCTTTATCATAATGTGGTATATCCATCAAATATATCGCTTTTCCATACGATTTAACTCTTCTAGCAGCATAATCTGTTATAAGCGATTCCCTTATTCCTGGCACAACAAGAATATTATTCGTCACTACCATCTCATCTGTCATTAACTTAATTGCATTTTTATACGACATTACACCATTATTTACAACACCAACACCCTGCATTGGATCTTCTCCAGATGTTGCAGCAAGACCACTACTATAACCACCTTCATTAGCATGTCCACCCTCCTCTGTTGATGTCGACTTATCAGTCATATAATAATCATCACGATCAAGTATATTTAATCCATCAAATCCACCATAAAATGGCGCAGTAAACTTTGCCATTAAATTATACTTGTTAAACTTAACAGCATCCTCAGCTAATAAACTAGCAAATGTTGCACGAATATCTTTAGCGTCAGCAGATTCA
>Ga0194129_10007496_pt1 | contig 12940 bp, 16 predicted proteins | sample TA2KigCa35mmetaG_FD_150862 | JGI IMG/M metagenome (GOLD analysis project Ga0194129, IMG submission 150862) | Freshwater microbial communities from Lake Tanganyika, Tanzania - TA2015038 Kigoma Deep Cast 35m | ecosystem: Environmental > Aquatic > Freshwater > Lake | place: Tanzania: Lake... | reverse complement strand
CTCTCCATGATGTCTACACTGAGATCAAATCCTGTTCCTCCCGTCCGGAGTTAACGATGTTAGGAGCCGAAACTGTCCATCAAAAGGCACCCACATCACCTGTGATTCCCCCTCTGCCAGGAAAGTTAGCGCTTCTCCATCCCGACCACTTTTCACCAGCGGTCTTGATGGAGCAGAGCGATGCATCGTTACAGCGAAGCGGTCAAGGCTGACGTGAGACGGTGGATTAGCCCGCCGCACAGGCAGAGCGTTGCCCGATCACAAAGGTGCTGGGCATCCATGTGAGCACCCTCTACAAATGGAGGAAGACCTTGCGGTTGCAGGGAGAGGTGGTGCTGGCATCGGAGAAGGATCCCGAGGGTTGGACGACCAGCGACAAGTTCACGGAGGTTCTGAATACCGCTGGCCTCAACGTCACCCAACTCAGCGCCTACTGCTGTGAGTGGGGCCTGTTCCCCAAACAGGTTGAACGCTGGCGGCAGGCATCCCAGGATGCCAACGACAAGCCAATGCTCACCTTGACCGAGCAGAAGGAGCTTGAGAAGCTCCGCGCCTAGGACCAGCGGGAGATCAAGCGGCTCAAGCAGGAGCTCAGGCGCAAGGATAAGGCCCTGGCAGAGGCGGCAGCACTGCTCATGGCCGCAAAATAGATCCAGGCCTTCTGGGGAGAGGACGGGGACGATTGACGTCGCCCGGCGATTGCAGAAGGCACTGTAGATCCTCGATGAATGCATGGCCGATGGTGCCCGCGGGCGTGAGCTGGCCCTGCTGCTGGGCGTAGGTATGACCACGCTGCAACGCTGGCGCCGGCATTTCGCCAGTGATGGGAACGGCGGTGACTGCCGCAGGGGCAGTCACCGCCATGTAGCCCATCGGCTCAGTGAGGAGGAGCGGCAACGGATACTGCTGACCTGCAACGAGCCTGAATTCGCCGCGTTGCCGGCCGGGCAGATCGTGCCTGCATTGGCCGATCGCGGTTTGTCTATTGGCTCAGAGCGCAGCTTGTACCGGGTGCTCCACGCTCATGGCCAGGCCCACAGGGGAGGACGGGGGCCAGAGCACCGCAGGAGCCGCGCCCAGTACCGAGGCTCAGAGCGACAGGTCCCAACCAGGTGTTGAGCTGGGATATCACCTACCTGCCCACCACCGTTCGCGGGATCTGGTTGTACCTCTACCTGGTGATCGATGTTTGGAGCCGTAAGGTCGTCGCATGGGATGTCGCCGAGCGGGAAGGCCTTGTGATCGCAGCCGATCTCGTAAGTAGAGCCTGCCTGCGCGAGCGGATCAGCAAAGGACGCAGGCAGCCGCTGATCCTGCATGCCGATAGCGCCAACGCCATGAGGGCCGCCACGCTCAAAAGCCGGCTGGAGGAGCTGGGGGTACTCAGATCCTGCTCCAGACCACGGGTGTCCAACGATAACCCGTACTCAGAATCGCTATTCAGGACAGCAAAGTACCGGCCTGATTATCCGAGCCTGCCATTTGCCAGCAAGGAAGAGACCTGCCAGTGGGTCTCGTCACTTGTGGACTGGTACAACCACCGGCACCGCCACATAGGCATCAAGTTCGTGACGCCCCAACAGCGTCACATCGGCCAGGCCGAAGAGATCTGCAATCACCGCGCTGTTATCTACAAACAGGCACGTCAGCGAAACCCACGCCGATGGACAAGGTCGACGCTGTGTTGGCGCCAGCCGGAGGTGGTCTGGATCATCCCACCGCCACCTGAAATCGAACCCATGCCAGCTACGTTGACGGTGGCTGCCTGAAAGACAGCGGAGATATAATCTTTCCTGGCAGTTACCGCAGCAGGGGGCAATCTCCAGAGCATTGAGACAGAACTCCACCTCAAGGCTGTTGGAGAGCAACCTGATTGAAGCTGATCAGTTGACGATCATAAAAAAGGGCAAAAGCCCTGGTTTGCCTTACTCTTTTAGCAGCCTCTTAGGCGGACTTCAGCGGCACGTTGTAGATGTGTTTAAAGCGAGCCCCGATGCGTGCATGCGGTGCATGCTAGCCCCAATTATGGACTAGTTGCACTCATAAGTAAAAGAATAGAATAGAACTTGCTATATACCAGCGTAATTATTGTATACTTTTATAACAAGAATCAAGTACTTGAATGAGCAAGTCGCCATATTAAAATTTATAGTTTAAGAGTAATTCCCATACCCTCTTAAGACTAAAATTAAAGTAGTTCAAAAATCTATTTCTAAATTTTATTAATTAAGTAAACCTACATGACGCTTTTAAAATTTTTTGCTAAGCCAATAACTGGAATTATACACATTGGAGCTCATGAAGCGCAAGAGTTAAAAGAATATCTTTTATGTGGATGCAAGGACGTGCTATGGGTTGAAGCAGACCCATCGAAATTAGACTTTTTAACTGAGAAAATTAAATCGCACCCAGATATGCGTATTGGCATATTTGCTGCGTCTGATACCGATAATGAGACCCAAATCTTGAACATTGCAAATAATGAACAATCATCTTCACTGCTAGACTTCGGAACGCATTCAGATACGCATAGAGATACTGTTTATATTCAAACAATTCCAGTTAAGACACAGCGTGTTGATACTTGGATCAAAACTCTAGATGTTGATAACACGATTTATAATGCCGCTAATATTGATGTGCAGGGATATGAACTCAAAGTGCTAAAGGGAATGAGCTCATGTCTGAGTAGACTTAAGGTAATAGAACTTGAAGTTAATACCGAAGAGGTTTATAAAGGTTGTGCGCTTATTCACGAAATCGACGATTATTTAAGCCATTACAAGTTTCGACGAGTATACGTCAATATGTGGGGACAAGGCTATGGTTCGGCACTATATTTATATAAACCCAATATATCCGATTTATTAGTATCTTTTCTTTCGATTCTCACTTATAGCATCAGGAAAGCTCGCGAAAAAGTTCTTTCAAAAATATCTTACAATATATATAAGTCTAGTTAAATAATTTCCTCGGGACACAAGTGGTGCGTCTTGAACAATCAAATACAGTGTTATTAATGATAATCAGTAATTTCCAACAAGCTTGATTTTTGATGTCTCAGTTAAAACTAGCAATCTTAATACCTTCAATTGGTGAATCTAGTGCGTTTACACTTTTCAAAAGTATTGTTGACAGTCTTCAATCTGGAAATTTCTTACTTCGTCACCAAATGCAAGTTCTTATGCTTGTAAGCTCATGCTCAAAAGACCATATTGAACAGTATAGACTATCACATCATACAATCTATTACACAACTAAGAAGTATGGCGCTTCAAAAGCAAGAAATAAACTTGCGCGTTTGTCTATTGCACCCTATATCCTTTTTTGTGATGCTGATTCGCAAATATCTGATAAGATCGAATTTCCCACTGCAATGAATACTTTGTTATGCAAGCTTGATTTCCTGTCGGAAAAAGACGTCATTATATTTAATAATACAAAGAAAACATTAGTAAGGTTGAGTCCATTTCGTTTCCGTCTAACAGAATGGAACTTTTTAGTATCCAGACAGTTATTCATATCATCAAGAGGTTTTCCTGATAAGATAGGAGTAGGTGCGTTAAACATTTGCCAATCTGGCGAAGCCCAATTCTTATTTAATATCTTTTACAAATCTAAAGTAAGATTTTTTGAATATCCTCAAATATTTGTACATCCCAGCTTGGGCTCACTTAACGAATACCAAGAGCTTCATAACGAGGGAAAGCTTTTGACTTACAATATTGGCGCAAGCTACGCAACATTATTTAACCTTATTTTTAATCTATCTAGACTATCCATTTTCCATGCAGCATGTTTTGCTTTAAATACTCTATTTTTCCTTCCTCTAAGATGTTTAATAAATCTATTATATCTGAGGGTGATACAGGGAAGAGTGCAAGGAGCACTTATTGCATTGCAAGAGATTGTTATTGCACGACGGAAGATCGTGAATTTGTATGATTGTTAACCATTCATATCTACTAAATACGGCCCTACCCACTTCTAAATATTTACTCACCATTATAACAGTAGCATTCAATGCTGAGAAATCTATACTGAATACTTTAAAATCACTTGATAATTTGCCTTTCAGAGAAAGAGTAAAATATCTATATATAGTGATTGATGGTTTTTCTACTGATGGCACCATTAAATTAACAAAAGATTATATATATAGAGATGATTTTGATGTTATTATATTAACAGAATCGGATTTAGGTATTTATGACGCCATGAATAAGGGATTAAGAATTTGCTCCAACTATGATACTGATTGGTTTATGTTTCTTAACTCCGACGATGTGTTTTCTGAGTCAATAGCTGGAGTCAATGATATACTTACTGCTCTTGAGTTTGATGTATTAGCTTTTTCTTGCGAGTTTACCTTTGTAGGTCGGCCTAGCAAAATCGTAGTGCCTTCCAAGCATTGTTCACCGACAAATCCCGCAGTGGGTTTACCTTTTTTGCACCAATCATCGATCTACAGTTCGAAACTGTTAACCTTTGGAGATCTTTTTGATACCAGGTTCTCAATTGCCGCAGATTATTCTTTTATGATTCGTTTCTACTCGGAACTTAATATTGTGTACTTGCCACTCGTACTTACTAGGTTTGCCGATTCAGGAGTGAGTTCAAAGCTTTCCCCATTGGCATTGAAGGTCAATAATTTTATAGTTATTTGGAACTCTTCTTTGCCAATCTTTCAGAAAACCTACGGAATACTCTATCAACTATCTGAAGGATTCATCTATAGTATATACCTGGTAATAAAACGGATTGTGGCACTGAAATGATAACTTTCCCTTCATTCACCAAAATTTTAAAACCACTATTAGTATTATCGTTTCTATTTTACTGGACTTTTATTTATTTTTGCCATTATCTCTACTATAGATTTGCCACATTTTCACAAATATGGTTTTTTAACTTTGATAAATCTTCTGCAATACACGCATTAGGCCTTTCTTTTCTTATTCCAACTGCATTTTTTACCGCTTATTATTTGTGCAAAAAGAAGACTTTTAGGCTCTTCGCAAGCACTCCTGGCCGGCCTGTAGTTTTGACAAATACAAGGCTTGAAATCAAGATGCTTATTATTTGCTTTGTTTATATATTATTGACGTTTCTATTTCTTGGTGCTGTTCCGATTTTCTCTGGTAAACAAGGCGAAATCATCCCTGGACAAATTCTATTTATAGTTCTTTCAGTTATCTTACTTCAATTTGTCATACTATGCCTCAAATACACTTTCGCAACCTATAAGAAACTCTTATGTTTAATACTTGTCATTTTTATTCTGGCAAATATATTGTTTACATCAAGAATTTATTTTTTTAGTGCCTTTGTGTCTGTTTTCCTATCTGTATACTCGCAAAGACTCGAAATACTCTCAAAGTACTTCCTTAAAGCTCTTTTGACGCTTAAACTTAAAGGATCTTTTATTCTTACCTCCTCTTCTTTTTCCCTTCTCACTTTGCTTTTTATCTATATCTTACAACAATATACGGTTTCTAGGGGCCGTTTCTTTCTCAATAATTCTACTTATTTTCTTGTTGACCTTATATATCAGAGGTCTCTTGAAGCGTTTCCTCAATCGGCTGAGTTGTTATTCAAGCATTCAAGTTGTATTGCAGAGTATCCATTCATCCGTTTTTTTGAAGGCTTTTCTGCCTTTCTGCCTTATTCAATTCGAACATTTTTTATGCCTGCTCCATCTATCGAGGCACATTTTCAGTCGATACATGCATCCTCGCTCGTTTCTCTTTTACAAGGTGTTGTCTGCTTGAATCCAATTGTTCAAAGCCTTTTTATATTCGCAATCTTTCTATCAATTTATTTGTTGTTTTTTAAAGCTATTCAGAGCATGTTTATTCTTGCTTGCAAATCTATGGTTGATATTTCTTTTGTCATCGGCTTTTCATCTCTCTCTTTCTTAATCTTTTCGGTTAGAAGCGATGTCTATTTTTGGCCATTACAGCTTTTTGGGTTCATGATAATAGTACCAAGATTAGTGGTATACATTTCAAGGTTCTGACATGTTCTTATTGGAAATCTTTTCTCGCTCTTGATCTAATAAGACTCTGGAGAATCAACTACATTTCTTTCCATTGACTTACTTGTTGTTGTGTCTCACCACGTTGTTAAGCTAAGCAGCCCGCAGAGCTGCTGTTGAGGGATTGGCTGCCAAGGGTTGAGTTACTCCTGATTTGGTTACAGATCAACAAATATCTCGTTAGTCAGTGTTTTTGCTCGTCGGAATTCTGGAACGGGATCGCATAAGCCCATACCTTGTAGATGGTCTGGATAAATCGCTCCGTCTTGCCATTGTTGCGTGGCGTATAGGGCCTGGTACTGGTGTGCTTGAGGCCGCGCAATAATCTGGCCTTGTTGAATGCTTTGGAGAGGCAGACCTAGCCGTGTTCGCTCATCACCTGACGGCAGTCAAAGCCCTCTCCGTACATCCAGGCGACTGCCCGGCGCTGAACCTAGTGCTGCTGATTGCTGCTTTTCAGCATATTCTTGACTTATGCAAGTCTTGTGGCGTCGTCGTTGGCCACACGTGGCGGTACGCCTCCACGTGATCACCTTCGGCAATTTGAAGATGGTTGTTCGGTTGTTGGGAGAGGTGGTCCTGCGGATGGTGAACCAATAAATGGCTAAACGTTTAGTTTGCAAAAGCACCTCCTTGTGATCTTGTGATGCTACTCAACCTGCAAGCTGTCTATTTACTTGCCTGGCTTTATATTCTTTAAATTATTCACTTGTAGTATTGACTCAGGCCAATCTGTTTTTTCAATGAACTCGAAGACTGCATTAATTGCTGGTGTAACTGGGCAGGATGGCGCATTTCTGGCTCGTTATCTTCTTCAGAAGGGATATCGTGTTGTTGGGTCAAGCCGTGATGCGCTGAACTGTGATACCCATCGACTACAAAGGCTTGGCGTCCAAAATGACATTGAACTAATCTCTATCGCTCCAAACGACTTCAGGAGCGTCCTCAAAGCCTTTTCTACCGTTCTCCCTGATGAGATTTATAATCTTGCCGGGCAGACTAGTGTGGGCCTGTCCTTCGAGCAGCCTGTTGAATGCATGGAGTCTATCTCGGGAGGTACCTTGAACTTCCTTGAGGTCATTCGCTATATGAATACATCATGTCGCTTATTTAGCGCCGGAAGCACCGAATGTTTTGGGGATATCAAAGGTGTCCCTGCCAACGAATTGACAGCCTTTCATCCAAGGAGTCCATATGGGGTTGCTAAATCTACTTCCTTTTGGCAGATCGCCAATTACCGTGAAGCTTATGGGATATTTTGCTGTACCGGCATTTTGTCTAATCACGAATCTCCTCTCCGACCAAGCCGTTTTGTAACTCAGAAGATCATACAGGGAGTTAAGAAGATCAAACTTGGCTTGGCAAGTGAGTTGCGGCTGGGAAATCTCGAGATCTGGCGTGACTGGGGATGGGCTCCTGAGTATGTGGAGGCCATGTATCTAATGTTGCAGGCCGAACAGCCCGATGATTATGTTATTGCATCTGGGCGGACAATGTCCTTGCTGGAGTTTGTACGTCTAGCTTTTGATGTTGTTGGGCTTAACCATCAGGACTTTCTGGTAACTGATTCAACTTTTCTACGGCCTAGTGATCTTTGCTATTCGTCCGTTGATCCCAGTAAAATTGCAAGAGATCTTGGGTGGAGGGCTAAGGCTACTCCCGATGACATTGTCGCCTGGATGTACAATGAAAGACTGTATTAAGGAAGCCCTGGGCAACGACCTCTGAAAGAGAGCCCAAAGCCACAAGTTGTTTTGATTCAATAATTTTGGGGTACTTCAGACTTGATTAACCTTATATCAACGTTTCATGACCCAAAACTTGCTCTTACGGGGCGACTTTTGCCCTCCACTGGCACCCCAATCCTCCATCACGTACTGCATAGCAACGTCTGACGAGCCATGAACAGGTTCGAGAGTGCTGCCAACACATGCACTTTGCAGCGGTTCTTGAGCATTTGCCGCAGCCTGGTCTTCTGGAAGCCGAATTGTCGCTTGATCACCCGAAATGGGTGCTCCACTTTGGCGCTGATGTGAGCCTTGGCCGTCTCGATCAGGTCATCCACTCTCCCCTCGGGTGTATTGGCTAGCGCGGGCGCTTGCCAGGGCGCGTTTCGAAATTTGGCCCTCCATGGGCGTACGCTCCTGCAGGCAGCTCAACCAGGAGCCGAGGCATGACTACGACCACCCCTCCCGTAAGCACTGGACCGATAAAGGAGGTCATGTCACCGGCGCATCGGTGAGCTGGCGCGGCATCATGTTTTCTGGGGTCGGCGACTGGTCTACCGGCGGCTCTGGCTGGAAGGCTGGTCCGTCAATCACAAACGGGTGCAACGGATCTGGCGGGAGGAAGGACTTGAGCGGCCCTTGCCTCACCGGAGCAAGCGATCACGTCCATCTGGCGGCAAGCGGCAACTGTTGCGGGCCGAATATCCCCACCACGTCTGGGCCATCGGCTTTCAGTTTGACCAGATGATGGATGGATAGACCCTCAAGTTCCTCAACATGATCGATGAGTACAGCCGGCTCGCGCTGGCCATTCGTGTCGGTAGGTGCCGCAGGGCCGTTAAGGTTATCGACACAAATGAGGAGCTGCTGAAGCTCTACCCGGTACCCACTCATCTGCGAATGGACAACGGGCCGGAATTCATCGCCACTGCCCTGCAGGAGTGGTGTGTCGGAAGCGGTTGCAACACGGCCTACATCCCGCCAGGTTCACCCTGGGAGAATCCATTCGTGGAATTGTTCAACAGCCGTTTCAGAGATGAGTTCCTGAACATTGAGCTATTCACCTCGGTGCAGGAGGCCAAGCTGTTGGCTGAAAAGCACCGAATCGAGTACAACACCTACAGACCGCATTCGGCGTTCCAGGGGCGTACGCCCCTGGAGGTCCTCCACCAGTGGAAAGCGGCCTGACTACCCACCAGCGCTCAGAAGAACTGGACCAGCAAAGGGGGGTCACGTCAGCATCAAATTCAATCGGAACATATATGTCGCATAACAAGACTGCATGCATCTCTACGAACGTTAACCCTAATGAAAACCTTGCTTTATTGCAGTACCCCGAACTCTCGTGGCATTCATCAGTACTCTTTGTTGTTGTATCGTACTAGCCTTTCGTTTGGATACGCTTCACACGTTTATCCATCCCTTGCTTGTCAATTCCGTAACAAGTTAGTCTCCTACATTTTGCAAATTCTTTGGGAGTTGTTTCATTGTACGCCTGCCGAGTTATTCGATGTTGAAATCTACTCCTATCCTCGCCTCCCCATTGCAGCTCTCTTCTGCAAAAAGAATCTGCCAATTAGAGGCATTGTTGTTCACGACTTTATACAGTATGTTGACGATCACTCTATTTCTTCACTTTTTCGTTTATATAATATCTTTGGGCCGCTCGAGCTACTTAAGCGGCTTGTTCATACTGCTCATTTCAGGTTGAGTCTGATACGTGCTGACTTCGTTCTGTTTAACAGTCAGTATACAGCGTCGTTGTTTAAAGAATTGTTTGCTCTCAGTTCTCGTCGGCTTTCAGGCCGATCTTTGATTCTGCACCCAGCTCCTTCATTCGCGCCTCCTGCAGTAGTAAACGCCATTGACTCTCTCCCATCGATGATTAATCAATCTTCAATCGGTATTCATATTGTTTCAGGCTTCTCGCCAAGCAAGCGTAGTGATATCCTTGAACACTTTCTTCTTAAGATCAGCAACTACTCTGTTGGCCGCAATCAAAATTTTCATGTAAACGTATTTGGGTATGAATCTACATTTTTGCAAAATCTTGTTTCTGAAAACTTCAGTGTATATTGCCATTCCGGCTTTGTTGACGAGTCCAAGCTTATCGTATCTTGTCTGACGTCCCATGTCTTCATAAGTACTTCTGATGCTGAGGGTTTTGGAATACCGCTGCTGGATTCGATGCTGTTTGGACTTTCTTGTGTCTGCTCACCTATTCCAGCTTATCAGGAAATCGTCAATACTCATCCATCACTTGGTGATTCTGTTATATTCATCAATGGCTTATCTCTGGAGCCTGATGAAGAATATTTTCTTGCATTTATTCGTGCTATGTCTAAGTTTTCAGACTTCTCGCCTGCAGCCCGCGCGCAGGCATATCTTCGCAGGTTCCGGCAAATTGAGGAGCGCTCTGCTGTGTCTCTAAAGTCCTTCCTTCTGGCTCAGATGTAGTACACCTATCTATGAAAATACTCTTTGTCCTTCCTAGGTGTCCGTGGCCTCCATATGTTGGTCAAGCTAGGCTAGCTTTTTATCGTGCTAGAGAGTTGAGTAAACTTGGACACTCTGTGCACTTGTTCTGCTACGGCACTGGCACTAATAACTTGTTGCCAGATCAATTGGCTCAACTTTCTGAAGTCTTTGATTCCTGTTCCTTTCATAATTTATATTCTCTCCACTATTTTCTGCTGCTTGTCCTTGCCATACCAAGGTTCTTCTTGTCTGAAAAGCCTCTCATTGCCTCCAGCTTTACGCCGCTTCATATCACATGTCTATTTAAACGGCTTGTTTCTGTAGGTAAATTCGACTTAGTCCATTTCTATTCTATAAGATCATTCCCTCTCTGGGGTGTGGCTGAACGCTTAGGTCTTCATTTTGTTGTTGATCTAGTCGACTCAATGGCGCTTAACTTTCAAAACCGGCTTGAAAAACTTTCTTTTCTGGTGAGGCCTCTTTTCTCTGTTGAGCTCCGACGCGTAAAACGTTTTGAACTAAGTCTTCCAGCTTATGTTAATTGTAAAGCATATCTTGTCGTTGGATCAAAAGACCTTTCTTGCCTCTCACTTCGCTCTTCTGCCGACAGCAGGAAGCCTTGTCAATCTGATCAATTGCCGTGTCTCAAGATATGTCCAATAGGAGTTGAATCCTTTGCCCATGACAATATCGATTATTCTGTGTGTACTTCTCCAAGGATCATCTTCTTTGGCTCTCTTTCGTATACTCCAAATGTAGAGGCACTTGAATGGATGATCCATCGTGTATATCGATTGCTCGTAAACCATATTCCGAATGTCAAATTCCTTGTTGTTGGTTCGAACCCGTCGCATCTTGTGCGAAGCTTGTGTTCGGAATATCCTTCTATTCAATTAGTCGAAAACCCGCCTTCAATTGCTCACTATCTTTTAAGTTCTTTTGCTTCGGTGGCACCAATGGTTTCTGGTAGTGGTCAGCAGTTCAAGGTCATTGAATCTCTCGTTAACTCCGTTCCTTGTGTAACTACGTCACTTGCGGCGGATCCATTGGGTCTTCTTGATGGTATTAATGTGAGCGTCGCAAATACGCCCTCCGAATTTGCCAGTAAAATATCACAGTTATTTTACGACACTGACCTTGCAAAACGTGTTTCACGATCCGGTCGTGACTATGTCTTAAGCCAATTTTCATGGAGTGCATCAGCTGAGATTCTCGAGGCGATCTACTGTGCTTGATTCAAGTACTTCTCTGTGTGTAAGTAGACTTTCGTCTCACTCCCTGTGCTTATCAAATGTAATTCATTATTTGGCTTCTTTGTATTATCTTAGGTTTCCATGGGTCGTCATGCAAGTGGCGTAAATTCCTTGACTCAGCACCTGCATAGCCGGTGCTGACAGTCCGTTGCTAGAAGCACCCGCAGGGAAATGTTTAGGCTGGTGTGTGACTCTGGTCGGAGCACTACCACCTTCCCGTGATCAGACCACGCCCATCTCCGACGCTGTCGCCACGAAAGTGGCGCAGCTGCTTGGCAGCGGCACCGCCAGTGAACTGTGATGTGGGTGCCTTTTGATGGACAGTTTCGGCTCCTAACATCGTTAACTCCGGACGGGAGGAACAGGATTTGATCTCAGTGTAGACATCATGGAGAGTACTACCTCCCAGGGTGTTCTGTGGCCTTACATGGCAGTACCTCCACAGGAAGCGTGCAAGGCTGAGTTCAGCCTCCCAGCCATCGCTGTAGGCATGCAGATATACCTCCTCGTATTTGACTCTTCTCCATAACCTCTCCAACTCGATGTTATCGTAGCAGCGCTTTTTCCTATACCAGCTGATCTTTATTCCATCTCCCTGTAGCCTGCCCACGAAATCAGCGGAGGTGAATTGCCAGCCCTGGTCGGAGTAGAAGATTTTTGGCCTGCGGCCGCCTCCCATCGCTATCTCCAGAGTATCGAGACAGTACTCTATGTCCAGGCTGTTGGAGAGCTGCCAGCTGAGCACTTGCCTGGAGAACAGATCCACGACCGCGGCCCAGACCTGATACACAGCCGTGACCACTCTGAGGTCCGCCAGGCAGGGGAATCGCTCTGATGGGTCCCCTGAAATCCTGCGTGGCTTCTGAAAGATCGCCCGTAAACCCATGCGCCGCATGAGGTTTCGCACCAGGTCACGACTGATCGGGATTCCCTCTCGAGCCAAGTAATCCACCGTCCGGCAGCTGCCGCTGCAGGGATCCTCCAGGTAGAGGGCGTCAATCCTGGCCATGCTCCGTAGGGTCGATACATGCACCGGCATGGGCTGGTAATAAAGCGTGGACCTAGGCAGGCCCAGGAGCGCACATTGCCTGCTGATGCTGAGCATGGGGTGGTCGTGATCTACCAGCTTGCACAGTTCACGGGCGTTAGAGCAGCTGAGATTTTTTTTTAAGCAACCCCTGCTCCATCTGCAGCTTGCCGATCTGCTGGAACAGCTCTGCTTCCTGGGCCTGAGTCTCGTCTTTGGCCTTGCTCTTGTTTGCTCGGGTGAACAGCTCACTGGCACCATCCAGGAGCTGCCGCTTCCACTGGCTCACTTGGATCGGGTAGATGGCGTGGTCAGCGGCGATCTCCTGGATCGCCTTGCGGCCACTGATCGCCTCCATGGCGGCTCTGGCCTTGAACTCGGGGCTGTGGGTGCAGCGCTTGCTCATTGGTGGGAGCCC
>Ga0194129_10007492_pt1 | contig 12943 bp, 16 predicted proteins | sample TA2KigCa35mmetaG_FD_150862 | JGI IMG/M metagenome (GOLD analysis project Ga0194129, IMG submission 150862) | Freshwater microbial communities from Lake Tanganyika, Tanzania - TA2015038 Kigoma Deep Cast 35m | ecosystem: Environmental > Aquatic > Freshwater > Lake | place: Tanzania: Lake... | reverse complement strand
TTTACATAATAATCTTTTAGAGAAGAGTTATCTGAACAAAAATTTCCCTTTGTGTTTTTTAACGTTTCGTATGCTTCTATACAATATGAATCAAAATTTTCACAGCACTGAGAGGTTTCATCAGGATTTAATCTATTCGCTTCTATTTGAATTAGATAGCAACAATTAGTATTTTCTGATGGACAGCCGTAACATCCAACATAATTATTAAAATTGGTATCAAAATAGATTGGTGTTAAGCAATTTTTAGTAAATGTTTCACAGCAAGCAGAGTTTTGTGCAATTATTTCGAAGCACATGTACTCCGTAAGTGGTTGAAAATTTCCACTTAAATCTATAAACGAATTACCAATACAATTACATGACATACCTTTTATTTATCCATCAGTTTCTTCACAACAAGGTTTAAATATAACTCCAGAAGGATTCCATGCGTATTCCCAATTTGATATATTGCTAGATCCTCCACAACCTCCACTTATTTCTGAATGTTTTCTTACATTAGTATATAATGTTGTGGGATCTCCTTCTCGTATTTCAATATATCCAAATCGTCTAAACCACCAATTATTTTCTGGTTTAGAACCATTAGATCCAGGACCCCATCCAACAAAATCCCATCCCTTTGGTTGAGCTACAAAATAAGTGTAACATAAATGGGATATTCTATTTACCATATCACAATGAACATCAAATTCACTATATCGTGAACCATAAATAGCCGAATTCCATTTTCCATTTTCTGTCCCTACGGCTGAGTTCGGTGGCTGATCTATTCTTTCTATATTTGGAAAATTAATATCTTCCTTAAACAAAAATTTCGATATATCGGCATAATATAAAGATTGATATGATTCAAATTGTCTATCTACTCTCCAATTCTCAAATTTATTAACTTGAACATCTCCTATACCAACAGACCTTTGTTGTCCTATAAGAGGAACAATATTTTTTGGAGTTAAAACGTTAAAACCTTGCTGTGAATTTTTTGTAATTAAACTTTGGTTATCATCTAATACTTCAGATTTTCCAGAAGTTCTTTTGGCGGCTCCACTTTGACGGCATCTTTTTCTAATAGGACCTAATTGATTTGGAAATATAGCGGATAATGCTTGAATTTTTCCTTCTGGAGTTGATAAAAAATCTACAGGTCTAAAACCCAGAGCAGTTCCTATATCAAAAGTTGATTTTGCATGATCTTCGGCATCTTGTTTAATTTGTTCTGCTGTTCTACTAATATCTTCATAATTTCTTAAAATATAAGTATCTCTTATCGATTCTCTATAAATTGTATTTGCTTCAATAATTTCGTCATATGCTTCTTCTCTCCAATCCTTTACGCGAAGACCACTAAATTTTCCAGAACTTAACAAATTTAATATTCGTCTTCCTTCGTTAACCTGTTCTAATGTAGGAGTATTTTTAATTTCAGGAATACCTAAACTAGCACTTGGCAAATCTCGTTGTAGAAAATTTAAATTTCCGTTATCATTTTCTGGATTTTCAAACCACATAGTAAATGATTTCCAACTTCTAATAAGTGAAATTGCTTCATCAACAGTTATAATATCATCTTGAACTGCTTCGAAAAGATCAAATTGAAACATTGGTATTCCAGAACAAGAAAACACAAATCTTCTTGGCACTAAAACAGAGGCTGGTATAAAACCACCTTCCTGTTCAAAAACTACAGATCTTCCGCAAGCATAATCATAATGGTGTTCGCAAAATGCAAATCCTAAAAATTGTTGTCTTAATGTAGAAGCAAATTGTCCAGTAAAAGCATAACTTAAATCTGCGCATGGTACTACTGTGCCGGGTCCAACAGCTGGTGGACCCCCTCCATTATATTCCTTTGAGCTATATGACATTGGATAATATGCAAAGCCAGTAGGTTCAATAATATCTCTAGGAGAAGAATTTCCAATTGGTAAATTAGCTCCAAATAAACTTAATACATTAGATGTTTCTCCTGTTTCTTCATCTTGCACTTGTGTCCATTCTCTAAATGCATTGCCGAATGGTATAAGATGATCTAGAGCATAAGAAAATACTTGCCAAGACCAAGGAAAATATGTTCTTTGAATTCTTCTATGATATTTGCTAAGACCTAAAAAATTACAAGAATTTATTGCATTACCTGGATTTCCTCCCCAAGGAGTTGAATTATAAGGATTATATAAAAATCTTTCATAACCAACTAAAGCAGCAGATCCTGGTCCCTGCGAACTACCAGTGTTATTCCACCATCCACCATATCCACAGCACAAATCTTCTTCTGCTGTAGAACAAGGATAACCAGATCTTAAAGTAACTGCTCCACCATTCCACGGCAATACTGTATTTGGTGATGGATTAGAATAAACATTTAAACTTGCTGGACAACCATCATAATCTCCAGGACAGTCGTTGCTATTTCTACATTCATATGGATCAACGGCCATTATATTAGAAAATTTTGGCAAATCTGTTTGATGCGTTCCTGAAGGAATATGCCAATTAAAATAACCAGTAGAAAATAGATAATCACTAATTATAACAGGAGATGTAAGATGTTGAATGCTTTTAGGATTTTTAAATAATCCACCATAACCAAGTCTGTCATCGCCACCTACGTCGCTTAATGAACCATAAGCTGGATATCCATCACTCCCTCTATAATGACCAAAATTATTACACGGTGGAAAATGGGGATCAAAATTAAGCATAAACGCAGGATGATACCATGTCCAATAACTATCTAAATAGACATATTCTTTTTTAATTGCTGGAAGCCCCTCTGGTTCATTTGGGTAAGGCTCTTCCGCCATTTTTTCTCCTGTCATAATCCCCTGGTGCAATAAAAATATATCACCGTAAGTTTGGTTTGCAAAGGTTGATTGCCCATTCACTTCTATAATGTGAGCCGCTATACAATCAGAACAACATCCTTCACATCTTTCTGGTGGTGTTGTTTCACACGAACAGCATCTTCTACTTCCCATGTTTCCTCTTCTTCTCTATCGCTTCAATAGTTTCCAATAATGTTTTCATAATTTTTGCTAAATCTCTCCAGTCAGAAACATCTAACAAATACTTCTCATAGCAATCAACCGCTTTTCTTGTTTCGTGTATTAGAACGTCAAGATCGTAGTCTGTCTTTGCCATGATTTATTTATCAGTTTATACTTGTAGGATCTTCGTCATAACTGATTTTTTTTACTGTATTAGAATAAAAACTTTTCCATCCCTGTTGATCCATATCCCAGATTTTTATCAAATTTCCAAACACACCAGCTCCGTCTAATCTTCTACCTAAATATTTTTCATTTAATGTGCAACGAATAACTCTAGTGCCTTTTGGGGGTGTTACTTTTACGAATTCTACATCACAAATATAATTGGTAAGCAACTCCATAATTTCTGATATACCTTTTGGTTCTACTATTTTTATTCCGGTTCTTTCGAACGATGGTATAGAACCCTTTGGTAAATTTTTTAATTCTACACTCTCAAGAGGATTAACCTTTGGAGTATTTTTTTCTATAAACTCTTGGAATCCATCTAAATTTACTTCAGATGTTAATCCCTTGGGTTTAGAGATATTTTTTTTCATTTATTCAGTAACCAAAAGGAGCAACAGTTGGTTGTCTGATAGGAGATGAAGGATTTTCTTTTTCCTTTTTGAGTTTTTCTCTTTGAATTTCACCCATTTTATTAGCAAAATCTACAAAAGATCCTATTCCATATGGATCTGTTAATTTAGCCATAACGCTGTCTGGCATGACGCTCATTTCTCTGCCTCCAATAGTTACTGTTCTAGCAGTTTTACTTATTGGCAATTTCTTTTTGGGTAATTTTGAAGTATCAATTCCTAGAGAATCTGCAACCATAGTTCTATATTCATCAGGAATATCTTCCATTTCTACATCCGGAGTAGCGTCTAATGCTACTCTAGAAGCTTCTGGAGAAACAGCTTGCAATGCTATAGGTAAAAGAGTTCCAACAGTGGCAGCACCTATATTTTGAGAAATTTTCAATGGTAATTTAGATAAACCATAGTCTGCTGCTTGCATAAGTGTTCCAGTTCCCATAAATGACAATGGTAGTCCAGAAGTATACAACGTACTAAAAGATTCTCCGCTAGCTTGTTTTGCATCTACTTCAGGTTTTCTTCCGCCATAGCCCTCTTTGGAACTTGAATCAGATCCTTTAAATCCGCCACCACCTCTAACATTAGGTTTCTTTTTTTCTGTATTAGCAGCTTCTTCTACAGCCTCTAATAATGACTGAAAAGATTTAGCACTAAATCTTGCTGGATTTGCGGTTGGATTACTTTTTCTTAGCATATAATTTATTTATAAATTTTAAAACTCTTTTGGCAAAAGTGTCTTTTTTATAAGAATTTACATTGTTAGATGTTATTTTAACACTAGACTGTTTTTGTTGTTGTATTTTATTAACTTGTTTTGGTTTTCTAGGCAAAATCATTTCGTATAAAAATAGTTCAATTTCATTTTTACCTACCAATCTATATCTCAAAACATAACCATTCATCATAACACAATTTAAATGTATTTCTTTGAAAGAATGTAAATGTTCTTTTAAATCATCTATTGCTTCTTTTAAGAAATCCATTGAGGATGATCTTAAAGTCAATATATTTTCTTTATCGTCATATTCGCACCGAACAAATCCCTTTTCATATACATGGTGCTCAAATAATGCCATTTTTTTATGTTCTATGGAACTATTTGCTTTTTCATAAAAATTATCTATGTTGTTATAATTCATAGCACACGAACCATTTACATGTAAAAAATATTCTAAAATTTTATCAAGTTGTTCTTTTCCATCATATTCAAAAAGAACAGGATTTTCTACAATAGTTTTAATATGATTTTCCGCAACCCAGATCATTTTACTGTCTGGATTGAGCCAAAATTTATCTGCTAACATTTCACCATCCTCTAATTTTATTTTTTTTCTATTGGTGTAGACCATAATGTAGATTCGACATCTCTTCGTCTAACAAGACCCGGTAATACTTTACCACCGCCTTTGTTATAAAGTTTCATTGCTGCTGGAACATCATTCCACCGCTTTTCTTTTAAAGCTTTTGTAATAGTTTGATAATTTTTATGACCATAAAAATTTTCTCCTGCATTATATGCAAAGCTGATTAAAGCAGATCTTTGATTATCATTCATATCATTCCAACCTTCAATTTTTTCTACTTTTGGTAAAACCTTTTTATCCAAATGATAACCAAATTCTTTTTTAGCTTGTTCTTTTGTAATTGTATCACTTTCTTTTACTGGTTTTCCAGTTGAGTAATGAGTGTTTCCGTAACCAATAGTAGGAACACCACTTGGACATCTATATCCCTTTAAATGACATTGTTCAAACGAAATAATAGTATCTACTGCCTGTTGCGGGATTCTATTTACAGAAACAGCTGGTTGAGTTGCTGTTTGTACTTGTTGTATTGGTGGTTTCTTTTCTGCTTTTTTTTGCCCAGCTCCTCCAATCGCAGCAGTTAACAATGCTCCTCCTGCAACCATCGGGAGTAAAAAATTTCGTTCTAGAAGATATTTTTTAAAAGATATCACAATCTATATATTCTACATGAATAACTTCCTTCGTCAATTTGGTTCTTTCAAAAAAAATCAAAAAGATTTAAACGAATATGTTGATTATTTGGGTACTAAGTACACTCAAGACCCACAAACCGGAATGTGGAAGTCTAATGGAAGAAGCCTAAACGAGCAAATGCTCTTTGAAGAAGCTTTAAAGTCTCAAGGTGGCTATGGCGGGGAAGAAGGTAGCGGAGGAAGATCACAAGCTTCAAGAGCAAATTATAATATTGGACTTGCTGTAACTGAAGCAGATGCTTTAGCAGGGATATCACAAACGTTAACGCAATTTGTTACTACCGGAATTGGGAATTTTTATACATTTGGAGAATCTTCTGAATTTTTTATAACTGCTACACCAAATAATAGACCTGTACCAGTTTATTTTAAATTTGTGTCTTCAGACTCAATTGTTGATATTGTTAGCAGTGCGAGCATTTCATTTAAGTTACCATTATCAACAACTCTTAATACATTTGTTGTAGTAGATGATGGTGTTGCTATTGCCAATAATTCAATTTCATCTACATTTACATTACCAGTTTATGATAGATCTACTTTAAATAATAATAAATGCAAATTTATATTCAATAGTAGTAGGCAAGCTCCCGGCTTAAAAGAATTTAATATTCAATTAATAAATAGTTTAAACAATTCTGTTATAATGGAAGTAAATATTGAAGATGAATTGGATCCTTAATCTTCTTCAATTTCTTTGAATCTTGCGCTGACTGCACCGGGAGTCTGTGGATCAATTCCAAACTGCATGAAGTCTCTTGCTGTTCCTGAGAACATATTTGGTCTTAGAGAGAAAGTCTTTTTGAATCTTTCTTTTTGACTTTCTCTTGTTGCCATTTGCTGCAATACATTCTTAATTTTTCCTACAACATCAGTGCTGTTGGTAGGATTTTCCAGATCAGTCATTCTTCCCATTGTTCCGCACGAATCTGCAAATCCACCTTGAAGAATTTCTTGCTTTGCCATTGATATTACTTTTGGTGTCATGAAGTGATGAATTGTTACACCAGCTTCTGATTTTTCTGAAGCAACAAATTGAAATCCTTGCTTCTCCATCATCTTCTTTGCTTCTGGAGTAAGAATTCCTGTAGTTGTTACATGTCCGAATTTATTTGGTGTATTCATATCAACCTCTTAAATATGATCCTCTGAGGAAATTTGTAAAAAGTTCTTTTAGTTTCTGGCCACCAATTGTCAATGGAACTGTTGTCTTTGGTGCTTCTTGTTTCTTTCCTGCTGCTCTTGTTGCATCGACATCAATTGTGTGGCCATCACCCATATCAACAGCAAATTCTCCTGCTTCTTCAATATCTTTCTTTCCGCCCTTGAGTCTCAATCCAGCAACAACTCCCTTAACAATAACTGCTCCGGGATGATCTTTCTGAGCTTGTTCATAAGCTCCAGAACCCTCTGCAATTTCTCTATCTTTAAATCTTAAGTCGTGCTCATCACCATCAGTAACAACTGCAACATGTGGAACACCTTCATGAGTCCACTTTAAATATTTTGGTAATGCTGCTGGTGGTCTGTAGTTTTTCTTTCCGGGTGTTCCTCTTCCTGCAAGAGTTCTAAAAACCATTGCGCCGCTTCCTCCCTGACGAAGAACGTGATGTAAGTCTCCCCAGTTTTCACTGTCTCCAACAAGACCTGTGCTTGATAAGGTTAAGTGATAATTGTCTGGAAGTTTCTTCAGAGTCTTATCTGCATTCAACATTCTATTTGCAATCTTGGTATAATCGTAAAATCTCACGCCTTTGTGTTTTTCAAATAGATGAGGAGCATGTTGTTCCCAGACTAAATCAGAAACTACATTCAAACGCATGACTGGTTGTTTACCAGCTTCAGTTGCAGTATTTGAATGATGTTCGATTGCTCCATCAAGACCATGCATGAACTCTTTCGTTTGATCTAAAAGGACACTTGTTCTATGTCCTCTTGCTCCTTGCGACATTGCTCCTCTACCCTTCATGTTGAGGCAAACAGTTTCACATTCAACGGTAGCACAAGGACACATATTAATTCTTCCAGATTTTTTAGCCGGAAGAAGAGTCAAACCTTTTGTATGAAAATTACCAAACTTGATTCCGCTTTTTTCTAGTTTTGGATTTGCTGCCTGATCGGTCAAGAAGACTCTACCAGTCTTAATTACTCTTCCATCTGTTGTTCTTTTATTCCTGAACATTTGCTGGAATCTTTCTCTACCAGCTCTAGATTTTTCAGAATCCATAAGTTCTGCTGAAGCTTCTCTCATTGCAGCATTTAATTTAGAATAAGAAACAGGATGAGATTCTGGAGTATAAACTTTACCATCCCAACCTTCTAAAAGAGAACGAATAAAAATTGCTTTAGTACTTAGCATACTCAGTATTTATGATAAATAGACTGTATGCTATCATTTAAACAATTTCTATTCGAAAATCAGTACGAAGGTCTTCTACCCACCGGAATGATTCCCGGAGATAGCAGCTACATTCATCACGGTGATCTAATGGTTGGTAATCAAAGACATCCGGCCATCGAAGAATTGTATAAAAAGTATGGACCAACTGGTGTGTATCACTACAACACCAAAGACAACATGCATGGCTTCGTTCTAGGACCAGAAGCAGAGAGTATGCATGCTGCACAGCCAAAAGAAACAGACCCCACTGTTGGGGGTCTGGATCAATTCTCTAGTGCTGAAGAATATTTAAACCGAAAAGGTCTTTAAATACTTTAGCGTTGGCGAGGAGCTGTATCAGCCATTAGAGCACGCATATAGCGTTCTTCTCCACCGAATCTGCTATAGTCACCAACAGAACCACCAGTTTCAGCGGCAGCATTCTGCCAGTCAGCATTGCCATCAACAAACTTGTCCATTACATGGCCAATAGCATCTTCGTGATCAAGTGGCTTTCCTGTCTGAGCAACGATAGCATCAAGATGAGCCTTTACTTGACCCTTGTGTGCAGGGACTAGTCTTGAGTGCTCATCGTCAATGGCTTGATGAAGATCACTCTCATTTAGAGCCTGACGAATGTATGATTCTGATAGTTGACGAATCCAGCTTTTATTACTTTTTTTCATTGGAATATTTCTTATTGTTATTTATCTTCTCATTGCTTTCATAAAGTCTTGAGGACTCATTGGAGCACTGGAACCAAGTGCAGCAATAGCAGCTTCGGGATCAACACCATGCTTCTTGGCAACTAGTTGAATTGCAGTTTTTGGATCAGTAACCGCAGGAGCAACAGCTGCTAAGTGAGCCGTAACATTGTCATGCTCTGGATCTTCTGCACTATTCATTCCAGAATATTTTCCATGAGTTTTAAATCCCGGAACACTGGTAATTGCAGTTGCAGCTTGTTGATGTGCTAATCTTGCTTCTCTTTCAATCTGACGATTCTTATTACTATCTGTTGCAGTTGGTTTCATTTTTCTAGCTTCGTTGAGTGGTGGTTGAGGAGGTAATTGTGGTTTATCCATTACCTGAATAAAATGCCCGCTCTGTTTTCCATCCACCATTCTATCAATAATTCTAATATACGGTAAGTATCTTTTAAGTGGATCCTCGATTGTTCTTCCCTCTCTTTGTGCATCTAATTTCGCATAGAATTCTTTAAATCGGTCTTTGCCTCCATGATGACTTTGTGCTGTTTCTAGAGCGTTCTGAACTGATCTATGATCAGAATTTATAGTTCCATCTTCGTTGAATGGACTACCATGAATTTCTATATCTCGGGGAAGAATGAAACCATGACTTATGATACCTTCTCTTTTCATATAGTTGTTTAGATCTCTAAATCCTATTGGATCACCCGGAGGTCCACCACCCATATCATTTTCATTTGGGTAATCCCTTGCTCTTTGACTAACAGGATTGTCAGAATTTTCATTTAATTGAATATAAGTCTTTGCGATAGATTTTAGCCAATTATTATTGTTCATACTCTATGTATTATTAGAGTATAATAGAGAAACAAAATTTCTTGTTGATCGCCTACACAGCGAAGCATATCGAAGGTCTAGAGTTTTGTCAATTAAAATTTTTAGCAGTTCCATTTTCTCAAGGATTTATTAATTCTTGAGTCAGGATCTCTTGCAGTCTTGGCAGATGTCAGCTTTGCTTTCATACCTTTCATACGCTTACAGAATGACTTTCTACGCTTGGCAGCTTTCGAACCCTTCTTGAGTTTCGAAGGTTTTGTAGTTACAGCAGTCTGCAATTTAGAACCGGGATTCTCTCTACGATATGATTCAACACCTTTCTGGTTCAAACCGCCTTCGGGATTTTTTCCCTCTTTGCGTTGCCATGCAGCAGATTTTTCAGTTAGGTATTGTTTGAAAGAAAGCATGTAGATATTTATATTTCCAAATAAAAAACCCTGAGTTTTTGGCTCAGGGTTTTTACTTTAATTATTTAAACTTAACCTTCTTCGTGTTTAGCTAATTCAGCAGCTAGTTCAGCTTCCCGTTTTCTGATTTTTGCCAACTCTATTGCTAGTTCTCTCTTTTGCGCTTTTTTCCCCATTCCGGGTACAGAACCGCCTTTCGTGCGTACATGGTAAGATCTTGTATCTTCTTGGTCATAATCTGGTCTGCCTGTAACATCGACTGGTATTGCTGGTCCTACTCCTCTCATTGAAGCCATAACAGGGTTATTTGTTACGTCTGTAGTTGGATGAATTAGGTCTGCATCTTCCGCAGATTGTGCAATAAATGATCCATATTCTGGAGTATAGGCGAACACTCGATTTTGCCTAGCTCCCTTTCCGACAGGATTTCCCTGTTTTGTAACTTCAGTACCAATAAGGGTTGGCGGATCCACAGCTTCACCGCGACGTTCCATATCAAATACATCTAGATATCTTGTTTTTGGTTTTTTATACTCCAACAGTTTTTTTGCATTATTTTCTTCTGTTAGATTGATATAAGTGTTTGATAATTGCTTAAGCCAGTTACTATTCATATCTTATATATCCGTTTTGATTTAATCTAGTTCCTCGGCGTATGGGCCGTCATAATCTTTGGGAAGGTCATATCCTTTTAGGTCTGGCACATGTTCCCATGGAATTTCCTTTACTGTATGTAGGAATCTACCAAAGGGGACCCAATGATTTGAAAATAGGAATCAGATAGCAAACAGAGAAGACAATGAAGAAGAACCAAAAGATTCCTTTTTTTATTTTGGGAGGAATCTTTCGAAAGGGACCCATGATTTTATTTTACAATTCTTTTCTCATGTAGTCGTAGAACTTAGAAACTGCTGTTGCAGCTGGACCTTCAATGCTTCCAATTATAGGCTCACCAGTATCAGTATGTGTTCCAATATCTTCTGCTCTACCTTGATATCTTTCATGTTCGGCTCCTGCCAAATCTAATCTTGGTGTGGAAGCTGATCCGGGAATTTGTTGCAAGTAAGGAAATAAATCTACTTTATCCCCTCTTCTAGGAGTTCCTACTTTTTTATCCATAAAGAAAGTATGAACATGACCACCATCAGTCAAAATATGAGCAAGATATCCCTCATCAGGAAATTCTGGATGTCTCTCAATATGAGCAATATGACCAACAACAGATTCAGATTTATTTTGTTTATTTTTTTGTATTGCAGTTATCATAGAACCAGATCTAGCCCAATCAGGCCAAAATTGTGATTCTGTAAGGTATTGTCTAAAAGAGAGCATGGAATTATTTATAGCTGGGGGATCCTATGGAGGGGACCCATGAAAAAGGAAGAGGGGGGTATATGGATGTATATGGGTGTTTATGGATATTTTATTAATAATTTTTGGGAACTGGGGGATCCTAACCAAAAAAGTTTTTTTGGAAGGGGGGGGGTCTATTTTTATTTTTTGGGAGTCTCAGAGGGGGACCCAGTGTTTTTGGAAAGGGTGGGGTGAGCTAGCCCGGGTTATTTGTCAAAAGGGACCCAATTTTTTCAAACTGTTCGGACAAACTAAATAAATCTATTAAATTTCATTAGAAAGTTATTCACATGTTATAAACAAACAACCGCACCTTTGAGGTGCGGTTGTTTGGTGGGTGTTAGGTGAGGGTGGGGGTCAGTCCTCCCACCCATCCTCCCGGTCCTGCCCGGTGTGGTCCTCGCAGTATGTCAACCCCCATTCCGAAGATTTTTCTTCGAAAAGATTTCTTGCCTTTCTTGCCGATTGTTTGGTCTACCCCCTTGCGCTCACCGGGGCATGGTGTATCCTTGGGGCATGGATATCTTCACAATTGCCGGATTCGCCGCTGTTGGTTTGGTTTGGGCCGTCATCATCGGGGCCATCCTGTGGCCTCTGATCGGGGCCTTCTTCCTCGTCGTGCATCTCATTCGGGTTGAACTGCTAGGTCGCAATCCCTGACGAAAAAATCCACTTTCCACTTCCCCCATCTCAAACAGAGGCTACAGTACCCCCATGATCGTTGCCACTCTCATCCTCGCGTTTCTTCTGTTTGTCGCGTACTTCTTCTTCATTGCGATAATCTGCACATCACCGTTCCCATTGTTTCTTGGGATCGGATTTGGGGTCGCCACTTTCGTGTGGTTCAGCACCCAAGCGCAAAAGATGTGGCAACTCCGCAACAGAAGGAACTGGCTCCCATGACCACTTCCACCTCGTCGTTCTCCCCCGTCCGCATCGGTCAAGTTGATTTCGTCAACTTGACCCCTCACGCCATCGTCCTCCGGGAAGCGGATGGCGCGGATCACACCATCCCGCCATCGGGCGAGGTCGCTCTGATCGGGGCGCACTCCGTCCCGTCGAATGATCCACTCTTCGTCCGCGTTGACGCGGATAGCCCAGTCGGGTGGGAGAACTTCGCCAACTGGGTGATCTCGCAGACAGTATCTACCCCCAGTCAGCGGATCGTGGGGGTTGTCTCCTCCATGTTCCTCGACGACCTTGGACTAACTTTCGGACGCCCTGTGCGTGTTCCGTGGTGGTTGATGCACTTCCTCGTCAGCCCACTCACGGATGGTACAGAAATCCGCAACGACAAGGGCCACATCTTGGCCGTGCGGGGGTTCCGCACCAAACTCATGCCGTGGGAGTTCAACTTCATCGGCCTCTCGCCGCACCCCTTCTAAACTTCACCCGGAGCGCGTTGCTCCACTCATCACTCATCACTCATCACAAGGAACGCAACATGACAACCAAGTTCAAGGAAATGGGCAGGCTCATCGTAACGAGCGACTGCGGCCAGTTCGCATTCATCAACGGATTCTGCAAGATCAGCGGCGAACGATACAGCGTCAGCGTGTGGTACGCAGACTGGCGGAAGTACGCCAAGGGGATCTACTCCGCTGCTGACTGCTTCCCCTACCT
>Ga0194129_10007491_pt1 | contig 12944 bp, 10 predicted proteins | sample TA2KigCa35mmetaG_FD_150862 | JGI IMG/M metagenome (GOLD analysis project Ga0194129, IMG submission 150862) | Freshwater microbial communities from Lake Tanganyika, Tanzania - TA2015038 Kigoma Deep Cast 35m | ecosystem: Environmental > Aquatic > Freshwater > Lake | place: Tanzania: Lake... | reverse complement strand
AGTGTACTCAAAATTAACAGGGTAAAAATTAATGGCTAAGATATGTAAAATAAAAGCTAAAAATATTATTAAATATGAATATTTTTTAGTTTCTGACATAGATTAAACTAACCATGCTGCTTTTGATAAATTCGTAGGATTTAAATTCTTTATTACGTATCCTAACGATGAATATTTTTGATTTATTGGCAATCCACATCCTGATCCAATATATCCTGGAGCGTTCTCATTAAATGTTTCGTTCCACCAAAAGTCATCAAACCATATTTTTACATTATTTAAATCACAAGAATCATCTGTGAATACTTTTTGTCCATCTTTTAAATAAGGCCATAAATATTTAATGCAGGTTTTTGTTGAACTTAACAAATCTACATCTAGAAAAATAAAATCAATTTGTTCTTTATGTAATTTTAAGCTTTCTTCAAAAAAACCTTCTCTGACAATACAATGATTAATATTTCCAAATTTAGATACATTTTGTTCGAATTCATTGAAATCTGCTTTAAACATTCCTTCTTTATAATATCCATCAAGATTTAGATGAGGATAAATTATTTTTTGATTAAAATTATCTTTTGGTAATCCTTTAAATGAATCATAAACTATAATTTTTCTATCAATTATATCGCATATTAATGATAAAGCAGATGTTGAGGCTCCTTTAAAACAACCGCATTCAACAATGAAGCTTTTTTGATTAATAACTGGTAATTCGAGTAGATTTTTAGCTATAGTGATATGAACTTCTAAACTTGTTGCAGATTCTATATTTTGGTTAATTATTAAAAATTTTTTAAGTAAATCAATTCTTGATTTTCTAGTCACTCCATAATTTATTCCGTATGGACTATTTATAAAATCTGGAATTACATCTGAAAATAACTTAACGCCTAAGTTATTAATCCTTTTAAATACAGAAGCAGGCAGTGAGTAATAAAACTTTTTTATAATATTCACAATTAAAATTATACATTACTGTTGATAAAAAGTATGTGCTATTTTTTTTATATTAATATCTGATCCTTTTTTTTTGATAACAATCCAATTTAATTTAGCTGATTTTTCTATTAAAATATTATTATTAATCGCTCTTAATATTTTATTGCTAATAATTCTAATATCGTCCCACGGAACAAGAAAACCAGAAATATTATTCCTAATCCATTCATTACCACATGAGGTATTAGACTGAATAGGAAAAGCACCTAGAGCAATTGCTTCAAGCATAGATGTGCTAATACCATCTGATTTCGAAATTCCTATAAAGATTCTTGATTTTGAGAATAGTCTATATATTTCTTTCTGACTAAGAGCTGTATTGGTTTCAATAATCTCCAATTGAATCTTATTTGATAATCTAATTTTTTTACAGAAATCTTTAATTATAGGACTAGCTGAAAAAATTATTATTTTAAAATCCTGAATTTTATCAACAATTTTATCTACAGCTAAAATTGCATTAATTGCCTGGCCAATTTCATCCTGATAACCCTTTATAACAATTATTCTTCTGCGACTAGGTTTTTCAACTAATCTTAATTTGTTAGCAAGAGATAAATTAATCCCGCCACTATTAGGTATGCAAGGTAAAAAGTTCCCTTTAAAATTAATTTTTTTTGCTAATTTATAGTCTCGATGACACTCTGCAGAATAGTAGTCTGCTAAATTAATTATTTCTTTTATATTATTCTTTAAAAATTTATTTTTATAAAAAAAGAATATATCGCTGCCCCAATTAGTAACAATCCATTTAGGAAAGTCATTTCCTAAAAATTTTTTGATTATCAAACATAAATTTGCACTTCTACTAATTTCAAGGGAATGCACAAATTTAAATTTAATAAACTTAATAGTTAAATATAAAAATAATAAATTGAAAACCCCTAAAGTTAGAGTATTTAATATTTTTGAGAAAAAAAAATTTATTTCTATATTAGGGAATAATTTAATAATTTTTATATTTTTTTCTTTATTAACTAAATTTAAAAAATTTTTTCTTAAATCTTTATGGGGAATAACTGGTTCCAAAGGATAAATATATAATTTAATATTATTGAAATTTTTAAATTGTTTAACCCATCTTACTAAATGAATGCTATTTAGCATTCCAACAACAAGTATATTCATATAAAAATATTAATTATTAAATATTATTAATAATTTTCAATATACATAATTAATAAATTTGCGCATATGAAAAAAAAAATTATTTTAATTGGTTATGGTAAATGGGGTAAAAAAATTTTTTTAAAATTAAAAAAGTTTCAAAAATTTCAAGTAATAGTTTATACAAAAAAAACTGAACATAAAAAAAAAAATTTTTTTTTATTAAAGAATATTAGGTTAATAAATGCAAAAGATTTTTACGCAATAGTCTGCGCAACTAATGTCAATTTACATGAAAAAATAATTGAATTTGCCGCTAAAGAGAAAATACCTTTATTTGTAGAAAAACCCATCACCACTAATGACAATTTTTTTAATAAAATAAAATCAATTAAAAATAAAAAAATTATATGGGTTAATTACTTATACAGTAAATATCTAGATAAAATAAAAATTAACAAAAAGAATCTAAAAAAAATAATATTAATATTTGGATCTACTGGTAAAAATAAATCCTTTTACTGGAACAAATGGGAATGGTTACCTCATTTATTCTCTATTATAATTAAATTATTAAATATAAGTAAATCAGTTAAAATTTTATCTATTAAAAGTAAATTTAATAATTTTAGTATAATTATAAAGTGGGCAAGCACTACAATATACATTCACTATGGTGATAATTTTATAAAAAAAACTCGATTAATAAAATTAATATACAAAAATAATATAAAAATAATAAACTTCAATATAAAAAATATTAGACTCTATAAAATTCAACATGATCCATTAGAATGGTCCCTAGTTAGTTTTTTTAGAAAAATTAATTCAAATTTCGACTATGATATGAATATCTCCAAAAGAATTACAGGTCTGATAAATAAAATTAATTTCTAAAATAAACGAAAATTTCAACTAATTTAAAAAAAATATTTCTTTAAATATACTTTAATTTTTTTATTCAAAGAAGCAAATACAAAAATAAAATAATAAAATAATTTTACTAATTTAGATTGAAAATTACTAATATTTTTAAATTTAACAAAAGAATTGATAAGGATTTCTGCACTTTCGACATAACCTCTACTAATTAACGAAAAAATTAAAAAATAAATTTTATAGACATTGAGAAAATAAAAAAAATTAAAAATATTATTAATAATATATTTTTTATAAAATTTACTTTTTTCTTTGAATGCTTGATTTTGGTCAAGAACAGAATGTTGCTCCTGATGCAGCCTACTTACAAACAATGGTTGATTAAGATTCTTAAATTCTACATTTAGTAATAATAAACGTAGCCACAAATCATAATCTTGAATATGTCGCAAACTAACATTGAAACCATCAACTAAATTAAAAATATCTTTTGGAATCAAAAAAGTTCCCCCACTATAAATATCATTAAATAAAAATGAAAATTTTTGTGTTATAGAAGAACTATTAGAGTATCTATAAAAATTATATTTTTCATATTTTATTAGATAATCACAAGAAATTATTTTAATATTCTTATTGGTAATTAATTTATATTGTCTCATAATCTTATCTTTTAGAAAATAATCGTCATAACTACACCAATTAATATATTTTCCTTTTGAAAGTTTAATCGCTCTATTCAAGGAATAGGCTACTCCTGAATTTATTTTATTTCTAATAATTTTGATTTTGTAATTTACATATCTAGATTTAATTAAATTTAATATTTCCAGAAAATTTGCTGAATTGTCATCTACAACTAATATTTCTATTTTTTTGTAGGTCTGTTTAATTATTGAATCTAAACATTCTTCTAAATATTTTAATTTAGGGTTATAGGTTGTTACAATAACGGTGATAAGATCTTTTAGATAAATGCTCATTTAAAAAAAAATACTCTCCAATACAAATATCTAATAATTAAATTTAACGAATTAATTAAGGAACTATTTTTTTGGATAATTTTTAAAATGAAAGATAAAAGTAATTTATTAATAAATGATTTATTATATTTAACCGAACAATTAAAAATTTTTATCAAATTAGTTTTTTTATTGGTATTTATAAAATTAATAATCTTTCGTTCAATTTCAGTTTTTCTTTCTTTCTGGAAACAATGATTATATTTATTAAAAACTAAAATAGATTTACGTATTTGTTCTGAAAATCTTAGAGAGGAAAGATTATTATTGTGAATACGATAATTAATTAAATATTCCTGAAGATTTGATATAATTAATTTCTTACTAAAAAATCTCAACCATAACTCTAAGTCATCTGCAGGCTCCATACTGTGATCTAAAAATCCGCCAATCTTAAAAGCTGAAGCTCTAACCATAACTGAGGGATTAAAAACTGGGACTGAGAATTTCAATATCTTTAAAACAGAGTAGTAATCAAAGGGCATTAATTTTTTTTGAATAATTTCTCCAGTTGAATTAATTATATTAGCTCCTGTTCCCAAAACTGATAATTGAGGCCAACTTAAAAATAATCGCATTTGTTTTTTAAACCGATCTTTATGGCTGATATCATCAGAATCCATTCTTGCTATAAAAGCTCCTTTTGCAATGTTAAATCCTTTTTTAAAGGATTTCGCCGCACATATATTTTTTTTATTTTCTAAAAAAATAATTCTCTTATCTTTTTTTACATAAGATTTAATTTTATTTTTAGAACCGTCTGTTGAACAGTCATCTATTATAATGAATTCAAAATTTGAGTATGATTGTTTCAATATACTTTGAATAGAATCATCTAAATAATTTTCTCTATTATAAACTGGCATTATTACAGATATTAAATCTTTTTTATTAAGCATTTTTCTTTAGATTAATTGAAACTAGTTCAACATGCTTCATTAATAAATTAGTGAAATATTTAATTGAGAATGGATGAAATTTTTTACTTTTTAAAAATTTTTTAATGGATAATATATAATTCATATATTCAGAACTACTCATTGATTCTAAATATTCATACAAATCATCGTAAGATTTAAAATTTCTTATATCAATAAAACATTCTTTTGGAATATGATGAGTTATATTTGGTGTCCCCAAATAAATTGGAATAGTTAAAGAAAAAAAACAGTGGAATATTTTCTCGGTTAAATACCCTTTATAATATCTTGCATTTTCAAAACATATTGAAAATTTATAATTTTTTAGCAATTCTTTTTTAGGACCAGAATGCTCGCCTTTATAGGTTACGTATTTTTTAGCAAACAATTTTGTTAAAAACTTAAATCTATTCAATATACGAATAAATTTAGGTCCTTTAAAAACATAATTTGACCATCCATAGCCATAAAAATCTAATTTATCAGGATGATTTTTTTCAAACCAGTTGATAATTTCTAATCTTTTCCGGTACAGATCATATTTATGATCATTAGTTTTGTTGCTGCAAATTACAACGCAAAACTTATTTTTTTTTTTAAAATCAAATCTCTCTAAGATTGGATTGTGATAAGATGGGCAGTTAATTTTAAAAAACTTCTTATTATCTATTAAATTGTCATCCCACGTAAAAATTTTATTAAAAACTTCAAAAATTTTTTTTTCCCATGTTTCTGGATAAATGGTTGGGCACTCATAATTTAATAAAAATTTTGGCTTTGAAATTGTCAGAGCATATTTGGGTATATTATTTTTTATATTTGGATAATTTATAAATATTAACAGATCAACTTTATTAATATCTTTAATTTTATTTAAGATTCTTAGCTCATAACCTTTTTTTTTTGATTTTAAATAAAAATCATAGAAAGGTTTCATTGAGTCTTCGCCAAGACATGATCCTGTAAAAGGAGATAGCATAAAATTATTTTTATGAAGTGACTCGTGATAGTTCCAAACGCCTATTAACATGTTTGAAAATTTTTAATTATTATAAATTATAGAATCTGGTTTAGCTTTTTTTCAATACCCAATTCATCTAATCCAAAACTCTTTAATAAATTTTTTCTACCTCCATTTTCAAATACATATTTTTCAGGTAAAGACAAAGTATATATCTGTGGAAAAATATTTTTTAAACTGAAACTCTCAAATATGCAGCTTGACAATGCTCCATTGACCGACTGTTCGTCAACAACTAAAATTTTTGATACATTTTTTAGTTGATCAATTATTGTACTCGGAAATGGTTTAGAACAAATTAAATCTATCAAAAAACACTTTTCATTTTTTTTATCAAAAACTTTTTTACATGTGTGCACTAGAGCACCATGAGTTATGATTGCAATCTTACCTTTCTCTATTTTTCCAAAAACTCTATAGCCTCTTACAATGTCATTGTATTCAACCAAAGGATTTATATCTTCCTGCAAATCTCTATCTAGTCTAACATAAGAAAATTTAGGATTACTAACCAATAATTTAGCTATGTGACTCGCGCAAATTGGATCGCTAGCGGTATAAATGCTAGATCCAACTATTGATCTTAAACAACTATAGTCCTCTGTTGCATAATGAGTGGGACCTGAATCTGCATAACCAAGGCCTATACCAACGGACAGCAAAGTAATTGGCAGATTCATAATGCCAGGCCCACACTTAATTTGCTCCAAGGCTCTCAAAGACAAAAATGGAGCCATTGCATAAACAAAAACTTTTTTTTTATCCAATGCTAGTCCTGTTGCGATATCTATCATTGCTTGTTCTGATATGCCGCAATGATAGAAATTTTTAGGATAATCTTTTATTAATTTATCTAAAGCAATTGCTCCAAAATCTGCACTGATAAAAATAATATCTTTATTATTAGTAGAAGCTAACTCGGAATAAATAACGTCTATAAAACTATCTCTTTGATAAATCATAATATTTCTGACAAACAAAGTTCTACTTCTTTTTGATTAAGCTTATTCCAGTAATGCCAATTAGCTTTGTTTTCCATCAAAGAAAACCCTTTTCCCTTAGTTGTTTTTGCTAAAATAAATTTAGTCTTATTATTTTTTTTTAATAATAATTTATTAAGTTCATCAAGATCGTGACCATCGCACTCATCGACTTCAACATCAAAACTCTCTATTTTATTTTTTATTTTTCCTAAATTTAAACAATCTTTTGTTGTTCCTAAAATAATTAATGAATTAATATCAATTATTACCACTAAATTATCTAATTTATGATGAGATGCAAATAATAATGCTTCCCAAGTGGAACCTTCGTAAAGCTCGCCCTCGCTAATTACCACGTAAACTTTTTTGTCTAATTTATCAATTTTATAAGATAAGGCTAATCCACAGCCAACTCCGAGCCCATGACCCAAAGAACCTGATGTTACATCTATTCCTGGTATGGAAATATTACCAAAAACTCTTAGTTGGGACTGTGATATTCCCCAATTATTCCACTCTTCTTCTTTAATAATTCCAAAATCTCTGAGTATAGGGTAGAGAGCAACCGTAGCATGTCCTTTGCTTATTAGAATTTTATCAATAAATGTGTTTTTAATCTTATCAAATCTAATAAAATTTTTATAAAATAAAGTGACAACAATCTCTATCATTGAAAAAACAGAGCCGGGATGCCCCTGTCCTACTTGCACAAATTTTTCAAATAACTCTTTTCTATATTTTTTACAAACTACTAAAAGATCATTATCATTTTTGAGCATTTTCTACAATTTCTCTTTTGAGTTTAATTTTTACTATTTCTTTTATATTGTTTACGGCTTCTATTCCAAACTTATTTTGAATTCTATCTAAAAAGGGTTGATAGTTATGGTATTTAATAAAATTCTCATCTCTCAAACTAAGAATCTCATGCGCTTTCAACTCTTTTGTTGGCAGAGGTAAAGTTTTATATGAATGAAAAGAATAACCATCGTAAGTTTTTGGTAAATCAACTCCACTTTTTAAAGATTCATAATAAAGCTGAGTTCCTGGTAATGCCATAGCGGCATATGTATTCCAACCTGACGTACAAAGTTCTTTGCTCAATTCAAATGTTTTTTCTACTGTCTCTTTTGTATCACCTGGTAGACCGTAAATATAATTTGCCATAACTTCTATGTCTGCCTCATGAACTTTTTGAACAACTTTTCTAACATCGACATCTTCGAATTTTCCTTTGTCTACCTCTAACCTTACTGATTTTTCTCCACTCTCTATCCCCAAACAAAGCCACTTAATTCCAGCTTTCCTTACAAGGTTTAAAATTTCAGGTCTTTTTACAGTATCAATCCTAGAATAAGCCCACATTTTCAAAGAATCATCTTTATTTCTTTCTGCAAGCATTTCACATAATGGCACATAGTACTTAGGATTAAGCAAAAACATCTCATCAACTATTCTTATAGTTTTAATTCCCATATTTATTAATTTGTCAAATTCCTTAATTATAAATTGCGGAGACCAAAATCTCATCTTGCTATAATTACTGGCAACTCCAACTTCTTCTGTGTCATTTCTATTTATTAAATTTATCATGCAGAAACTGCAGCCAAACTGACAACCAAGAGATGTTTGTATAGCAGCATAGGGGCTTCTATTTTTATTAATATATTCAGCATGCCACATTGGAGATCGATAAAGATCTAATGGTTTTTCTTTAAAAGGTAATAAATCCCAAGCGTAACCTGGCAAATCTTGATCCATTAATTCATTTGGAACTACTTTTTCGGCTGGATTTATAATAATCTTTTCAGCATTTCTATAAGCAATGCCATTAATCGTCTTAAGATTTTCTAAATCGAAATTTTTTAAATTTAAAATATTAATCAGAGAATAAACGCCTTCATTTGTAAAAACAAAATCTATATTCTTTTCATTTTTTAATGTTTCTGCTGGTACAGCCTGCATGTGCGATCCAAGAAAACCAATGACAAAATTTTTATTTTTTAGCTTTATATAGTTGGCAAGATCTGTGGCTCCAGCCATATTAGCAGTACCGGCGTTTACATTTTGCCCATAGACTACAAAACAAATTAATCTTGCACTAATCTTTTCTAGTCTTTTTAAAACTTGATCATTTGATAATTGTTCAGCGTTGGCGTCGATAATGCAAACCTTTTTACCTTTTGACCTGCAAGACTCAGCTAATAATAATATCCAGGTTGGCGGCTCTATTGCTGAATATTTTTCTGACAACTCCTGATAATTCTTTTTACCACTTGATGAATTAATAAAAACAACATCCATAATATTAGTCAATTCTAGTAATATTCTTCCCTCTAATATACATAAATAATTTTTTCTCGAAGTAAAAAGGGAGATAAGATATAAATTTTATAAAAACATTTCTCAAAATAACATAGAATTTAGATCTTTTTTTAGTGTTTTTTTTATATTTCTTATTTTTATTACGCCAATAATAATTGTTAAAATACGTACTCTGGATTGGGGAAATATATTTAAATTTGTTATAGATTTTTTTAGCAACAACAAAAACCTCTACAGATTTATTTGAAATAAATGGTATCTCTTGACCTACAGTTTCATATTTATAAAGTTTAGATCCATATTCATAAGAAAATGGTGAATACTCTCTTAAAAAACAATTTTTTATTTCAAAACCATTCTTATCGAAAAAATCAAAAAAAATAGTAGGACTAAAACTATAAAAACCATGATCAATTAAATTGCTGCAAGTTGTTGCAATAATTATATAGCCGTTTTTTCTGAGCATTTTTTTATAATTATTGAGCGCTGTAGGAATATTAAAGATATGTTCTAACGTTCCCATATCAATAATATTATCAAATTTGTTGTAAAATTTTGTTTTTACGCTCTTATTTAAATCAATAATAACATCTGGATTTTCATATCGAGAAACATCTGATGTGACAATTGTTTTGGAACCTAACAAACTAAAAAGATACTGTGCGTTTATATTGTTATCGTACTTAGTATTAAACCAATCGGGTATTTTATTTCTTTTATTAACTGTCGTTGAAACTAAAGACGCTTCTAAATTATTACTTACAAAAATTTTTTCTACTTCATTTTCTGTTGCATAAACAGCATTTTGACTAACACTTAAAAGACTATTTTTAAATAAAGATAATTCTTTTTTTTTTAATTTACAAAATATATCAATATGAGGTTTTAAAATTCCCATTTTTAAATCTAAATTAAAACTTTTTTTATCTTACTATTGTCTATTTTAAAAACTTTATCACATTTTGTTAATGTGCTCATTCTATGGGAGACTATAATAATCGTTAATTTTCTTTTTAAAGAATATAACATTTTCATAAATTCAGATTCTGTTTTTTGATCCAGTGAACTTGTGGCCTCATCCAATATAAGAATTTTGGGTCGAAAATATAAAGCTCTAGCTATTCCTATTCTTTGTATCTGTCCTCCGGAAAGTTTAATTCCTCTTTCTCCAACGTTTGTATTTTCCTTTAATGGAAGTGACTTAATAAATTTATCTAATTGTGCTAATCTTACACTCTCAAAAAATATCTTTTTATTAATTTTTTGTTTATCAACACCAAAAGCAACATTAGATAAAATACTATCATCTAAAAGAAAAATTGATTGGGGTATAATTGCAAATAATGGATTATAATTTGACAGCACGTCTTTAATGTCAACATTATCAATGAAGATTCTTCCTTTATTTGCTTTTATTAAGCCAGAAAGGATATTAATAAAAGTACTTTTACCGGTTCCGGTCTTTCCAATAATTCCTATTGTTTCATTTTTTTTAATTTCAAAATCTAAATTTGAAAAAATTTTTTTATTATTATTATAAAAAAAACTTAAATTTCTTACTTTTAAAGATTTTTTGAAATTAAATTCTTTTTTTATTGGTTCGTTATTTAAACTTAAAAAACTTGAATTTAATTTAAATTGTTTAATAATCTCTAAGATTATAGAATTATAATGAACTAAAAATTGAGATGAACTTATAACTCTATTTAATGAAGGCATAATTTTAAAAGCAGACGCTCCGTATACGGCAAGCATAGAAATTATACTTAAATCTGCCTTACTGCTAAGCAAGAATAAAAATATTAAAAGCGATAAACTTATAACGCCTATCATTTCTAACCATAATTTTGGTAAGGATTGAAAAATTTCATACATTTTACTAGCTTGTGAATAAGAAAATAAATTATTTGAATACCTGTTTATAAAAAATTTCTCTTTAAGAAAAATTTTTATTTCTCTAATTGCAGAAAATCCTTCATATAAACTTTGAATTTTTTTTTTTTGATAGACTTGTCTAAAATTTCCAAAATTAATAATAGTAGATCTTGTACAAAACGAGTAGAAAAAATATGAAAACAATACTATTAAAAGTAAAATAATAGTTCCAAAAAATTCAAAATACATTAATAAAATTAACAATCCACAAATAGTTAAGAAATCAGTTATAAAAAATAATATCTGGTTTATTGATTCTGAGAAAATGGAAACATTATCGACGTTTCTAATCAAAACAGATGAGTTGTTTTTAGTAAAAAAAGAATAATCTTTATTAATATATATTTCATATAATTTTTTAGAATAAATATTTAGTATATTAAAAAAAAAGTTATATTTAAAAATAGAAAATAAAAGTATTAGCGCATTCTTTATAAAAAAAATTAGTACTAAAAAAATAATAAAAAAATTAATTAAATTAGTTTTATTTAATTCAAAAAGAAAACTAAAATAATTTAATATAAAATAGTATTTATCTATAAAATTATCCTGTGTAAGCAAAGCTATTAATGGCAAGATCATTCCAATGCTAATCATTTCAAGAAAAGTGTTAAAAAATATTAAAATTAATAAAAAAATAAAATTTATTTTTTGTTTAGAATTAAATGCATCAAAAACTTTTAAAAATAGTTTCATAGTTTAAATCTTTAAATCTTTTATATTAAGGAATTTAATATTTTTTACTTTGCTAAGATTTGATTTTGGACTTAGATAAAAAATATTCTTATTATTTTTATGCGAAATAGTAGAATAAATATTTAAATTATATAATATTTTATCTATAGTATCGGAAAATCCAGGCATATTCTGTCTATACTCTTTTTTTATAAAAAAATATTTTAGCAGTCTTGTAAGAAAATTCTTTATACGAATAATAAAAAATAAATAATTTTGTCTTGAAATTTTTTTTGCTCTTTTTCCAACAATATTGAATGTTTTGCTATAAAGATCCACTAATTCTTTTTTATAATTAGTGTTTATAAAATATTTTTGTCCTAAGTCACCTTGCTCAAAATAATTAGAAGACATATTTTGTTGATATTTAAAAATATTGCCGAATATTGTTTGTAAATTGTTAAAGAATCCTAAATTATTTTTAATATCTAATTTTTTTTTAGCTTCTAAAGGAATATCAATTCCTTGAATATATATAGGGTTGCAGCCTAAAATTAAAGACAAACAAAAAGCATATTCAAACACGGTGCCTCCTTGTTTTGCGACCAGATCATGTTTGTAAATTTTAGATACTAATTCCTGAATAGTAAAAAACCCCTCTCTATTACTTATCAGACTACAACATTTTTTATTTGGAATACAATTATAACCATTAAAATGCCTCTCATCGTACATTAACCAATTAATTTTTAGATTTTTATTTAAATAATTCTGTGACTTGTCCCACAATAATCCATAGAGTTCAGTTTGCGCAAAAAGAAAAGTGGTATTGCTAAAACTATTAATAATTTCTAAATGAAAATCTATTTCAGGCACTGGAAAATGGGAATTAGAACTGATCCAATAATTAGGTGTAAATAAATCTCTACCTCTTATTGCGGAATCTCCTACCGATATAATGATACCTTTGAATTTATCATAAGGAAAATTTGCCATTGTAGGACCTGGGCCAACAATAAGACAAGGTTTGTTGAGGTGCTTATTAATAATATCAGTAAAATTAATTTCCATTAAG
>Ga0194129_10007486_pt1 | contig 12951 bp, 12 predicted proteins | sample TA2KigCa35mmetaG_FD_150862 | JGI IMG/M metagenome (GOLD analysis project Ga0194129, IMG submission 150862) | Freshwater microbial communities from Lake Tanganyika, Tanzania - TA2015038 Kigoma Deep Cast 35m | ecosystem: Environmental > Aquatic > Freshwater > Lake | place: Tanzania: Lake... | reverse complement strand
TCCAAATACTTTATCTCTTTTTTTATATCATCTATTTCAATCTCTATCTCCTTATTCCATTTAACTCTTTCCTTTTCTTCATCCATTATTATCTTTATTTTAATTGTTATTTCCTCTAATTCTTTTCTTTTCTCATTATCTTTACACATCTTTTCCAATAATTTTCCCTTAATCTTTTTATTATTAACACTTTCATTATATTGTTTATTTTTTATCAATAAACTCTTTATATTAGTGTCATATATCTTCTTTCTATTATCAATATCTTCTATTAATAATAATTTGAAATTATTTATTTTTTCCATTATTTGAATTAAATCTTGTTTTAATTTTTTCATCTCAATAACTTTAGGATTTTTCATACATTTCTCACATAATGGATTATATTCAAATAATTCTAACTCTTTCATAAATTTCTCTTTTGTATCATATTCTTTCTCCAATTTCATTATTTCCATTTTATTCTTATTATTCTTATCATACTTTTCAATAATATTATCCTCTTCATCAATTGCTACATTATCTTGCAATTCTTTCATTTCATTCTCTATAATTAATAATTCATCTTCCATTTTATTAATCTTTTTTTCTAATTCTTCAATATCTTTTATATTATTATCACTATTTATACCAATCTCTTTCATTAATTTATTTTTATTTTCAATTAACTTATTCTTAATCTCAATATCAGAATTTGATTCTTGTTTAATCTCTCTACATTTCTTTTCCAATAAATTATTCAATTCTTCTTTTGTTTTATCACTATTAACATTATTATTGTTATTCATCTCATCCTCTAACTTTAAAATCTCATTTTCAACCATTTTCTTTTTATTTATCTTTTTCTCATCAATTATCATATACCCCCTATTTAAGGTTTCCAATTCTTCATTAATTTTCTCTTTATCACCCTTACATTTATCCAATCTTTCATTACTTAATAAAATAATATTATTATTGTCAGTTAATTCCTTCTCAATACTTATAATATCAATCTTTTTCAATTCACTTTCCAAAATATCATAAACTTTATTTACTTCTTTTCTTTTTGGTTCAATCAATGTCTTCATCTTATCATACTTTTCCAACTCTAATATCTTTAATAATAATTTCTTTCTTTCTGTCTGTGTCATATTCTTAAAAGATACACTATTGTTTTGCATCATCATATTCATCAATATAAAATTATCTTTTGAACCAATCAATTTAATAATCTCTTTATTTATTGATGGACCATCCATTAATAATTTCTTTTGATATTCATTTCCATTAAAACTATATTTTGATAATTTACTACCCTTATTTATAGAAACCTCATCTTTATCTACTATCTTATATAAATATGAATCAGTTTCAATCATTCCTTTCTTATTTCTCTTATATTCTCTCCTTATATTATACATCTCATTACCCAATCTCAATAATATTTCACTATATCCATTATTTTTTTCATTGTTTAATATTCCTGATGTTCCCTTCTTTATTGTTGAAGAAACTTCCCTTCCATAATCATTATATAAATTAAATACTATAATATCTATTATACTCGATTTTCCCCAACTATTTTTTCCACATAATAATACTGTTTCATTCTCCACAAATTTAGTGAGATTTATTTCATTATTCTCTCCATATATAAACAAATTCGAAAAATTAAGTTTCAATATCTCTATCTTTTCTGTCTCCTGTTTAATAATAGTCTCATTATCATTAATCTCCTTATCAATCCATTCAATAATACTTTCATCAATCTCCTTTTTATGTTTATTCTTCAATATATCTCTTATAATATCCTTTTTATTAATATAAATATTATTATCAATATTTTTTGAATATTTTGTTTTAATATCCTTTTTCAATATATTTGTTTTTTCATACCAATATATATCCTTTAATTTGTTTTTTAAAAATTTGTAATTTTCATTACCCTTATCATCCAATATCACTTCAATTCTTCCTTTTTTTGGTAAATAATTCTTTATTTCAATAATTTCTTCTTTTATATTATACATTTTATCATCAACTTTTAAATATTCATTATCCAATATTATCTTCTTATATCTATGTTCATTTAATATAATTTCATAATTTGATACTTTATTATCCAAATCCCATAATAAATATCCATGAAAATCATCATTTTCACTATAATTTTGTGATATTAATGAAGATGAATATGCAATTGTTTTTTCCTCATTTAAATATTGAAAATGATGAACATCACCCAATAATACATAATCATAACCACTAAAATCATCTACTACTGCTTGTCCTTTTGAAGTATATAAATTTTGTAATCTTACTGTTCCAACCATTCCATGATATATACCCACCTTTATCATATTTTGTAAATGGTTATTTTCCACATATTTATTCAATAATTTAGCATTTAAAATATCATCTTCAAAAACTGAACTAATACCAAATAATATATTATCTAAATGTAATATTTCATTCTTTTTTATATAATATAAATCTTTTAATTCTTTTCCATGCAATATTCCTGTAATTAAATCAATCTTTTCTACGGTATTTAAATAACCATCATGATTTCCAGGTATCAATATTGTTTTAAATAAATTTGATAAATTCATCAAAAACTCTATACATAAAATAATAGATTCAGATGTTAATGTTGTTTTGTCATGTAATAAATCTCCTGCTATTACAACTAATGTATTATCATTTGTTAAATATTGTTTTGATTTTATATTATGATATAAATTATCAAAAACTTCACGATATTCATCATGACGACTATTTAAACGAATATGAATATCTGATAAATGAATAATATATTTGTATGACATATTTTTAGATATATAAATATATGATTTTATATTTATATCAATATATTTTATAGAAAATTAATTGTTTTTTCGTCTCTTTTTTCTATTATTATTTGTTTTATCTTCATTTCCTATACATTTTTTATTGATTTCATTTTCTTCTATTTTATATTTTAATAATTCTTTCCATAAATTATCATTATATTTTGGTCTTAATGCATATTCTTTATTATTGTTATTATTATCAATATTATCAATATCATCTAATAATCTTTTACCATTTTCATTTTTTGTACCATGTGCATATTGTCCATATTTTATAATTAAATCTTTTATTTCATCTTTTTTTAATAAAAATATATATAAATCACCTAATTTATCTAAATTTTCAAATGATAAATAATAACTTGTTAATAAATAATAATCTATATTATGATGTAATCTTATCTGTACATAATTAAATTGTTTATTTGTCTCTCCTCCTAAAGACCCCTTTATTTCAATATTTATATCTTTATCATTTACTTTTTTACTACAATCACCAATACATAATGATGGAATATTTTTTATAAAATTATATTTATCAATAATATATTTTTCTATTAAAGGTCCAGTTTTTTGTCCAGTAAAGTTTTTAATTTTACAATATATATGAACATTTTTTAAAGTTTTTAAATTCATAACATCATTTATAATATCCTTTTTGTTTATTTTTTTATTTAAAAATTTATATAATTCATTATATAAAAATAATCTATTCATTATATATATTATATATTATATAAATCAATTATTTTTTATATTCTTCTCTTATACATTTATTGAAATGTATAAATATATTATTACCAATACAAGAATTATCTATTACATCAATATAATCAATATATTTTTCTAATATTTCAGAATTTATCTCATAATTCATATTTTTTTCATTTTTATATAATAATAATTGATTTATCATTATTACAATATTCATTATTTTTATCCAATTTTCATAATTATATTTATCATTCATCATTATATATTCTAATAAAAATTCAATTATTTTTGTATTTCTCAAAATATAGTCATAATAATAATAATTATATAACTTTTTACATAAAACATTTATACCTAATTCAATCAAATTATCATTTTTAGAATATAATATTCTATCTAATGCTACTATTACACTTGTCATTTCTCTTTCTTCATAACAATAATTATATAATAAAACATTAGTATTTATATTAAAATTAGTATTATCATTTGATATTTTAGAATTTAACCATAATATAATATTCATCAATAATATATTACAAGGCATTAAAGAATAATATATAATATTTGTTTTTAATTCATTATCTGAACCAATATTTTTTTCTATAAAAATAGAAAAAATACAATAATCTGGATTATTATATATGACATACCAATCATTTTCTATATAAATATAATTAATTTTTTTTAGATTTTCATATATAATTTGTTGAATATCTGTATCAAATAATACAGTATAAATAGTAAATGTAAATGGTATCATTGTATATTATATGTTATTATAATCATAATTAATAAATTTTATAAATTTAATAAAAAATATAATCAATTTTTTATTTTTTGAAATTCTACATAAATAAATATTGTATTATTTCGATATCTAGATATTATATTTTCAATATCATGTATATATCTATTACCCAATATTACAATATCTGCATATAGTACTTCTGGTAATTCTTCTGAACTATTTGTTTCATATATTGTCATATCTCTTAAACTCTGTGCAATATGTGTTTTTCCTATATTTGATTCCCCTATAAATATATACACATATTTTATTTTTCTTAATGAAAATTTAGATGGACTCATAACCTTTTCTTCAAAATTTACATATATATATTCATTATTACCTAAACATTTCTTTTTCAAATAATTTATATACTTTTCCCCCTCATTTGGTAATACTATGATATCACATTCAATAATAGTTGGTATATATAATGTATCTATCAATAAATATTTTGATATATTTGTTAATGAACTTATATGTCTTTTCCCCTTTTCATATGAACCCCCAAAAAACCATATTGGTCTGTGCTGTTTGAATTTCAATGTTTTTTTAAATAAAACATTTATATTGCTGTCAATATAATCTACTAAACCATTAATTTTATCTAATTCAATTCCTGATATGTTTATTGGATTATCTGGTATTAATGAAAAACCATTGAAATTATTTACATTTTCAATCTTCAAATGATCATTATGTAATGTAATCTCTTTTTTTTCCATATTTTCTGTTAAAATACATAAAATATAGGTTTTTTTTTGACATTCAATATCAAAAAAATTTACACTATATTTTATCTTTAACCCCAATAATAACATACCTCTATTCTATATTTATTTTTATTAAATTTTACACATATATTAAAAAATTTTTCAATTTTTTTTAGTCTAAAAATCAGTTCATTTATATATAAAATCATACTACATATACATATATATATGGAAAATATAGATAATGGTAAACTAATTATAAATGAATTTGGTAATGGTTTTGTTAACCTTATTGAACCTAATATAACTATATATATTCCTAAAAAAAATCTTCATTTTGCTTACCATAATCAAACAGTTGATATCAAATATTTTTATAATAATAATATGTATTATGGTGAGGTAATTAACTATTCATTAGTTAATCAAACATTTATTGGTAAAATAACTCATTTCTTTAAAAATTATATTTATATAAAAACTTTTCAATTAAAAAACAATCTAATTGCTATTCAGTCAAATGTTTCATTACAAAAAAATGATTGGATTAAATGTATTGTTACTAATGTTGATTTTGATAATACTCAAATATATGGTGATTTTCTAGAAAAAATAGATTATAATAATAATATTGATATTTTAATAGAAAAAGTATTTAATCTTAATGATATAGATGTTAATATAGATATTGATATTAATAATAATAATCTTGAATCATATATAGATTTAACACATTTAGATACTTTTACAATTGATCCAAAAAATTCATTAGACTGTGATGATGCTTTTAGTATAGAAAAAATAGATAATATTTATAAAATATATGTTCATATTAGTGATGTATCTTTATATATAAATCCTAAAAATCCATCCTTCAATAAAATCATAAATAGAGGTAATACTATTTATGGTAAAAATAAAAACTGGTCTATGATACCATCTAATTTTTCTAATAATATTTGTTCTATATTACCTGAGAAAACTACATATGTTATAACACATTTATTTATATATAATCCAGAAATAAATGAATTATTGTTTGAAACATTTTTTCCATCTTATGTTATTTCTAAAAATAAATATGATTATGAATATGTTGACAATAATATGAATAATGATATTTTTACTACATTATATAATTCATCATTACTTATAAAAAATAAAATATTTGATTTTGATGTAAATGATGATTCAAAATCACATTCTATGATTAAATATTGGATGATCCATTTGAATGTTATTATGGCTGAACATCTTCAAAAAATATATAGATATAATCCAATACCTTCTAAAAATAAATTTGAAATTTTTAATGATTATTCTTTTTATTTATATGGTAAATATATTGATTATAATAACAGAAATAACATAATAAAATTAATAAATAAACATCCAACACAACTAACATTTTATATTATTAAAGTTCTTTTAACTAAAGCATATTATTCCATAAAAAAAGATAATGAAAATCATTATGGATTAGGATTACAAGAATATACTCATTGGACATCACCCATTCGTAGAGCTTGTGATTTATTAAATCATTGTTTAATAAAAGGTTATGATATAGATATATCAAAATATATAAATATAATGAATGAACAAGAATTATTACAAGATAATATTGAACTATTTATAAATGAATATAATTTATATAATAATATAGAAATTGGAAATATATATGAAAGTATAATATTACATATGTCTCAAACTGGAATTATTATTTATATTCCAGAATTAGACAATAAATATACAATACATATATCTAAATTATCAAATAAAAAATTGATATATAATACTGAAAAAAAAACATTAGAAAATGAAAATAATATAATATATACATTATTTCAAAAAATAAATGTATATATTTCAAAAATAACACATTCTGATATTCATTTTTCATTGAAATAATAGTTAACTTAAAACTTAATAAACAATATTATATAATCATGACAAATCAATTAAAATATTATTCATTATTATCTTATTTTTTATATTTTTTCTCTTTGTTTTTTATTATATATATACCTATTATTGTATTTATTGTTAATAAACATTATGATGATATAATTTATTTTATTAATAATATTACTGATAATATTATAGTAAATAATAATTATTTTCAAAAATATATTGGATTTTTACTAAAAAAAGATTTATAATATTATATTTTTTATTTTTTTATATTATATTATATATATAATATAATGCCTAAAAAATTTAGTTATGCTACACAAAGAAATACACCTTGTCAAGTTAATGCACAAAGATGGTATATGGTTAGAAGTATAAATGGAGTAAAAAATGAAAAAAATCCAATGTTAAGAGCTGGATATTATGAAGTTGCAAATTATTATCTAAATGGTAATGCATTTGTTATAAAAAAATAAAAATATATTTAAAGAGATTATTATAATATAATTTAAAATTAAAAATGAAATCATCAATTGTGAGACATATATTAAGTAATAAAATAAATATTCATGAACATATTGATAAACATGGATTTTTTTCTGTTTTTTTAGATATTCAAAAACAACTTTCTTATAAAAAAGATATTTATTATTTAAATTCATTATTGAATACATATAATGAAAAAAAAACACATGATATAACAATATTAACAATTAATCCTAATATATCAATATTAAATAATATATCACCTATACAATATTCAAATGAAGATTATTTTTTACAAAATGTTTCTATAAAATATGCTAGTCAATATATTTATCTAAATAATATGAATAAAATCAAAAATCAAGAAATAAAAAATAAAAATGAAAAAACACAAATAATATATGGACAACGTAATTTTAATACATTTTCATTTTATGTTGATAAAAACAATTATAATGATAATAATATATTAAAATTAATACAATATGATAATAATCCAGTATTTGTTTATTATAAAAATTTACCACTCAATGATATAACATTAAAATTATTTTATACAAGAATATATAAAGAAAAAATAAATAATATCAATGAAATAATACCAAAAATTAATGAATTTCAACAAGAATTAGATAATTTATATAAAAATGATTATTATAAATATTATAAATTTTATTATCAAAAATTTTATCTTGAAGATGTTATAAATATATCAATAAAAGATTTATATAATATTCAATTATTTAAAAATCAATTTCCATATTTATTTTCAATTTATATTCCATCTACTTATTATAAAAAATACAATTTTGATTTTATTCATTATTATTGATATAATTGATAAATTATTCAACAATTTTGATTTTATTCATTATTATTGATATAATATAATTTAAAAAAATCCATTTTCATATAATTCATCAATTACTATATTTTTATTTGATAAACAATATGTCAATGAAGCTTCTTCTTTTATATCATCTAATATATTTTTATCTAATAATTTTCCACTTTTTATACATAAAATAACAGGTTTATTATATAATTTATTATTATTCATAATAAATATATTGTTCATTATCATTTTTTGGTTATATATTCTCAATTTTCTATAAAATTTAGAATAAGTATTTAGAGGAATTAGATTTTCCAATAATGTTAAATAGTATACATATATAGGTTCTATTATATATATGTCATTTGATAAATTTTTTTCATAATATTCCAATAATTGTTTTTCATAAGATATAGCATATATCATATAATTATTATCACGTAACATAAATAACTCATTTTCACATCTCATATCAGGATTTTTACGTAATGTTTTTATTAAATCTTTATTGACATACATTTTTATATTATTATTATTGTATTATTGTTTTTATATTGTATTATAAAAATAAATCAATTTTTATTTTTATATAAAATAAATTACTGTAAGTTATATTTTAGGTGTTTTTCTTGCATATACTACAGGAAATTATGTGAGAAAATAAATTGATGTAGTTATTTTTAGAAATTATCATTGCATATTTTATTGCATATACTTCAGGAAATTATGTGAGAAAATAAATTGATGTAGTTATTTTTAGAAATTACTATTGCATATTTTCTTGCATATACTGCAGGAAATTATGTGAGAAAATAAATTGATGTAGTTATTTTTAGAAATTACTATTGCATATTTTCTTGCATATACTGCAGGAAATTATGTGAGAAAATAAATTGATGTAGTTATTTTTAGAAATTATCATTGCATATTTTCTTGCATATACTTCAGGAAATTATGTGAGAAAATAAATTGATGTAGTTATTTTTAGAAATTACTATTGCATATTTTCTTGCATATACTTCAGGAAATTATGTGAGAAAATAAATTGATGTAGTTATTTTTAGAAATTACTATTGCATATTTTCTTGCATATACTTCAGGAAATTATGTGAGAAAATAAATTGATGTAGTTATTTTTAGAAATTACCATTGCATATTTTCTTGTATATACTACAGGAAATTATGTGAAAAAATTAATCAATAAATATAGATTGATTAGATGATATCTTTGACCAATTTACTTTATCAATATTTTTTTCTAACATTTTTATTGCATTTGGATTTTCAGACAAATAATTCCATTCTATTTTATTTTTATGTTGTTTTAACAAATAAATTGCATTTTGATTATATGATAAATTATACCAATTTATTTTTTCAATATTATTTTCTAATAAATGTATTGCATTTGAATTATATGATAATGATGACCAATTTATTTTATCAATATTATTTTCTAATAATTGTATTGCATTTTCATTTTTTGATAAAAAATACCAACATATTTTATTTTTATTATTTTCTAGAAATTCAATTATAATAGGTGAAGTATTCAATGATAATATATTCCAATCTATTTTATCTAAATTTTTCAATATAAGTTCATGAGCACCACTATTTTCAGATATATTATTCCAATCAACTTTATCAAGATTATTTTCTAATAAATGTATTGCATTATGATTTAATGATAAATAAAACCAATTTATTTTTTCAATATTCTTTTCTAATAAATGTATTGCATTTGGATTTGTTGATAATATATTCCAATTTATTTTTTCAATATTATTTTCTAACAAATCAATAGCATTTGGATTTTTTGATAAATATCTCCAATCTAATTTATTTATATCTATCCAATATCTTAATTTTTTCATTTTTTAATATATTTATATAAATATAATTATATTTTTATATCAATTATAGATATGGATAACCTAAATAAAATAAATGATAATATTTTTAGAAATTCAATAAAAATAATTCATAGAATACAAAACAATCTAAAATATATTAGATTAAATAATGATTTTGTTAAAAATTATGTTTCAGGTGGATTTGCTTTCTATTTATATTCATTATTATATAATATACCATTAAGTAAAAAACTATTACCAAATGATATTGATATCACTTTTTATCTTAATATTTATAATGGTTTTACTGGATTAAGTCCAATAAATTATATTTTTACAATATTAGGTGAATTAAAAAATGAAATAGATATTGATATATTAGATATTTATATCATTATGTCAATTGACTTATATGATAATTTTTATAATTTTATTTTGAATTATTTCGAAATAAATTATTATAATTATGATGAAAAAGACAAAATATTAACTATAAAATTTAAACCTGGTGTTGTAAATGATGTAATTATTAAATTAAAATTAAAATTTACAGAATTAGTTCAAAATAATAATATATATCAAACTATAATATTAACATTTCAAAAAAATTATAATAATATATCATTACCAATTGAATTAATTATTAAAAATAATGATTTTATAAAAAATTTTAAAAATACTATTTATGAAACAAAAAAATATAATAATCTTGATATTAATTTATTGAAACCATCTCTATTATTTTATAATTTATTCCATTTACATTATAAATATAATCTAGAAAATGAAAACATACAAATCCAACGTAAAAAAAATAAAAATTTAGTAAAAAGAGATTATGAACGTGGACTTATTTTATTTAGAAATATAATAAATCATAATAATAATATCCAAAATATAATGTTATGTTATAATTTTTTACTAGAAAATTTAATTATATTTAAAATACCACTCGAATTTCTAGAAAATATTAATTTTATAAACTATATATTATATAAATTTGACTTAATTAAACATTTCAATGTAAATAATAATTATAATGCTCTTAATAATATGATAAATAAATATAAAATTGAAAATACTTCTAGAAATGTATTAGGTAATATTTCTGGTAATTTACCCAAGAATTTACCTAATAATACTTCTGGTAATATTTCTAGTAATTTATCCAAGAATTTACCTAATAATACTTCTGGTAATATTTCTGGTAATTTATCCAAGAATTTACCTAATAATACTTCTGGTAATATTTCTAGTAATTTATCCAAGAATTTACCTAATAATACTTCTGGTAATATTTCTAGTAATTTATCCAAGAATTTACCTAATAATATTTCTGGTAATTTACTCAAGAATTTACCTAATAATACTTCTGGTAATATTTCTGGTAATTTACTCAAGAATTTACCTAATAATACTTCTGGTAATATTTCTGGTAATTTACCCAAGAATTTATCAATTAATACTCCTGAAAATAATAACAATAATAACAATAAAAATATAAAAAACAATAATCCTTCTAAAAAAAAGAAAAGAAAACAAAAAAAAAAGTTCAAAGAAGAAATCAATCATTAATATAAATGTTTTATCTAATGATAGATTCAATGAACAATTTTTATTAGACTTAAATGATAATATACCATATAAACATGAAATGATAACTAATACTAAAAATAAAGAAGAATTATATAAATTATTACAAATTAGACCATTTACAACATATATTTTTCATTGTACATTACCATCTGGAAAAAAAGCAAATAACCTAAATATAAAATATTTTGATTTACCATCATTTATGAATAGAAGAATACTTTCAATATCAAAAGATAGATATAAATCATTTCAATCTTTATTTTTCAATAATAGAATGTTAACATTATTTTATGATTACATAAAAAATTCATTATCAAAATATATTGTTATGAATAAATCATATAATTTTTATTTATCATTATGTATATTATATTCTATTTCAAGAATTAATGTAAATAATATAAAACTAACAACAATAAACAATAGTGAAATAACATTACCAAATGATATAAATAAAGACTTATATAATGGATATCTAATATATGCATTTGATTATAAAAATAAAGAATTTCAAAGATATAAAGTATTAGATTTATATTTATACAATGAAGTTTCATTATATGAAAAAATAAATAAAAATATATTTATTGAAAATAAAAAAATATATATGTCAAATGTTGATAGTGTTTTATATGATAAAATTAAAAATAATTTTATAGAATGTTATGATAATAAAATAAATTCATTATTAAACACTACAAACAATATTGATTGTAGAATAATTGTTGGATTTTCTATTTTATTTTTTCCAATGTATAATAAATTTATGATTAAAGACTTTACACAATAAAAAGATGTGGATGAAAATAATAATTATCTTCTTTACAATAAACTTGATTATTATTTAATCTACAATAATAACCAAAATTATTATCATCATTAAACTGAATAATTACATTTTTATTATTATTATGATTATTGTTTATAAAATAATATTTAATATTTTTATATTTGTTTTTAATGATATCAATAAATATATTTGAATAATTTGATTTAGAATAAGTTATCAAAAATATAGAAACATAAAAAAATATAACATAAAAAGGTACCATTATATATAATTTATTATAAAATTTGTCTTATATTTATTTTTGAATATAAAAAGATAATAATAATTATCACTGTATAATGAGTAAAATAAAATCTATCATTTCTAATTTCGAAAAATTAGAAATAAAACATAATTCATATGATATATATAGAAATATACCAT
>Ga0194129_10007485_pt1 | contig 12953 bp, 6 predicted proteins | sample TA2KigCa35mmetaG_FD_150862 | JGI IMG/M metagenome (GOLD analysis project Ga0194129, IMG submission 150862) | Freshwater microbial communities from Lake Tanganyika, Tanzania - TA2015038 Kigoma Deep Cast 35m | ecosystem: Environmental > Aquatic > Freshwater > Lake | place: Tanzania: Lake... | reverse complement strand
GCAGCACCGCATATGCGCCACCAAAGGTCACGAGCGCGGCCTGCGTGAAAAAGCGCGCCATGTCGGTGAGTGTGGCGTTGTCCGAGGCCACGACGCTGCATGCCACCCAGCCGAGCAGCCACAGCACGAGTCCGCTGGCGGCGATCGCCAGCATGCGTAACGGACGTACTCGCGCATGCGCCGGAATTGGTGTGTCGTCATCGATCAGCGCGCGTGCTGCGACCGGCCCTGGCACGGCTGCGTTTGACGAGGCGCCGTGCGATGGCATTGGCGCAGCCGCGCGCCTCCCCACCCAACCCACCAGGGCTGCGGCAATGATCACCAGCGGAAACGGCAGGCCTGCCGCGTGCAGCGCCACAAATGCGCCAACGGCCACCAGCCACAGGCGCGCTGAGCGCAGCGTCCGCGAGCCGATTCGCCAGCCGGCGGTGAGCACCAGCGCGACCACCGCCGGTTTGATGCCGTCCAGCAGGCCGCTGAAAGCGGGCAGATGCCCGTAGGCCATATAGGCCCATGCGATTAGCGTGATCAGCAGAAACGAGGGCAGAACAAACAGCAGCCCGGCCAGCACGCCGCCTGCGGTCCGGTGCATCAACCAGCCAAGGTAAGTGGCCAGCTGCTGCGCCTCAGGCCCCGGCAGCACCATGCAGTAGTTGAGCGCGTGCAGAAAGCGCTTTTCTGAAATCCAGCGGCGCCGCTCGACCAGATGCTCGTGCATCAGGGCGATCTGACCCGCGGGGCCGCCGAAGCTGATGAAGCCGAGCTTGATCCAGAACCAGAGCGCCTCTCCGAACGGTACGGCCTGACTGGCCTTGCGGCCGTCAGGCTCTGGGGCTTGCATCGGATCGGGCTTGGGTGAAGAGGCCATCGGGCGGGGCAACCGCAATCGGTGAACAACCTTGAAGCTTAGAGACTTCCGCGCAGCTCTGCTTGCAGGGACTGCTTGGACGGGTCGCCCGGACTGATTGATTGGATAGGCCGCCTGGACAGACCCTTCGGTCGATTGTCCGCTTGCAGTGGGCGCCCCGACCATCCTGGGATGAGCAACCAACGCCATTCCGGGGCGCGCCCGTCCCCTGTTCCACGGGCCCAACCGTCACGCCTCCCGTTGCGCCTGGCGATCATGTCGTTCTGGTGGCGAGCGGCGGTTGCCGCGGCGCTTGCGCTGTCAGGCTTCGCGCCAGCACTCGCAGCCTGTACGCCGGCTGGCGGGCTGCCGGGTTCGCCGCGCGCGGCCTCGCCGGTGGGCTCGGTGCTCGCCGGGTTGGGTGTGCTGGGGCCCATCAGCCGTCTCGATGCCGCGCTGGCCGAGGCAGCCATCGGACGCGCGCCCGCGGCAACGCCCGATTGCGCACGCAGCGCGCAGGCGGTCGCGCAGCCGGAGCCTGCAAGTCTTCCGGCGGCAGCGCCTGATCGCAGCGCCGGCAACCCGTTTGATGTCGTCACCGGCGGTAAGCATGAGCAGCGGATCGATGTGGCGCTGCCCGGGGTCGACTCCGCCACCGCGATCGATCATCGCGGCCAGTCCACCGGGGCGCTCGAGCGCCTGGCCTTCGACTCGGCGCTCACTTTTCAGTTCAGTCGCTTTTACTCGAGTGGCAACACCTTCTCGCTGTCGCTGGGGCCCGGCTGGAGTCACAGCTTCGATACGCGGATGGCGCGTCGCCGGCTGAGCGCACCCCCAGCAGCCGGCCTCCCGGCGGCCGAACTTCAGCTGCTGCAGGCCGATGGCCGACGAATCGCGATGCAGCCGGTCGCGCAGATCACGCCATCGCGCGTTCGCTATCAGGGCAGCGATCTGACCGATGGTGTGATCGAGGAGGACCTGGCAGCAGCCGATCATCCCTGGATCTGGCGGTGGCCCTCTGGGCGGAGGCTCGCGTTTGATGCGAAGGGCCGCCTGGCCGAAGTGGCTGCGCCCGATCTCGACCGATTGGTGCTGCGCTATGACGCATCGGGTTGGCTCGCAGCGGTCGAAGATCGGCATGGCCGGGCGATTCGTCTGGTCCATGAATCTGGCCGACTGACCGAACTTCGACTGCCCGATGGCCAGTCGATTCGCTACGCATACGACGCCGAGCGCAGGTTGGTGGGCGTGCGCTATCCGGATGGTCGCCTGGTTCAGCACCACTATGAAGATGGGGTGCGACCTGAGCGGCTGACCGGAACGACCGAACCCGATGGCCGGCGCAGCCGGTTTCGCTACGCCCCCGACGGCCGCGTCGTATCGAGCGCGAGCGATTCGAATGACGCGCGCAACGAGGTACGGGCCACTTACCGGCTCGATCACACCACCGGGCACAGCGGCGAAACCGTGCTGGAGTTCCAGGGCCAGGCGACCCGCTATCGTTGGCGGCTGGAGTCATCGGGCGTGGGCCTGATCGTCAGCGCGGAGGGCGCGGGCTGCCCCGTGTGTCCGGAGGTCGGGCAGCGGCTGGCGCGCGATGGCCAGGGCCGACCCGTCGCCTGGGGGGAGTGGCGGCTTGGCTATGACCGGCAGGGCCGGATCGTCTCGCTTTCCCGCGGGGCTGCGGCATCCGATCCGGTCTGGCGCTTCAGTTATGCAAGTGCCGACCCGCTCGCACAGCCCTCGGGGCTGGATGCGCCCAGCGTGGTGCCTGCGCAGCGTCGCCAGCTCCAGTTCGCCCACAATACCCGCGGTCAGCTCACGCTGCTGATCGAGCGCGGTTGGGCCCCGTACTCGGACGGAATTAGACCCGTGTCACGGGGTGTGCGGATTGTGCATTCGGAGTCGGGCGTGCTGGCCGGCAAGCCCCTCGCGGTCGAGCAGATCGAGGTGGGGGACCGTGCCAGCGCCGGTGTGACTGACCCATCGCTCAAGGTGAGCGATCCGGTTGTGCTGGCGCGAACCGAATTCCGGTTCGATTCCCTGCGACGGCTGGAGGCGATCCTCTATCCGGAGGGCATCGTCCATTCGGTGATCCGCGATGCATTGGGGCGTGCAAGCCGCGAGTCGCTCGTCGATGGCTCGGTCATTGCCCGAAGTTTTGATGCCGGCTGGCAGCTTTCGCGGCTGGAACGCGGCGGCCAGGCGATCACCTGGCTGCGCGATCGCACGGGTCAGCTTCAGTCGATCGACTGGGGCGCGGGCGAGCGGCTGCGGATCGAGCGCAGCCCGACCGAACTCATGCTTTCCCAGGGTGAGCGTTCGGCACGCATCCCGATCGCAGCCGTCGCGCCCCAGGTGCCCGGGTCCTCATTGGCTACTCCGCCCGCGGCGCTGCCGATGGGCCTGGTGGTGGCTGCGCCAGCGTCGCTGACCCAGGTCGATGCGGACGGCAATCGAACCGAGACGGTGTTTGACGACCTTGGCCGGATCATCGAAGAGCGGTCGGCGCAGCGTGGCCTGCGTCAGGTGTTTCACGATGCGCGCGGCCATCCGGTCCGGCTGGTGCTGCCAGCAGGTGGGGTCGAGCGCAGGCGATTCGATGCGGCAGGCCGGATGGTCGAGCGCGACCAGCAGACCCCGGGGGCTCGGGTGTCAACCCGCCTGCACTGGGACGGGATGCGGCTTGTCGGCATCGAGCATCCCGAGCAGACCACCCGAGCGACCATCGATTCAGGCGGCCGCCTGACCGCCCTTGAGCATCGGCTCGCAGCACGGACAATCCGCTACGACTTCCGGTATGACAAAGCATTTCGTATAAGTGAGCGCTCGCTCGGAGATGGTCTGAGCCTGCGCTTTGAGGTCGATGCGGCAGGTCGGCCCCGCCGCCTCGGACTGGTGTGGCCGGGTAGCGCCGAGCCCATCTGGCTGGTCGCTGAGACGGTCTATCAGGCGGGCTTGCCGGTGGCTGAGCGGCTCGGGGCGGGCGTGCGGCTAACCCGACGGTTCGATGGGCAGGGGCGGCTCGAGGCGCTTGACTGGGTTCACGAGCGCCGGGGCGACTCGCTTGCCCGCTTTGAGCTGCGCCGTCGTGACGATGGTCTGCTGGATTCGATTCGCCGGCATGATGGCGAGGAGCGGTATGGTTTTGATGCAGTCGGTCGGCTGATCGTTCGCGAGTGGCGGCGTTCAGGCGGCGACAAGCCGCTTCTGCGCTCGTTTCTTCACTACTCACCGGGTGGTGATCTGAAGCTGTTGCGCGACGAAGCGGGGCGGACGGAGCGCGTCGCGGCGCCCGAGGCGGATGCGGCGGGTCGGCCGCTGATGCACGGGCGCTGGCAGTTGCAGTACGGCGCCTCGGGGCGGATCGAGCAGGTGGAGCGCGCGCAGACCGATGGCGTCGCTGCGGCCTTGTCGGCCGCACCGGTTTCCGCGCGCCCGAGCGAGTTGGCGGTGGCAGCGCGTGCGCCGGTCCCGCAGCGGGTTCGCTATCGCTATAACGCGCTGGGCGAGCGGGTGTTTCGCTCGGCCGAGCACCCCGCCGCCGAACCGGCTGTGACACGCTTTCTGTACCACCAGAACGCGCTAGTGGCCGAGCTCGATCGCGATGAGCGCATCGTCCGGCATTTCATCCGCTGGCAGGGCCGGGTGATTGCGATCGTTGAACCCGCCGCGGACCAGGGCGGTGCGCCCCGCCCGCCTACGATTGTCTGGCTGCTCAGTGACCACCTGGGAACGCCTCAGGTGGCGGTTGATCGGACCGGCCGGCCAGTCTGGCGCGGGCGCCTGGGTGTGTATGGGGAGTTGCTCGAGGAGCATGGCGACTTCCACCAGCCGCTTCGATTTTCCGGCCAGTATCACGATCGCGATACCGGTCTCATCGACAACTACCAGCGCACCTACGACGCCCGGCGCGGTCGCTACCTCGAGCCCGACCCCCTGGGGCTGGCGGCGGGCTGGAATCTGTACGCCTACGTGTCGGGCAATCCGGTGCAGGCGACCGATCCCCTTGGGCTGATCCTGTTTGCCTTCGACGGAACCGGTAACAGCAATCCCGCGCGCGCGCCCGACACACTGTCCAATGTCGCGAAATTTTTCAGCCTGTATGCAGGCGCAGACCGTCACTACATGAGCGGTGTGGGCACCTTTGATGCGGGCTCAGGGATTGGCGCCGATGCCTTGGACACGCTGCAGGCCTCGAGCGCCCGGCGCCGGGTGGATCACATGCTGGGCGTGCTGGACTCAGCGCTTCGCGCACCGGAGACGCGCAGCGCGCCGGTGAATATCGATGTGATCGGCTTTTCTCGAGGCGCTGCGATGGCGCGCGACTTTGCCAACACCGTTGCCACGCGGATCCGCAGCGGCCATTACCTGGGAATGCAGCGCTGTGTGACGCTCAATTTCGTGGGCTTGTGGGACACCGTGGCCCAGTTCGGACTGAACGGTCAGGCCAATCCGCAATGGAGCCTGGGCATCCCGCCGCAGGCGCGGGTGGTGGTCCACGCCGTTGCGCTCAACGAACACCGGCGGTTCTTTCCGCTTGAATCCATTGGCCCGGCCGCTGCCGCCCCCGCCGATGGCTGGCGGCTCGAGCGGGGTTTTATCGGCGATCACGGTGACATTGGTGGCAGCCACGCCCAGGGCGATCTGTCTGATGTGGCGCTTGGCTGGATGGTGGAGCAGGCGCGCAAGGCCGGCGTCGGACTGAAGGCGCTGGACGCGGCCTGGCAAACGGTGACCGAACCGCTGCTTCACGACGCGAGGACGCTGCTTGCGCCTGGGCCTGATCGCGAGTTCCGGCTGCCGTCGAACGCCCTGCGAGGCGCGGCCGCCTCAGGCCGGCCTGGTGGCGAACTGGGATCGGGGCTCGATCGCGCGCGGGCCGAGACGATGATCCGCCGCTACCCGTACATGCTGCGGGGCCACGACGGTGCGGCAACGCTCGCCGGCCGCGTCGACATGGCCGCTTACTCAGCCTGGCTGTCAGAGCAATACGGGCTCAAGGTCCAATATTGACGTTAACGTTAACGTCAATTAGATTCGACACTCCCTCCTCACCGTGTCGCCGCCCGCCAGGGGCAGCCCGCGGTTTGCCTGCAGGATTGCCCATGTCCGACCTCTCCGAAAGTGCCCGGCTCGCGCAGTATCGCGCGACCAACAAGGTGCGGTTTGTTACCGCGGCGTCGCTGTTTGACGGCCACGACGCCTCGATCAACATCATGCGGCGGATCCTGCAGTCGATGGGCTGCGAGGTGATCCACCTGGGCCACAACCGCTCGGTGCAGGAGATCGTCAACTGCGCGCTGCAGGAAGACGCGCACGGCATCGCGGTCTCGTCTTACCAGGGTGGCCACGTCGAGTTCTTCAAATACATGATCGATCTGCTCGCCGGCGAGCGCGCCTCGCACATCAAGGTGTTCGGTGGTGGCGGTGGTGTGATCGTGCCCGCCGAGATTCGCGAACTCCATGACTATGGCGTGGCCAGAATCTACTCGCCCGAAGATGGCCAGCGACTGGGGCTGCAGGGCATGATCGGCGACATGATCAGCCGCTGCGATCGCGATCTGTCCGAGCTCGCGCCCGCCACGCTTGAATCGGTTGTTGACTGCGCCCGGCGTGCACCGGATCGCAGTGCCCCGGTGCATGGCCATACACGGGCGCTGGCGCAGCTTGTTACCGCGCTCGAGGCCGGTCGCGTAAGCCCGGCACTGCGCACCGAGCTTCACACGCTCGCTGATGCCCGCAAGGTGCCCACGCTGGGCATCACCGGCACTGGCGGTGCGGGAAAGAGCTCGCTCACCGATGAACTGGTTCGGCGCTTCCGGCTTGATCGCGATGATGCGCTGCGCATCGCGGTGATTTCGGTTGATCCCACCCGTCGCAAGTCAGGTGGCGCCTTGCTCGGCGACCGCATCCGCATGAATGCGATCAACCATCCCAACGTCTTCATGCGCTCGCTTGCCACGCGCGAAGCCGGCAGTGAGGTAAGCGGTGCGTTGCCGGATGCGATCGCGGCCTGCAAGCTTGCGGGCTTCGATCTGGTGGTCGTCGAGACCTCGGGAATCGGCCAGGGCGATGCCGCCATCGTGCCGCTGGTGGATGCGTCGCTGTACGTGATGACACCCGAGTTTGGCGCGGCGAGTCAGCTCGAAAAAATCGATATGCTGGACTTCGCTGATTTTGTGGCGATCAACAAATTTGATCGCAAAGGCGCGATGGACGCGCTTCGCGACGTCTCCAAGCAATATTAGCGCAACCGCGAGCAGTGGAACCGGCGCATCGAAGAGATGCCCGTCTTCGGCACCCAGGCCTCGCGTTTTAACGACGATGGCGTGACCGCGCTCTATCAGGCGATGCTGCCCCGGCTGACTGAGCTGGGGCTGTCCGAAGGCGACGGCCCCGGGCGGCTGCCGCAGCAGCGCATTCGGTATTCATCGAAGCAGTCGGTGATCGTGCCAGGCCCGCGGGTTCGCTATCTCGCCGATATCGCCGACACGGTACGCGGCTACAAAGCCCGGGCGCTTGCACAAGGCCGGATCGCACGCGAGGTTCAACAGCTTCGCGAATCACAGCGCATGCTGCGCGAGGCCAATCCCGAAAAGACCAAGGCACGCGAAGCGCTCGAAGATCTTGCTGCCGCACGCGAAGAGACGCTTCCGGCCGCCTCGCGCAAGCTCCTCGCAAGCTGGCCGGAAACCGTGCGCGCCTATTCGGCCGATGAATTCGTGGTGCGTGTGCGTGATCGCGAGCAGCGTACCGCCATCACCACCCGATCGCTTTCCGGTACACGCATCCCGAAAGTGTCGCTGCCACGGTATGAGGATCACGGCGAACTGTTGCGCTGGCTGCTGCTTGAAAACGTTCCGGGTGCGTTTCCGTTTACCGCGGGCGTGTTTGCGTTCAAGCGTGAGGGCGAAGACCCCACCCGGATGTTCGCAGGCGAAGGTGATCCGTTTCGCACCAACCGCCGCTTCAAGATGTTGTCCGAAGGCATGCCTGCGAAGCGCCTGTCCACCGCATTCGACTCGGTGACGCTGTACGGCCATGATCCCGACTTGCGCCCTGATATTTACGGCAAGGTTGGAAACTCGGGCGTGTCGATCGCCACGCTTGATGACATGAAGGTGCTCTATTCGGGCTTTGACCTGTGCGAGCCCTCCACCAGCGTGTCGATGACCATCAACGGGCCGGCGCCCTCGATCCTCGCCATGTTCATGAACACGGCGATCGATCAGAACCTTGAACGGTTTGAGGCCGAACAGGCACGCGTGCCCACCGCCGAGGAGGCCGCGGCGATCCGCGCCCGCACGCTTGCCAGCGTGCGCGGCACGGTGCAGGCCGACATCCTGAAGGAAGACCAGGGCCAGAACACCTGCATCTTCTCCACCGAGTTCAGTCTCAAGGTGATGGGCGACATCCAGGAGTACTTTGTAGGCCACGATGTGCGCAACTTCTACTCGGTGTCGATATCCGGCTATCACATCGCCGAAGCCGGCGCGAACCCGATCAGTCAGCTCGCCTTCACGCTTTCCAACGGCTTTACCTTTGTTGAGGCCTATCTGGCGCGCGGCATGAAGATCGATGACTTCGCGCCCAACCTGTCGTTTTTCTTTTCAAACGGCATGGATCCCGAGTACACGGTGCTGGGTCGTGTCGCCCGACGCATCTGGGCGGTGGCTATGCGGGAACGGTACGGCGCAAACGATCGCAGCCAGAAGCTTAAGTATCACTGCCAGACCAGCGGCCGATCGCTGCACGCGCAGGAAATCGCGTTCAACGACATCCGCACCACGCTGCAGGCACTCATCGCAACCTACGACAACGCCAACAGCCTGCACACCAATGCGTACGATGAGGCGATCACCACGCCCACCGAAGAAAGTGTGCGTCGCGCGATGGCGATTCAGCTCATCATCAACCGCGAATGGGGGCTCGCGAAAAACGAGAACCCGAACCAGGGCAGTTTCATCATTGATGAACTGACCGAACTGGTGGAAGAGGCGGTACTTGCCGAGTTTGAACGCCTGAGCGAGCGCGGTGGCGTGCTCGGTGCGATGGAAACCGGCTATCAGCGGGGTCGCATTCAGGACGAGAGCATGCATTACGAGATGCTCAAGCACACCGGCGAATATCCGGTGATTGGCGTCAACACCTTCCGCAATCCGCACGGCGATCCGATTCCTGAAAAGCTCGAGCTTGCGCGCTCAACCGAAGAGGAGAAGCGCTCGCAGTTGGGGCGGTTGGCCGAGTTTCATGCCCGTCATGCCGCCGAGAGCGGACCGATGCTCGCGCGTCTGCGTCAGACCGTGATTGAAGACGGCAACGTGTTTGAGGTGCTGATGGATGCGGTGCGTGTCTGCTCGCTTGGCCAGATCACGCGCACCCTGTTCGAGGTGGGCGGGCAGTATCGCCGCAGCATGTAGCGGCGGGCAGCGGCGAACCGCTGCCCCGGCTTTACGCTGCGACGGCCTCGGCGGCCAGCGGCTCGCCTTCGGCCGCGGTGGGCGCGCGGCAGGGCTTATCGGGCAGCCCCAGGCGCCTGGCCGCCTGCGCGAGAAGCGAGTACGAATGCAGTCTGGCCTGATGATCGTGGATCGTGCCTGCGGCGATGATTTCGTCGGCGCCGGTGCGCTCAATGAAGCGCGCAAGCCCCGCGGTGATCGTATCGAGCGAGCCCACGATGGAGCACTCGAGCATTCGCATGACCTGCGCTTTTTCCGACGGGCTCCAGAGCGACTCGATATCGTCGACCGGTGGCAGCAGCTGCCCGCGATCGTTCCGGATCATCTCAAGCACCCGCTGCTGCTGGCTGGTAAAGAGCCTGCGCGCCTCGGCGTCGGTGTCGGCGGCAATGACATTGACGCAGGGCATGGCCCAGGGCCGCGCGAGCCTTGCTGAGGGCCGGAAGCGGCTGCGATACACCGTTAGCGCCTGATCAAGTGCGGCGGGCGCGAAGTGTGAGGCAAATCCGTAGGGCAGTCCGAAATAGGCGGCCACCTGCGCCCCGTAAAGGCTTGATCCCAGGATGAATAGCGGTACCTGCGTGCCCATGCCGGGTACGGCGCGAACGCGCTGATCGGACTCGACCGGTCCAAGCAGCTGCGCGAGCTCGGCGATGTCATCAGGAAAGCGGTCGGCCGAGTTGGCGTCGCGCCGCATCGCGTAGAGCGTTTCCATATCGGTGCCGGGCGCGCGCCCAAGCCCCAGATCGATCCGGCCGGGAAACAGCGACTCAAGCGTGCCGAACTGCTCGGCGATGACCAGGGGCGAGTGGTTGGGCAGCATCACCCCGCCCGAACCCACGCGAATGGTTCGAGAGGCTGCAGCCAGATGGCCGATGACCACCGAGGTGGCCGCGCTTGCGATGCCTGTCATGTTGTGATGCTCGGCGACCCAGTAGCGGGTGTAGCCGAGCGATTCGACATGACGGATCAGGCTTGCCGCATTGGCAAACGCCTCGCGGGGCGTATCGCCCTTTCGGATGGGCACGAGATCAAGGACAGACAGGGCCTTCAGCACGATGACTCCGGAGTGAGACGCCAGCAATGGAATGAGGCGATTGTCGCGCTAGCGTGCAACGCGCGCGAGAAAACCCGCAAGCGCGTCATTGAACGCCTGCGCCTGCTCAAAGTTTGACAGATGCGCGGCCGGGTCGAGCACCGCGAGCTCAGCGCCAGCAATGGCCCGGACGATGTCTTCATGCATGGCCAGCGTGGTGCTGGGATCCTGGCGGCCTGAGATCGCAAGCACCGGGCAGGAGATGGCGCCAAGGCGCTCGGTGAGATTGAGCGTTGAAATGGCACGCGCGCAGCCGCTGTAGCCCGCGATCGATGTGCGTCGGATCTGCTGGCTGATCCGCGCAATCAACGCCGGCCGCTCGGCCACGAAAGGCGCGGTGAACCAGCGCTCGATCGTGGGATTGACCACCGCCTCCATGCCGTCACGACGCACGGCAGCAATTCGCGCATTCCAGACCGACTGCATTTCCGGGGCGAAGCGGCTGCTGGTGTTGGCAAGCGTGAGCGATGCAATGCGATTGGGCGCGGTAAAGCCCAGCGTCTGCCCGATCATGCCGCCCATTGACAGCCCCACGAAATGCGCGCGGTCGATGCCCGCATGATCGAGCACGGCGATCGCTTCGGCCGCCAGATCATCGAGGGTGTAGGGCGTCGTCCAGGGGTCGCTTGCACCGTGGCCGCGCGTGTCGTAGGCGAGCACGCGGTAATTGCGCGCGAGCATCTCCATCTGCGGCTCCCACATGGTGTGGTCGCAGCAAAGCGAATGCGACATCACGACCCAGGGGCCCTGCGTGCCTGTGGTTGTGTAGAAAACTCGATGGCCAGCGTTGATCGCATACATGGGGGGACGGCTCGTAAACGTGAAAGGATCGCCATTGGAGCAGGCGATCGGGCCCTCTGGCAAGGTGCAGATAGCGGATGAGCGACACGGTTCAAGCGGACAGGCCGGCCGCGCCTGGTGTGGCGCTGCTGTGCGATGCGTTCTCAAAGCCAGCGCGCGAGCCGTGCGGTGAGGGCGCGAGGCTGGTCGTGATCAATACGCGAATGTCTCAGGTGCTGCTCGCGGGCAGGCTTGCGATCAAGCTCAGACGTGCCTGGCCGGCGTTTGAGGCTGCTGGTGCGCGCAGAGCCGCGCTGACGGGTGAGCTTCGATGTAACCAGCGACTATCGCCCTCGGTCTATCTGGGCGTGCTGCCAATTCCAGCGCCAGCCGGGCCGGCGTCGCAGCGGGTCATCGAGTCGATCGCCGGATCGCTGGGCGCGCCGCGATCGGCAGCGCGCGGATCGCTTACGGTCGGGTGGTACTCAGGGTGGCCGCTGTCGGCCTGGCCGATCTCAGCCTCCTCTGCGGGCGAGCCGCCCGTCGCCGACTGGGCACTGGTGATGCGACGTCTGCCGCGCGCACGGATGCTCGACCAGGCGATACGGGCAGGAACCACGTCGATCGACGATATGGACCGCGTGGCAGTGCGACTGGCCGGGTTTTACATAACGGCAACACCGCTGCGCGGCGCTTGCGAACGGGTGCTCGCCGGTGACAAGCAGCGCATCGATTCCCGCTGCATCCAGAAGATCCGCCGCCCGCTCAAGGAACTGCCCGTGCGCAGCCGCCACAATGACGCGGCCCGCGCCGGCACTGATCAGCGCGCGAAAGGCCCGCGCGAGGGTTGCGCCCGTTGCAATCAGATCATCCACCAGCAGCACCGTGGCGTTGCGAACCTCGCCACATACGGCGAATGCGCCTCCATCTCGCCTGCCCGACCACGCTTGTCGAGCATGGCAAAGCCCGCAGGACGGTGGGTACTCGACTCGACCGCCTCACGCCAGAGCTGTGCCCGCTTGATGCCCCCGGGTCGGGTGAGGCGAGGACCAGCTCGGTATCACCGGCCGCCTCGAGTGCCGCTGCGAGCAGCACCCGATGCGCGCTCGCTGCTCGCGCCGGGATTCGAAACGCGTTATCAAATGCCGCGAAGTTGTGTGGTTCGAGCGTGATCAGTGCATCGGCCCCGCTTGCCTCGAGCCACTGTGCAACATAGCGGATGCTGATCGGATCAAAGGCCTGCGTGCGGCGGTCTTTGCGCGCAAATGGCAGATACGGCGCAACCACCGTGACCGAGCGCGCGCCGTGGTCGCGCAATGCCGACCCGGAGCAGAGCAGCATGCAAAGCCTGTCCTGCGGGCTTCGCCTTGCATCGCCAAAAAGGCCTGCCACCACCCACACCTGCCGAGCGTGGGGGTCGGTGAGCGGGCGGATCTTGACTTCGCCATCGCTGAAATCGCGGATCTCGAGCTCACCCGCTTCCGCATCGCAGCAGGCGGCAATCACGCCGGCCATCGAGTGCGGGTTATCAAGCCCAAACACCAGGGGCAGGCCCGGGGACGCACCGTTGGCGCGGGAGGGAAAAGCCTGAGGTCGGTTCATCGCTGTGATCTCCTGGCAGCAGACTGCCGGATTACCTGCGTACCGATGTGCGCTCGCGCAAGGCGCTACGATGTCGAACTGAACCGCAGGAGACTTTGCGCAATGGCCTTGATCGATGTCTGTAACGGCGATGCCGACGGGCTGTTTGCAATGCTGCAGCTGCGCC
>Ga0194129_10007483_pt1 | contig 12954 bp, 10 predicted proteins | sample TA2KigCa35mmetaG_FD_150862 | JGI IMG/M metagenome (GOLD analysis project Ga0194129, IMG submission 150862) | Freshwater microbial communities from Lake Tanganyika, Tanzania - TA2015038 Kigoma Deep Cast 35m | ecosystem: Environmental > Aquatic > Freshwater > Lake | place: Tanzania: Lake... | reverse complement strand
TATCTAATACACAGAACACACAATCCGAAGACCCGATAGACCACAACATTCGTATTATGCAAATAAGAAAGATTACAGATGTTACTCAATGGCATATTAAAAATGGAAATACTAATATTAGTGGTGCCTTGACTTATTATAGTTATGCAGGGCATTTAGACGAACCAGATGCACCAACGGCTGATATTAATTTTGGTGTACCAAATGAAATATTTTTTACATTACCTGTAAACTATCCTACGGCAAATTTATTTAACGGATTCTGGAGTGATTACGTTGCAGAGATTACCGATAAAGATAGTAAGCTACTTACTTGTTATGTTTACTTAAAGATAACCGATATCTATGGTTTAGATTTTTCGAAGCTAATTTATATTGATGGTGCTTTGTGGAGATTAAACCGAGTTATAGATTACAACCCTACGAACCCCGAAAGCACAAAATGTGAATTTTTAAGAGTAATTGAATTAACATACGCATAATGGCACAAGAAATAGTAGGTTTAAAAATACAAGTTGATGGTAGTGAAGCCACAAAATCGGTAGGCTCTATAAAGCAAGAATTAAAAGAAGCTAATGCTGAATTAATAAAAGCACAAACGGAGTTTGGAGATTATTCTACCGAAGCAGTAAACGCTGCCAAGAAAGTTGCTAAATTAAAAGATTCAATTGCAGAAGCATCCGAGACCGCACAACTATTTGACCCCGGAAAGAAGTTCCAAGTATTTGCAGGGGCATTAAGTGCGGTTGCAGGTGGATTTACTGCGGTACAAGGTGCTTTAGGATTAGTAGGAGTTGAAAGTGACAACGTACAAAAAAGCCTTTTGAAAGTACAATCGGCATTAGCATTGTCTCAAGGATTAAGCACAGTTGCTGATTCGGTAAAAGATTTTCAACGATTAGCTGCCGTAATTCAACAAAGCACAATTTTCACAAAGGCATTTCAAATGGCTACGATTGCTGCGACTGCGATACAGAGAGCATTTGGAATAGCCGTTACAACAACAAGCACCGCATTTAAAGTTTTAAGAGGGGCAATTCTTGCCTCTGGTATTGGTGCTTTGGTTATTGGTGTTGGCTTATTAGTAAATAAAATAATTGATTGGACAAATAGAAGTTCAGAAGCAGAAAAAGCACAAAAGAAACTTGCTGATTCTACCAAAGTATTAAACCAAGATATTGATAATCAGATATCAATTCTTACTGCATTAGGTGGAAAGGAAAATGAAATATACAAGTTAAGGCTACAAAGAAACGAGAATGAATTAAATGTTCTTCGTAATAAACTAAAAACAACAGGCAAACTTAACGAAGAAGAACTTGCTCAATTTAAGAAACTTAAAACAGAAAAAGAGGTTTTAGATATTCAAGAACAAAATAGAATTAAGAAAAATCAAGAAGAAGAAGCCAAAAATAGAAAAACTGCATACGATAAAGAATCCGAAGACAGAAGAAAGCGATTAGAAAAAGAAGCCGAAGAAGAAAAAGAAATATTAGAAAGACAACTTGAAGCAAGGAAAGCATTATTACAATTTACGGGCGAAGAAATAAGGAAATTTGAAAAGCAACAAGATGATGAAAATAAAAAAAGAGAAGAAGAAAAACGTTTACAAAATGAAATAAATACACGACAAGATTTAGCCAGAAGAATTGCAGCAGCAGAAGAGGTAAACAAAGCATTGTCGGTAATTACTGCAAATAATATACAAAAGAGCCGTGACCAATATGCAGCATCATTAAATTTCGAAATTGAATCATCAAACTTGTCGTATCAAGAACAAGAACGCGTATTCCAACAATTAAGAGAACTTGAAAGGCAAAAATTAGTTGATAGAAAAGCTACACAATCCGAGTTTGATTTATTTGATAAGCAATCTAAAGAACAAGAAAGAAAACGAGATGAAGCTGCTGCACAAACAAAAGCAGCGGTTATATCAGGTGCATTAGGTACTATTGCGGATGCAGTAGGCAGAAATACAATTGCAGGTAAATCTTTAGCGGTTGCACAAGCATCGGTTGATACTTATGCTGGAGCAAACAAAGCACTTGCAACATATCCACCGCCATTTGGAGCAATTGCTGCTGGTACAGTTATCCTTGCTGGATTATTAAATGTAAAGAAAATTATTTCAACTAAAATACCACCACCGCCAGGTTCGAAAGGTATTACGGATAATGTAGCTGCTTCGGTTTCTACTGCTGCACCAATAGCACCAACTGCACCTTTAATAAACACAAGAACACAATTGGATGCTACTACAATTCAACAAATGGGTTCAGCTACAAACCGAGCCTATGTGCTTGAAAGTGATGTCACTAACTCACAAGAAAGAATAAGAAGAATTAACAGAGCGGCAAGATTAGCTTAAAAATCTATTTATAGTTATGGAAAAGGAATTACCAATTTACAGATTAGATATTGTTGAGGATTTGGAATCCAATGTTGAAGTGGATTATGTTGCTCTTGTAGATAGACCTGCTATTGAAAGAAGTTTTTTAAAGTTTGAAGATGATGAAGAGTATTTAATGTATGTAGAGGATTTTGCTGAAGTAGGCGAAAGAGGTGGTATTCGTGAATCTAAAAAAGCACCCAAGTCCGATACTCCGAATAAAAATCCGAAAGGCGAAGGAACGGCTGAAGGAGATGCTTCCGGCAAACGAGGAGCAAAGGTTACAGAAGAGCAAGAGAAAACGCTTAAAAACAAAGTAGATGAATTTAATGAAAAAGAAAGCAATACAAAAAATGGTAAAGCGACACTCGGTGCTTTAAAGTCAGTTTTTCAAAGAGGATTAGGAGCATACAATACATCGCACTCGCCAAAGGTAAAATCAGCCGAACAATGGGCATACGCAAGAGTTAATGCTTTTTTATATCTATTGAAAAACGGCAGACCTCAAAATAAGAAATATACTACCGACTATGATTTATTGCCTAAAGATCATCCAAAGGCTCAAGAGATGGAAGCGAACTTTGAATCATATTCCGACTATCCAGACTCCGTTAGTAACAATGCAAAGGCTGCTTTAAAGTGGGCAGAAGAAAACGGATGGGGTTCGTGTGGCACTCCAGTCGGTAAGCAAAGAGCAAATCAATTAGCAAAAGGAGAACCTATTAGTTACGAAACAATTAAAAGAATGTACTCCTTCCTTTCAAGGCATAAAGAGAACGCTCAAAGTTCAAAGGGTTATGGAGATGGTTGTGGGCAATTGATGTACGATGCTTGGGGTGGTGCGAGTGCTTTGAGTTGGGCAGAAGCAAAGATTAATTCTATCGAAAGAAAAAAGTTTGCCATTCAAGATGAAGAGGAAAGAATCATTAGTGGTGCTTTAATGTTAGCCGATACCCCTATTTACAGAAACGATGCAAATGGAGAATACTATGTTGTTTTTACTAAAGACACTATTAAAAAGATTGCTCAAAAATATTTTAAAAAAGGTTACCAAAATAATGTAAATTTGATGCACGATAGCGGTCAGATTAAAGATGGGGTAACGATGTTTGAGAGTTGGATAGTAGATGAGAAGCGGGGAATAAAACCTATGAACGGCTTTGAAGATGTTAAAGATGGCTCTTGGTTTGGTTCTTTTAAGGTTGAAAACGATGAAGTATGGCAGATGATTAAAGATGATAAGATAAAAGGCTTCTCGGTGGAAGGTGTATTTAACTACAAAACCGACACGAAGGAAGAAAAAATGATGAAAGAGATAATTGATATCTTGATTCAAGTAAAATAGGTTTTCATAGTTTTGGTTTGAAAAGGGGGTGTTTCTACACTCCCTTTTTTCTATGTGGTAATTAGCAAAGAATTATACTATTTATTGATAAATTCTTTTATGTCTCCACAAGAAGCACTACAAAAAATTAAGGCAATGTTTGCTGAAGCCGCTACCGAAGGTTTGGTAGATGCTCCACAGGTTGCCGTTTCTCAATTTGCCGAGTATGTACTCGAATCTGGCGTTAAAGTAATGGTTGATAAATTAGAGGTTGGTGGTAAGGTTACGCTTTTAGATGGTAATGGTCAAGAAGCACCTGCTCCTGCCGGTGAGCATACTTTAGCCGATGGTTCAAAAATTGTTTTAGATGAAAAAGGAACTATCCTTGAAATCAAAACTCCAGAAACAAAAAATGAAGAAGCAGAATCAGAGGTTGAACTAATGAAGAAAAAAGTAGCTGAAATGGAAGCACAAATTGAGGCTTTAAAAAGTTACAAAAAAGAAGCTGAAGTAAAAATGAGTGATAATCTTGCTCAAATGAGTGACAAGTTCTCAAAAGCTATTACAGAATTAACTGATGTAGTGATTGAACTTACAAAAACTCCTTCTACTGCTCCTACACAACCAAAGGAATCCGTAAAGCATTTCGCTTCTAAAAATGACAAAATCTCTCGCTTTCTTTCTAATTACGCAAAATAAATTTAAAAACTTAAAATTTAATAACAATGGCTTTTGATGTATCAGCATTAGCAAACTATACCAAAGAGAACGAAGCTCTATTGGTTACGAGTTCTGTACTCGGTGCAAAAACCGCATCTTTGATTAAGACTCAAGGAAATGTAATGGTAGGTGTAAAATCTGCCGAGACAATCAACATTATGGATACTGACGCTATCTTTCAAGCGGGTGGTTCTTGTGGCTTCAATGCCTCTGGTTCAACTACGTTCACACAGCGTACTGTAACTGTTGGTAAGATTAAAGTAAACGAATCTCTTTGTCCTAAAGACCTCGAAGCAAAATATTTGCAGAAGGCTTTACCAGAGGGAAGCCGTTATGATTCAGTAGCTTTCGCTGCCGATTACACAGACAAAAAGGCTGCTCGTATTGCTGCTCAACTTGAAACTGCTATCTGGCAAGGTGCAACAGGTTCTGCAAACGTAAACCTTAACAAATTCCAAGGATTAGTTGCTTTGATTGGTGCTTCTGCGGTAGAAGCTAACAACGCTACTTACTTTGGTGGTACTGCAACTGCAATCACTTCTGCTAACGTAGTAGCGATTTTTGATGCTCTTTACAAAGCAATTCCTGCTCAAGTAGTAAGCAAAGATGATATGACTATCTGGTGCGGTCAAGATGTGTTCCGTACTTACACAATTGCATTGAAGAACGCAAATATGTTCAACTATGCTTTTGATGGTAAAGCCGATAGCGAGTTCTTCTTGCCCGGTACTCCAATCAAAGTAGTAGCTACTCCGGGTCTAAATGGTGTAACTAAAATTTATGCTATCCGTTTAAGCAATATGTTTATCGGTACAGACCTTTTGAATGAGGAAGAGCGTTTTGAACTTTTTTACGCAAAAGAAGCAGACCAAGTTCGTTTTGTGAGTGAGTTCAAGATGGGTGTGAATGTAGCCTTCTTGGATGAGATTGCATCTTTCATTATCTAATTAAACGAGTGGGTAGCAATACCCACTCTTAACTTTATAAACTTAACAAAATGGCTTGTGCTTTAACACAAGGATATACTCTTGATTGCAAAGATAGTTTAGGCGGTATTAAGGCTATTTGGTTAATCAATCACGCAAACGTGACTGCAATTACCGAAGCATCTGGTATCGTTTCGGCTATTACTAAAGCAGCAGGAAAGGTATTCTACAAATATGAATTAGTTAAAAATACAGGTTCTTTGACAGAAACGATTACGGCTTCTGTTGAAAACGGAACTGTATTTTATGCTCAAGAACTATCTGTTGTTCTTAACAAACTCCAAGCGAACACTCGTAATGAGATTTTACTACTTGCTCAAGCTACTCTAATGGTAGTAGTACAAGATGCAAACGATAAATATTGGCTTATTGGTAGGGTGGCAGGAATGGATTTAACAGGGGGTACTTCTGCAACCGGAACTGCACAAGGAGACCGAAGTGGTTATACTTTAACATTTACGGGGGGAGAAAAAGAACTTGCTCCGAATGTTAATAGTAATATTATTGCCGGTCTTACTTCATAAGGCTTTCGTGGTTCGTTATAGGTAGGTAGATTAGCCATCCCTTTTGGGGTGGCTTTTTTTTGGTAAAAATCGTGATAATTTCTATTTAGTAGTATGATATATTTAACGAAAGGTGCAACGAGCCAGATTATACTTACTTTAAAGGAAAAGCAGACACTTTCTTCGCCTAATTATTTATTTGTTTTTACGCATAGGGGTTCAAATATTGAAGTTAAATTTGTTTTATTGAATAATCAAGACACTTCTGCTTTTAAGGATAGGTTTAATGAATTTTCAATAGTTACTAATACTCATTTTGCAACACAAGATTCTGGAGAATATGAATATGAAATATATGAACAGACCTCTGCCAACAATACAAATCCTGCAAATGCAACAGGATTAATTGAAACAGGCATTATGAGGCTTAATGATTCTTCTACGTTTTCATTTACAAAATATCAACCTAACAATACATTTATAGTACGATGATGGATAATCTTGTTATATTAAGTTTTGCAGAAGCAAAGCAACCCGAATATCGGGAGAAAAAGGGTATAGGATATATTGAGTTTGGAGATAAGAATGATTATCCAAATTACTTATTAAGCCTTTATAATAAAAGTGCTAAACACAACGCTATTGTTAGAGGTAAGGTAAACTACATTACGGGTAATGGTTGGGCAACAAAAGAGCAGAATGTAAAAGCCGAAGAGTTTATTAATAATATAAATCCTTACGAATCATTAACGGATTTAACTCGTAAGGTGTCGGTAGATATCGAAGTTTTTGGTGGTGCTTATTTAGAGATTATCTGGAGTAAAATCGGTGGTAAGATTGCTTCTATTAGTCACATTGACTATACAAAGGTTCGTTCTAACAAAGACAATACACAATTTTGGATTAAAGATTGGAACGATAGAAAAACCGAAGCCGAAATAATCATAGGTTATAACACCGAGGTAAGGGAAGGCAAACAAATTCTTTACATTAAGGAATACAGACCGGGATTAGATACTTATGCTTTGCCCGGATATATGGGTGCGTTGAATTACATTGAAAGTGATGTAGAGGTTAGTAAGCACGTTTTAGGTAATGCACAGACAGGGTTTAGTGCAAGTAAACTAATTACTTTACCTAATGGAGAGCCTTCTCCAGATGAAAAGAGAAACATAGAAAGAAGGTTTACAGAAAGATTTTCGGGTTCGGATGGCAAGAAGTTTATTCTATCTTTCGTACAAGACATTGCCAAGAAACCTGCGGTTGATGATTTAGGTGCGAGTGATTTAACTAAAGAGGATTTTGGTAGAGTAGATGATATGATTCAGCAAAATATTTTTGCAGGGCATCAGATAACTACGCCTTCTCTTTTTGGCATTTTAGTTGAAGGTTCATTAGGTACTCGTTCCGAGATTCGTGATGGCTACGAGGTTTTTAAAAATACTTATGTAAATGACAAGCAACAATATTTAGAAGCTATCTTTAATTCGTTTGCTAAAATAAACGGAGTTACTTCGGATTTATACATAAAGCCGGTAGAACCTATCAACTTTGAATTCAGCGAAAATATCATTTCTCAATTTGCTCCGAAAGAGTGGATTTTAGAAAAGATTGGTGTTGATATGACAAAATACCAAACTGTTGAGCCTACGCAACAAGGGTTGATAAACGAGCATCTTAAAGGAATGAAAGGAAGGGAATGGCAGAACTTCCAACGAATAATCCGTAAATACAACAAAGGCGAAATTACCAGAGACCAAGCTATTCAAATGTTAAAAAGTGGTTATGCTTTAGATGATGAAGCTATCAACACTTGGTTAGGGGATGAATCTTACGAACAGAGATTTGATGACCTTGATTCTACGATTCAGTTATTTAGTGAGTTTGGCGAAGCCGAAGATAGGTTTAACGTAGTGGCTCGTAGAAAGGTGTTTATAGGGGATTTAGAGGCTCAAGAATTGGCTTTTAGGGATGAAGTGGTAGATGATACTATTGACAAAAAAATACTTGATACAATAGCCAAAAACAAGCGTATTCCACCAAAAGATATTGCTAATATTTTAGATATCGAAGAAGATGAGGTAAGAAGTAGGATTAACAAAATGGTGGCTTTAGAGATTTTGGAGTATGATGTAGATACGCAAGTCAGTAAGTTATTAAAGCCTTTGAATGAGATTTTAGATAAGCCTTTAAAAACGAGTTTTTTAGTTCGCTATGAGTATACGTGGGATTATTTAAGGACTACTCAAAAAGACAGAAATTCAAGCACTTCAAGACCTTTTTGCCAAAGGTTAATGAGTTTGAAAAAACTTTACACAAGAGGCGAAATCGAACAAATTAGTGCAAGATTAGGATATGATGTGTTTGCTCGTGCCGGTGGTTGGTGGACAATTCCCAACACTCATATTCATTCCCCTAAATGCAGACACACTTGGAACGCAGTTGTAGTTGTTAAAAAATAAGATAATGAGCAGAAATATATTATTCATTTCAGTAAATACTATTAAAGAGAGGACAGGACTACACAATAATTGTGATGAAAAGTTGATTAATCCAGAAATCCTAACTGCTCAAGATATTTATATCCTTCCTGCACTTGGAACGGCTTTATACAATCGTTTGCAAGATGGTATTGAAAACAATAACTTAACGAATACGGAAACCACTCTTTTAGATACTTACATTGTTCCGACTTTGGTTTATTATGTTATGAGTGAACTACCTATGGGATTGAGTTATCAATTCTACAATAAAGGGTTGATTCGTAAGTCGGGAGAGGGGCAAGAAAACCCATCGGCTGCCGAGATTATAGATGTAGCGGATAGATACAGAACAAGAGCGGAGTTTTACAAACAAAGATTAGTAAAGTATTTAATTGATAGAAGTGGCTTTAATACGTTTTCAGAGTATAATAATCCGGGTTCTACTTACGATACTATTGTTCCCGAAAGACAAGCCTATACTTCTTCTATTTGGTTAGGAGATGATGATAATTGCAAGGGGATGAGTTTTGAAGAAAAATATCAAGGTAACATAAATCGTTGTTGTGGCGAATAAAACCTACTCGTTAAAAAATCAAAAGAAGCTACGGCTTTACTTACAAAAACAAGAAAATGGCACTAACCTTAAATCAGATAGTAGCACAGATAACAAGTCTCGCAAATGCACACAAGCAGATAAAAAGCGTTTACTTCGGTGACTTATCGGATTACCTATCAAGGGGAACGGAGAATATTTATCCTTCGTTGTTCTTTGATTTGACAGGTGGTAGTGTGGGAGAAAGGAATGTTACTTTAAGTTTCTCTTTATATTTTTTTGATAGGATGCTATCAGAGGACACTAATGAGACAGAGGTTTTGAGTGACCAATTAGAAATCTGTCAAGATATTATTGCTCAATTGAGATACAATAATTTTGATTTTGATGAAGGCTTAAATGCTACGTTGAATTTCTTTACAGAAGATACCCCCGATTTACTTGCGGGAGTGAGAGCGGATATCTCTATTGAACTACCTTATACGGCTGATAGATGTCAAGTTCCGAGTACATACACTTTTCCTGCATAATTCTATTTATTTAAAAGCGACAAATGGCTAACAAAAAGATTAATGAATTAACAGTACGAACTCCTGCTTTAAGTGATTTAATGATAGTGGGAGACCCTTCTTCGGGGTATTCTTTTAAATGTACTGTTACCGCTTTAGCGACAATCATAGAAACGGATATTGCGGATGGTTTTGTTACGATAGCAACTGCACAAACGATAAGTGGAGCAAAGACATTTAGTAATATTGTTACTTTAACTTCTGTTGCTAATTCTCCAAGTGTAGGTAGTAAGTTTCTGATTTTAAATGCTTCTAATGTAATTAATTACAGAACGGCTGCGGAGGTTTTATCTGATATTGGTGGGCAAGGTACTTTAACTTTAACTACAACAGGAACTTCGGGAGCGGCTACCCTTGTAGCAAATACATTAAATATTCCTCAATATCAAGCGGTTTTGAGTGGTACAGGGATTGTTAAAAGCACAAGTGGTACGATTTCTTATTTAACCGACAACTCAACGAATTGGAATAGTGCTTATGATAATATGATTGTTAGTGCTGCGGTTTCGGGTTCAACTACAAAGACATTAACTTTAACGCAACAAGATTCTGGAACGATAACTGCTTCTTGGACTGATGACAACACAGGTACAGTTACTTCCGTTGCTGCTACGGGTGGTACAGGAATAAGTGTTTCGGGTTCTCCAATCACGAGTAGCGGTACTTTAACGATAACAAATACTGCTCCAGACCAGACAGTTGTTTTGACGGCAGGAACAGGAATTTCCGTTAGTGGTACATATCCAAATTTTACTATCACAAATTCAAGTCCTTCAAGTGGTGGAACTGTTACTTCGGTGGCAGCTTTGACATTAGGAACAACAGGAACAGATTTAAGTTCATCGGTAGCCAATGGAACAACAACACCGGTAATCACTTTAAATGTACCTACTGCGAGTGCTACAAATAGAGGTGCTTTAAGTTCAACCGATTGGAGTACTTTTAATAGTAAACAATCAGCAATCACTTTAACCACAACGGGTTCAAGTGGTTCGGCTACATTTGTTTCTAATACATTAAATGTTCCTACTTATACATTAGCAGGATTAGGGGGTATATCGGGTTCAGGCACTACCAACTACATACCAAAGTTTACTTCTTCAAGTGCAATAGGAAATTCAAACTTACAAACAGATGCCTCTGGTAATCTTGGATTGGGGGTAACACCGAGTGCTTGGGGAAGTGCTTGGAAAGCATCGCAAGTGCAAGGTTATAGTGTATCAACACTTGGTAATGCAGAAGCAGACATATCACTAAATGCATACAATGACAACAATGGTTGGCTCTACATAGGCAGCGATTATGCCACTCAATATCGCCAAGGTTCAGGCATACACAAATGGTATACCGCTCCCTCTGGCACCGCAGGTAATGCCATCTCCTTTACACAAGCTATGACCTTGGATGCTTCAGGAAGATTAGGCGTGGGTACTACAAGTCCTGCAACCAATTTAGATGTTACTGGATATGGCAGAGCAACCGCAGGTTTTGTTGGAGGTGCAAGCGGATTGTCTTTATGGTCAGATGTTAGTGCATCTACAGCAGGGGTATTTTTAGGAACAAATCAGCGAGTAGGTATAGGTACTACAGACCCAGCACAATTATTACATACACGAAAAGACCAAAACGCATATACTTGGGCAAGAATAGATAATCAAGCAAACAATGCTGCTGCTTATGCGGGATTACAATTAGCGGCTTATGGTAATACTTGGGGTATATCGATTGGTTCTTCTCTTGCAAATAGTAATGCTTTAAGTTTTGTAATTGATGCTGGAGGCGGCAATACTGAAAGAATGCGTATCACATCAGGGGGTAATGTACTTGTAGGAAAAACAGATACATCATTTGCAAGTGCAGGTACAATAATATATCCTTCAAGTGGTCTTGATGTAATTAGAAATGGAAATCCACCATTAGCTTTAAATAGATTAACAAGTGAAGGTAGAATTATTGATTTATATGTTGCAGGTACTCTTGCAGGTTCTATTGGTGGTTTAAGTGCTACTGGTTTGATATTTAATACAGGTACTTCTGAAAGAATGCGTATCACATCAGGGGGGAATGTAGGGATTGGAACAAGTTCCCCGACATACAAGTTAGAAGTTTCAGATGGAACAAGAGTTGGATTAATAAACCCTCGTAGTTCTACAAGCGGTACGGGGTTATCTTTAGGAACAGATGTTGCAAGTGCTGGAAATGTATTAAATCTTACAGGTGATTTGATTGGAGGTGGAACTGGAGGCGGTGTAAATGTATCTTATTATTCAAGTGCAAGTAGTACTTGGAATGCTGCGTTATCAATCAGAAATACAACAAGCACATATTCCAATTTATTATTGATGCAAGAAGGGGGGAATGTAGGTATAGGTACGACTTCCCCAGCAACATTATTACACTTACAACAAAGTTCGGGTCCAACTATTAGATTAGTTAGATCATCAAATAGATTTGATATAACAGGAGATACTGATTTTATGGAGTTGAATGCAAGAGATGCTTCAACATACATGATATTTAAAACTGCTGATACGGAGAGAATGCGTATCACATCAGGGGGAGAACTCTTAATAAACACAACCTCTGACGCTGGGGACTATAAGCTACAAGTGAATGGGAATGGGTATTTTAGTGGAGGATTGAATGTAAATAGCACAGGTACAGAAATGTTCAATATTACTAATGTTGATAATTCAAGTAAACAAGGTATTAGATTAAATAATGGAATAAATGCATCAAGTGGTATAGTAGTATTTAATTCATCTTCTTCAACAGGTACTGAAACCGGAGGATTATTAAGAATTCATCAACAATCTTCATCATTATCACAACCTACTGCAGTATTAAGACAAGATGGAAGTGCTGACATATTGCAATTACAAGGAAGTGCAGGTTCTACAAAATTTACTTTTAGTTCTGCAGGTAATTTTGAAAATACAGGCTCAATAAAAACCGCAGCCCCAAGTGGGGGAACAGCTAAACCCTACAAACTTGGCGAAGCAGGTGTAGCAATAGGTGGTTCTGATGGCTATGCAGTAAAAGTAGAAATTGATGGAACTTTATATTACTTAATGACAGGATATTTACCATAAAAATTAAAATAAAATGAATACAAAACAATGGGTTATTTCCCAATTAGAATGTAAAAATCAAGAAGAAGATTTAGATTTAGTAGTTTACGTTGTACACTATCGGAGACAAGCAACCGAAGTAGATGGCGATAAAACTTACTTTGCAGAAACTTATTCAACTTTAAGTTTACCTGCTCCAGAGCCTTCGGATTTTACGCCTTTTGAAGATTTAACAAAAGCACAAGTTGAAGGTTGGTTAGATGAACTTTTACCTGTTTCTGATATTGATGCGAGTTTAGATGCTCAAATCGAACTTCAGAAAAACCCAACTACAAGCACACCGCCACTACCTTGGA
>Ga0194129_10007480_pt1 | contig 12958 bp, 10 predicted proteins | sample TA2KigCa35mmetaG_FD_150862 | JGI IMG/M metagenome (GOLD analysis project Ga0194129, IMG submission 150862) | Freshwater microbial communities from Lake Tanganyika, Tanzania - TA2015038 Kigoma Deep Cast 35m | ecosystem: Environmental > Aquatic > Freshwater > Lake | place: Tanzania: Lake... | reverse complement strand
GTCACCGGCAGGCCGCTGCCGCCGATGTCCGTGCGCCTGTCGCCCTGGGGCATCTACGACGTGTTCGAGGCCGCGGATGGCGAGCAGGTCTTCTTCTCCGTCGTCTCGGACACGCAATGGGCGGCGTTCTGCGGCGCGGTCGGCTGGCAGGACCGCCTCGCCGACCCGACGCTGCGCACCAACGCCCAGCGCGCCGCCGCGCGCGCGACCCTGATCCCCGAGGTCGCCGCGCTGCTGAAGACGATGTCGCGCGACGCCATCGTCGCGATGGCGGAGGCCACGGGCCTGCCCTACGCGCCGATCGCGCGGCCGGAGGACCTGTTCGAGGACCCGCATCTCGTCGCCTCGGGCGGACTCGCCGAGACGCGCATCCCCGGCGGCGGCAGCGTGCGCCTGCCGATCCTGCCGCTCGACCTCGACGGCCGGCGCCTGCCCAAGCGGCTCGACCCGCCGCGCCTCGGCGAGCAGGGGCGCGAGATCCTCTCCGGGCTGGGCTTCTCGGCGGGGGAGATCGACGAGATGGCCGCGAGCGGGGCGGTCGTGCTCGACCCGGACGGCGCGGGCGACCGGCCGGCCTAAGCCGTCCCGGCGCGCCGCCGCGGCCCGGCGCGCGCCTATCCTCGCCCGCGGCGGATCAACCGCCGGACCGCGCGGGCGATGAAGCGTCTCCTCCTCGTCACCTTCCACTTCCCTCCCTTCAACGCGATCGCGGCGGTGCGCACCGGCCGGTTCGCGCGCTTCCTGCTCGACCGCGGCTGGGACGTGCGCGTCGTCGCCGCGCGCTCCGACGCGCCGGAGACGCTGCCGCTGGAGATCCCGCGCGAGCGCGTGCTGCACACGCCCTGGACGCATGTCGACGTCATGCTCGACCGCTTCCTGCGCCTCGGCCGCACCCGCGCCAGCGAGGCGCCGGCGAGCGCCGCGGCGCCCGGCGGCCTCGCGCCGCGCCGCGCGCTGGGCGAACTGCGCGCCGCGCTGCTCCACGTGCCGGATGGCCGCGTCGCCTGGATGCCCGAGGCGCTGCGCGGCGCGCGGCGCCTGCTCGGCGACTGGCGGCCGGACATCGTCTACGCGAGCGCGCCGCCGGTCACCACGCTGCTCGTGGCGCGCTCGCTGGCGCGCCGCCACGGCGTGCCGTGGATCGCGGAGTTCCGCGACCTCTGGGTCGACAATCCCTACTACGAGTTCCCGGCCTGGCGGCGGCGCGTCGAGGCGACCTGGGAGCGGCGCGTGGTCGGCGACGCGGCAGGCCTTGTCACGGTGTCGGAGACCTGGCGCGACGCGCTGCGCGCGAAGTTCGGCAAGCCGGTCGCGCTGGCGATGAACGGCTTCGTGCCGGGGGACTTCCCGCCCGGCCTGCCCGCGCGCCCGTCGACGCAGGGGCCGCTGCGCATCCTCTACACGGGCATGATCTACCCCGGCTACCGCGACCCCTCGCCGCTCTTCCGCGCCATCGCCATGCTCGGCGGGCGACGCGGCGAGGTGGAGGTGGAGTTCGTCGGCGGCGACCTCGGCCCGGTCGCCCAGCTCGCGGCGGAGGCCGGCGTCGCGGATCGCGTGCGGCTCTCGGCACCGGTCGGCCATCGCGCCTCGCTCGCGCTGCAGGCGAAGGCCGACGTGCTGCTGCACCTCCAGTGGAACGACCCGCGCGAGGCGGGGACGATCTCGGGCAAGCTCTTCGAGTATCTCGGCGCGCGCCGCCCGGTGCTCGGCCTCGGCTACGACCGCGGCGAGGTCGCGGCGCTGCTCGCGGCGCATGGGCGCGGCGTCGTGCTCAACGAGCCAGAGGTGATCGCCGCGCGGCTGCTGCGCTGGATCGGGGAGAAGCGCGGCGGCGGCATCGCCCCGCTGCGCGACGAGGCCGTCGCGGGGCTCGCGCGCGACGAGCAGTTCGTCGCCGCGGAGCGCATGGCGCTGCAGGCGCTCGATGCGCGCCCGGCGGCGCCCGCGCGGCAGCCCGTTGCGCGGCCGCGCGACCCGACCGGCATGACCGCGACGCCGCTCCATCGCCCGGTCGACATGTCCTGCATGGCGCGCCCCGCGCTGTGCGTGGTGGTCGACACCGAGGAGCAGTTCGACTGGCAGGGCCCCTTCTCGCGCCACAACGTCGCCGTCTCGGCGATGCGCAGCCTGCCGCTAGCCCAGGCGATACTCGCGCGCGCGGGCGTGCGGCCCGCCTACCTGCTGGACCATCCCGCCGCCGCCTCGGACCTCGGCCGGCGCATGCTCGCGGGCTGGCACGCCGACGGGCTCTGCGAGATCGGCGCGCAGCTCCATCCCTGGGTCAATCCCCCGCATGTCGAGGAGGTCAGCGCCGCGAATTCCTTCGCCGGCAACCTGCCGCCGGGCCTCGAGCGCGAGAAGCTCGCGCTGCCCTGCGAGGAGATCGCGCGCGGCTTCGGCGTCGCGCCCGCGATCTACAAGGCCGGGCGCTACGGCCTCGGCCCGTCGACCGCCTCGACGCTCGAGCGCCTCGGCTTCCGCGTCGACACGAGCGTCCTGCCGCACACGGACCTGCGCTTCAAGCGCGGGCCGGACATGCGCGGGCTCGGCGCGACGCCCTTCCTCTTCGGCGAGGAGCGCCCGCTGCTTCAGCTGCCGGTGACGCGCGGCTTCCTCGGCCTCGCCGGCGCCGCGGGCGGCGCGCTCTTCCCCCTCGTCGACAGCGAGACGCGCCTCCAGGGCTGGGCGCGCGGCCTGCTGGCGCGCGCGGGCGTCGTCGACCGCGTCACGCTGACGCCCGAGGGCATCTCGCTCGCGCAGATGAAGGCGCTGACGCGCGCGCTGCTGGCGCGCGGCGAGCGGGTCTTCGTGCTCTCCTTCCACAGCCCGTCGCTGGAGCCGGGGCACACGCCCTATGTCGTGGACGAGCGCACGCGCGGCGAGTTCCTCGCGCGGATAGAGGCCTATCTCGAGTTCTTCCTCGGCGAGCTGGGCGGCGAGGCCGCGACGCCGCTGGACCTGCACGCCCGCTTCGCCGGGGAGCCCGGCGAGGCGCGGGCGCGGGTCAGAAGCCGCGCGTGACCTTGCGCGGCGCCATGAAGCCGAAGTCGCAGCCGCGATCCGCCTGCTCGATCGTCTCGAGCAGCAGCCGCTCGTAGCCGCGCGCCTCCTCCGGCACCGCGTAGGGCGCGAGGCGCGCGCGCCGCGCCGCCAGCGTGGCCTCGTCGACCAGCAGGTCGATGCGCCGCGCCGGCACGTCGAGGACGATGCGGTCGCCCGTCTCGACCAGCGCGAGCGGCCCGCCGACCATCGCCTCCGGCGTCACGTGCAGCACGATCGTGCCAAAGGCGGTGCCGCTCATGCGCGCGTCGGAGACCCGGACCATGTCCTTCACGCCCTCGCGCGCGAGCTTGCGCGGGATCGGCACGTAGCCCGCCTCGGGCATGCCGGGATGGCCCTTGGGACCGGCGTTGCGCATCACGATCACGTCGTCGGCGCGGATGTCGAGCGCGGGGTCGTCGATGCGGTTCACCACGTCCTCGACCGATTCGAAGACCACCGCGCGGCCCTCGTGCCGCAGCAGCGACGGCGTCGCCGCGGATTCCTTGATGAGCGCGCCGCCGGGGGCGAGGTTGCCGCGCAGCACGCGCAGGCCGCCCTTCGCGTAGACCGGGTTGGCGCGGCGGCGGATCGCGGTCTGCCCCTTCGCCTCGACGGCCCCGGCGACGATCTCGGCCAGCGTCTGGCCCGAGACGTTCGGCGTCGAGGTGTCGAGCAGGTCGGCGATCTCGCGCAGCAGGACGGGGATGCCGCCGGCCTCGTGCAGGTGCTCCATGTAGTGCTCGCCCGCGGGCTTCAGGTTCACGAGCACGGGCGTCAGCTCGCCGAGCGCGTCGAACTCGTCGAGGTCGACCTCGATGCCGCAGCGGCGCGCCACGGCGGTGAGGTGGATGACCGCGTTGGTCGAGCCGCCGAGGCAGTGCAGGACGCGGAAGGCGTTGCGGAACGACGCGCGGGTCAGGAAGCGCGAGGCCTTCGTGCCCTCGCGCGCCAGCGCCACCGCGCGCATGCCGGAAAGCTCGGCGTGGCGATAGCGCTCGCCATGCACGGCCGGGATCGCGGCGCCGCCGGGAAGCGTCAGGCCGAGCGTCTCGGTGACCGCGGCCATCGTGCTCGCGGTGCCCATGACCATGCAGGTGCCCGCGGTCGGCGCGAGGCGCCCGGTCACCGCGCCGATGGCGGCGGCGTCGATCGTGCCCGCGCGGTATTGCGCCCAGAGGCGGCGGCAATCGGTGCAGGCGCCAAGCCGCTCGCCGTCATGCGTCGTCGTCAGCATCGGGCCGACCGGCACGACGATCGCCGGCAGGTCGACGCTGGCGATCGCCATCAGCTGCGCCGGGATCGTCTTGTCGCAGCCGCCGATCGCCACCACGGCGTCCATCGGCTGCGCGCGCAGCATCTCCTCGGTGTCCATCGCCATGAGGTTGCGCAGGTACATGCTGGTGGGATGCGCGAAGGATTCGTGCAGCGACACCGTCGGGAAGACCATCGGCAGCCCGCCCGCGCCGAGCACGCCGCGCTTGATCGCCTCGACCAGCTGCGGCGCCGTGCCGTGGCAGGGGTTGTAGTCGGAGCCCGTGTCCGCGATGCCGACGATCGGGCGCTCCAGCGCCTCGTCGCTGTAGCCCATCGCGCGGATGAAGGCCTTGCGCAGGAAGAGGGAGAATTCCGGGTCGCCATAGGCCGTCAGGCCCTTCCGCATGCCGGTGCTCAATCGTCCCTCCCTCGCGCGACGCCGCGCCGCGCCCGCATTGAGACAAGAAGCGGCGCCCGCGTCCAGCGCGGCGGCGCCTCAGGCGCTGTCGCGCAGCACGACCTCGAAGCCCAGGTCGACGCGCCGCGCGGGCGCGCCGCCGGCGATCCGCTCGAGGATCATCGCCGCGGCGCGCCGGCCCATCTCGCGCCCGGGAACGCGCACGGTGGTGAGCGCCGGATGCGCCTCGCGCGCGACCTCGAAATCGCCGAAGCCGGCGATGGCGAGATCCCCGGGCACCGCGATCGCGCGGCGGGCGCATTCCGACAGCGCGCCGAAGGCTGGAAAGTCGTTCGAGAAGATCACCGCGTCGATGCGCGGACGAAGCGCGGTCAGCGCCGCCGCCGCGCGCGCGCCGCTGCGCATGGTCAGGCCGCGGTCGGCGTCGTCGAGGCGATGGAAGGCCGGCGCCAGGCCGGCGGCGCGCATCGCCGCGCGATAGCCCTGGGCGCGGCGGCGCGAGCGCAGCTCGAAGGCGGGATCGACGCCCGCGAAGACGATGCGCCGGTGCCCGCGTCCCAGCAGCGCCTCGGTGAGGCGGCGGCCGGCGGCGCGGTTCGAGAATCCCACGTTCATGTCGATCGGATCGGCGGCGAGTTCCCAGGTCTCGACCACGGGAATGCCGGCGGCGCGCAGCTGCGCGCGCAGTTCCGGCGTGTGCTGCGTCCCGGTCAGGATCATGCCGTCCGGTCGCCGACCGAGGAAGGCGGTGACCAGGCCCTCCTCGGTCTCCGGCGCGTAGCCCGAATTGGCGAGCAGCAGCTGGTAGCCCTGCGCGCGCAGGACCTCGGTCATGCCGTCGACCGTCTCGGCGAAGATGGCGCTGGTCAGCGTCGGCACGATCGCGACCACGATCCGGCTGCGCTGCGACTTGAGCGCGCCGGCCACGAGATTGGGCACGTAGCCCAGGGCGCGCACGGCCTCGTCGACGCGCGCGCGCGTCTGCGGCGCGACGCGCCCGGGCAGGCGCAGCGCGCGCGACACCGTCATCGCCGAGACGCCCGCGAGACGCGCCACGTCGGCGAGGCGCGCGGATCCCGGCGCTGCGGTCTTCGATGGCAAGCCTTGACCTCCCCCCGCGGCCGCGTCTACGGTCGCAGCAGTGATGTTATCGATAACCATGCGGACCGCGCAACCGCATCTCCGAACGGGGGGCGGCGTCCGCCGAAACGGGAGGAACGACATGCTGAAGCTCACCGGAAGACTTCTCTCGGCCGCGGCCGGGCTGGCGATGGCCGCGCTGTTCGCCGGCGGCGCCGGCGCGCAGCAGACGATCGTGTTCGGCGGATCCGATGCGATCGGCGGCACCTTCGACATCCAGAACAAGACGTTCACGCGTCTTGTCAACGAGCGCGCCGCCGGGCGGCTGCGCGTCAACTTCATCGCCGGCGAGCAGCTCGGACCGGACATGCAGGTCATCGAGCAGATGATGCAGGGCTCGGTCCAGATGTACGGCGACGTGCTTGACTGGTACGCCAACTTCAACAAGGACTTCGCGATCTTCGGCTGGGGCTTCGCGTTCCGCGACATCGCGCATGTGCAGAAGTTCATCGACAGCCCGATCTACGCCGAGATGATCGAGCAGCTGCGGGCGAAGCAGGGCATCCGCGTGCTCGCCGCATCGACCACGCAGCCGCGCGTCCTGTTCAGCCGCAAGCCGGTGCAGAGCCTCGCGGACCTCAAGGACGTCAAGATGCGCGTGCCCGAGATCAAGACCTATCTCGCGTTGTGGGAGACGCTGGGCACGCGCCCGTCGCGCCTCGCCTGGGCCGAGGTCCCGCTGGGCCTGCGCACCGGCGTGGTCGAGGCGGCCGAGGGCCCGATCGCCTCGGCCTATGCCGCGAAGATGCACGAGGCGGCGAAGTTCGTGACCCGCACCGACCACATCCTCTCGACTTCGCACATCACGATCAACGAGAGGTTCTTCTCGGCGCTGGCGCCGGACCTGCAGAAGATCGTCGCCGACGCCGCCCGCGAGGCCGTCGCGGAGACGCGGCGACTGGCCGGCGCCGAAGTCGACGACATCGTCGCGAAGATGCGCCGCGAGGGCGCCACGGTGTCGGCGATCGACACCAAGCCGATCAACGACCGGGCGCGCGAAGCCGTCGCCAAGATGGAGGCCGAGGGCCTCTGGTCGGCGGGGCTCTGGCAGAAGATCCAGGACCTCTGAGCGTCGACGGCCGCGGCGCCAGTCGACGCCGCGGCCGGACCGTTCCCGGTTGCCCCGCATGACCGCTCTGCTCGACGCCTACGAACGTCTGCTTCGCGCGATCGCCGCGCTGGAGAAGGCGGTCGGCGTCTTCCTGATCGCGGTGATCGTGGTGACAATCACCATCCAGGTCTTCACCCGCTACGTCTTCGACCGGCCGATCGTCTGGGTCGAGGAGGTCGCGACCTACGCCTTCATCTGGGGCGCCTTCATCGGCGCCGCGCTCGGCCACAAGACCCGGCGCCATATCCGCATCGAGACATTCGTGTCGCGCCTGGGGCCGCGCGGCACCGCCGCGATGCGCATCGCCGCGGAGGCGCTGATCCTCTTGCTGTGCTGGCTGCTGGCGACGACGGCCTGGACGGTCATGGGCGTCGAGGCGCGCAGCCGCTCGATCGCGCTGCCGGTCGACATCCCGCGCATGTGGTTCTACTCGGTGCCGCTCTTCTTCGGCACCGTCTCCATCGCGATCGCGTCCGTCTATTTCCTCCTGCGCGAGGCGCAGGCGCTCGCCAAGGGCGGCGGCGGGCCCGACGCCGGCGGCCGGAGCATCGCATGACGCTGGGCCTGCTCTTCGGGTTCTTCGCGGCTCTGCTCGTGATCGAGCTTCCCGTCGGCTTCGCGCTCGCCCTGTCGGCGCTCGGCGTACTGCTCGCCGAAGGCCAGATCCCGCTGACCATCGTCGTGCAGCGCATGGCTTCGGGGATCGAGAGCTTTCCCTTCCTCGCCATCCCGCTGTTCATCCTGGCCGGGAACCTGATGAACCGCGCCGGCATCGCGGCGCGCATCTACGCCTTCGCGCTGGCCCTCGTCGGCCATATCCGCGGCTCGCTCGCGCATGTCAACGTTATGGCGAGCATGATCTTCGCCGGCATGTCCGGCGTCGCGCAGGCCGACGCCGCGGGTATCGGCACGATCGAGATCAAGCACATGAAGGCGCGCGGCTTCGAGCCGGCCTTCGCGGCCGCGGTCTCGGCGGCCTCCGCCGTCATCGGCCCGATCATCCCGCCCTCCGTCATCATGGTCGTCTACGCGGTCAACGCGCAGGCCTCGGTCGCGGACCTGTTCCTCGCCGGGATCGTGCCCGGGGTGCTGATGGGGCTGGCGCTGATGGCGATGGTCTACTGGATGGCGGTCACCGGCCGCATCGTCGCGCCGACGCAGCCCTGGCCGGGCTTCGGCGAGGTGCGCCGGACCTTCGTCGCCGCCCTGCCGGCGCTGATGGCGCCGGTGCTGCTGTGCGGCGGCGTCGTCGCCGGGGTCGCCACGCCGACCGAGCTGGGCGCGATCACGGTCGTCTACGCGATCGCGCTGGGCTTCTGGCAACGCGAGCTGACCTGGGACGAGATCTGGCACGCCGCGGTGGAGACGCTGACGACCTACGGGGTGCTGGTCTTCATCATCGCCGCCGCGGTACCGTTCGGCTGGGTGGTCGCCGTCACCGAGGCGCCCGCGAAGCTCGCCGACTTCCTGCTCGGCATCAGCGACAAAAAATGGGTCATCCTCGCCCTCGTCAACGTGATGCTGCTGGTCGCCGGCTGCTTCATGGAGACGACCGCGATCCTGCTGATCGCGACGCCGACGCTGTTGCCGCTGATGAAGCAGCTCGGCGTGCACGAGGTGCATTTCGGGCTGATGATGATCATCAACCTGCTGATCGGCGCGCTGACGCCGCCCTTCGGCGTGCTGCTGTTCATCACCATGGACATCGCCAAGGTGAGCTTCGCGGCGATCGTGCGCGCGATCCTGCCGTTCTACGTGCCGCTCGCCTTCGTGCTTCTTCTCGTCACCTACTGGCCGGACATGGTGATGTTCGTGCCGAACCTGTTCCGGGACTGAAAGCCCGGCTCGACGCCCGCCCAAGGAGGACCAAGACCATGCTGAGCAAGGCAGACATCGAACGCTACAACCGCGACGGCGTCATCGTGGTGCCGAACGTGCTCTCCGCCGCCGAGGTGGACGCGCTGCGCCGCGCCACCGACGAGTTCGTGGAGAAGTCGCGCGCGGTCACGCAGCACGACGACATCTACGACCTCGAGCCCGGCCATACCCAGGCGATGCCGCGCGTGCGCCGCATCAAGACGCCGGACAAATGGCATCCCGCCTACGCGCATTGCGTGCGCCATCCCGGCGTCGTGAAGTCGCTGCAGGCGCTCTGGGGCCCGAACATCCGCTTCGACCTGTCGAAGCTGAACCTCAAGTCCGCGGGCTTCGGCTCGCCCGTCGAGTGGCACCAGGACTGGGCCTTCTACCCGCACACGAACGACGACCTCGCGGCCGTCGGCGTGATGATCGACGACATCGACGAGCACAACGGCCCGATGATGATCATCCCGGGCTCGCACAAGGGCCCGGTCTACGACCACCATGTCGACGGCCGGTTCTGCGGCGCGATGGACCCGACACGCGACGGCATCGACTTCTCGAAGGCGATCAAGTGCACGGGCAAGGCGGGCTCGATCACGATCCACCACGTGCGCGCGGTCCACGGCTCGGCGCCGAACACCTCGAACCGGCAGCGCCGCTTCTTTCTCATGCAGTTCCGCTCCGCCGACGCCTGGCCGCTGATCCAGAAGCCGGACAACTGGGAGAGTTGGACGGGCCACCTGGTGGCCGGCGAGGAGACGCTGACCCCGCGCATGACCGCCTGCCCCGTGCGCCTGCCCTTCCCGGTCGCGTCCAACCAGGGCTCGATCTACGAGAACCAGCGCGAGCTCAAGAACAAGTTCTTCGAGGAGCCGGCGCAGAAGCGCGCCGCGACCTGACCCGCGCGCCACCGGGCGTGGAGGACGGGGGGACGGCGCGAGCCGTCCCCCTTCGTCATTTCCCGACCCGCGCGAAGAGATGCGGCGCCACGCGCGCCTCGTCGAGCGCGACGCCATGGCCCGGCCGGTCGGGGATCGGCATCCTGCCGCCGCGCACCGTGAGCTCCGGCGGCTGGTCGACGATCCCGAAATGCTCGGGCACCCGGTACGGGTAGAGCTCCTGGATCAGCAGGTTGGTGAGCGTGGCGTCGAGCTGCAGCGTCGCCGCCGTCAGCACCGGCCCCGCGCAGAGATGCGGCGCCACGCGCATGTTGTAGGCCTCGGCCATCGCCGCGATCTTGCGCGTCTCCGACAGGCCGCCGGTGTTGCCGACATCGGGCTGCGCGACATGGATCGCGCGCAGCTCGAGCAGGCGGCGGAAGCCGTAGCGCGTGTAGAGCCGTTCGCCCGCCGCGATCGGCATGCGCAGCGCCTGGCGCACCTGCAGGATGCCCTCCGGGTCGAAGGCGTCCACTGGTTCCTCGAAGAACATGATGTCGAATTCCTCGACGCGCCGGCCGAGCGCGCAGATCGCGTCCGGCGTCAGCTCGCCGCTGAGGTCGAGCATCAGGTCGACGCGCGGCCCGATCGCGCGCCGCACCGCCGCGACGCGCGCCACCGCGAGGTCGATCGCGTCGCGGTCCACGTCGCGCTGCCCGACATGGCGGATGTTGCCGTGCGCGTTCCCCACGGGCATCGCCAGCGGGTACATCTTCAGCGCGTCGTAGCCGTCCGCGACGACCTTCTCCGCCGCGCGCGCGAACTCGTCCGCGGTATTGGCGCGGAACGACCAGCCATTGGCGTAGACGCGCACCTCGTCGCGGCACTTCCCGCCCAGCAGCTCGTAGGTCGGCACGCCCAGCGCGCGCGCCTTGATGTCCCACAGCGCCTGCTCGATCGCGCTGATGCCCGCGAAGACGATCGGGCCGCCGCCCTTGGCCCAGAAGCTGTGGTCGTACATCTCGCTCCACAGCTGCTCGACGCGAAACGGGTCGCGGCCGAGGACCAGCCTCTCGACGAGGTCGCGGATCATGCCCGCGGCCGCGCTCGCGCCGATGCCATAGGCGATCGCCGCCTCGCCAAGCCCCCAGGTGCCCTCGTCCGTGCGCAGCCGCACGACGATGGGATGGCGTCCATCGACATGGACGACGTAGATCTCCGCCGAGACGACCTTCATGGCTCCGCCACCGCTCCCTCCTCGAAGAGGGACCCGATCTCCGCCTCGCGGAGCACCTCGCGCGTGTGCTGCCCCAGCAGCGGCGCGCCGCGCCGCACCCCGCCGGGCGTGCGCGAGAACTTGACCGGCGTGCCGATGGTCCGGACCCGGCCCAGCGTCGCGTGCTCGACCTCCGTCACCATGCCGCGGGCGATCGCCTGCGGGTGGGCGTGCATCTGCAGCACGTCGTTGACCGGCGCGCAGGGCACGCCGGCTTCCTCCAGCCGCGCCAGCCAGTCGGCGACCTTGCGCCGCCGGAAGAGCGGGGCCAGCTCCGCCTCGAGTGCAGCGACGTTGACGATGCGGTCGCGGTTCTCGGCGAAGCGCGGGTCGTCGCGCAGGCCCGGCGCCTCCAGCGCGTCGACGAGCCGCAGCCAGTTGGCCTGGTTGGCGCCGCCGACCACCAGCCAGCCATCCTCGGCCTCGAAGGCCTGGTAGGGCGCGGAGAGCGGATGCGCCGACCCCATCGCGCCCGGCGCGACGCCGGTCGCGAAGGCGATCGCCGACTGCCAGTAGGTGTGGACGATGCCGGCCTCGAAGAGCGAGGTGTCGACCACCTGGCCGCGGCCGGTGCGCAGCCGGTTCGCGTAGGCCGCGACGACGCCCATCGCCGCAAGGATCCCGGCGGTGATGTCGGTCAGCGGCGCGCCGCACTTCACCGGCGGCCGCCCCGGCCCCTCGCCGGTGAAGCTCATGATGCCGCTCGTCGCCTGCGCGACGAGGTCGAAGCCGCGGCGCCGCGCATCGGGCCCCGTGCGCCCGAACCCCGTCACCGAGCAGTAGACGAGCGCCGGGTTGATCCCCGCGAGCCGCTCGTAGCCGACGCCCAGCCGCTCCATCGTGCCCGGCGAGAAGTTCTCGACCAGCACGTCGGCGCCCGCGACGAGGCGCTCGAGGACGCGCCGCCCGCCCTCGGCCTTGAGGTCGAGGGCGATGCCGCGCTTGTTGCGGTTCATCATCAGGAAGGATGCCGCCTCGTCGCCGATCCGCGGCGGCACCTGGCGGCGCACGTCGTCGCCGCCGGGCAGCTTCTCCACCTTGACGACGTCCGCGCCCATGTCCGCGAGCATCAGCGCGCAGGTCGGCCCCGCCATCACGTGGCTGAGGTCGAGGACCTTCATCCCCTCGAGCGGGCCCATGGCGTCAGCGCCCGACGAATTTCGGCCTGGCCTTCGCGAGGAAGGCGGCCGAGCCGATGCGGAAATCCTCGGTGTCGAAGCAGTGGAAGCTCTCGTCGTGCTCCGCGGCGTCGAGCGGGCGCGGGTCGCAGAGCCGGTCGGCGAACTTCTTGTGCCAGCGCGCAACCAGCGGCGCGCCTTCCACGATGGAGGCGACCAGCCGGTCGACCTCGGCGGCGAAGGCCTCGTCCGTCGCCACGCGGTTCACCAGCCCCATGCGCAGCGCCTCCTCGGCGGGGAAGATGTCGCCGGTCAGCAGGATCTCCTTCGCCGTCGCGGCGCCGACCAGGCGGACGAGCGGTTCCATCTCGGTCGTCGCGACGACGAGGCCGAGCTTCTTCACGGGGATGCCGAAGCGCGACGAGGCCGAGCAGACCCGCAGGTCGGCGCAGCAGGCGAGCTCGAGCCCGCCGCCGACGCACAGCCCGGCGATCGCCGCGACGACGGGATGCCGGCAGCGCGCGATCGCCTGCAGCGCGCCATGGGAGAGCCCGGCGTAGCGGCGCGCCTGCGCCGCGTCGGCGCGCGTCGTCGCGAATTCCGCGATGTCCGCGCCGACGCAGAAGGCGCGCCCACCGGCGCCGGAGAGCACGACGCAGCGCAGCTCCGCGTCGGCGTCGAGCGCGCGGAAGATCGCGGCCAGCTCCGCCCACATCGCGCTCGACACGCAGTTCAGCTTCTCCGGCCTGTTCAGGACGACGCGCGCGACGCCGCCGTGGCGCGAGACGAGGATGGTGTCAGGCATGCGAGGGCTCCCGCCGGTGATGGATCGCGACGCGCGGGAGTATAGGCGAG